>Ga0080064_1001846_pt1 | contig 39635 bp, 47 predicted proteins | sample Subgrocontami54m_FD_69260 | JGI IMG/M metagenome (GOLD analysis project Ga0080064, IMG submission 69260) | Subsurface groundwater microbial communities from S. Glens Falls, New York, USA - GMW46 contaminated, 5.4 m (SPADES assembly) (version 2) ...
GAGCCAAACTGTAAAGACACACCAAAATCTGACTTTCAGAAAATTGACCGACTTTTTCGTTGGCGGCGCAAAGCGCCGTCCACTGATTTTGTGGGGGGAATGCAATGCTTTTCGGCGCGCTAACGCGCGCCTCTCTGCCCGCCAAGACGAGGTTCGCTTCCCGTGCGATTTTAATTCTGTCTCGGATTTGCTTTGCCCAATAACAAAAAGTATATGAGCATGAACACCAACAAATATTTTCTCTACGCCCGCAAGTCCACCGATGTGGAGGACAAGCAGGTTTTATCTATCGAAGCGCAGATCACAGAATTGCGCGCCTTTGCCAAGCAAGAGGGTTTGCATATCGCCGAGGAGCTGATTGAAAAACGCTCTGCCAAAGTTATCGGTCGCCCGATTTTTAACAAGATGATAGAGCGTATTGAACACGGCGATGCAAACGGAATTCTTGCTTGGCACCCCGACAGATTGGCGCGCAATTCTGTTGATGGTGGAAAGATTATCTACCTGCTTGACGGCGGTGGACTTGCGGACCTAAAATTTCCACAATTTTGGTGTGAAAATACCTCGCAGGGAAAGTTCATGCTCAATATCGCTTTTGGGCAAAGCAAATACTATGTGGATTCGCTTGCCGAGAATACCAAGCGAGGATTGCGCCAAAAAGTGAGGCGCGGAGAATATCCAGGCCTTGCGCCCGTGGGATATATCAACGATGTGCGGACAAAAACTGTTGTCGTGGACAAGAAACGCGCCTCACTCATTCGCAAGGCGTTTGAGCTGTACGCGAAAAATAGCTCGCGCCTTGAAGACATCTCAAATTTTTTGGCGCAATCCGGTATTCATTCTCGGAACGGCAAGCGACTCCACCGAGACAGAATTACTTTTATTCTTTCCAATCCGTTCTACTACGGACACTTTCGCTATGGTGGCGAAATCCACGAGGGCAAACACCAGCCAGTTGTCTCAAAGAAAATTTTTGATAAGGCGCAGGAAATACTGAAACAGAGAGGCAGACCGCACCACAAGCAGAAAAATGAACCGCAACCTTTTTGCGGACTACTTTCCTGCGCCTCATGCGGAATGATGATAACTGGCGAATACAAGGTCAAAAAGCAAAAGAATGGCAATGTCCACGAATATGTCTACTACCACTGCACCAAGAAATCAAAATTGAAGTGTCCCGAACCTTGTATTCGGGAAGAGGAGCTGGATCGCCAGTTATCATCTCTCATTCAAAAATTTTCTTTGAGACCGGATTGGGCGGAACAACTACGAGAAATGTTGGAAAAAGAAAAATCAGAATCCGCCCAATCCTCAACCGCTTTTGTTCAAGAAGCCGGAGAAAGAATCCGCGCCATACAAACGAAGCTCCAGCGACTTCTCGACGGCTATTTGGAACAGGATATTGAGCGCGAAATATATCGTGTTGAAAAAGCAAAACTCCTTTCCGAAAAGAAGTCGCTGGAAGAACAAATGGCGCGGATTGAACAAAAGCGGACTGGCTGGCTCGAACCGATGGCGGAATGGATAAAAGAGGCAGAGAATCTGCCTAAAATCGCACGGGAGAGTAACCTTTTTGCGAAAAAGGTTACTGCCAAAGAAATCTTTGGCTCGAACCTCGTCTTGGCGGGCAGAGAGGCGCGCGTCAGCGCGCCGAAAAGCATTGCATTCCCCCCACAAAATCAGTGGACGGCGCTTTGCGCCGCCAACGAAAAAGTCGGTCAATTTTCTGAAAGTCAGATTTTGGTGCGCCCGGAGGGAATCGAACCCCCACCAACTGATCCGAAGTCAGTTATGATATCCATTTCACCACGGGCGCGTAAGTGCGATTACTATATCGCAGATTATAAAAAAAAGCAAGGCGGGGCAAAAGGCCCCGCCCAACAAATAGATACGTTTACTGCGTCGCCATTTTTTGCTCCCAATCGGCTTTGAGCGCGTTTGCCGCGGCGGCCATTTGCGCTTCTTGTTTTGATGATCCTTTGCCTTCGGCAATAAGGGTATTTCCGATATAGGCGCCTACATTGAAATTTTTTGCGTGATCCGGCCCAACTTCGGAGAGGACTCGATAGCTCGGAGTGATTTGAAATTTCTCTTGCACCAATTCCTGAAAATGGCTTTTTGCGTCCACGTAGAGGCCGTACTCGATAATATCTGACAATTTTGAAAGCACCTCGCGAGTAATAAATCCGCGTACCGGCTCGATCCCTTGATCAAGAAACATCGCCCCGATTACGGCTTCGATTGCGTTTGCAAGAATAATTTGGCGCGCTTTAGAATTTGTATCTTTTGTTTCCCCGCGCGACATGAACAGGAAATCCTCAAGCTCAAGACCTTTCGCGATCTCCGCAAGAATTTTTGCGTTTACAAGCGCCGCGCGCCAAGTCGTAAGCTCTCCCTCGGGGTTTGGAAATTCGTTATAGAGATACTCGGTAACGACAAGTTCAAGTACCGCATCGCCCAAGAATTCCAGGCGCTCGTTGTGCGGAAGATGAAAACTCGGATTTTCGTTTAAATAGGAGCGGTGTACGAGCGACTGTTTTAGGAGATCCTGGTTTTTGAAAGTAACTTTAAGGATGTGTTCAAGTTGAGACCATTCACGCATACGCGCTTCGCGCGACAACTGACAATTAACAATTGACAACTGACCAATTGGTCAAATGTCAGGTGTCAGATGTCAAGTGTCAACAAATTATTTCTTATTTTCTTCTTTCTTTTTATCAACTTCTTTAATCTCGCCCGAGGCAAGCATGTCGCGATAGATGGCGCCAAGCACCCCGTTTACAAACTTTCCGGAAGATTCTCCGCCAAAGGATTTTGCAAGCTCGATTGCTTCATTGATTGCAACGCGCGCCGGGATGTCGGTTGAGTGCTTGAGCTCATATATGCCAAGGCGCAGGACATTGCGGTCAACAATAGTAATCTGCTCGATAGGCCACTGCGGGGCGTATTTTGTAATGATCCCGTTGATCTCCTCGATGTTTGCAAGAATACCGTTTACGGTATTCTCTACAAATTGCACATCATCAAACTCGGGGCCGAATTCCTTGAGATTATGCTCAAGGGATTTTTGAAGCTCATCAACATCTTTACCGCGAAAATCCCACTGGTAAAGAGATTGCATGATAATCGTGCGACCGAGGTGTCGATTGGCCATATGTTTCTCGCGGAATTCGAACGGATGAAAAGCGGATGAACACGGATCCGATCATTTCCGCTTGTTATCCGCTCATCGTCCGCGAGGTTATTTCTTTTTCCTTTTCACTGCCATTTTTACAACCTGTCGTCCTTTGTAGTACCCGCAGTGAGGACAAACGTGGTGCGGCAAAATTGCCTTGCTGCAATGAGCGCACTTTGTAGTCGTAATCGGATCCAACGCAAAATGCGCGGCGCGGCGGCGTTTATGTGATGATGTTCTTCGATGGCCTGGTAGTCCCATAGAATCGTGTGTTAATGTCTAATATTCCATTATCCTATCACCTATTGACAATTATGTCAAAATGGTAATGTCTTCGCCTAGTTTAATACTTGAAAATTTCGCTTCAGAAAATCGTGATCAAACGAAAAAGAAGATGGTATATGTTCAGACTCAATGAGCGCAAAGCTCATCGTATCAACAAATCCCACATCTTTTTTTGACTCTTCCCTCCATAAATTCCAGGCATGTTCAAAAGAAAGCGCGGAAGGATGAATAATCTGGATGCCGCCTTTCATAACCCGCTCGCCAAACTCAACGGCAAGAGTTTTACTAAACCGCATACTCAATACGGTAAGTACTTCGGCGATAATCATACTTGAGGTTACCAGTTCTGCTTTTTCTAACTCAAGACGCGCGGCAATTTCTGCCGCGCGCTTATGATTTGAATCGTCTACTACCAAGAGCGCGATAAATGCGCTGGCGTCCACAAACACGCTCATATCTAGTTAGGAAGATTTATCGCCGTACAGAATTTGTTTATAAGTGGTAGAGAGATTTTTAGGTCCTTGGAAATGCGGTGCTAGCGCGAGAAGGTCGTGCAACAAACGGGTATCCATTGCGCCCAATCCCTGCTTCTTGCCTTCAAGCAGCATCTGTATCATGTCCGCAACTTCAAGCTGATGATGTTTTGCCTCATCTTTAAGTCGCTCATAAAGCGGTTTAGGGATAGTAACTTGAGCATCTTGCATATATCATTATCCTATCACCTATTGACAATTATGTCAAAACGGGGTATGATTTGAGGTATTCTGAAAATAAGGGGTTTCCATGCAAGCGGGTGAAAAAGCGCGCCCTTTTGCATGGGGAGATCCTTTTCTCAACGGCTACGAACAAGCTGCGTCCGAACCCCAGCGGACAATGCTTAGAGGTGCATAATGCTTCGTCTCCTTTTCGCTTTCGCGATCCTGATCGCCACCGCCTGCGCTCACACGTCCCCGCCGACCACGGCGGCCGTCGCTCCGCAGGTCCGCACCACTCCGCCCGGGCAGTACTTCCACAGCCTGATCGACATGCGCAAGAATCCCAACGCGCCCGATCGCAGCCACTTCTACGTGGACAACAGTGGGACGGTCTACCAGTGTCCGGTGGTCGCCGCGTGTTACCAGAAGCTGGAGAAGCCCAGCCCGCGGAAAGCAGAGCGCTGCGTCGACTACAGCCGTTGCGGCTTGGTCGAGGAGTCGTCGCATCTGTTGAATATCCCCATCAATATGGACTGTGCCTTGAGGGTCCAGGCCCGCACGGACAAGATGTGCGAGCAAGGACAAGAGGCGTGCGATCGCGCGGAAGTGTGGAACCGGCACGCCCTTGGCGAATGCGGCTCGCGCGGCACGTTCGACCCGAACTGGCAGCCTGCGCCATCCGCCTCGCCCGCCAGCTCGTGCGGCACTTCCTGCGCTACCTCTCCCTGATCTGTACCAAGGTCGGAGCGACTACACATCGCTTCGGGTGGCCTTGTAAAACCCTCCACCCCCGTTTTTGAGAGCATGATGCAAATCGTGCTTTGAAAAATGGGCTCAATACAAAATGCGTCAACCACCTCGAATTTCTTCTCCTTTAGGTAAAGCGGGCGGGGAAGGGTTAGGAGTAAATGTCCCTGTGCCGACCTTAGCGGATTACCAAATCCCTTAAGGCCGGCTCACGTATCTTTTGTCCAATACTGGAGGAGGAATCGTGGAACAATATACCAACGTGGTTGTGCTCCGCACATGGTCGGGGGAGCTCGTCATCCGGCCGAGGAAAGACGGAGAGGTCTACCCCAGCCATCGGCCCGTCCGCATCGTGCTCGACAGCATCGCGCAAGGCAGCACCATCCATCTGGTACAAGGGGGTTCTCCTGTTGGGTTGAAGATTGAGCATCACTTCGAGCCGGAGAACAATTGGAGGAAGTGCCCGTGCTGTAAGACGAAGGAGTGGGCCGCGTGGAGACCGGTTCAGTCCTGCTACCGCGAAGTCGCGCGGGATGGTTCGTGGAGCGGTGAGCACCACTCTGTCACGTGGTACATCGTCTGTATCCACTGCGCGAGCTTCATCACCGCCCATCACGGCAGCCCGTACTCGGATTCGACGAATGAGTACGTCTACGACCCCGCCGACGACAAGCCGATGCGGTGGGCTATCGCCCGTAAGTGATGTTCTGACGGGTATCGCGAATCTATTCGTTCTTCCGGCTCCCGGGGGTAGCCCGACACGCACTCTACATGCGTTGTCCAAACCCCCACCACTTTCTGAGAACATCGCGGTTACCCGACTGAAATTTCTGCGGAGCAGAAATTTGGGCGGGGTGTTTTGAAAAAGTGGACAAGAATCTTTATTTATGATAAGATGATTAAATCATTCATAACTTAACTATAACTATATGTCAGAACGAAGTGAGGAATTTCGAAGTATAGATAAAGTACTTGCTGCCGCACAGCAAGATTTTCAAGTTGATCTTAATGATCGTGGGGCTGTTATGGCAAAGAGTCTTGAGTTGAATGCCGCTGCTCGAAAGGCAGGAAAAAGCGATCATTCAAAAGAGGAGCGCTTGGCAGATCTCTTAGCTACATATGACCGGATGAGTGGAAAAAGTCAGGATTTGAGAAAAGCGGCATAGGCAAATTTGTACAAACAGAATACAAAACCCCGCCCCGCAATACTGCGGGGCGGGGTTTAAGTTTTTAATTTTTTATTCACGCGTTACACAAACGTAACATTTGCAACCCTGTCATTTTCTTCTTTAAACCTCATCACCCGTACCCCTTGGGTTGCCCGTCCTTGGATTGAGATCGTGCGGAACGGGGTGCGGAGTACCTGTCCTTTTTTGGAGATTACGATAAGGTCGCGCTCGTCTTTTGCGTTTGAGATAAATGCGCCGACAATTTCCCCGGTTTTCGGAGTTACTTTTGCGGTTTTTACTCCGGAGCCGCCGCGGCGTTGCACTTTATAGGATTTTACTTCGGTTCGCTTTCCAAAACCGTTTTCCATAAGCACGAATAATTCCATCAAACCCTTCTCAACAAGTTTCGGATCAAGCACATCCATTCCCACAACTCGATCTTTTCCTTTTAGTCGCATGCCTCGTACGCCTGCGGCAACTCGTCCCATCGCACGCACGTCGGCTTCTTTGAATCGCACGGACTGCCCCATGCCCGTAATCATCATGAGTTCGTCTTTTCCGGTTGAGGGTTTTACCCACTCAAGATTGTCTTCGGGTTTTAGTTTGATCGCGATAAGGCCGCTTCTGCGCACGTCTTCAAACGCGCCAATGTCTACCTTTTTAATGAGCCCTTTGTTGGTTGCCATGACAAGGAATTTAAAGTCGCCGAGCTCTTTCAAAGACAAGACCGCGGAAACCCGTTCGCCCGGGGCAAGTTCCAGGAAGTTTACCACAGCTTGGCCTTTTGCCGTGCGCGATGCCGGCGGAATTTCATACGCCTTGAGTTTGAATACGCGGCCGCGGCTGGTAAAGAAGAGCAAGGAAACGTGCGTGGTGGTTGTAAACAAGTGCTCAACCACATCTTGCTCCTTCGTAGTCACTCCAATCACGCCTTTGCCCCCGCGCCCTTGTTGTTTAAAGGTCTCGGGAGGAAGGCGCTTAATATATCCGTCCGCGGTAATCATGACGATTGTCGACTCGTCAGGAATTAAGTCTTCGGCGCGGAATTCTTTTACCGCGTGTCCTACAATTTCGGTGCGGCGCGGGTTGTTATATTGTTTTGAAATTTCTTCGGTTTCGGTTTTGATAATGCTTAAAATTCTTTTTGGCGATGCAAGAATCGCTTCAAGCTCTTTGATAAGCGCTTGTTTTTCTTTAAGCTCGGTTTCAACTTTCATGCGCTCAAGATTGGCAAGTTGTTGCAGGCGCATTTCCAAAATGGCAATCGTCTGCACTTCGGAAAGTTTGAATTTTTTAATAAGGTTTACTTTCGCCTCGTCGCGATCCTCAGATTTTTTAATGATCGCAATAACCTCGTCAATATGGAGGATGGCGATTTTAAGCCCTTCAAGGATGTGCGCACGATCTTTTGCGCGCGTAAGATCAAACGCCGTGCGGCGGCGCACCATTTCTTGACGATGCTTAAGATATTCCTCAAGAATCGTTTTGAGATTTAAGACGCGCGGCTGTATTCCGTCAACGAGGGCAAGCATGTTTACGTGAAACGAAGTCTGCAGCGAAGTTGAATCAAAGAGTTGGTTCAGAACTTTTTTAGGGTAGGCATCTTTTTTTAGCTCAACCACGACGCGCACCCCGTCTTTGTTCGATTCATCGCGCAAATCTCGGATGCCCTCCAGCTTTTTGTCGCGCACAAGATCGGCAATGTGGGCTACAAGATCTGCTTTATTAACACCATACGGCATTTCGGTAATGATAATCCTAGAAACATCTACGATTTCGGCGCGCGCGCGCATGACAATTGAGCCGCGACCGGTTGCGTACGCTTGTTTAATGTCCTCTTTGTTATAAATAAGTCCGCCGGTAGGAAAATCAGGGCCCGGGATAAACTTGATAAGATCTTCAACCGTGCAATCGGGATTTTCAATCAAGTGCATGATGCCCGCGCATATCTCGCCCAAGTTATGCGGCGGGATATTGGTTGCCATACCGACCGCGATTCCCATTGAGCCGTTTAAAAGCAGGTTGGGAAGTTTTGAAGGAAGAACACGCGGCTCTTTTTGAGATCCGTCGTAGTTTGGAGAAAATTCCACGGTATCTTTTTCAATATCAAGAAGAAGACCATCGGCGATCGCGGCGAGTTTTGCTTCGGTATAGCGCATGGCTGCGGCCGAGTCGCCGTCCATTGAGCCGAAGTTTCCTTGGCCGGTGATCAAAGGATAGCGCAAAGAGAAATCCTGGGCCATGCGAACGAGAGAATCATAGATCGCGATATCTCCGTGCGGATGATATTTGGCCATGACTTCACCGACCACGAAGGCGGATTTTTTTTGTTTTGCGGTGTGTTTGAGGCCGAGCGTCCACATCGCATACAGAATGCGGCGATGAACCGGTTTTAGTCCGTCGCGTACGTCCGGAAGCGCGCGCGCGACAATGACCGACATTGCATAATCAAGATACGACTCCTGCATCTCATCAACGATCGGTCGCAGTTCGATTCTCCCTAAATTTTTTTGTTGTTCGTTGGGCATACCCGCCTAAATTTTCCCGCTTCTGCCGAAGGCAGCAAACGAGGCGTTAATTATGTTCACTGTGGTTTGTAGTAAGAAGTTATGATGCATATGAAATTGGTCATTGTATGCGGGAAAACTTAGGCGGGCATACTCCATTATTTTTGCAAGCTGGTAAATGATTGGGTAACGTTACTCCATGCCTGACCAAGACTGTTTGTCGCGCTTCCAAAGAGCGAGAACGCGGAAGGGTGATTCTGCCGGTTGTATGCCAGAATGGTTGGCAAGTTCGTAAGCCAAAGGGTAAATACTACAAGCGCAATACATACTGCGCCTACCAAGGCGAGCTGTTTACGCGCTCTGGCGGTTTTTTCTTCCTCGTTCATAACTTCGTCGCAATGCGGATGACGCGGATTACGCACGCTGATCTGCAGATACTATGGATTACTCACGCCTATACAAATCCGTAGATCCGCATGTGATCCGTAGATCGGCATTACATTAACTTTTTTCAAGCACTACGACTCTGGTTTCGTCTGCCGGCAGATCTTTGCGCGCGATTTTCAACTTTGGCATAGTTTCCGATTTTGCTCCGACCATTTTCAAAAATGGCGTCACATCATCCGCTTTTGTTTTCAATCCTTCAACTTTGAATTGCATCGGAATCACAAGACGGGGCTCGAGCTCGGAGACAAGAGAGTTTCCCGCTTTCGCATCAAGCGTGTCATGTCCTCCAACCGGTACAAACAGAATGTCCAAATTTTCAAGCGCTTGGAGTTCGGTTTCGGAAGGAGTTTTTAAGAGTGGGCCGGGGTGAACCAAAACAATATTTTCCGCCTCAATGCGGAACAGGTGCGCGCTCGTACCCGCCTCCGGCAGCATTGGAATCGCGTAGACGAACACACCCTTTGCCTCATATTCGCCCGGGCCGCTTATGATGAACGGTCTTTTCCCGTCCCTAGTTTCAACCGGATGCGCAAGCGTAGGTCCTTGTTGCAGTACGATGTCGGCGGTAAGCGCGCGCGGGAGTTTCAGCCCTGTTTTTTCCGTATCAAAAGGATAGGTAACGATCGTCACTTCTTCGTCTCCTGATTTTGCTTCAATCTTGAAGCACGATTGTCCAAGCCAAGTAATTTGCATATCGAATTCTCAGTTATTGGTTTGCAGCAATATCTTCCCGAGGCAGCGCCAAATAGTCCATTAGTATACTACTTTTTCAATGGAAGTGCAAGGGCGGAGATGCTGTGGTAGTCGTGGCCCATATCGCGTCGCCACGCTGCCAATTTTTTGACTGGATTCTTCTTTATTTTCTTGTGCGGTTTGCACAGGCCGCAGGACGAGGAAGCATTGCGTCTCATATATTCGAGGGATGATGAAATTCCGCCTTTTGTTCTGATAATATCGCGATTGTTCCATTGCCTAATTTTTTTAAAATTTTTGATTTAAGAAATGCCAAGAGATAAGGAATTACGACAGTAGAGCGTTGATTGTAAAAACGGAGTAAGATAACCCGAATTGCACGGTGTTGAAGAAAATCTTTGTCATGGGTGAGGATAACGCACTGCTGTGCGTGTGCAATGCGGATGAGGGCCGCATCGGTTTTCCCTTGCCATTCTTCTTCCTTCACATCCAAAACATCATGCCCTGCATTGCGCAGGGCAGAAACAATTTCGGGTGAAATATTCTCATCTGCGAGAAAGCGCATATGGTTTAGCGCGCACTGGTGACGAGTTCCAGCGGCACTACTTCCTCGCGGGATACTGCATGTTTGGCAAATGCAATCGTTGCTTCGAGATTTGCTTTTGTGAGGTGTTTGTATTGTTTAAGGATTTCGTCAAACGACATGCCGGAACGCACCAGCTCAAGAATAAACTCAACAGAAACGCGAGTGCCGTTAATAACGGGTTTACCGCCTAAAATTTTTGGATCACACACAATATGTTTTGATAAAAAGAGGGGTGGCATATATTGAAATAACGATAGTGTTTTTACACTATCAGTATACCATAACTGAGAGTTTGGTCAAGTGCCAAGTGCGCCACGAATCCACAAGTAAAACAAAGCCCCGCGGGTGCGCAGGGCGAGCCGTTTTACGACCCGGCTCAGGTCGAGAAGGAACATTACGAATGAGGCGGTGGGCGGTAAGGATCGCCATCGAAAGGTACGGTGAAGATAATCTTAATGCGTTGGGGGTTCTCGTTTGGGAAGAAGATTATGAGCCACCTGTTGAAGTTAATATGGCTCGCCATATTTCCACCCTCCCACACGCATTCTTCTTCGCGCTTTCCACAAAGTGCGGTATGGCAGGCGAGGATCACATCGTACTGCAGAACGATCGCACCCGTGCGCATCGGGGATCTTTCTACTGGGTATTTCGCAAGATGCTGCTGCATCTCCTTGAAGAGGGCAGGATCATCCAGTTCCGTGATTGCGCCATGGAACGATCGCGTGAAGCGCGCGGTGCCGTGGAGTATCAAACGAACAAGCAGATCAAGCGCCATCACTTTTCTCCTCCGCTCTTTTTCGGTGTTTTGTGTGTTTTCTACTCCGGTTCTTCTGCCACTGCTCTTGCCGTCAGTGCCCAGTGGTTTTCTGACTGCATGCCCGTCCACACACAGCTCATGGCGTGCCAATACGCCGCAAGATAGGTAGGGTAACGCTCGAGGGCTTTGAGCCATTGGGTGGTCGTTATGCGCAAGACGCTTGTGTCGGCGGGATCGAGCACGCGGATGCGAGCAATGGCCATCAGTGCCCCCTCCACGACCTCCACAAGGTTATCGATGAGCAGGAAAAGGATATTCTGACCACGGATTTTCATGGGTTCTGGTTCTACTGGCATGACCATCCTTACGCATTTCCAAACCGCCTGGAAGCTTTCAAGCACATCCCGCAACTCGTCCAGTGCGGCTGCGTAGTCAGTCGGGGTGGTTGTTGCCGCTTCCTTGATCCTTTTGAGTTGGTCGGTCATGTACCCGGTCAATTGATGTACCGCATGGTGGATGTTGCTGGGGCTCTCCAGAAAATCCCCCATAAAGAAGACCGGCTTGGTATGCATCTTGACCTCCTTGAGCGTTTAGGAACGTACGCGGGTATATTCCCAGCGTAACAACATAGGATACTATAAAAGTTTATGAATGTCAATCGTTTCCGATCGATCTCATTACAAATCACCGCCATAAGGTGATTAATTTGACATATTTAAAGCAAAATGCTATACTGTAGTTGTAGTCGGAAATTGCCGACAAAATGGCAAAATATGCACATCGAAAGAGTATTGGAAGAGCTTGGACTGCATGAAAAACGCGGCAAGGTGTATCTTGCCTGCCTTGAGTTAGGTACGGCGTCTGTTCAGGAAATAGCCAAAAAAGCCGAGATAAAACGCACTACGGCGTACGAAATTCTTGAAGGATTGCTGAAAGAGGGGCTAGTGAGCACCACTGCAAAGGGACGCACGCGAATCTATGTGGCGGAGCGGCCGGCCAAGCTTTTGCGGAATCTCCGCGAGCGGCAGAAAAAACTCGAAGCGGCCTTGCCGGAGTTGGAATCGCTCTATAATGTAAAAGCAACCAAACCACGGGTGCGATTTTACGAGGGCATGGAAGGAATCAAGGCCGTCTACGAAGATACACTAACGGCCCGCAACAAAAAGGTGCAGGCCATTTTATCGGTGCAAGATGTGTTTCAAATTCCGGGGCGCCGTTATATGGAGGATTATGTGCAACAGAGAATCGAGGCCGGTGTACGCTTGCAGGTGATCCGTTCAGAAACTAAAGAGATCGCCACGGTCTGGCCTTCCTCGACCCGCGAGTTGCGCGAATTGCGCTTGGCGCCGCGCGGGATGGAGTTTGCCATGACCATGTATTTTTATGACAACAAAGTATTGCTTCTCAGTACGAAGAAAGAAAATTTTGGGATGATTATTGAATCAGAGGATTTTTACAATGTACAAAAACAATTTTTTGATACGCTTTGGGATTTAAGTCGTACCACGCCACGGAAGGAGTAAAAATGAAAAGCGACCCCACCGCGGTGGGGTCGCTTTGTGGTGTGTTCCGTGTTACTGTACCGCTGGCCGGAAGACCTCAAGTTCTTTGAGCTCGCCGCCGGTTACTTGCTTTACGCTGTAGGGAAGTCCTACCGGATCGCCATTTGCATCAAAGGTAAGGGTTCCAAGCGCATGTTTCCAATCTTTGAGCCCGTAGAAGTAATCGCGGATTTTTTCGCTATCCATGCCGCCGGTTTTTTCAACCGCCTCTTTCAAGAGGAAGAATTGGCTGTACATGTTGGACATGAATTGCGGAAACGGAGCATCCTCGTTGTACTTGGTTTTATAATTCGTAAGCATTGCTGAAGCAAGCTCTCCTTTTTCATCAAACCATCCCTCAATGCCCGTAAGTCCTTCCATCTCGGTTTTATTTTCCGCAACCGCATTTCGTCCGATAAGCACCTCTGCGGTAAGCCGTTTTGCGTCTACCCCGTTGGCGCTCAGCTGTTTAAGAAGGAGGACTCCGGAGGCCTGGCTTTGAGGCAGAAGATATACCACATCAGGAGCGCCGGTTTTTACCTTCAAAATTTGAGATCGAAAGTCGGTGTCCCCGCTGTTGTAGGTTTCGTCCGCTACGACGGCGCCACCAAGTTCAGCAAATTTTGTGGTAAAGATCTTGCGGAGACCTTGGGCATAATCCGTGGTCTGAGAAATAACCGCGGCTTTTTTCGCGCCCATTTTTGTATATGCGTATTCCGCGGCAACCGATCCTGCGGCTGCGTCGGAAGGTGCGGTGCGGAAAATAAAGTCGCCGGCACCCGTTATATCAGGACTTGTGGCCGAGGGCGAAACAACCAGCACTTTTGCGGCCTCAGCAAGCGGAGCCATCGCAAGCGTCTCAGATGAACACACGCCGCCAAAGATTACTTTGACTTGATCAACATTAATAAGTTTTTGTCCTGCCGCAGTTCCTTCTTTTGCATCACATTTCCCGTCTTCCCAAACGACCTCAATGGGTGCTCCGGCAATACCGCCTGCGTTGTTTATTTCCTCAACCGCAAGCTCGCCTGCGCGGCGGACAGGAATTCCGTAGGATGCTCCGTCTCCGGTAAGCGGTACTACTACCCCGAGTTTTACCGGGCCGGCACTACTCGATGAGCCGGTTGGGCTTCCTGAGGGCGTTCTTGAAAGCGCCACTACGACAATAATTATTGCGAGGACCACGATTCCCCAAAACACTTTAACTCCTTTGGTCATATGAGTTTCGTATTAAAAGTATTAAACCTAGCAGGATTAGTATATCAGCTAGGTTGATTGTGGCAATGCCCAAGATATTCACATAGTCAATAACCCCGCCGTAGGCAAAACGGTCGAACACGTTGGATGCGCCGCCAAGAATTATAGATATTAGGGGCCAGCAGAGGGAATTTCCAAATCCCAAATCCCAAATCCCAAACAAATTCAAAATTCGAAACTTCAAACCAGTTGGAATTTGTGATTTAGGGCTTGTGATTTCCTTGTAATTTGGTGCTTGTGGTTTGGAATTTATCAAAAGGACAAGGATGAGAATGATAAGTACCGCAAGCGCGAGCCATGGGATAAAGCGCCAGGCAGGGAAGAAAAACAAAGACGGGTTAAGGAAATATCCAAAATCAATGCCGGGGAGAATTGAAATAACCTTTCCGGGCGGAAGGTTGTATGCGTACCATTTCGTGATGCGATCGAGAGCGAAGATCGCTAGATAAAAAAAATTCCAATTTCCAATTTTCAATTTACAATAAATGTTACAACAAGTCATTGCCGCATTCATTGAAAATTGGAAATTAAAAATTGAAAATTTCGACCCGCGACTTATTCCGTCAACTGTTTTTTGCAGGTAATGCACGACAAAGAAGTCGGGCGCGCAACCAAACGGCGTTCGTCAATCGGTTGCTTACAGTATTTGCAGGTTCCGTAGGTACCTTTTTTAACACTCTCAAGCGCTTTGTTCACGTCGCGAAGCGCTGACTCAAGCGTGCGTTCAAGCGTAAGATTGTCGCTGTATTCGGCAACTTCGGTTGCATTGTCCTCTTCTTTATCACCGTATTGAGGAAACACCGCTTTATAATCTTCAGGATTGTGTACGTTTTTTGAAGTAAATTGCGCAAGCTGTTTTTCAAGCTTTTCTTTTTCTCCGAGCAAATCTTTTCCTATTCTTTTGATAGTGGCAGCATTCATAGACGTGGTAGTTATTGGTATGCGACAGCTTGGTTTCATTGGGCCAAGTATTATGTGAAGTATACCCTCGAGGAGTCGTTGTGTCAAGGTGGGGATGTGGTTTAGGAATAGTACGGCCCGCCTCTCCCGCCGACGGGCATGCCTCCGTCCCGTTGCGGCGGGACTTCGGGTCTGGGGCACCCGCATGCTCGGCGGGCGTTTACTCCTAGTGAAATTTCCTTCGCGCGGCTTGGAAATTTCAAGCGAGTAAACGAAAACCGGGGCGCTTTCGCGCCCCGGTCAAGTTTGCCCTATAAAGTGGCAGAATTGATGTAACCGATGCTGAAATCGCCCCGTTGTGGCCCCTCATGAGTCGTCAGCCCTCCCCGCATGGAATGCAAGAAAGACTATCCGCTGCTCTGGGGCGAAAGGACATTACTCCTTACCCTTCTTCGGGTTCCCCGCAATTACGCAGAGTTCCCAATATAACTACGTTTGTTTTTGTACGTTTTAAGAAGAGTAGGAAGAGGAGATTGTTAATGAACTATCTCCACTACGTATTGTACAACAAAAGTGTTCATTTGTCAAGATTTCCCATTATTTACAGGGATTTTTGGATAAAATGGGTCAATTTTCGGGTTGGAGCTCTAAGCACGCTTATCCACACTATCCACAGGTTATCCTCTCATAGCTTAGTTTAACGGCTCAACCGCGGTTGATCCTTTAAAAATGGCTTAAATAAGGCAAATAGTGCGAAATGTAGGGATTGACCCCGCGCCTTAAGAAGGACAGGTAAATGTGTTCTCGTTATGTAATATGGCGGGCATATGGATTTTGTCCGAGATACTCTCACTATGAAGATATTCAAGGGCGCAAAGCGCCGAAGTCCTCTTAAGGCGCGGGGTTGACAAGCACTGACGTGTTTTGGTAAGGTTAAGCCATAAACGCGGGTGGGAGGAACTCAGCCGTGTTTTAGTTAGGGTCGCCTCCGCGATCCTTTGCTTAGACTTCGTTGACAACCTGCAAAAGTACGCCCGTTGAGGGCGGAAGAGAAAAGAGGAAACCATGCACTCGGACGATCGGACTCCGCAGGATTTGCTCCAGCTTACGCCGGAGCAGGTGCGGGATTGGACCCGCGAAGCGAAGGACCGCTGGTGGCTCACGAAGGTGTTCCGCGGCAACATGCCGCAGCTTACGCTACGCTCCGCGATCACGGGCTTCGTTCTGGGCGGCCTGCTCTCGGCGACCAACCTGTACGTCGGCGCCAAGACCGGCTGGACGCTCGGGGTGGGCATCACCTCCGTGATCATCGCCTTCGCGATGTTCAAGGTCATGTCGCGCCTCGGCTTTCACGACATCAGCATCCTCGAGAGCAACGCCATGCAGTCGGTCGCAACCGCGGCCGGCTACATGACGGGCCCGCTCATCTCCGGCATGGCCGCGTACATGATGGTTGAGAACCGGCTCATGCCTTGGTGGCAGATGATGGCGTTCAACGTCGTCCTGTCGCTCCTGGGCGTGCTGGTCGCGTTCCCGATGAAGCGGCGCTTCGTCAACGACGAGCAGGGCGCATTCCCCGAGGGTCGGGCCTGCGGCACCGTGCTCCACGCCCTCTACAGCACCGCCGATGCGGCGGCCGGGATGTTCAAGGCCAGGGCGCTTGCGATCGCAGCCGGCGGCGCGGGCTTCCTCAAGCTCATATCCGGCGAGAACTTGATGGCCTGGGCTCAAGTCAAGCTCCTCGGCTTCAAGGCGGCCTGGCACCTGCCCGAGAGCTTGGATGCCTGGTACTATAACCTCGCCGAGAAGGGCTGGGTTCCCTTCCCGAAGCTCGCGGGCGTCGACATCCGCAAGTTCGGTCTGTCTCCTGCTCTCGATCTGGTCATGTTCGGAGCCGGTGGACTCATCGGGGTTCGCGTCGCCGCCAGCATGCTGGTGGGCATGTTCGTGAACTTCGTGATCGTGGTCCCGGCGATGATCAATGCCGGCGAGATTCGGCCTCTCCCCAACGGCACGTTCACGCGCGTCCACGTGATCAACACCTGGGCGCTGTGGTGGGGCATCGCCATCATGGTGGTCGCCTCGCTCGTCGCGCTGTTCGCGAAGCCGAAGGTGATCATCTCGGCCTTCTCCGGCCTCTTTCGCAAGAAGGATAAGGGTCAGGACGTACTTGCTCACATCGAGCTGCCGCTCTGGATCTCGTTTGTCGGCGTCCCGATCGTCGGCACGCTCGGGGTCTGGATGATGAACGCGTGGTTCGGCGTGCGCTGGGATCTCGGGTTCCTGGCCATCCCGCTCATCATCCTGCTGACCCTGATCGCAGTCAACGCGACCGCGCTCACGAGCATCACGCCGGTGGGGGCCCTCTCGAAGCTTCCCCAGTTCGGGTTCGGTGCGCTCAATCCCGGCCATGCCGCGACGAACATCATGCCTGCCGTTATGTGCGTCGAAGTCGGTTCCAACGCGGCAAACCTGCTCATGGACATCACGCCGGGCTACATGCTCGGCGCCAAGCCGCGCCAGCAGGCGATCGGTCACTGCATCGGCATCTTCGCCGGCGCGCTCGCCTCCACGCCCCTGTTCTACGCGCTGTTCCTTTCGAGCTGGCAGCCCGGCCAGAGCGTACAGGATGCGATGGTGTCTGATCAGTTCGGGTTCCCGGCCGCGCTCCAGTGGAAGGGTATCTCCGATCTCGTTGCCGCGGTCTTCTCCGGCGGGCATTCGCCGATCTCGAATTCCGCGGTCTGGTCCATGGTGATCGCCGCGATCGTGGGCCTCATCTTCGAGGTCGGGAGCATCGTCAGCCGCGGACGCTTCCCGTTGTCGGGGCTCGCGATCGGGCTCGGCGTCGTGGTCCCGCCGGACTCGACGATGGCGATGTTTGCCGGTGCCGTGTTCTTCTGGGCGATGCAACGTCGCTATGCCGGGCGTCAGACGTCGGTCGGTTATCGGCTTTGGATCGACACGCGCGAGCCGATCTGCGCGGGTCTCATCGCCGGCGCTGCGCTTGTCGGCATCGCGGATATCCTGGTCAAGGTGTTCCTGCTCTAACCGAGCAAGGTTCCGTTCTTCAACAAAACGCCCCCGGAGGTGGGGCATCGTTCCTCGGGCGGTTCGAAGGTCCAATCCCTTCCACCGCCCGCACATTTCCAGTGCGTATTTTACGGAAAAAAGTGCGTAGCGGAAATGCGAAAAGAAAAAAATCGTCCCGCAATGTTGCGGGACGATTTTCTAATTTCACCCACAACGTGTTTTAAAATTAAGGGCAAAAGTAGCGTGCCTTAAAAACATCTTAAAACTCCACGTGTACAAAATTAGATGCGGCCGCATCTAATTTTGTACAGCTCGTTATTTATGAATGCGGCTCGTATGGGCGCGGATATGATCGAGGGAGGACGAGGTAAGCAGGGAGCCCTGGATGATGCGTATCCATTTATCAAGCCCGCGGCGTTGAAGAAGAAGCATCATGGGTTTTATTATATCTCGTTCGGTCATCCACACGCTATGTTGTAATTTTTGGAACCCCCATTCTTTTAGAAATTTCCGTAAGGCGTTTCTCACAAAGCGCTCTTTTTCGGGAATATCAAATATGACAATGCAGACACCATTCTTACATTTGTTTGTTTCGGTACGGATTTTATGGCGCAACGCTTGTTGCCATCCTTGCTCAGTAAGTCGGCCCAGGATGCGCTCACCCATCGTTTTAGTTTCAATCCATTTACGATGTTTGAGTTCCCGTAGCCATTTTTGATTCTCTTTTGCAATTTTACGATGTTGCATGTCTTTATATTCCATAAAATCCATGTAATTATGGTGTGAAAATGCAAATACGAATTGCTCGGCAAGGTCGAGCAAACCATCTTTGATAAGGTACGCTTTCTTTTTTAGATCGGTTTTATCTTTGCTCATAGAATAGGAGAATACGTCGTGTATCTGATTATACCACGGTTTTCACAGTGTACAAAATTAGATGCGGCCGCATCTAATTTTGTACAGTGGGTTTTCGGGGTGTTTGGCTAAACAAACAGGCGTTTTTGTATTTAGGTGACTGTATATTTTGATGACAAGATACATGAACGGTTGTTGCTTCATCTCGGATAATTGCCGCAAAAATATAAAGACCGGGGTGTTTGAAGAGGTAAAGTAAAAACAACAAAACAGGGCACTCGCCCCGTTTTGTTTGCTTTTGGTATCCCGCATACGCGGGAGATTCTTCACTTCGTTCAGAATGACAGATTGAGAGAGAATGGACTAGTGATCCCGTCGTCCGCCTCCGCCGAAGCCACCGCGGCCCCCTCCGCCTCCTCCAAATCCGCGATGAGGAGGACGCCCGCCGCGTCCGCGATCAAATCCGCCGCGGTCGCCACCGCCGTTTGCATCATATCCTACAGGAGGTTTTTCCGCGTCGGGTTCGATAAGCGCTTTGCGCGAGAGATTAATGCGTCCCATTGAATCAATTTCGAGCACCTTGACCTTAACGGTGTCGCCGACGTTTACAATGTCAGTAACTTGGTTGACCCTCCAATGCGCAAGCTCGGAAATATGTACAAGGCCTTCTTGTTTTGGTAACACTTCAACGAACGCGCCAAAGTCCATAAGCCGAGTTACTTTTCCGTCAAAGACTTCACCTGCTTTTACCTCGCGGGTAAGGTTTTTAATCCATGCTACTGCTTTGTCGGATGCTTCCGGCGAAGTTGACGTAATCATGACCAATCCGTCGTCTTCGATATCGATCGTAACTCCGGTTGCATCAATAATCTCATTGATCATTTTTCCGCCAGGACCGATTACGTCGCGAATGCGATCAACCGGAATTTTAAAGGAGATAATGCGCGGGGCCCATTGGGACAGTTCCGGTCGCGGCGTGGCAATAACCTTGTCCATGGCATCGAGAATTCTCATGCGCGCGTCAAGGGCCATGGTAAGAGTTTCTTTGACCATGGCCGGGGTAATGCCCTTTGTTTTGGTATCAAGCTGAATCGCGGTAATGCCGTCGCGGGTACCCGCGACTTTAAAGTCCATCCCGCCTTTCCCATCTTCAAGATCCTGAAGGTCGGTAATAATTTTATATTGTCCGTCTTCAGTCGAAGCAAGGCCCATGGCGATTCCTGCCACTGCTTTTTTAATGGGCACGCCCGCGTCCATAAGCGCAAGCGAGGATGCGCATGTCGAAGCCATGGACGATGAGCCGTTTGACGCAAGTACTTCGGAGACCAGGCGTACGGTATAAGGAAATTTTTCTTTATCTTGGGGAAGCATGGGCCAGATCGCTTTTTCCGCGAGCGCGCCGTGCCCGATTTCGCGTCGTCCCGGACCAAACATGCGGCCGGTTTCTCCTACCGAGTAAGGAGGAAAATTGTAGTGGTGGAAGAAGCGTCGCTTTCCGGTTGTTTCCATGCCGTCAAGCGTTTGTTCCATGCCCGGGGAGCCGAGCGTTACCGTGGTAAGTACCTGAGTATCGCCGCGTGAAAATAATGCAGAGCCGTGCGTTCGCGGAGGAACCCCGACGCCGACCTGCAAGGTGCGAATGTCTGCAATACTGCGGCCGTCAACGCGCTTTCCCTCTTTGAGGATTGCCTCGGTGACCAGTTTTTCAATTCCGTCGCTGACCATTCCCAGGCCCGCCTTGCGCGCGTCTTTTGAAAGGCCGAGCGTTTGCAAATGTTGGTCGGTCATTGCGTAGAGCGTATCTTTAATGATGCGGCGCTCCACTTTTGAAGCGTGGGGTTGATCAAAAAGCAATCCGCGATTGTCGGTCAGGAATTTTTGCGTTTCATCTTTTGCGCGCGTTGTTTCTTCTTTGAGTTTTGTTTCTTCATCGGTGATGAGCGCAACGCTTGCGGCACGTTTTGGTTTTCCAATCTTCGCGCGCATCTCTTCGATAAGCGTAATTACTTTGCGTAAATGTTTTTGCGCAAACTCAACGCCTTCTTGCACGCGCTGCTCGGACATCTCGTCCGCACCCGCCTCGATCATAAGGACTTTTTCCGCAGTGCCTGCGACGACAAGATCAAGTTTTGATTTCAAGCGCGCTTCAAAAGTCGGATTAAGAACCCATTCGCCTCCCGCTCCGGTTGTTGCGTCGTCCGACGGAATAAAGCCTACGCGTGCGGCCGCGATAGGTCCTTCCCAAGGAATATCCGAGATCATAAGCGCCGCCGCCGCGCCAATCATCGCCGGGATGTCGGAATCGTTTTCTTGGTCAAAAGAAAATACGGTAAGAACGACTTGAATATCATTGCGTACGTCGCCTGAAAAAAGCGGGCGAATTGAACGATCAATCATGCGGCCGGTTAAAATGGCCTCATCAGTGGGGCGACCTTCCCGTTTGATAAAACGAGAGCCTTTAATTTTTCCCGCGGCGTAGAGCCGCTCTTCATATTCAACCGAGAGCGGAAGAAAATCAACTTCGCGCGGTTTTGAGGACATTACCGCAGTCGCAAGGATAAGCGTATCGCCGTACTGAACCGTGCAGGAGCCGCTTGCTTGATTTGCAAGGCGCCCTGTTTCAATAATTAAATTTTTCCCTCCCCAGTTTGTCTCGAATCGCTCGATTGACATAGATTCGTTGGGCTGCTCCGGAAGCGAAAGATCCTTATGGGATCTCGATGTTTCCGGACCAGCGAATTAAGAATTCTCAATTTTTAATTTTGCAATTTTCAATCAATGCTTCAATGTAACACTGCAACATTTATTGAAAATTGTAAATTGAAAATTCGATAAATAATTAAAAATTTTGGTCATTAGCTCCACGGTGTGATAATTGGATATACCGATCCCTCGCGCTCGCCCTCCTCATCAGAAGAATTGCGACCGCGTACGCCGACCCGGCGGGTTGGTTTTGCGCGTCCTCGCGGAGCATGTTCGCTTGCGTGCGGTTCGCCCCCGCGTCCAATTGTTCCGACTTTCATCAAGTATCGTTGCGGCTCTTTGGAGAGATCAATAAAATCATCCGCGATCTCAAGCAGTTTTGACGAGGTTGTTTCTCGGAAGCTTATGACCTCCACAAGACATCCTTTTACTCCGCTTAAGTATTCAAGAAGCGGATAAAAATCTCCGTCGCCGGAGGCAATCACTATCGCGTCTACTTTGTCCGCAAGTTTTATTGCGTCAACCGCAATACCAACATCCCAATCTGCTTTCTTAACTCCGCCCGCATAGATTTGAAGATCTTTCTCTTTTGTTTCAATGCCCGCGCCTCGAAGTGCCTCAAAAAACGGGCGCTCTTCGCCGGCCTTCGTTGCGACTACATATGCAATTGCGCGCACGAGTTTTCTTCCGCCAACCGCATCTTCAACAATGTTTTTAAAATTGACCCGCGCTTGATAAAGATTGCGCGCGGAATAGTACATGTTTTGCGTGTCGATAAATACGGCAACACGTTGTTCAGGGTGTTTAGTCATACATCTCTACGAATTACGAATTCGATACAAATATACAAATTCGTATATTCGCAATTTGATTTGTAATTTGTAGTAGTCTAAAGTTTTAATCTCTTTCTCAAAGACGTTGCGCGGTCTATACTCTCGCTCTCGAGATAACTTAAAAGACGTCGACGCTCGGACACTTTGCGTAAAAGTCCTCTGCGGGACGAAAAATCCTTTTTGTGGGTTTTAAGGTGCTCCTGGAGCTCTTCCATTTCGGAAGACAAAATTGCGATTTGGACCTCAGGCGATCCTGTGTCTCCCGCGTGGGTCGCAAACTTTTTAATAAGATTCTCCTTCTTTTTCTTGTCCAACATATAGCGTATATGGCACGCCACACCAAGTCTGCCGTTGTTGGGGTCGGCTGACCGAGAAAGGCGTCAAAAAGTTAGTGATCGCAGTATATCATGGTCGGCCATTCTTGTAAAGGGGCGCATCCTGTGGTAGTGTGGAAGTGCTTCTGGTTGCGCGAGTGTTGTGCCCCCGTAGCTCAACGGATAGAGCAGGGCTCTTCTAAGGCCTTGATGGGGGTTCGATTCCCTCCGGGGGCACCACGAGATAAAAAAATCTATGGTGGCTATAGTTTAGTGGCAAAACGGTGGGTTGTGGTCCCACTATCGAGGGTTCGATTCCCTCTAGCCACCCCATTAAAACGCGAGGCAATAGGCCTCGCGTTTTGTTATGATATAATTGTGGTATGACAATCAAGCAATTCCAAAAAATGATCATGGACTATTATCGCGCCCATGGTCGCGATCTTCCGTGGCGGCGTACGCAAGACCCGTATCGTATTGTGGTTTCTGAAGTCATGCTTCAGCAAACGCAAGTGTCGCGCGTACTCAAAAAGTATCCGGAATTTTTGCGCGCATTCCCAAATTTTCGCGCACTTGCTCGCGCGCCATTATCAAGGGTGCTGCGCACGTGGCAGGGGATGGGATATAATCGACGTGCAATCGCGCTTAAAAAAATCGCTGATATGGTCGTAGCAACGCATAATGGGAAACTTCCTACTACGATAGATGAACTTGTAAAGTTTCCCGGTATTGGGCCGCATACCGCAGGATCTATTGCTGCTTTTGCGTTTAACAAGCCAACGGTATTTATTGAAACAAATATTCGGCGTACGTTTCTTCATCATTTTTTTCCGCGCAAACGCCGTGTTGATGACAAAGAACTTCTACCAATCATTGAAAAATCACTGCAGCGGAGAAATCCTCGCGCGTGGTATTTTGCGCTTATGGATTATGGCAGCATGCTTGGCAAACGCGTGAACAATCCGAATCGCCGGAGCCGGCACTATGGTGTTCAATCAAAATTCGAAGGATCAAATCGACAGTTGCGAGGGGTGGTTTTGAAGATTTTGGTGGAGAACGGGGCGATGCGCAAAGAACAAATCAAACAAGAGGTAGTGCGAAGCTTTAGCTTCGCCAAAGCGACCCTAAAGGGTCGCACTACGAAGATTGATATTGTTCGTGTTCTTGAGACGCTTGAGCGCGAAGGTTTTATCAAAAAACACGGTACCGTGTACCGTGTGAGATGATTGTTTTCGTGTGATTGCTAGAAGGCATCGCGTATTCCCCCGAAAAACGCGCGAGGGGTCGCTTGTTCTCGCTCCTGGCATTGCTGCCATGTGCGATACTTGGGTCCTTTTTGATCTGAAGACGCGTTCTGGAAATCTTGCCATTCCCGACAACACGAGGCAAGGCCGTTTGAGGTGTTGCAGGTTTGAACTTGGTTAAATCCTTGTTCGAAAATCGCCCGCGAAATGCTGCGATTTACAAAACGCGCGATGCCATAGGAGGAAAGAATAATCAAAAGGCCGACGACAGACGTGGTAAGCACGTTTCTTGCTTTTTCTGTTCCCTCGCGATTGCCGGCAGAGGTCATGTATTGAAATCCTCCCCAAACGATTAATGCAACAAAGAGAATCCCGACAAAGGTAAGGGCCGCGCGCACAATACGAATGACATAAAGCCGCGGATCAAGATCGACAAGGGCGCGCTCGCCAAGTCCGACTTGCGCGGCCTGCTGCCCAAGGCCAAGGATGTCTTGTTGAAGACCGGATTGAATAGGGGAAAAGGATTGGGCGTGCGTTGGCGGAGCATAGAGCATAGAGCATAGAGCATAGAGCGCAAGTATGCCAACCATGAGCCGAAGGGAGTAATGTCGCATATAGGCTATCTAAATATTTGAAATTGTATAAATCCGCCTTCTTGCGCGGGATTGGCTCCGCCAAACACTGCGCGCAATACAAATCCCACAATAACCCAAGAGCCCAAGACAATCGCAAGGCCGATTGTCGCGCGCAGAATTCGCGTGCGCGCTTTTTCGATTTGCTCTTCATTTCCGGAGGCCATCATAAAACGGATGCCGGAATATACCGTAATCATGAGAAACACAATTCCAACGAGTAGCAGCAAACCATGAAAGATTGTCCCTACACGAAGCGCAAGCGGTATGCCGCCGGAGTCGGCGACCGAGTAACCGCTTTGCCCAAACAAATTTCGGGTACTTCCTTGGATTTCGCTTTTTGGGGAAGCAGCAATTACCCTACTCGGCAGGGCAATTAACCAATAACCAATAACCAATAACCAATAACGCATATCAAAATAGCCGTTCTACTTGCGGGTTGGTACCCGGGAGTTCTCTCCCTGCGCCTTCAATTACGCCGACAATAAAACGACTGATAGTGAGCGCAAGAAGGGTAATAATAAAACCGAGAATCGCGGTGATGATGATGGTGCGCGCCTTGGTTACTTTCTCATTGTTGCCTGCTGCGGTAAACCAAATAAATCCGCCATAGAGAATCAAAAGAAAAAAAATGGTCCCTACGAGCGACAGGGCGATTTGTATAATTCCTACAAGCAGAAGCCGGAAGTCTCCTTGGCTTGCCGTAACGGAATTGTACCCTGCGTTTTGGAGAAATGTCCCAAGAGGATTCATACCCGCCTAAATTTTCCCGCTTCTGCCAAAGGCAGTAAACGAGGTATGAGTTATGCTTACGGTAGTAGACAGTATGAATCTATAGGGCATATGAAAGCGGCTATTGTATGCGGGAAAACTTAGGCGGGCATACCGCGATTAACGCACGCGCTGACATGCGGCTCCGGAGAATTGTTCAGTACCATCTTCGTCATCCGGTACATCCCATACATAGCCATACCCTTCCGGACAGCTGCCGAAAAAAGAAGTGTCAACGTAATCCGGCGCGCTTTCGAGCGAGCTTTCGGCTCTTGGAGTAAGGAAGTTTACCACAAACTGGGTAATCGCGCCCGCAAACAGAACAATTACGAGTCCGATCATTGCGCGTCCTATGGTTGACGAAGATCTTTTAACCTGTTCGTCGTTTCCGCCGGCAGTAAGATAGAGAACCCCGCCATAAAGTGTAAGTGCAAAGAAAATAAGACCCACAAGGGTAATCGCTACGCGAACAACTTGTCCGGCGACTTGCGGAAGCGATGGATTTGCATTATATCCCGCGCCGCGATCTTCCGCGGTGAGTTTTAGAAATCCTCGTATTGCATCAGCGCCGGAGTAGGGAACCGGTGAAGCAGGAACTTCCGCGGGTGCTGTCGGCGCCGGAATGCCGATAAAATCACCGCTCTGGCAAAACGAGGCCTGGCAAAACGAGTTGCATGCTGCTTGATGCGCTGCGGTTCCTGTTTGCGATCGGCCGCCTTCGCAACCGTTGCAGACGCAAGAACCGGTTGCCTGGACCGCGGGTGCACTCTGCACAACGAACAGCGCGACAAACAAAATCGTCATCCCGAGCGTAGCGAGGGACCTGCCTGCCGGCAAGGCAGGTCTCACACGAATGTGTGCTCGCATGCGCGAGAGATTCTTCGCTGCGCTCAGAATGACGGAGTGCATAGATTTATTGAAACGCGGCAGTTATGACTTGGTTGACAATGAAACTGGTAATTGCGTATGCGGCAATTACGATAATAAATCCGGTAATCGCGGTTTTGAGAATTTCAATTGATTTTTTAACATCTTCTTCATTGCCTCGGGCGATCATCCAGAGATATCCGCCATAGATTACAAGAATTCCGAAGATCACCCCAATCAGTCCAAGTGCGCCTTGGATAATTTTTCCTGCAACGATCTCGGGTCGTGCCGCCCCGACATTGAAACCGGTTTTTGGAGCGAAAAAGTTTGTAACAAATCCTTTGGCGCCCGCTAATCCTTGCGTGGCCGCAGATTCTTCAGAAACGGTGGTTCCTCCTGTGGCATAACATTCGGATGCATCTCGACCCGGAAGGAGCACACAACGCTCACTAGACGCACAGTCGCTGTCTTCGGTACATGCCGCTAATACAGGTTGAATTGGGGCAAGAAACAAGAAACTTAGCGCTAGTACCAGCATGGTGCGGGGCAAGCAAGAAACAAGAAACATGTTTCCATGTTTCCGCGCTCCCGCGTTTCCATGTCCTTCTGTTGTAGTCATACTATTAAATTCCTACTGCAGTCGTAAGGCGGCTTAGTATAAATTGAGTGATTGCGTAGGAGAGGAATACTACGATCATTCCAATGAACGCGGATTTGATAGTATCTTGGGCCTGGGTAACGATTTCGCTGCTGCCCCGCGCGGTCATCCAGCGAATTCCTCCGTAGACCATGAGTACAAAGAAGACTACGCCGATAAACGCGAGCGCATAGCCAACGATGCTGCCCGCTGCGGTTGCAGGACCGGCAACATTGCTTTTCAGTCCTGCTTTTCCTGCAGTTGCATCAAGTCCGAAAAGACCGGCGTCGGCAAGGGCGGCCGTGGCTATCAGCAAACCGCTACCGGCTACCAACATGATTGATTTTAATTTTGAAAGCATTGAAAACATAGAAATTTTGTGAAGAGTCCGAGCGAGAAGCCCTCAAGCATTGTCATCCCGAGCCGAGTCGAGGGATCTCTTCACCATGCACCGTATGAGATTTCTCCACTCGCCTCGCGGCTCGGTCGAAATGACAGAGTTGTTTGGTTTCTCGCCTGGACTCTTGTGGGGCCTGTTCCTCAATACCATTTCTACTGCAATCGCACAGTCGCGGCTGCGGCTTTGCAAAAGCTTCTCAACGTATACTGCGTATACGCTTCAATTCTTTTGCTTCGCCTCGCTCGCGTCTGAGCGATTTCGTTACGAAAGCGTATTGAGGAACAGGCCCCTAGTCCAGGTTTCCTGTCAGCCCCGCCACCTTTCCCATTCCTGGCGTTCCTTTAAGCAAGTCCGAAGGCGAATCCGCCTGTCGGCTACGACTTTCTTAAACGAAGCACTTGCGCAAGGAAAGGTGCGGGAAAAACCGGCTGACAAGAGTGTTTAACCAGTAGTGACAGTTACCAAACGCTCGATAACCCACTTTGCGATCGCGTACGCTGAGAGAATAATCGCGAGACCAATAATACCTGCGAAAATCATCTTGCGTGCTTTATCTACGTTTTCTTCGTTACCGCCTGCGGTCATCCAAAGGAAACCACCCGCGATGATAATTACCACCGCTACGATTCCGAGAAGTGACAAGGCAATGTTGATGACCTGAGCGACGATTTCACGAGGATCTCGTCCGCCAAGTCCGGTTTGCGCGCCGTATTCAATACCCAAATCTACCGCTGGTGCTGCCGGTGCTGCCGCAAAAGCCACAAATGGAAGTGCCCACAATGCGACTGCTGCAATCTTGGTGAAAGTTTTTTTGCTCATTGCATAATCACCACCTTTCTATTGACAAATTCCAAATTACAAATACCAAACCACAAGGAAACCACGAATTACAAATTTGGAATTTCGGTCATTGAAATTTAGGAATTGTTTGTAATTTGGAATTTGTCATTTGGAATTTCGGTAATTACGGCATGGCAACCCCCGTGGTAATAGCCGTAAGGATATAGCGCAAGATAAGGTATGATCCAAACATTACCAGAAGCCCAAGGGCCGACCAGACGAGTATATCGCGTCCTTTCTTTATTTTCTCAGGATTTCCCTGCGAAGTCAACCACTGAAACCCCCCATACACAAACATAAGTAGCGCAACCGAGCCAGCAATGCCGGTAATTCCTTGAATTACGCGGGCAATAATGAGTTTTACGTCTCCTGCCTCAGGGCTAGTGCCAAGGGGGTTTGGAAGGGAAACCGAGCCGCCAGGGGAGGTAGAAGAAGCAGGGGAAGCGGTAGGGGCTGGAGCTTGTGGCGCGTTGCAAGCTGCGGCAGTACATGCAGGATCCCATGAGTTTCCGCCTGCCGTGCAACCTGCCTCGCCTGCTGTGTAGTTTTCACGGCATTCACCACCGATGATACAGCATGGTGGGGTTCTGTGATTTGATGCGTATGCAGGAATGGTGGTTGCGCCAAGAAACAAAAAACAAGGAACAAGGAATAAAATCAATTGTTTCCATGCCTGCCCCGTACCGAGCTTGCTCTGGTGCGGGGTTATCATGCTCCCATGTTTCTTCGATATTGTTGACATAATATTACTGCGGAATCGTGATCGTTCCCACGTTTGGCCCGCCGGTTACCTCGATCTGAAGCACATCTTTAACCACAAACCGTACCATAAGGGCCGCGCCTAGAATGATAATACCCCCAATTACCGCAGAGGTCAAAATTTTGACAACACGAATTTTTCAATCCGTTGCGCGGCTTCGCATGCTTTTTTTGCGTCTTTCATTGTGAAATCCGGCATATCCGCTGGGTATCGCGCAGGAGTGTAAAATGCATTGAGAGTGACCGCATCATCGTGCAATTCCGCAAATGAGGCATCAATCTTTGAGCATTCGGCAACAATCATATTAAGCTCATGGATTTTGCGTATGTGTTTTTCGTGATACGCAAGGAAGCCCTTGAGATATTTTTCTACCGATTGGTGTGAATGCAAACAGATTGTGTTGGCGGATCTGTTTTCCTTGATGAGGAGTTCGGCTACTTGCAGATCTTCTTCTGCGCGCGCAAGCCAGCGTGCCACATATTTAGTTACGGGCATATAATGTCGTTCCATTTTTAACAATATCTTCAAGAAAAAGATTGCGGTCTTGCGTAATTTTTTCTTTTAGTTCAGTAGAAGTATACACAAGCAGATCCATAGGAGGAAATTTATTCCCATAGAGCTTCGCTCGCAACTCTCGCTCTCGATCAATTCTTCGCTTGCGACTTGCTTTCACTACCAAAAGATCCACATCGCTATCCTCATGCGGTTTGCCCCAGGCATACGAACCAAAAAGAATAATTTTTTCCGGTTTGTATTCTTTTACGATTTTGTTGGTAATTTTTTTGATTGTGGGTGATATGCTTCGTTGTTTCATAATGAGGGCTTATTGCCAATTGCACGATCCGCTTACGGTAATACCGGGAATGTCGGGGATACTATAGGTGTTTCGGATTCCTTCAATGGAGCAGTTAGTTTGCGAAACAGGCACCAGCCCTGAACAGTTGCACGCACTTCCGGTCCACGAGCAATTTATGTGATAGTTGGACGCAGCGGTGTTGCAAAGCGTTTCTCCACCCACGACTGCAGAGCCGGTGATGGAACAGGTGCACCCGTGCGTGCCGCTTGCACCCGTTGACCCTCCACTTACTGTCCCCCCCCCACTTGAATCGTTCCCACGTTTGGCCCGCCGGTTACCTCGATCTGAAGCACATCTTTTACTACAAAGCGTACCATAAGGGCGGCGCCTAGAATGATAATACCCCCAATTACCGCGGCAGTCAAAACTTTTTGAGCGGCTTGAATATGTTCAGCATTGCCTCCGGCAGTAAGCATCTTAAACCCGCCATAGACAAAAAACAGAAGCATGAGCGATCCGGTAATGCCAAACACAAATTGGGCTATCTTGACTCCGGTAAGCACTATGTCGTCAAGGGTATAATTACAGGGAAGTTTTGAAAGACCGGCTTCTTGCGCATTCGTGCCGCATTTTCCGGAAAAACACTGCATCTGACTTCCCGGTTTGCATTCGCCAGTAGTGAAATCTCGCTCAACACAAGGACAGATTGCCTTGCGACATTCCTCATCCGCGCACGTATCTCCAGGTTTTACCGCGCCGATAACGGAAAAAGGATCAGCAGCAACAACGGGCGCAATGTAGAATGTAGAATGTAGAATGTAGAATACGGAAAAAACCGAGAGAGAAAAGAACAGCCAAGAACGACGACGCTTGTTTTGCCGTTCATTCTGCATTCTGCATTCTGCATTCTGCATTTTTAGCTCATTCATAATTCAGCCAATCATCGCACCGTTTGATTAACTTTTAATGCCGCGAGCTTGAGCGCGTCAGACGGATCGCTTCCTAGAAGTACATCATCAATTGCCGTAAGAAGGGCGCCTTCGGCCGCAGTAGCGTTATTGCCATGATACCATGTTTTTGCGGTAAGAAGTTGCGAGGCAAATGTACCGATTGATTCATCTTCAAGTTGCGAATTTATAAGTACGCGCAGGGCCGTAGGTTTTTTGGTTGCGGTAAGATATGGTGCGACTTGTTGCGGACGCGTTGCGAACTGGATAAAGTCCCATGCCCAGTTTTGGTTCGGGCTTTTTTTGGAAATCGTTTCAACCCAATAATTGGCAAAATTTACTTCCGGATTTCCTTCGATCTGCGGCATATTGGCGATTGTAAGATTCAACCGTGGCGCGCGCGCGCGAATAATAGGGAGGTGATAGGAGTAGCCGAAAAATATCGCGGTGCGTCCGGAAAGGAATGTCTCAAGCGAACCCTGTTCGCTTGCCGAGTAGGTATAGGTTTCTTTTTGAGGGTTTGCAAAATCTGTATAAAATGCAAGCGCCTCAGCCCCGGGAGCAATTTGCCGCTGGCCCAAAATTGAGGGAATCTTATCAAATACAGCAACTCCTTGAGGGTTCATCATTTCCGCGCCGTTTTGCATCATAAGAAGCGCAACAATATCGGCTGCGCGTTCTACATTTCTTGATGAGCCGATTGCCGCACCGGATTGGAGAAGATGTCCCTTAGTATCCAATCGAGTCAGTTTTTTCGTTGCGGCTTGCAATTCCGCCCAGCTCCGCGGCGCGGTCGCAACACCCGCGAGATTTAAAAGATCGCGATTTACATACATGACCAACGTATCAAGCGAAAGAGGAAGTCCATAGATTTGTTCTGCAGGTCTTCCGTCTGGGCCGAGGGATTTCATGACTACGTCGTCGGTAATGGTATCAGTGAAATCGGTTTTGAGCGCGCGTAAACTGAGTGAGGGGTTTGTGCGCAGTGTGGTTACGACTTCTTTACGAATCGTACCCTTCAGCTCGGAATAGGGAAGAGTGATTGCGCTCGGGAGCGGGACAAGTTTTGGGGCGTAGGCGCGCATCCAGGTATTGTGCATGCTTACAATATCCGGACCGCGGTCTTCGGCAAGCGCATTAAGAAGCTCGCGCTCATAATCCTCAAAGCGCAACTTGCGGTATTCAATCGTTACATTGGGGTGTACCGCGCGATACGATTCAATAATCGAGTGGACCGCGCCTTCGTCGTCAAACGTGCGCCACCAAGTAAGGGTTACAGGTTTTATCGCATTCTGAACCTCTTTCGGAGTTCCGCGCAAACATTGGATGCCGGTCAAGCTTAAAAGAAGAGCAAGGCCGAGAAGGGAGAGAGATTTTGCAGGAAGACGAAATTGCATAATAGAGATAAGAATTTTCAATTTACAATTTCCAGTTTTCAATAAATGTTGCAATGATTACCGAGTCATTGAGTGAAAATTGTAAGTTAAAACTCAAACTACGGTTTGAATTTTTTAAGGTATTCTCCAAACGATTTGCCTACTTCCGGATGTTGTAATCCAAGTTCCACTTGTGCAATAAGAAGGCCGAGCTTGTTGCCACACTCATACCAACGGCCGGAAAGTACTGCGCCGTAAAGAGATCTTCCACGCTTGAGATATTCCGCAAACGCGGCGGCAATACGAATTTCTCCGTCTCGCGGATCCGGCGGTATCTTTGCAAGGATGTCCAATACCTCAGGAGTAAGAATGTATTTTCCAACTACGACATGGTTTGACGGCGCGTCTTTTTCACTTGGTTTTTCTACCACTTCCTCGATTTCCCATACGGACGTGTTCAGTTTTTTCCCTTTTACCACTCCGTACTTGCTAACTTCATTGCGCGGAAGCTCTTTAATTGCAATCACCGGGTCCTCATAGCGTTTATATACGTCGAGGAGTTCTTGCAGCGCGGGTTTTTTCCCGGTTACAATATCATCACCAAACAGTACTGCGACCGGCTCATGTTTTTCAATAAAGGGTAGCGCGGAAAGTACCGCATGCCCATCGCCCATCGGTTTTGCTTGGCGCACAAACGCAAACTTTGCAAGTTTGCCTATTTTGGCAATTTGCTCAAGCTCTTTTTCTTTTTTCTTTTGCTCAAGGCGGTACTCAAGTTCGAAGTTTCGATCAAAGTGATCTTCGATCGCGCGTTTACCGACTGCGGTTACGAAAATGATGTGCTCAATGCCGCACGCAACCGCTTCCTCCACGATATATTGGATAATGGGCTTGTCCACGACCGGAAGCATTTCTTTTGGCTGGGCTTTGGTTGCGGGCAAAAAACGAGTACCAAGGCCCCCGACCGGAATGATTGCTTTGCGAATCTTCATAGTTTCGTTTTATTTCTCCCCCTTAGGGTAAGGGGGAGTTAGAGGGGGTTACGAACGGTGATGTTATTATACAGTATTAAACAGGCATTGCACAATATGTGCAAATGGTATAGGATGGAAAAACTTGCGGGTATCGTATAGCGGCTATTATGGCTCGTTGCCAACGAGCAGATTGGGGTTCGACTCCCCATACCCGCAAATTAAAAAGCGTCTCTTGTGCAGAGGCGTTTTTTGGTGGTTAAAAAAGAAGGCGCGTTACGCGTGTATGATACGCTTCGCCTCCTTGAGATACGCGGCACGGCCGCGGTTCAATCAAAGAGCAGTACGGCGGCGGCAACGACCGTGGTCCAAGCGCCGCGCTTACCCTGGGCGGATTGAGTGAAATTCCTTGTTTTGAGAATTCTGTCTGATGCGCGGAATAGTTGATTCCGTTCGTCCCATGCCGTTTTGGGGTCAAACTCAACGCCAAGCGTTTTGGCGAGCATGCATGCCGCAAGATCCTCGGCAAAGGCGCCGGCTTCATCCCCAGTCTCGCCGTGGCCGTGGTGTTCGGAAAGATAACCGTATTGGCTGTCGAGGTCTGCCGGCAAGGCCAGGCCGATTGAAGCGACAACGAGGCGTTGATTCTCGTCCGTGTCTGCCCGCGCCATTACCACATGCGTGATTTCACCGGGCGAGAGCTCTTTCAGACCCTCCTCTCGCGAGACCTCTTTACATCCCGCAGGGAAGATGGATGAAACATATACAAGATTCTGCGTTGCGATTCCGGCATCGCGCAGGGCCATCTCAAAGGAGCCGAGTTGCGTAAGGTCGCGACCGACCCCTTTGGTGAAAAAAATTCTACACGGAATAAGTTTTGCCATAGATAATTATATAAGTGTAGCGCGAGTTCGGGTTTTCGTCAAAGTTTGATACAATGGTCGCGTATGCATCAGGTGTCGAACCACGACCTCGTCCGGATCCTTAGTGAGATGGCAACTCTTTATGATATGGAAGGCGTGGCGTTTAAGCCGCGGGCGTATGAGAAAGTTGCGGAACACATTGAGCAACTTGATCGGGAGGTTACCGACTTGTATCGTGAAGGCGGGGTAAAAGCCCTGCGCACAATACCGAATGTGGGCGAAGGAATTGCATATCACATTGAACTCATTTTAAAAACAGGCACATTTCCGGAATACGAAAAGTATAAAAAGCGCGTGCCGGTGAAATTGGATGAGCTTATGGGGATTGGCGGGTTGGGACCGAAATCGATCAAGACATTGTATGCAAGATTAAAGATTAAAGATTTAAGTTCGCTTGAACGCGCGGCGCGGGCGGGGAAGATCGCGAAGCTCGCGCGTTTTGGCGAAAAATCACAGGAGAAAATTTTAAAAGCAATTGAGTTTTCAAAAAAAGGCGTGGGGAGATTTTTGCTTGGCGCGGTTGAGCCGCTCGTGCGAACAATTGAGGAACGGTTGCGGCGCGTGCCGGACGTGGGGCATGTTACGACTGCCGGTTCGTATCGTCGCAGGCAAGAAACAGTCGGTGATATTGATATTTTGGTTACGGCAAAAAATGGAAAGCGTGTGATGGAAGAATTTTTAAACATGCCGGAGGTGGAAACAGTACTTGCGCACGGTTCGACCAAATCAGCAGTGCGACTCAAGTCTGGAATTCAGTGTGATGTGCGCGTAGTGCCGGAGGAGTCTTACGGCGCCGCGCTTCAGTATTTTACCGGATCAAAAGAGCATGATGTAGAACTGAGAAAGATTGCGATTAAGAAGGGGTTTAAATTGAATGAATATGGAGTGTTTAAAGTAGGAGCTAGAAGTCAGAAGCTAGGAGCTAGGGTTGCGGGGAGGACAGAGGAGGAAGTGTATCGCGCGTTGGGGCTTCGGGTGATGGAGCCGGAGTTGCGTACTGCAAGCGGGGAAATTGAAGCTGCACGGGCTGGCAAGCTGCCAAAGCTAATTCTCTACGGATCCTTGCGCGGGGATTTGCAAGTGCAAAGCAGTTGGACAGACGGAAACAATTCGATTGAGGAAATGGCACGCGCGGCCGCGGAGGCGGGGCTTGAGTATATTGCGATCACGGATCATACAAAAGGGTTGGCAATGACCCGTGGACTGGATGAAAAAAGATTATTGCAGCAAGGGAAGGAAATAGACCGCGTGAATGCAGAATTAAGAATGAAGAATGTAGAATGCCGGGTGTTGAGAGGAACGGAATGTAATATTTTGAAAGACGGTAAACTGGATCTTACGGACGCGGCGCTGAAAACGCTCGACATTGTCGGCGTTTCAGTACATTCGCATTTTAATTTGTCCGAGCGCGAGCAAACCGAGCGGATTATTCGTGCGCTTAAAAACCCGCTCGTGAATATTTTGTTTCACCCCACCGGGCGCAAGATTCAAAAGCGCGAGCCGTATGCAGTAGACATGAGCAAAATAATCCGCGCCGCAGTTCTGTACGGCGTGGCGCTTGAAATAAATGCCGCGCCTGAACGCCTTGATCTTAAAGACACTCACATCCGCGAGGCAGTAGAGCGGGGCGCAAAATTGGTGATTGACTCCGATGCGCACGCAACCGCGCACTTCAAGTGGCTGGACTTCGGTATATCCCAAGCCCGCCGCGGCTGGGCAACGAAAAAAGAGGTACTCAATACTCTGTCCTGCGAGGAGTTTTTGAAAGCGCTCAAGGGGTTGACCCCGAACGAAATCCGGCACGGAATGTAGCCGCTCAAGACGAAAGGCCGCTTTTTAACTGCCAAACACTATCCATAAATAAACCCATTTCGTACGGGGTTGAAGAGGAAGCAGTAATGTGCTATAATTTTTTGCATGTGCCCGAGTGGTGGAATGGTATACACGCGACACTTAAAATGTCGTGCTCACAAGGCTTGCCGGTTCGAATCCGGCCTCGGGCATTTACCCGCGCACCAGAGCGAAGCTCGGTGCGGGGTTCCGCGCTCTGCGGAGCGCTTCACAAAGTATCTAGTTTGTAGTATACTCAGCGGAGTTTGTTCTTAAAAACAAGCGGATAGAATGCCTGGGTAGCTCATTGGTAGAGCGCTGCCCTAAATTCTTTGGGGCCCGATTCAGTAATGATTCGGTGAAAACTGGGTGAATTCGGGGGAAACCTTTGTGCGTCGCATGAGGACAATCCCGAGCCAAGCCTGCTAAGAGTAAAGGTGCTTAGCATGGAAGGTGTAGAGACTATCCCTTCGGGGAGTACTCACTGAACAACCGCAAGGTTGTGCAGTGCGGAAGCGCCCAGCCCCCGCAATATTGCGGGGTGATGATATAGTCCAAACTTGCTTTGGAAGAGGCAGGCGTAGACAGTTCGATTCTGTCCCCAGGCATTTTGTCCACATTGTAATATTGAACCTACTACGCTATACTTTATGTATAATGCATAGGTTCAATATGAGGAAAGATCGCAAAAAGGCACTTCAGTTGCGGCTCGGGGGTAAAAGCTACAATGAAATTTCTAAGGCGTTGGGTGTACCGAAGAGCACTCTTTCGGGATGGTTAGGATCATTAGAGCTTTCTCGTCCAGCACGAGAGCGAATTCAAAAACGCGTAGCAGAAGGATCACTACGCGGGCTTATCAAAAGAAATAAAAACCAAACATTGCTTGCCGTACAGAGGATGCATGCCACTCGAGATGCGAGTAGTAGAGAGATTAGCAATATCTCCGGCAACGCACTGCGGCTTATAGGGGTGGCATTATATTGGGCAGAAGGATACAAAAGAGCGATACAAATTAATGGGAGAGAACGCACTCATCACCCGGTTTCCCTTACAAATTCCGATCCGATTCTTGCAAGAGTGTTCATGCGATTTTTACGAGAGGTGTGTGATGTACCAGATCAAATGATCCGAATCGACGTCAGATTATTCGAACACATGGAAAAAGACGCAGTGATTAAATATTGGATAAAAGAATTAAATCTGCGACGAGAGAATTTTAAGCACATTTCCCGTACTGTTAGTAGGTCGAGTATGGGACAACGGCCATTCAATAGGTTGCCGTACGGGACGATTCAAATTCGCGTGAATCAAACAGCTCTTTTCCATCGAATAATGGGATGGATAGAGGGAATGCAAAAACAATGTATGGCTGCGTAGCTCAGCTGGTTAGAGCGAGCCCTTCATAAGGGTTAGGTCCCTGGTTCGATCCCAGGCGCAGCCATAGAAAGTCGTGAAACCCCTTGCGGGGTTTTTAGTTTTTCAAAAAGAGAGTATCATTACTCCTACGTATGTCATCAAAACCAATATCACAATCGTATCTTCTTTGGCTGCAAGCAGGGTACTTAGTTGCGATACAGCTAAGCTCAGCCATACTTTTTCCCTACTTGAGGGATTCTTTTTCTTTTCCACAAATGTCACTGCAGATGGCGATTTCGTACATGGCGCCTATTCTACTGCTTCCGTTTTTGCGCGGATTTGCAATCCGGCCCGTAATTCTTCTTGCCATGATTACAACAGTGATTCGCTCCATATATCTTGCGTATGTGGATACGGCAAGCGAGCTGTATATATACGCGGCGATAGCCGGTTTTAGTGGTGTATTATTTTGGATTCCGTATGAAATACTTTATTTTGCAAGACATGACACAATGCAACATGGTCGTCATTCTGCGCTCTATTTTTTAATTTTATCCGGTAGTGGAATTATCATGCCTCTTGCAGGAGGATTTCTTGCCGATTATTGGGGATTCAAACCGGTCTTTTTCATCGCGGCAGGCGCAACGATAATCCCATTCATTCTTACCCTTAGAATTTCTCGGCAATATGTTGCGGTAACGCTAAAGGAAAGCATCGCACACCTAAAGGGGATAAAAGGGCTTATCCTATTTGAGGGATTTTTTTGGTCTATTCCGCCTTGCATCATTGCCCTTTCTCTTCTTACGCTTACCAACACTGCAGGACAATTTGGTACGGTAAGCTCGATTGTGGCTCTTGGTGCATTACTTACGAGTCTTCCCATTGCGCGTTGGAGCGATAGGATGCAGAATCGTACCAAAATCATTTTTCCTGTCTATGTATGTGCGGCGCTCATACTTCTTCTGTTGGGGCGACAAACATCGCTCTTATGGTTTACGGTATTCCTGCTTATTTTTTCGAGCTTACGCTCCATGACTAATCCGGTCGTCAATGCGTTTACTATGGATTTGCGCACTGACCATACGAAATTGTATATGGCCCGACAATTTTTACTCAGCATTGGGCGCGTTGTCGGATTCGCACTCACTTGGCTTTTTGCGCTTACGGAGCAATTATATGTAATGTATGTGATCTACGCGTTTGCGCATCTGGCATATCTCCTGATGATTCACAAGACTGTGAAAGGGCATGCCATAGCCGCCGCAGAACCAACCCTCTTGACGGATTAAACACAATCCTATATACTCTCCTTTACTATGATATCCATTCGACTTTCACGCACAGGAAAGAAACACCAACCCAGCTATCGTCTTATCGCTATTGATAAGCGCAAAGACCCTTGGGGAAATTATCTTGAGAATCTTGGATCGTATAATCCGATGGTAAAACCAAAGACCGTACAGTTTAAGACCGATCGGATCAAGTATTGGTTGGGCGTGGGCGCAAAGCCAACCCCGACGGTATGGAATATTCTTGTGGATCAAAAAATCGTTACCGGATCAAAAATGAAATCCGGCGGAGCGGCAAAGAAAAAAGAGGAAGAAAAGAAAGCATAGGATTAGGAGATTTGATGGTACTGGCGAACAGTGATATAGTAATCTTAGCCCTACGGTATTACAGGTCGGCCGGATGGCATGAAAAGCTATAATACGTAAGACATGATGGTATGGCAGAGCGATTTTCTGACCAAGAGTTCGTTGAGAACGTAGTACGGGCGATTGTGAATCATCCGGACGATGTACGCGCCGAACGGACAGTAGATGAGCGCGGCGTCTTGATTACCCTCCACATCCACCCGGAAGATATGGGATATGTGATCGGCCGCGAAGGACAGACCGCTCGCGCGCTTCGGACCCTCTTGCGGATTGTCGGCGCAAAGAATAACGCGCGCGTCAATCTCAAGATTTTTGAACCGGAAGGTTCACGAGGCCCGCGTCCAAGACCGATGTCGTCCGGGGGTTCAGCCCCTCACGCGTCGGATCTTGATCCGGTACAACTCTAGAACGCAACATAAAAACCGCATCCTTGAAAAAGGGTGCGGTTTTTGGTATAGTGACAGACTATGCGTTTTGACGTGCTTACGATTTTTCCCGAAATGTTTTCCGGCTATTTTGGAGAGTCGATTATTAAGCGCGCGCAGGAGAAAAAATTGCTGAAGATCCAAGTGCATGATTTAAGAAAGTGGGCAACGGATAAACATCACAAAGTTGATGACAAGCCGTACGGGGGAGGGCCGGGGATGGTTTTCAAAATCGAACCGATATATCGTGCGCTAAATGGGTTGAAGATTAAAGTTGAAAGATTAAAGTTGAGGGATAAAGATACGCGGGTAATTTTGACGAGTGCGCGGGGGAAGCAGTTTACGGCCGCGGATGCGCGGCGGTTGGCAAAGTATAAACGGGTGGTAATTATTTGCGGGCGGTATGAAGGAGTGGACGAACGGGTGGCCGAGCATCTCGCAGACGAGGAGATTTCTATTGGTCCCTATGTCCTTACTGGCGGCGAGCTTCCGGCAATGGTGATGATAGATTCTATCTCGCGGCAAGTCCCGGGCGTGCCTGGAAAACTAGAATAACTTGCAGAGTCACGCGGAGGAAAGTCTTCCGCCTGGCGGCGGGTACCGAGGTGCGGCTGCGCTACGCCTATTTCACGACCTGCCGCGAGGCGGTGAAGAACGCCGGGGGCGAGGTTGTGGAGCTGCGCTGCACCTACGATCCGGCCACCCGGG
>Ga0080064_1001848_pt1 | contig 39588 bp, 38 predicted proteins | sample Subgrocontami54m_FD_69260 | JGI IMG/M metagenome (GOLD analysis project Ga0080064, IMG submission 69260) | Subsurface groundwater microbial communities from S. Glens Falls, New York, USA - GMW46 contaminated, 5.4 m (SPADES assembly) (version 2) ...
GAACTTCGGAAGCAAAGGGGCACTAGCAAGTCTATGATTCTAGTGCCGCTTTTCGATTTGAAGTTCCTGAACGAGATTGCGGCAAGTGGTGCAGGAACTTCAAATCGGCGGCACTGGTCATCCGCTGGAGCACGGCTCGGGGCCGGCCGCAGGCCGGAATGCGGATGATGACATCAAAGAAGACCCGATGAAGCTCAAGACCCTTCTTCCCGTCGACTCCGTCAGCGATGCGCGCTTTGCTGCGCTCGAGGTGCGCGGGGTCAGCGCCGACAGCCGCACCGTCAAGCCCGGCGATCTGTTCATCGCGGTGGCGGGCGCCAAGGACGACGGCTCGCGCTTTGTCGGCCAGGCGGTGGCGGCGGGCGCGGTCGCGGTGATGGCCGAGCGGGTGCCGGCTGTGCCGCTGGCGGCCGAAGTCGCTTTCGTCCGGGTCTCCGATGCGCGCCGCGCGCTGGCGCTGGCGGCAACAAAATTCTTTCCGCGCCAGCCCGACGTGATCGTCGCGGTCACCGGAACCAGCGGCAAGACCTCGGTCGCGGCCTTCACCCGGCAGATCTGGGCGTCGCTCGGCGAAGACGCTGCCAGCATCGGCACCATCGGGCTCGTTTCGCCCGAGCGGGAAAGCTACGGCTCTTTGACCACGCCGGACCCGGTTGCCCTGCACCGCGCGCTCGATGAATTGGCCGGCGAAGGCGTGACGCATCTGGCGCTGGAGGCATCCTCGCACGGGCTCGATCAGCGCCGGCTCGACGGGGTGAACATTTCAGCCGCCGGCTTCACCAATATCAGCCGCGATCATCTCGACTATCATCCGTCGCTCGAAGACTACCTCGCCGCCAAGCTGCGGCTGTTCAGCGAGTTGGTGCAGCCGCGCGGCGCCGCGGTGATTGCTGCCGATCACGAGTATGCCAAAGCGGTGGTGGACGCCGCCAAGCAGCGGCGGCTGCGCCTGCTCACGGTCGGCGAGCGCGGCGAGGGCATTCGCGTCGTCGAACGCCGGACCGAGGGTTTTGCGCAAAAGATCACGGTCGTGCATGCCGGCGACAGCTACACCATCCTGCTGCCGCTCCTGGGCGGCTTCCAGGTCGAGAATGCATTGGTTGCCGCAGGTCTCGCGATTGCCACCGGCAGCCATCCGGCGCGGGTGTTCGCGGCGCTTGCGTCATTGAAAGGCGCCAAGGGCCGGCTGGAACTGGTCGGCGAGAAAGACGGCGCGCCCATTTTCGTGGACTACGCCCACAAGCCCGATGCGCTCGCCAAGGCGCTCGATGCGTTGCGTCCCTACGCCGCCGGAAGGCTGGTGGTGGTGTTCGGCGCCGGCGGCGACCGCGACGCTGGCAAGCGCCCGATGATGGGAGCGATCGCCGCAGAAAAGGCCGACCGCGTCATCGTCACCGACGACAACCCGCGCAGCGAGAACCCGGCCGCCATCCGCGCCGCCATTTTGCAGGCGTCGCCCGGCGCCGTCGAGATCGGCGACCGCGGCGATGCGATCCGCAGCGCCGTCGCCGACCTGCGCCGCGGTGACGTGCTGCTGATCGCCGGCAAGGGCCATGAAAGCGGCCAAATCGTCGGCAATCAGACCTTTCCATTCAGCGATCACGAGGCGGTCGCCGCTGCACTCAAAGGCAAAGTGGCATGAGCGACCGGCCGCTCTGGTCCGTCGATGCGATGGCTAAGGCTATGCGCGCCGAAGCTGCGGGCGCGCTGCCCGCGTCGACGCCCGGCCTGTCGATCGACACCCGCTCCATCGGGGCGGGCGAAGCATTCTTCGCGATCAAGGGTGATAGCCGCGACGGCCATGACTTCGTGCCGGCCGCGCTCAAGGCCGGCGCAGGTCTCGCGGTGGTCGCCGCGGACCGGCGCGCCGCCATGCCGGCCGATGCGCCGCTTCTGCTCGTGCCCGACGTGCTCGCGGGGTTACGCGATCTCGCCCGCGCGGCGCGCGCCCGCACCCAAGCGAAAGTGATCGGCGTCACTGGTTCGGTCGGCAAGACCGGCACCAAAGAGGCATTGCTGCTGGCGCTGTCGGCCGACGGCGAGACCCATGTCTCGGCCGCCTCCTACAACAATCATTGGGGTGTGCCGCTGTCGCTTGCGCGCTGTCCGGAAAGTGCGCGCTACGCCGTGTTCGAGATGGGGATGAATCACGCGGGCGAGATCGAGCCATTGAGCCGGCTGGTGCGCCCGCAGGTGGCGATCGTCACGGCGATCGAGCCGGTGCATCTGGAATATCTCGGCTCGCTCCAAGCCATCGCCGACGCCAAGGCGGAAATCTTTCTCGGGCTTGAGCCGGGCGGCGCGGCGGTGATCAACCGCGACAATCCGCAGTTCGCGCGCCTTAAGCGCAGCGCCGGGAGCGCCGGCGTGCAACGCGTCGTGTCCTTCGGGGAACATGCCAAGGCCGATGCGCGGCTCGTCAAATCGTCGCTGCATGCGGACTGCTCGACGGTGCAGGCGCGCATCCTCGGCACCGACATCACCTACAAGCTGGGCGCGCCTGGCCGGCATCTGGTGCTCAATTCGCTGGCGGTTCTGGCCGCGGTCTCGCTGGTCGGCGCCGATCTGGCTCTGGCTGCGCTGGCGCTCGCCGAAATGAAACCGGCGGCCGGACGCGGCTCGCGCATCACCCTTACCCTGCGCGGCGGTACTGCGCTCCTGATCGACGAAAGCTACAACGCCAATCCGGCATCGATGCGCGCCGCCCTGGCGCTGCTCGGCCAGGCCGCTGTCGGGCCACGCGGCCGGCGCATCGCCGTGCTCGGCGACATGCTGGAACTCGGCCCGCAGGGCGCCGAGCTGCATGGCGGGCTGGTCAATTCGGTGCTGGCCGATGGCGTCGATCTTGTATTCTGCTGTGGTCCGCTGATGCGCGCGCTATGGGAGGCTCTTCCCTCCGAACGCCGGGGCGGCTATGCGGAGACCTCCACGGCGCTCGAACCGGGCCTATTGGCCGCCCTCCGCCCGGGCGATTCCGTCATGGTCAAAGGATCCCTCGGCTCCAACATGGCACCGATCGTGAAGGCGCTGGAGCGCCGCTATTCTCCCCGCGAGACGCTCACCGCAGCGCCGGTCCAAGGCTGATCAAGGCTGACCCATGTTCTACTGGCTTTCCTCGTTTTCGGACACGATCGGCCCGCTCAACGTGTTGCGCTACATCACCTTCCGCACCGGCGGGGCGATGATCACGGCGCTGGTCTTTGTGTTTCTGTTCGGCCCTTGGATCATCGATCACCTGCGGCTGAAACAGGGCAAGGGCCAGCCGATCCGCAGCGACGGCCCGCAGTCGCATCTGATCACCAAAAAAGGCACGCCCACCATGGGCGGCCTGATGATCCTGTTCGGGATCGTCGTCTCGACCTTGCTCTGGGCCAATCCGGCCAACCGCTATGTCTGGATCGTGCTCGGGGTGACGCTCAGCTTCGGAGCGGTCGGGCTCTATGACGACTACCTCAAGGTTACCAAGCAGACCCACAGCGGCGTATCGGTGCGCACCCGTATCGCCATCGAGGTAATCGTCGCCGGGCTGGCATGCCTGGCGATCGCGAGTCTCGGCCGCCCGCCGTTCGCGACGTCGCTGGTGTTTCCGTTGTTCAAGGAATTGGTGTTCGACCTCGGCTGGTTCTTCGTCATCTTCGGCGCCTTCATCATTGTCGGGGCTGGCAATGCAGTGAACCTGACCGACGGCCTCGACGGCCTTGCCATCGTGCCGGTGATCATCGCTGCGCTCAGCTTTGGCTTCATCGCCTATCTCGCGGGCAATACGGTGTTCGCCGACTATCTCAACATCCATTACGTCGCCGGCACCGGCGAACTGGCGGTGCTGTGCGGAGCGGTGCTCGGGGCGGGGCTCGGGTTTCTCTGGTTCAATGCGCCGCCCGCGACGATCTTCATGGGCGACACCGGCTCGCTCGCGCTCGGCGGCATGATCGGCACCATCGCGGTCGCCACCAAGCACGAGATCGTGCTGGCGGTGATCGGCGGCCTGTTCGTGCTGGAGGCGGTGTCGGTGATCGTGCAGGTGGTGTCGTTCAAACTCACCGGCAAGCGCGTGTTCAAGATGGCGCCGATCCACCACCACTTCGAGCAGCTCGGCTGGACCGAGCCGCAGATCGTGATCCGCTTCTGGATCGTTGCGGTCGTGCTGGCGCTCGCGGGATTGTCGACGCTGAAGCTGCGGTGATCCGTGATCCCGGTCACCACCTTTGCTGGCAGGAAGATCGCGGTGTTCGGCCTCGGCGGCTCGGGCCTGGCGAGCGCCAGCGCGCTGCTGGCGGGCGGCGCCGATGTGATCGGCTGGGACGACAGTGACGATACCGTCGCCAAGGCAACTGCCGCCGGCATTCCGACCGCGGATCTGCGGCAAGTCGACTGGTCACGCATCGCCGCCCTGGTGCTGGCGCCGGGCGTGCCGCTCACGCATCCTGCGCCCCACTGGACGGTCGGCTTAGCGCGCGCCGCCGCCGTCGAGGTGATTGGCGACATCGAGCTGTTCTGCCGCGAGCGCCGGCGCGCTTTGCCGACGTCGCCCTTCGTCGCCATCACCGGCACCAACGGCAAGTCCACCACCACCGCGCTGGTGGCGCATCTGCTTGCCGGTGCCGGTTATGACGCGCAGCTCGGCGGCAATATCGGCACCGCGATCCTGTCGCTGCAACCGCCGCAGGCGGGACGCGTGCATGTGATCGAGGTCTCGTCCTATCAGATAGATCTCGCGCCCACGCTCGATCCCTCGGTCGGCATCCTGCTCAATGTCACCGAGGACCATCTCGACCGCCACGGCACGCTCGCGAGCTACGCGGCGGTCAAGGAACGCCTGGTCGCCGGCGTGCAGGACGACGGCACCGCCGTTATCGGGGTCGACGATAATTGGTGTCAGGCTGCCGCTGACCGCGTCGAGCGTGCCGGCAAGCGGGTGATGCGCGTCTCCGTGCGGCGGCCGCTGGCCGACGGGCTTTATGTCGAGGCCGAGCAGATCATGCAGGCATCGGGCGGTGCCGCCCATTCGATTGCGCAAATCGGCGGCATCGGCTCGCTGCGCGGTACCCACAATGCACAGAATGCCGCTTGCGCCACCGGCGCCGCACTGGCGCTCGGGCTTTCCCCGCAGGCGATCCAGCAGGGCCTGCGCTCGTTTCCCGGCCTGGCGCACCGCATGGAACAAGTCGGCCGCAAAGGCAACGTGTTGTTCGTCAACGATTCCAAGGCGACCAATGTCGATTCCGCCGCGCAGGCGCTGGCGTGCTTTTCCGACATTTACTGGATCGCCGGCGGCAAGCCGAAGACCGGCGGCATCGGCGCGCTGGCCGGGTTTTTTCCGCGCATCCGCAAGGCCTATCTGATCGGTGAGGCGGCGGCAGGCTTCGCGGCCGAACTGGAGGGGCAAGTGCCGCATGTGATCGCCGGCACGCTCGATCGAGCGGTGGCGCTTGCGGCGCGCGACGCCGAAGCCGCCGAGCTCGAGCAGCCGGTGGTGCTGCTGTCGCCCGCTTGCGCGTCGTTCGACCAGTACCGCAATTTCGAGGTGCGCGGCGATGCCTTCCGCGCCCTGGTGCTTGCCCTGCCCGGCGTCCGCCCGCAATGAGGCCGAAAACGCCCCGTTAAGCCCGCGTCAACCAAACCGGGTCAGGACTAAGGGTCATTGATACTCAGTGTCGTCGGCACTCAGTGCGATTGGCACCAAGTGTCGTTTGGCACCAAGTGTCGTTTGGTACTAAGCGTTCTGGGACGGGGAATTCCGATGGTTTCGCGCGTTGAGCGTTCGCCTTTTGCCGCCTGGTGGTGGACGGTGGACCGGCCCATGCTGGTCGCGCTGTGCGCTTTGATGCTCAGCGGCATCGTGCTGTCGCTGGCGGCAAGCCCGCCGGTCGCCGCGCGGCTGCAGCTCGAACCGTTCTATTTCGTCAACCGCCATGTGCTCTATCTGATCCCGGCGCTGGCGTTGCTCATCATCACCTCGTTCCTGCCGCCGCGGCTCATCCGGCGCATTGCGCTCGCCGTGTTCGTCATGAGCCTCGTGCTGGTGCTGGCGACGCTGGTCTATGGCGCCGAGGTCAAGGGCGCACGCCGCTGGCTGGTCATTCTCGGCATCAACATCCAGCCGTCGGAATTCCTCAAGCCGGCCTTTGTGATCCTGATCGCTTGGCTGTTCGGCGAATCCGCGCGGCGGCCGGAAATGCCGGCCAACACCATGGCGCTCGCTCTGCTGCTGGCCGTGGTGACGGCGCTGGTACTGCAACCGGATTTCGGCCAGAGCATGCTGATCGTGCTGGTTTGGGGCACGCTGTTCTTTCTAGCCGGCATGCGGATGGTGTGGGTGTTCGGACTTGGCGGCGCAGCCGCCGTCGGCATCGCCGGCGCTTATTTCACGGTCCCGCACGTCACGCGCCGCATCCAGCGCTTTCTCGATCCCTCGTCCGGCGACACTTTCAATATCGATCAGGCGCTGGAATCGTTTCTGCGCGGCGGCTGGTTCGGACGCGGACCGGGCGAAGGCACGGTCAAACGTGCGTTGCCGGAAAGCCATACCGACTTCGTGTTCGCGGTGGCGGCGGAAGAATTCGGCATCGTACTATGCCTGCTGCTGGTGGCGCTGTTCGCGTTTGTCGTTTTGCGTGCGCTGTCGCACGCTGCGCGCACCGAGGACCCGTTCACGCGTTTTGCGGTCGCCGGCCTGGCCGTGCTGTTCGGCCTCCAATCGGCCATCAATATGGCGGTCAATCTCCACCTGCTGCCTGCCAAGGGCATGACGCTGCCGTTCATTTCCTATGGTGGATCGTCGATGATGTCGGTGGCCTGGGGCATGGGAATGCTGCTCGCGATCACGCGCGGACAGCCGCGCGCCGAACTGCTGGCCAGTCGCACGGACTTCATACCGGCGCGGAGCGCGGCCTGATGGGGCAGGGCGGCCTGCCGCTCGTGCTATTGGCGGCCGGCGGAACCGGCGGACATCTGTTTCCCGCGGAGGCTCTGGCCGAGGCGCTTGGCCGCCGCGGTGTTGCCGTCGACCTCGCCACCGACGAGCGCGCTGAGCACTATGGCAGCCAATTTCCCGCGCGCGAAATTCACATCATTCCGAGCGCGACCGTGCGCTCGCGTAATCCGTTGGCGCTCATTCGCACCGGCGCCGTTCTCGGCGCCGGTTTGGCCAAGGCCTATGCCCTGTTGGGGCGGGTAAAGCCGGCGGCCGTGGTCGGCTTCGGCGGCTATCCCACCGTTCCGCCCCTACTGGCGGCAACATTCCGGGGGCTTCCCACGCTCATCCACGAGCAGAACGCGGTGATGGGCCGCGCCAATCGCATGCTTGCGTCGCGCGTGACCGCCATTGCGACGAGCTTCGCAGGCGTGCTCGACGCCAAACCGGCGCTCGCCGCCAAGGGTACGCGTACCGGCAATCCGGTGCGACCGGCGGTGATCGCGGCGGCGCAGCCTTATGGCACCCCCGATCCCACCGGGCCGTTTCATCTGATCGTGTTCGGCGGCAGCCAGGGCGCGCGCGTCATGGCCGACATCGTCCCGGCGGCGCTCGAGCGGCTGGAACCGCACCTGCAAATGCGCATTAGGGTCGTGCAGCAGGCGCGCGAGGAGGATTTGGCGCGCGTGCGCATGGTCTATGGCCGCACGCAGATCGCTGCCGAGGTCTCGCCGTTCTTTCGCGATTTGCCGGCGCGCATCGCCGCCAGCCATCTGGTGGTGGCGCGCGCGGGGGCTTCCACCGTTGCGGAGCTGGCCGTACTCGGCCGGCCCGCCATACTGGTGCCGCTACCGCATGCACTGGATCAGGATCAAATGGCCAATGCCGGCGTGCTAGAAAAAGCCGGCGGCGCGATTCGGCTGCGGCAGGACCAATTCACGGCGGACCGGCTGGCCGCGGAGATTACTGAGCTCGCCACCGCCCCCGGCAAACTCGCAGCCATGGCCGCGGCCGCAGGCGCACAGGGCAATAGCGACAGCGCCGACCGGCTCGCCGATCTGGTGCTGCAGACGATGGATAAAACAGTGAGCCTGCCATGAAGCTGCCGCGCGACATCGGACCGATCCATTTCGTCGGCATCGGCGGCATCGGCATGAGCGGCATCGCCGAGGTCCTGGGCAATCTTGGCTACACCGTCACCGGCTCCGACATGGCCGAGAGCGGCAACGTCAAGCGCCTGCGCGAGCAGGGCATCAAGGTCGCCATTGGCCACGACGGCCGCAACATCGACGGCGCCCACGTGATCGTGGTTTCGTCCGCGATCAAGCGCGACAATCCGGAGCTGGTCGCCGCCCGCGCGCAACGGGTGCCGGTGGTGCGCCGCGCCGAAATGCTGGCCGAGCTGATGCGGCTCAAGCGCTGCATCGCCATTGCCGGCACCCACGGCAAGACCACCACCACCTCGCTGGTCGCGGCCTTGCTCGATGCCGGCAATTTCGATGCCACGGTGATCAACGGCGGCATCATCAACGCCTACGGCACCAATGCGCGGCTCGGCGCCGGCGATTGGATGGTGGTGGAGGCCGACGAGTCCGACGGCACTTTCCTCAAGCTGCCCGCCGATATTGCCATCGTTACCAATGTCGATCCCGAGCATCTCGATCATTTCAAAACCTTCGAAGCGGTAAAGGAGGCGTTCCGCGCCTTTGTCGAGAACGTGCCGTTCTACGGCTTCGCGGTGATGTGTACCGACCATCCGGTGGTGCAGACCCTGGTCGGGCGCATGGAAGACCGCCGCATCATCACCTACGGCGAGAATCCGCAGGCCGATGTCCGCCTCAGCGGGCTGCATCACCAGAACGGCAGTTCGCATTTCTCCGTGGTGTTCCGTGACCGCGCCGGCGAGGACGCGCACGAGATCAAGGCGATCGCACTGCCGATGCCGGGGCGCCACAATGCGCTCAACGCCACCGCCGCCATTGCGGTGGCGCATGAGCTCGGCATTTCCGACGACATGATCCGCAAGGCGCTGCAGAGTTTCGGCGGCGTCAAGCGGCGCTTCACCCGCACCGGAGAATGGAACGGGGTGGTGGTGATCGACGACTACGGCCATCATCCGGTCGAGATCGCCGCCGTGCTGCGGGCGGCGCGGGAATCCAGCAGCGGCCAGGTGATCGCGGTCATGCAGCCGCATCGCTATACCCGGCTGCAGGCACTGTTCGAGCCGTTCTGTACCTGCTTCAACGACGCCGACACCGTGATCGTGGCGCAGGTCTATCCGGCCGGCGAACCGCCGATCGCCGGCGCCGACCGCGACGCGCTGGTGCAGGGCATACGTGCGCGCGGGCATCGGCAGGTGATCCCGCTCGACGGCCCGCAGGATCTTGCCGGGCTGGTGCGGCGGCTGGCGCGCCCCGGCGATGTCGTGGTGTTCCTCGGCGCCGGCAACATCACGCAATGGGCCTATGCGCTGCCCGGCGAACTCGCCGCGCACGACAAGGTGGCGTGACGGCGCCGCCATGTTTCCCGACCTTATTCCCGTGTTGCAAGCGAGCACGCCGGACTTGCGCGGCCGGCTGTTGCCGAACGAGCCGCTCAAGCCGCTGACCTGGTTCCGGGTCGGCGGTCCGGCACAAGTGCTGTTCATGCCGGAGGATGAGGCGGACCTCGCTTATTTCCTGTCACGGCTGCCCGCCGAGATTCCGGTCACGGTGATCGGGCTCGGCTCCAACCTGATCGTGCGCGACGGCGGCGTACCGGGCGTGGTGATCCGGCTCGGCCGCGGCTTCGGTGAGATCAAGATCGAAGATGGCCAGCGCGTGCGCGCCGGCGCCGCGGTACCCGACGTGAAAGTAGCGCGCGCGGCGCAGGAGGCGTCGATCGCCGGGCTGGCTTTTCTGCGCGGCATTCCGGGCGCCATCGGCGGCGCGCTGCGCATGAACGGCGGCGCCTATGGCCGTGAAACCAAAGACGTCCTGATCGAGGCGCGCGGCATCGACCGGCAGGGGGGCGTGCGTGTGTTCCGCAATCCCGACATGCACTATGCCTACCGCCATTGCGGCGCGCCCGACGACGTCATCTTCACCGAAGCACTGTTTCAAGGCGCGGCTGGCGACGCCGCCGCCATCGCCGCCGAGATGGACAAGATCACGGAATCGCGCGAGGCGACGCAACCGGTCAAGAGCCGCACCGGCGGCTCCACCTTCAAGAACCCGCCGGGCCAGAAGGCCTGGCAGTTGATCGACGCCGCCGGCTGCCGCGGGCTCACCGTCGGCGGCGCCCAGGTCTCCGAAATGCATTGCAACTTCCTGATCAATCTCGGCGAGGCGAGCGCCGCCGATATTGAGACCTTGGGAGAGATCGTGCGCCAACAGGTGCAGGACCATGCCGGTGTGACGCTGGAGTGGGAAATCAAGCGCATCGGCGTGAAGAGACACGAATAGGACATCGTCATTCCGGGGCGCGCCGCAGGCGCGAGCCCGGAATCCATAATCAGGTTCGTGGATATGGTTCCGGGCCTGCCGCTTCGCGGCATCCCGGAATGACAATGCCAGAGACTCTCGACGCGCACGCCTTTCTCGATTCTATTGGCACAGAGGCGAATCAGCGATGCCCGCTGCGCCTGAGGCTGCGCCATGAGCAAGCACGTCGCGGTTCTGATGGGAGGCTGGTCGGCCGAGCGCGACGTTTCGCTGCGCTCGGGCCGCGCCTGTGCCGATGCGCTGGCGCGGCAAGGCTATCGGGTCACCCGCATCGATGTCGGCCGCGACATCGCCGCCGTGCTCGCCACGGTGAAACCCGATGCCGCGCTCAATGTGCTGCACGGCCGGCCGGGCGAGGACGGCACGCTGCAGGGTCTCTTGGAAATCCTCGGCGTCCCGTACAGCCATTCCGGTGTGTTGGCCTCGGCGCTGGCGATGCAGAAGGACGTGGCCAAGGCGTTGTTTCGCGCCGCCGACGTACCGGTACCCGACGGGCTGGTGGTGTCGCGGCTGGAAGCCGGCAAGCAGCACCTGCTGCCGCCGCCCTATGTGGTCAAGCCGATTGCCGAGGGCTCGAGCGTCGGGGTGTTCCTGGTCCAGGAGGATCAGGAGCATCCGCCGCAGGAACTGTATCGCGACGACTGGGCCTATGGGGACCGCGTCATCGTCGAAAAATATATACCCGGCAAGGAGTTAACCTGCGCGGTGATGGGCGAAGAGGCGCTCGGGGTGATCGAAATCGTACCGACGGTAAGATTTTACGACTTCGAGGCGAAATACGCCCCCGGCGGGTCCAAACACCTGCTGCCGGCGCCGGTTTCACCAATTGTTTACCAACAGGCCCGAAGACTAGCGCTGGCGGCGCATCGCGCGCTCGGCTGCCGGGGCGTCAGCCGGGCGGATTTCCGCTTCGACGACCGCATTGAGGGGACGGGAGGGTTGGTCTGCCTCGAGGTCAACACACAACCTGGGATGACCGAGACGTCGCTTGTGCCCGAACTCGCGGCGCACGCCGGCGTCACGTTCGATGAGCTCGTAAAATGGATGGTCGAGGACGCCTCGCTCAATCGCTGACTTGGATCGCGCGCCTGCTGCGCGGCCGGTCGCCGGCTCCGTCGGCGTCGCGCCGGGGCGTGCCGCGCGTGCGCCGTGATGCGTTCGAGATTCCATTTCGTCTTCCGCGGTTTTTGCAGCGGTGGCTCACCGTGCTCATCAAGCTGCGCACCCCGCGCGGCGCCGGCATCGCCGCCGCCATCCTGATCATTTTCGGCGGCGTGGCCTATGGCACCGTGCAAGGCGGCCACGTTCCCGCACTGGCGGAGGGACTGCGCGAAGCGCGCAACGGCGCCGCCAATGCGCTCGGCTTCCGCATCGCCTCGATCGCGATTTCCGGACAGCGGCAAGTCAGCCGCGAAGAAGTGCTGGCGGTCGCCGGCGTCACCGGCACCTCGTCGCTGCTGTTTCTCGACGCCGAAGGCGCGCGGCAACGGCTAAAGACCAATCCGTGGATCGCCGACGCCACCGTGCTCAAGCTGTATCCCGATCATCTGCAGATCGGCATCATCGAACGCGAGGCCTTCGCGCTCTGGCAGAAGGACGGCCGCGTCGCGGTGATCGCCTCAGACGGCACCGTGCTCGAGCCATTTGCAGCGCCTGCGCTGCTGCGGCTGCCGCTGGTGGTCGGAAAGGGCGCCGCCGCCAAAGCCAAGGATTTTCTCGCGCTGCTCGATCGCCATCCCGGCATGCGCGATCTGGTGCGCGCCTCCATCCTGGTCGGCGAGCGGCGCTGGAACCTGCGGCTGAAGAATGGCATCGACGTGCGCCTGCCGGAAACCGACCTCTCCGCCGCCCTCGAGCAGCTCATTGCGCTCGATCGCGACAAGAAGCTGCTCTCGCGCGACATCGTCGCCATCGATCTGCGCCTGCGCGACCGTGTCACCGTGCGGCTGTCGGAGGCCGCCGCCCAGGCGCGCGCGGAAGTCATGAAGGACAAGCGGCCGAAGAAGAAAGGCGGCGCCGCATGAGCGCGCTGGCATTCGGCCTGACGCCCAAGATGAAGCCGCTGTCGCCGAAGCGCTCGGCGCTGGTGGCGGCGCTCGACATCGGCACCAGCAAGATCGTCTGCCTTATCGCCCGGCTGCGGCCCAGTCCTCCGCAGCAGATGTTCCGCCGCCGCAGCCATTCCGTTGAGGTGCTAGGCTTCGGTCACACGCTCGCGCGCGGCATCAAGGCCGGCGCGGTGGTCGATCTCGCCGAGGCCGAGCAGGCGGTACGCCAGGCCGTGGATATCGCCGAGCGCGCCGCCCGCATGCAATTGCAGTCGGTGATCGTGTCGGTATCCGCCGGCCGGCCCGGCAGCGAACTCATTTCGGCGTCGGTCGATGTCGTCGGATCGGTGGTGTCGGAGCGCGATATCGCCCGCGTGCTGACCGCCGGCAGCCAGCATTCGGTGCGGCCCGGTCGCGCCGTGCTGCATTCGCTGCCGGTCGGCTATGTGCTGGACGACGAGCCCGGCATCCGAGATCCGCGCGGGATGCTGGCGCGGCGCTTCGGCATCGACATGCATCTGATGACCATGGAAGCCTCGGTGGCGCGCAATCTGATGCTCGCGGTCGAGCGCTGCCATCTCGACGTCGAGGCCATGGTGGCTAATCCCTATGTCGCCGGGCTGTCGGTGCTGGCCGACGACGAAAGCGATCTCGGCGCTGCCTTGATCGACATGGGTGCCGGCACCACCACGATGGCGGTGTTTTCCGGCGGGCGCTTCGTCTATGGCGACGGCTTCGCGCTCGGTGGCCGGCACGTGACCGTGGATCTCGCCCGCGGACTCAACGCCCGCATCGCCGACGCCGAGCGAATCAAGACGTTGTATGGCAGTGTGCTGTCCGGTGGAACCGACGAACGCGACATGATCACGATCCCTCCGGTCGAGCACGATGAGCGCGAGGCGCCGCAATTCGTGCCGCGCTCAAGCCTGGTCGGCATCATCAAGCCGAGAGTCGAGGAGATTCTCGAACTGGTGCGCGACCGCCTCGCCGGCTCGCCGTTCGCGGCCGAGCCGCGCGGGCGCGTGGTGCTGACCGGTGGAGCCAGCCAGCTCAACGGCCTGCCCGAGCTCGCCGCGCAAATTCTCGGCCGTCCGGTGCGGATCGGCCGGCCGCTCGGCATCACCGGGTTGCCGGAGGAAGCCAAGGGACCTGCTTTCGCCGTCGCGACGGGGTTGTCGATCTACCCGCAGACGGCGCATCTCGAACACTTTGAACCGCGGCGAACGCGGCAGTCGACGACAGGGACGGGTGGCTATATCGCAAAGGTCGGACGATGGCTGCGCGAGAGCTTCTGACGACCGAACGAGATTCACGAGTGCAGCCGGTGGCGGACCGGTGCGACCGGCGGCATCGCAGGAACGCTGCGACGCCCGCGCAATGAGAGAATGAAGAGGCAAACATGACCATCAATCTCAAGATGCCCGACATCCGGGAACTGAAACCGCGGATCACGGTGTTCGGAGTGGGCGGTGCCGGCGGCAACGCCGTCAACAATATGATCACCAGTGGGCTGCAGGGGGTCGACTTCGTCGTCGCCAATACCGACGCCCAGGCGCTCACCATGTCGAAGGCTGAGCGCATCATCCAGATGGGCGTGCAGGTCACCGAAGGTCTCGGCGCCGGCTCGCAGCCGGAAGTCGGCCGCGCCGCCGCCGAGGAGGTGATCGACGAGATCCGCGACCATCTCTCCGGCGCCCATATGGTGTTCGTCACCGCCGGCATGGGCGGCGGCACCGGCACCGGCGCCGCCCCGATCGTCGCGCGCGCCGCCAAGGAAGTCGGCATCCTTACGGTCGGCGTCGTCACCAAGCCGTTCCACTTCGAGGGCGTGCGCCGCATGCGCGTCGCCGATGCCGGCATCATCGAGCTGCAGAAGGTGGTCGATACGCTGCTCATCATCCCGAACCAGAACCTGTTCCGGGTGGCGAACGAGAAGACCACCTTCGCCGACGCCTTCGCGCTGGCGGACGAGGTGCTGCGCTCCGGCGTCTCCTGCATCACCGACCTTATGGTGAAGGAAGGCCTGATCAATCTGGACTTCGCCGACGTCCGCGCGGTCATGCGGGAAATGGGCAAGGCCATGATGGGCACCGGCGAGGCGTCGGGCGAGAAGCGGGCGCTGGCAGCCGCCGAAGCGGCGATCGCCAATCCGCTGATCGACGATTCCTCCATGAAGGGCGCCAAGGGCCTGCTGGTCTCCATCACCGGCGGCCGCGACCTCACGCTTTACGAAGTCGACGAGGCGGCCACCCGCATCCGCGAGGAAGTCGATCAGGACGCCAACATCATCGTCGGCGCGACCTTCGACGAAGGCCTCGAGGGCGTCATCCGGGTGTCCGTGGTGGCGACCGGCATCGACCAGGTCATGGCGCCGAGTAATCAGCGTCCGGCGCCACCGGCCGAGGCCCGCATCGCAGAGTTGGCGCAGAAGCTGCGCGCCGACCAGCGCCATGCCGACCAGCGCCATGCCGAGCGCATCGAGCGCGATGCGCCGCGCATGGCGGCGCATCCGCCCGCCAGCGCCGGCGCATCGGCAGCGGCGATCGAGACCGCCGCCAAGGCCGCGGTGGCGGCGGCGGTGTTGCCGATGATGGCGATCGAAGAGGTCACCATCCGGCCGATCCAGCCGAAGCCCTCACTGTTCCCGGACAGCATGGCGTCCGAGCCGGCCGACCAGGATGCCTCGGCGCAGCCGTTCATCCCGCCGGCGCCGGAGCGTCCGGCCAATCGCGCGCCGCGCATGCCGCGGATCGACGAACTGCCGATGCCGGCCCAGAACGAAATGCGGGCGCGGCGCGGGGAGCCCACCGCCACGGAACACCCGGAGAAGCGCCGAATGTCGCTGTTGCAGCGGCTCGCCTCGGTCGGCCTCGGCCGCCGCGAGGAAGAGGCCGAACTGGAGCAGGCGCAGAGCGCCCGGCCGGCCCGGCCACCGATGCCGCCGCTGCCGCGGCAGCCATCCCGGCCGCCGGAATCACGCGGGACCGAACCGGTGTCTGAGTACGCCAGGCGTCCGGGGCACCAGGGGCTCGACCCCCATGGCCGGCAAGCTCCTGTGCATAATTCCACCGAAGAGGATCAGCTCGACATCCCGGCCTTCCTGCGCCGGCAGGCGAACTGACGACATCGAGTCACGGCAAAAATCGGTCCCGCCCGCTGCGTGGCGGGACCGAAACTGTTCCAAGGGAATGAGTAACCAATTGAATTTGCAATTATTTTTAGGAATGCATCGCCCGTATCTGCCGGCAATGCTGTGTCCTTCGGCCTTAATTTGCGACCGACCGGCGGCACTATTGCGGCTGCTTCAAGGTAACACTTGGTAAAAAAGCGTGAGTTGGAGTCGCCGGCAGCCGTGGCTAAGGTTCTTCCGGCAAAGGGGTTTTGGTGGCGGGGAACATCGCGGAGTCGGGTCAGGGTCCGCGCGACGTATTACCCCCAACCGATGGCAGAGGGGCGGCCTCACGGTCGCAGGGGTATCGGTCGTATGTCGCCGAGGACTGGCGGGATACGTGTAGGTGGGACGGTAGTATGAAAGTCGGCAGGCAAACGACGCTGCGTGCGCAAATCGCCCTATCGGGCGTGGGCGTTCATTCCGGCCTTCCCGTTACCCTCATTATCCATCCTGCCGATGCCGGCACCGGCATCCGCTTCCTTCGCACCGGGCTGGAAGGCTGCCGCGAGCGCGAAATCCGCGCCGATATCCGCGCCGTCACCGCCACCGAATTCGCGACCGTTCTAGGAGATGCGGCGGGCCCGTTGGTGTCTACCGCCGAGCACGTGCTGGCGACCCTGCGCGGGCTCGGCGTCGACAATGCGGTGGTTGAGATCGACGGACCGGAAGCGCCGATCATGGACGGCAGTGCCGCTCCCTTTGTCGCTGCCATCGACCAGGTCGGGATCAAGACGCTCGATCAGCCGCGCCGCTACATCCGCGTGCTCAAGCCGGTTCGGGTGGCGACCGACGACGCCTTCGGCGAGTTGCGGCCTTATTCGCGCGGCTTCCGCATCGAAATGGAAATCGCCTTCGATCATCCGCTGATCGGCCGGCAATCGCTGGCGCTCGATGTCAAGCCCGACACATTCCGCCGTGAGCTGGCGCGCGCGCGCACCTTCGGCTTCATGCGCGACGTGGCCAAGCTGTGGAGCGCAGGCTACGCGCTCGGCGCTTCGCTGGAGAATACGTTGGTCGTCACCGACAACCGCGTGCTCAATCCCGACGGCATGCGGTACCCGGATGAATTCATCCGCCACAAGGTTCTGGATGCGGTCGGCGATCTGGCGCTGGCGGGTGCGCCGCTGCTCGGCCTCTATCGTTCGGTGCGTCCCGGTCACAAGCTCAACTACGCCGTGCTGTCGGCGCTGATGGCCGACACCAGCGCCTGGGCGGTGGTCGAGGCCGAGGCCCCGCGGCCGGCGCGCGGTTATGCCGAGCTTCCGATCGGCGCGGTCGCACCGGCCTATGCGCCGGACCGGTCATAACCCAAGCTTAACGGGCAGACCTTTACCTTGCGCCATATTCCGGGCGGATTGTCCGCATATTCGCTTGGTCTGCCCGGGATTTACCGGTAGATCATAGCTTCCAGGGGCGATCCTGCGGCTGCGTCATTTGCTCAGGGACGGGGACTGAAAATCCAATCCATGCACCGCTTGCCCACCACGTCGAGCCGGCTTGACCGGCGCGGGCGCGCGCTGTCGCGGCTGCTTGCGCTGGCGCTGCTGGCGCTGCCGCTTGCCGGCTGCGATACTTTCAGCGGCCTTTTCAGCAAGAGCGACGAGTATCTGCCCGACGAGCCGGCCGACAAGCTCTACAACGAGGGCCTCTATCTGCTGAACAGCAAGCGGGACAGCGGGACGGCGGCAAAGAAATTCGACGAGGTCGACCGCCAGCATCCCTATTCGGAGTGGGCGCGCAAGGCGCTGCTGATGTCCGCCTACGCCCACTACGAAAGCCGCAACTATGACGAAGCGATCAGCGCTGCGCGCCGCTACGTGACGCTGCATCCGAGCAGCCCGGACGCGGCCTATGCACAATTTCTGATCGCCTCCTCGCATTTCGATCAGATTGCCGACATTTCGCGCGATCAGGACCGCACCGAGAAGGCGGTCGCCGCGCTCGATGAAATCGTCCGCAAATATCCCAACACCGAATATGCGGTCGCCGCCCGCAAGAAAACCGAGATCGCCCGCGACCAGCTCGCCGGCAAGGAGATGCTGGTCGGCCGCTATTATCTCGACCGGCGCGATTTCACCGCCGCGATCAACCGCTTCAAGATCGTGGTGACCCGCTATCAGCGCACCCGCCACGTCGAGGAGGCGCTGATGCGGCTGACCGAGGCCTATATGGCGCTCGGGGTGGCCGAAGAGGCGCAGACCTCGGCCGCCGTGCTCGGTCACAACTTCCCGGATAGTCGCTGGTACAAGGACGCCTATTCCCTGGTCCAGTCGCGCGGACTGGAGCCGACCGAGAACCGGGGCTCCTGGATCAGCCAGGCGTTCCGCAAGCTGCGCGTCGGCTGATTACGCCTCCCGGCTGCCAATAAACCGCTCACACCGTCATGGCCGGGCTTGTCCCGGCCATCCACGTCTTTGAAGATGGGCGAATCTGTAAGGCGTGGATGCCCGGAACAAGTCCGGGCATGACATATCAGTGGGATGTTTGCCATGCTGGCCCGGCTTTCGATCCGCGACATCGTCCTGATCGATCGGCTCGATCTCGATTTCAGCACCGGCCTGTCGGTGCTGACCGGCGAGACCGGCGCCGGAAAATCCATCCTGCTCGACGCCTTTGCGCTCGCGCTCGGTGCGCGCGGCGACGTCGCGCTGGTGCGCCAGGGCGCCGAGCAGGGGCAGGTGACCGCCGCTTTCGAGCTGCCGGCCGCCCACCCGGCGCGCGCGCTGTTGGCGGACAATGCCATTGCGGCCGACGACGCGTTGATCCTGCGCCGCGTGCAGTTCACCGACGGCCGCACCCGCGCCTTTGTCAACGACCAGCCGGTCGGCGTGCAGACCTTGAAGATGCTGGGCGCGGCGCTGGTCGAGATTCACGGCCAGCATGACGAGCGCGCTTTGGTCGATGCCGCCACCCATCGCCGGCTGCTCGACGCTTTCGGCGGGCTCGAGCGCAAGGCCGAAGAGATCGAGCAGCTGTGGGAGGCGCGGCGCGCGAGCGAGGCCGCGCTCTTAGCCCAGCGCGCCGAGGTCGAACGCGCCCGCCGCGAGGCCGACTGGCTGCGGCATGCGGTCGAGGAATTGCAAAACCTCAAACCCGAACCCGCCGAAGAGACCGCTTTGGCCGATCGCCGCGCCGCCATGATGGCGGCCGAGAAAGTGGCGGGCGACCTGCGCGACGCCCATGACGCGGTGGCCGGCGCGCAGTCGCCGGTGCCGGCGCTGGCGGCGGCGGTGCGCCGCCTGGAGCGCCGCGCCGCGCAGGCGCCGGCGCTGATCGAGCCGGCGGCCAAGGCGCTCGATGTGGCTTTGTCGGCGCTGGAAGACGCCCGCGCCCATCTCGACCAGGCGCTGCGCGCCGCCGATCACGATCCGCGCGAACTCGACAAGATCGAGGAGCGGCTGTTCGCACTGCGCGCCGCCGGGCGCAAATACAATGTGCCGGTGGACGAACTCAATGCACTGGCCGCCCGCCATGCCGCCGATCTCGGCCTGATCGATGCCGGGGCGGAGCGGGTGGCGGCGCTGGAAAAGACCGCCAGCGAAGCCGCCGCACGGTATCAAAAAGCCGCACTGGCGCTGTCGGCCGCGCGCCACAAGAGTGCGGAGAAGCTCGACAAGGCGGTCAATGGCGAGCTCAAACCGCTCAAGCTCGAACGCGCGAAATTCTCCAGCGAGATCGCCAGCGAGCCGCAGGCGCCCGGTCCGCATGGCATCGACCGCATCGAATTCTGGGTGCGCACCAATCCCGGCACCCGGCCGGGGCCGATGATGAAAGTGGCCTCGGGCGGCGAGCTGGCGCGCTTTCTGCTGGCGCTCAAGGTGGTGCTGGCCGATCGCGGCTCGGCCCCCACGTTGATTTTCGACGAGATCGACACCGGGGTCGGCGGCGCGGTCGCCGATGCCATCGGGCTGCGGCTGGCGCGGCTCTCCCGCCGCGCCCAGGTGATAACGGTGACCCACGCGCCGCAGGTCGCGGCCCGCGCCGATCGCCACTACCTCATCACCAAGGATGCGCTCGACAAGGGCAAGCGCGTCGCCACAAGGGTGGCGGAGGTGGCCGCCGAGCGCCGCCGCGAGGAGATCGCCCGCATGCTGGCCGGCGCCGAGATCACCGCGGAAGCGCGGGCGGCGGCCGAGCGGCTGATCAAGGCGGCGGGGTGAGCCACTGGCTGACCATCTGTTCAAGAATTGTGATTTCTTTGGACCAGGTTGTTGGCTCTTTGCGGTAAATCCTGCGGATTGCGAGCCCGCGCAGGGTGCCTTGCATCACATGACGCAATGCGGCCAGGCTGTCCTTGCTGCCGCAGTCGGCGAACAATGCGATCCAACGGGAATCCAGATCAGCTTCGATCTTTTGCATCTTTCGAAGCAGAATGGAAAAAACCTTGGGCTCGCTCCGGAAGCCGAGCAGAATTTCGAGGACGGAGAGGAAATGTTTGCTGCCGAACATCTCCCATAATTCGCGGCAAGCGGTAGCGACGCGTTCGGAAACGGGGCTTTGGCAGATATCGGAACCCGTTCCAGTCCACAGTTTTACCGAGAAGTCCTCGACAACCGCGATCAGGAGCTTTTCGCGGCTCCCGAAATGATGCTGCACGGCGCCGGTTGTCACGCCGGCGTAATTGGCGATCAGTGGTATGGTCGTCCCCGCGAATCCTCGAGCCGCAATACATTCCACCGTGGCATCGAGCAGGTTGCGCTTGGTTGTGGAACTGCGCTCCTCTTGCGTGCGGCGTTTGCTCCGTGTTTTCGACTTACTTTTCATCACTGAAAATTTCCCTCAATCCGCTCACCGGCGCTGGCCTTATACGACATCCCGACGCGGGCAGAGCAATAAGGCGACGACAAGTGATTGCCTGTTGGCTATTTACCGTGTCGAAATTGACTTAGATACATAAAAGTATTAATGTAACCTAGAAATCGCGCCTTGGGGGATTTGGCGATGACGGATCGCGTCGGACAGGAGGTCGCCACACCGACGCGGATTCGGGCGGTCACATCCTATCCCGCGCGTCGGGCCTATCGCCCGGGCGTCGTCTATCCGCCGCATGTGCCGGGTGTGAAGGATGCCATCGACATCCATTGCCACGGGCATGAGGGGCAGCAGGATCCGCTGACCTTGTCACAGTTGGCTTCCGAGAATGGTATGGGCGGTCTTCTGTTCAAGACCATCGGTCCGATTTCAGGCGATTATCAGCCGATGGAGGCGCTACGCGAACTGCAAAATCAGCTTGCCCGGTGGTCTGACAAGTCCGGCATCAAGCCAATCCGTACCTGGGCCGGCTACGGGGTGACGGCAGACAATTGTCCGCCGTCAATCAAGCGCCTGCGCGATCAGCTTGCCCAGGGCGTCGTTGGCGTTTGGCTCCCGATTTTCAATCACGCCAATACTTATCACAAAGTCGGCGCCAAGACCGTGTGGATCGACAAGAATGCCGGGCCTAACGATCACACGTCGCCGATGACGTGGGAGGATGCCGTCCGACACGGCCATTACATGCTGGACGAGCAGGGTAAGCTCAAGCCGCTCTATGAGCAGATCGTTCGGATCGTGGTGGATCATGGAGCGGCGCTGTTCTTCGGCCACGCTACACACGCCGAGATATACGCATTAGCCGAGCTTGTTGATAAGCTCGGCTTTCGCCGCGCGGTGATCGACCACCCATTTAGCCCGTTCATCGATCTGTCGATCGCCCAGATGAAAGAGCTGGCGAGGGTGGGAATCTATCTGAACTTCACTTTTGACGAGATCTCGCCATTGCTCGGAGTTGATCCGCAGAAAATGTATGAAGCGATCCGCGCGATCGGCGTGAATCAAGTCACTTTGTCTAGCGATGCCGGCGAGCCGCTATTCCCGCATTCGGTCGAATGCATCCGGCTGATCCGCGGCTATATGGAAGCGTTTGGGCTTGGCAGCGACGAACTGTTGACTGTTTGCACGCGTAATCCGAGCAAGGTCGTCGGCTTGATGCATTAGGTCAGAGGCGGAGCTATTGGCGAGCATCGCTCGTTCGCGATGTGAACGATAACAGCGAGTTGGGCTCGACGAAATGACGGCGGAAAAATGCAGTACAAACTCTGACAAGCGATATTAGATCGCGGCTGCGCATGCGTTGCCTGCTCACGTTCGCGATGCAGCGTGGCTGAAGGTCTCGATCGAAATAGAGGAAAAGGCCGTCGCTCGTTATCCTGACGGTCACTGTAAATCCGGTCACTAAATCCGGACGCATGGGAGGGAAGGATGCGCGCAACACTAATCGTCATGGCTGCTATGGCTCTGCTGTCGACCGGTTCGGCGGCATCTGCTCAGCAGCAGGTTACTGTTGGAATCGGTGGCAAGACCATCATCAGTTATCTGCCGGTGACAATTGCCGAGCTGAAGGGTTACTTCAAGGATGCTGGCGTGACCGTTGAGTTGAATGAGTTTCGGGGCGGCTCGAGATCGGTCGAAGCCCTTGTGGGCGGCAGTATCGACATCATGGTCGGCTCGTTCGAGCACCCGCTCCTGATGCAGGCGAAAGAGGTGGAGCTGGTCACGGTCGCTCTCCTGACCAATTCCTACGGAGGCGTGATTGGGCTGCACAAGTCCATTGCCGGAACATACAAATCGCCCAAGGATCTCAAGGGCACGAAAATTGGTGTCACAGCGCCGGGCTCGGCGATGGCGGTGATGGCTGCGCGCTTTCTCGCCAAGGACAAACTGACGCTCGACGATGTTTCGGTTATCGGAATCGGCGGCGGCGCAGGGGCCGTCGCGATGATGAAGTCAGGCCGGGTCGATGCCGTCGCTCATGCTGATCCGGTCATCAGCCGCTTGGTGTTAGACGGCGATATTATCCCTATCGCGGACACGCGCACCAACGAGGGTATGCAGACCATCTATGGCGGAGCAATCGCTGCCGCCTCCATCAATACGACGCCGAGCTTCGTCCGCAAGAACGAGAAAGCAGTTCGCGGTTTTGCAACCGCGATCGTGCGCGCTCTGCACTGGATGCAGACCGCGTCCATTGACGAAGTGGTTAGTATTGTTCCGGCCGACTATTACACCGGCGACAAGGCTGAATATCGCAAGATGCTGGTCGCCAATATGCCGACCTTCTCGAAGGATGGGCGCATTCCGCAAGCGGCCGCAGAGCGCACGCTCGAAATTCTGGTTACCGCTAATATGCGTGATAGAGGCTCACCGCAGAGCGTGTCCAAGGCCTATACCAACCGCTTCGTCGATGAGGCCAATGCAGCGCTGAGGAAAAGCCAATGACGGTCAGTTGGCCGAATGGCGCACGCATTGCCGTTCATGTGTCGATCATGGTGGAAATGTGGTCCGAAGGTAAGGCGCCCCAGTATGGACCGCAGACGACGACCTTAAAGGCGGATACGATCGATCATGGCAAGATCGCGTGGTCTTTATACGGACCAAAGAGCGGCGCCTGGCGGCTGTTGCGTATCGTCAACCGGCTCGGCGTTCCCGCGACTTTTCCCACAAGCGCGCGCACGCTCGAGCTGTTTCCCGATCTAGTTCGGGCAATCCACCAATCCGGGCAATCCTTGGCGGCCCATTCTTATACGCAAGACACTATTCTAACCTATCTGAGCCGTGATGAGGAGGCCGCCCTCATCGGCCGCTGCGTCAAGCAATTTCAGGATGTGCTTGGCGTGCGGCCAAATGGATGGAGCAGTCCCGTCGTATCGTTTACCCCGCATACGGCTGAGCTTTTGGCCGACAACGGCTTTTGCTGGCATGCGGACCTTTACGACTCCGACCTTCCAAAAGTGATCCAGACCGCAAAAGGAACCATCGTTGGAATTCCGGTATGCGATTTTTCGGATAACCGCGTGCTGCGGGCGAGCCCGCGCGATCTGTTCGATACTTATAAAGAGACATTCGACTACCTTTACACGAACGAGCCCGGCGCGCTGATTGGACTCGTTTTTCATTCGCACTCGGGCGGCCGTCCGATCGTTGCCGCTATGTTGGAAAAGATTCTGAAATATTTCCGCCAATTCCCCGACGTCTGGTTCGCCAGTCACGATGCGCTGGCAGGGTGGGCAATTGAGAACAATGTTGGAGATCAGGTGACCTATGCCAGCCGATTTTCTCTTGACCGGCGTACCGAGGGTCAGAGGTGAGCCAGTCGGTCGAAATCGGCAATGTCACCTGCAGTTTCAAGGCGACCGAAGCCGGCGGATTGCTTTACACGGCCATCCGGGACGTGTCCCTGGCCGTGCAGGACGGTGAATTCGTCTCGATCGTCGGCCCGACGGGCTGCGGTAAATCCACGTTGTTGAACGTGACAGCCGGCCTATTGCGGCCGAGCAGTGGCAGTGTCACCGTCTTCGGGGAGCCGCTGAACGAGTTGAACCGGCACGCCGGCTACATGTTTCAGGCGGACGCCCTGCTGCCATGGCTCACCGCGCGCGAGAACGTTTCGCTCGGGCTCGAGTTGGGCGGCATGGCGAAAACCGAAGCTGCGGGCGTCGCCCAAAAATGGCTTAATCGCGTCGGACTTTCGGCGCACGGCAGCCGCTATCCCTACCAGCTTTCCGGTGGAATGAAGAAACGAGTTGCCTTGGCACAATGCTTGGTGATGCAGCCAAAGATCATTTTGATGGACGAGCCATTCAGCGCGCTCGACGTTCAGACCCGGCAACTCATGGAGAACGAGCTTCTGGAGATCTGGTCGGAGGAGAAGATGTCCGTTCTGTTCGTCACGCACGATCTTGAGGAGGCAATCTCGCTCGCCGACCGGGTCGTCGTTCTTTCGGCCGGACCGGCGGCCTGCATTCTTGCCGAATTTCCCGTCGAGATCGAACGTCCTCGCGACGTCACCGAGATCGTTCAATCGCCTCGATATCTCCAAGTGCACAAGGAAATTTGGAATTGCCTCAAGGTGGAAGTGCTCAAGAGTCACGCGCGTAGCCGGAGCGGAGCCAACTGATGGAGAGCTTGCGGATCAATTTCTATCGGCTGTTGCTGTTGGCGGCCATTATCGGCGTCTGGCAGATGAACGCCTATTTTGGCTGGGTGCCGAAATTCTTCGTAGGAAACCCGGTCGATATTTTTTCCAAGATTTTTTCATGGTTCTCATTCGGTTCGATTTACCGGCACCTTGGCGTCACTTTGGTTGAGACGTTGCTTTCCTTCGTCATCGGCGCCGCCGCCGGGGTGACGGTGGGCTTGTGGCTCGCATTGAGTCCCACCTGGAGCCGCGTCCTCGATCCGTTCATTAAGGCGGCCAATTCGATGCCCCGACTCATTCTGGCTCCCATCTTCGCGATCTGGTTTGGGCTCGGCATTTGGTCGAAGGTTGCGCTCGGGGTCACCTTGGTTTTTTTCATTGTGTTTTTCAACGTGCATCAGGGTGTTCGCGAAGTCAGTCCCGTGGTGCTGGCGAATGTGCGGATGCTTGGAGCGACCCGGGCCCAATTAATCAGGCGTGTCTACGTGCCATCGGCGCTGACCTGGGTGTTCTCCAGTCTTCACCTTTCGGTCGGCATGGCTTTCGTCGGCGCGGTGATCGGTGAATATCTCGGTTCCGCGGCCGGCGTCGGCTATTTGATCCTGCAAGCGGAAAGCATCTTCGATATCGACACGGTGATTGCCGGTATCTTGACGCTATCGGCCTTCGCGCTGCTCTTGGATTGGACCGTCAGTCTGTTCGAGCGCCGCCTTCTGGTCTGGATGCCACCAAGGTCTTAGCGGGGATCGAAAGTGGGGTAATCGGTGAAACTCGCGACGTTCCAAACCTCTGCACAAGCGCCACGTCTGGGTGTCATGCTGGACCTAGAAGGGCGTCAGTGGATATTGGATGCGAATGCGGCCTATCGGCGCAGCCTTGCCGCCGACACGCAGCACGATTTGGCCGACCGGGCTCTCGACATGCCAGGGTCGCTTACGGCGGATGGGCCGGGCAGTCAATCATTGAGGGCACTGGTCGATTTTGCCCGCGCCGCGATCGGCACTCAACGCGATGTGTGGGTGAAGGCAGGTCTACTGCTGGAAGTCGATCGGGTGTTGATGCTTCCGCCAATCGTCCGGCCGGGCAAGATCATCATGGTGGGCAGCAATTATCGCAAGAGCGCGGCTCCCCAGACTCGCCCACAGACATTCGCCGCCTTTGCGAAATTTGCGTCTTGTCTTGTGGGTCACGATCAACCAGTAACCTATCCCGCGTTTTCCAACCAGTTCGACTACGAGGCTGAGCTTGGCGTCGTCATCGGCCGCACTTGCAAAAATATCTCGCCGCAAGAGGCCGGCGATGTCATCGCCGGCTACCTGATACTCAATGATCTTAGCATGCGGGACCTTCTGGCGACGGAGAAGCAGATCGGGGCGGTCCTGTTCGGCAAGAACGCCGATACCAGCCTGCCGGCGGGTCCTTTCCTTGTCACCCGCGACGAGATTCTAGATCCGCAGGCGCTGACGATTGAATGCTGGGTCAATGGCGAGCTGCGCCAGTCCGATACAACCGCGAATATGATTTTTCCCATTGGCGAGATTGTCGCTCGGCTTTCGCGTTTGACACTGGAGCCTGGTGATATCATTGGAACCGGGAGTCCCGGTGGATCTGGTATCGGCTGGGATCCGCCGGAACGCGGATTATTGAAAATCGGCGATGTTGTCGAAGTGGCGATCTCCGGCCTCGGACGATTGCGTAATCATATTGTGGCTTGAGCCCAGCCTCGGCTGTGTCCGTGTTTCGCCCGCGCTCCGTTCGCAAGGCCACTTGCGTATGCATCCTTGAAGTGGCCGATGGTGATTCCCGGAAATTCTATCCGTTCGGATTGGCGCGGCATTTAGCGCTGGACGGTGAAAGCTGGAATTGCTTTTGTCCGATATTCATAAACGCGCCGGACCAACCTTCGGCCGCCCCGGAATGACCAACGTAGAGGTCATGGCAAAATCAACGAACGATCAAGTACCGGTTTCCGACCTGACCGAAGCGCAGGCCAAGGCCGAGCTGAAGCGGCTTGCCGCCGAGATCGCCGCCCATGACCGGCGCTACTACCAGCAGGACGCGCCGAGCGTGTCCGACGCGGCGTATGACGCGCTCCGCCGCCGCAATCAGGAGATCGAGGCGCGGTTTCCCGGCCTGCTGCGCGCGGACTCGCCATCGCGCCGCGTCGGTGCCGCGCCGTCCGGCCGCTTCGCCAAGGTCCGGCACACGGTACCGATGCTCTCCCTCGACAATGCCTTCGACAACGCTGACGTTGAGCGCTTTGTCGAGCGCATCCGCCGCTTCCTCAAGCTGCCGGAGGACGAGCCGATCGCGTTTACCGCCGAACCGAAGATCGATGGGCTCTCGATGGCGCTCCGCTACCAAGCCGGCGCACTCACGCGCGGCGCCACCCGCGGCGACGGCAGCGAAGGCGAGGACGTCACCGCCAATGTGCGGACGCTGAACGACATTCCCCAGCAATTGAAGGGCAGGGGCCTGCCGGAAATCTGCGAGGTGCGCGGCGAAGTCTATATGACCAAGTCGGCCTTTCTCGAACTCAACAAGCGCCAGGCCGAGGCGGGCGAACAGATTTTCGCCAATCCGCGCAATTCCGCCGCCGGCTCGCTGCGGCAGAAGGATCCGGCGATCACCGCGTCGCGCCCGCTCGGCTTCTTTGCCTATGGCTGGGGCGAGATCAGCGCGCTGCCGGCCAAGACCCAATCCGGCATGCTCGACTGGCTGGCGGCGGCCGGCTTCAAGACCAATCCCTTGATGAAACTCTGCCGCTCGGTCGAGGAAATGCTGGCGTTTCATCACGGCATCGAGGCGCAGCGCGCCGGCCTCGACTACGACATCGACGGCGTGGTCTACAAAGTCGATCGGCTGGACTGGCAGGAACGGCTCGGCTTTGTCTCGCGCGTTCCGCGCTGGGCGGTGGCGCATAAATTCGCCGCCGAGCAGGCGACCACCACCATCAAGGACATCGACATCCAGGTCGGCCGCACCGGCGCGCTCACCCCGGTGGCCAAGCTCGAACCGGTCACGGTCGGCGGCGTGGTGGTGCAGAACGCCAGTCTGCACAACGAGGATTACATCAAGGGCATCGGCTCGGGCGGCGAAGCCATTCGCGGCGGCGTCGATATCCGCATCGGCGATACCGTGGTGATCCAGCGCGCCGGCGACGTGATCCCGCAACTGGTCAATGTGGTGCTCGACAAGCGCCCGAAGACGGCCAAGCCCTACGCATTCCCGCACAAATGCCCGGTGTGCGGCAGCCATGCGGTGCGCGAGCTCAATCCGCGCACCGGCAAGGAGGATGCGGTGCGCCGCTGCACCGGCGGGCTCATTTGCGCGGCGCAGGCGGTCGAGCGCATCCGGCATTTCGTGTCGCGCGACGCGTTCGACATTGAAGGACTGGGGGAGAAGCAGGTGGAGGCGTTCTTTGCCGAAGGCCTGATCAAGGAGCCGGCGGATATTTTCGCGCTGCCGCGCCTTCAGGGCGCCTTCGAGCAGCTGGCGGAGCGCGAAGGCTATGGCGAGACTTCGGTGCGCAATCTGTTCGACGCCATCGAGGCCCGCCGCCGCATTGCGCTCAACCGTCTGGTCTATGGGCTTGGTATCCGTCATGTCGGCGCCACCAATGCAAGGCTGCTGGCGCGTCACTATGGGTCGATCGACGCCGTGCAGGAGGCGGCGCTCGCGGCGCAGCCGCCCACCGAGAAAAAAGACAAGGGCAACGAGGCTTGGCAGGAGATGACCGCGATCGAGGGCATCGGCGCCGTGGTGGCGGAAGCGATCGTCGAATTCTTCCAGGAGCCACGCAACCGCGATGCGCTCGGCCGCCTGCTCAAGCAGATTGCAGTGGAAGCGATGGAGCAGGTGCAGACCTCGTCACCGGTCGCCGGCAAGACCGTGGTGTTCACCGGCGCGCTGGAAAAGATGACGCGCGACGAGGCCAAGGCCATGGCCGAGCGGCTCGGCGCCAAGCCCGCGGGCTCGGTGTCGAAGAAGACCGACTATCTGGTGGCCGGTCCGGGCGCCGGCTCCAAGCTCGGCAAGGCGCAGGAACTGGGCGTAACGGTGCTGACCGAGGACGAATGGCTCACGCTGGTGGGCGCCGCCGCCCCAGCATGAGAAAGGCTGCGCCGGTCGCCAGGCAAAAGCCCAGCATTATCGCCGGCATCGGCAGCGGGCTGCTGGCCCCCGCCAGCACATGGGCGATCAGTTGCGCCACCGCGGCGCCCAACGCCATCTGCACGAAACCCGTGATGCCGGAGGCGGTGCCGGCGATTTCCGGGCGGATGCTGACCGCGCCGGCGGCGCTGGTCGGCAGCACCAGCCCATTGCCGAAGGAAATGAGAACCTGCGGCAGGAAAAGCTGCATCGGTCCGACTTGCGGATCGAGCAGGCAGAAGGCCACCGGCAGCGCGGCGCCCACCGCGGAAATCAGGATTCCCGCCCGTATCATGCTGTCGAGCCCGTAACGCAGCGTCAGGCGCGACACCAAGAAATTGCCGGCCATGTAGCCGATCGAAGCTAAGGCGAACCAGACGCCGAACTCGGCCGATGTGCGCCCGAACATGGTGACCGCCACATAGGCGCCGCCGCCAAGGAAAATGAAGAACGGCGCCGAGCCAAGCGCGCCGCACAGCACATAGCCGATGAAGCGGCGGTCACCGGCAAGCGCGCGCAGATCGGCGGCGAAGCGGCCGGGTGTGCTCGGCGCGGTCGCCGGGCGGGTTTCCGGCAGCTTGGCGAGAGCCCAGCCGAACACCGCGAAGCTGAATAGGGCGGTGACGACAAAGATCGATTCCCAGCCGAACAGGGTGTCAAGAATGCCGCCGATCAGCGGGCTCAGCATCGGCACCACCACCACCGCCGAGGTGATCAGCCCGAGCATGGAGGCGGCGCGCTCGCGCTCATAGAGGTCGCGCACGATGGCGCGGCCGACGACAAAGCCGGTGGCGGCGCCGACCGCCTGCACGATACGGGCGATGACCAGCGCGGTGATCGAGGTGGCGAAGATGGCGGCGACGCTTGCCAGCGTGGCGAGCGCCAGCCCGGCCAGGATCACCGGCCGGCGGCCGAAGCGGTCGGACAGCGGCCCGAGCAGCAGCTGCGAGGTAGCGAAGCTCAGCAGATACAGCGATACGGTGAGCTGCGCATTGCCAGGATCGGTCTGCAGCTTGGCGGCCAGCACCGGCAGCGCCGGCACCAGGATATTGAGCGACAGCGTGCCGACCGCGGTCATCGCCACCAGCAGCGCGATCAGGCCATTCGTGCCGCCGGCGGCACGATAGGTAGCCCTGGGATCGGGAGGGGACGAAGACGACAAGGTGAGGTCCGGATTGTTCAGTTGCGAGGGAGCGGGCGGGTGGCGGCGTCGAGCCAGGCGCGGGTGTCGCCGTCGAGCAGCGGCGCCAGCGCCTCATGCACCCGGGCGTGATAGGCGTCCAGCCAGATCAACTCGTCGCCGGTCAGCAGGTGCGGGTCGATCAGCCGCTGGTCGATCGGCGCCAGCGTCAGCGTCTCGAAGGTGTTGAGCGGCCGCTCGGCGCCCGACACGTCCGGCGCCGCGGTCACCAGCACCAGGTTCTCGATCCGGATGCCGTAATGGCCGGCTTTGTAATAGCCCGGCTCGTTCGACAGGATCATGCCGCGCTTGAGCGGCGTGGTGCCGAGCTTGGAGATGCGCGCCGGGCCTTCGTGCACCGACAGGTAGCTGCCGACGCCGTGGCCGGTGCCGTGGTCGAAATCGAGCCCGGCCTGCCACAGCGCCTGCCGCGCCAGCGGGTCGAGCTGCGCGCCGCTGGTGCCTTCGGGAAACACAGCGCGCGCAATGGCGATATGGCCCTTGAGCACGCGGGTGAAACGCTCGCGCATCTCGGCCGTCGGCGCGCCGATCGCGATGGTGCGGGTGATGTCGGTGGTGCCGTCGGGATATTGGCCGCCGGAATCGATCAGGAACAATTCGCCCGGCATCAGGCGGCGGTTGGTCTTGCGGGTGACGCGATAATGCACGATGGCGCCGTCCGGCCCGGCGCCGGCAATGGTCGGAAACGAAATGTCCTTCAACTCGCCGCTGTCGCGGCGGAAACTCTCAAGCGCGGCGACCGCGTCGATTTCGGTCAGCTGGCCGCCCGCGGCCTCGCGGTCGAGCCAGGCGAGAAACCGCGTCACCGCCGCGCCATCGCGCCGCTGCGCGGCGCGTGCGCCGGCGATCTCGGTGGGGTTTTTTACCGCCTTCATCAGCGCAATCGGATCGGCGCCGCGCGCCGCTTTTCCGCCGGCAGTGGCGAGCAGCCGCGTCAGCGCGTCACTGGCGGTGGCCTGATCGAGCCGCACGCTCTTGTTCGCTTGCCCGAGCGCGGCCAGCGCGCCGGAAAAATCCTCGGGCGCGCGCACTTCGACCAGCTCCTCCAGCCGGTGGCGCACGTCGTTGTACAGCTTGCGGCCGTCGATGAACAAAGCCGGGCGGCCGTCCCGGGGAATGATCGCCGCCGACAGCGGCAGCGGGGTATGGGCGATGTCGGAGCCGCGGATGTTGAAGGTCCAGGCCACCGCATGGGGATCCGACACCACCAGCGCGTCGGCCTTGAGCCTGGCCAGCTCCGCGCGGATGCGGGCGAGCTTGCTGGCCGCCGCTTCGCCGGCAAAGCGCAGGTCGTGCAGCACCACCGGCCCGAGCGGCGGCGGCGGACGGTCGGTCCACAGCGCATCGATCAGGTTGGGCTCGATCGCGATCAGCGCCGCGCCCGCCGCGGCGCAGGCCTTGGCGAGTTTCTCCGCGCCTTCGGCGGTGTGCAGCCAGGGATCGTAGCCGATGCGGTCGCTGCCGGTGAGATTGCGCTCCAGCCATTGGTCGGGCGGCGTCTCCACCAGATGCTCGACCGCAAACAGCGCCAGGTCCACCTGCTCGCGCGCCTGCAAGGTGTAGCGCCCGTCGGTGAACAGCACCGCGCGCTCCATCAGCAGCACGGCAAATCCGGCAGAACCGGTAAAGCCGGTCAGCCAGGCGAGCCGTTCCTCGGACGGCGGCAGATATTCGCTCTGATAGCGGTCGGCATGGGGCACGATGCAGCCGGTGAGCCCGCGCCGCGCCAATTCGGTGCGCAGCGCCTTGACGCGCGGCGCGCTGGCGGCGCGTTGGCTGTGGTCCTCGAATGTCTGGAACTTCGCTTCGAACATTATCGGACCTTAAGGGCCATGCTCCCGCCCGGCAATGTCCGCGCGCGCATGCGGTGGTTGCGATCGACGCCGCAACACCAGCGTCACCCAGCCGTCGAGCAGCATCCGGCGTTCCAGCGCCAAGCCCTGCATGCGATAGGCCGACAGCACCGCATTGGCGTGCGCCGGCAGCAGGCCCGACAGCACGAGATGCGCATTCGGCGCCAGCAGGCGCGCCAGCGGATGGGCGAAGCGCATCAGCGGCGCCAGCAGGATATTGGCGAAGGCGAGGTCGAAGGGCGCGCGCGTGCGAAACCGGTGCGCGCCCAATCCGGACCGCTGTATCACCTCGATCATCGCAGCCGCGCGATTGTGCCTGGCATTGCCGCGCGCGGCCCGCACGGCGCGCCTATCGTTGTCGCTCGCCAGCACCGGGCGATGCAGCGCGCGCGCCGCCGCAATCGCCAGCACGCCGCTGCCGGTGCCGAGATCGAGGATGTTCCTGCCGCGCTGCTTCCCCAGCTTCGCGATGCGGTCGAGCGCGAGCAGGCAGCCGCGCGTGGTGCCGTGATGACCGGTGCCGAAGGCGAGCGCCGCCTCGATCTCGATGCCGATGCGATTGAGCGGCACGCGCGCGCGATCGTGCGCGCCGTGCACCACAAAGCGGCCGGCGTGCACCGGCGTCAGCGCGTCGAGGCCGGCCTTGATCCAGTCGCGCGCCATGACGCGCTCGAAGCTGAGCGCATTGGCGGCCTCGGCGCCCGCCGCCAGCGCCACCACCGCGCGCGCCGCGGTTTCGTTGGGCGGCGCGCCGAAATGGATGGAGACGGTCCAGTCTCCGTCGCCTTCTTCGCAGGACACTACGACCTCGGAGGAATCGAAGATCTCGGCGAGCTGATCCATCAGCCGCCGCGCCGGCGCTTCGGCGAGCGACAGCCGGGCGACCGTGCTGGCGTCCGCGGGAGAAGATATGGCCGGCATGGTTAAGCGGGTTTATCCCCAAAGTTCATGGCGCGTTGTCCACGCAGCGCCGCCTATTCACAAACAATCCACCGCCGGTCCACAGGCTTGCGCACAGCTTTTCCACAGCCGCGGAAGCGCGCAAACGCCGCTGTCCGGATCGCCCGCGTGACCGCCAAACCCCTTTCGGGCGCCGGCCCGCCGCCTATCGCCTTGCTGTTCCTGGGAGATTCCGCAGGGCTCGTTTTAGGCGGATTTGTGCCTATATAATCACGTACATTGAAAGAACGTCCATTTCAGTGAATTTCAGCACTTCGGAGGTCCCGTGATGAGAACCAACGCCGCCAATTCGGAGAAAGAAAAGCCCGAAAGCCTAGCCAATCCGGCACAGGCGCTGACCTCGCCGGGCCCTGCGCGCTTCGATTACAGCCAATCGGCGGAGCTGTTTCCCACCCGTGGCCGCAAGTCCCGGCTGCGCCCGGTCGGCTACAAGCGCTTCAGCAAGGCTTCCGAAGCCGTCCGCTTCGCCATCGAGGAGCTGCCCGCCGAACTTCTGCTCGGCGCCTATCTGGAAGTGGACGAGCAGCGGTTCGACAGCGACGGCATCCGCCGGCTCTACGAACGCGCCGACTATCCGTTGCGCCGGCGTGCCGCCGGTCAATAAGCGTGCAGATTCGATAAGCGTCCTGGCAGCGTTGCAAGATTGTCGTTCTAAAGACCCTCGGTCTGCTCACGGCGTCCATCGGCCTCCGAAAGGCACGCGTCATGACGGAGAAGACCATCGATCTCGACCAGCACCGCGGCATGGCGGCGCAAAAGGCGACCGATATCCGGCGGCTGCTGTCCGAAGTCGAGGCCAATCAAGAGGCGCTGCGGCTGCGGCAGGACGAGTTGGAAGCGCATCTGCTGGCCGCACCCGCCTCGAACTGGCACGAGGCCGCCGAGAAGGCGCGTTATCTGCTCGGGTTGTTTGCCGCGACGCCGGCCGCGCAAGATCCGCGCCGGCAGAAACTGATCGCCGGGGTGCTCGACGACTTCAACCGGCTCTCCTAGATCCTGCTCGAACAAACGTGGCGACTTTCTTCCGCTAGCTGGGGACTCCAAAAGGTGCCGCTGAATTTTCCCAATCTAAGCCGCAGCTACGACGCCACGCGGCGCGCGGTGCGATTCTGGGGATATGACAGCGCCATGGAGGCCTCGTTCTTCGTCACCGAGGATGCCTTGCGGCGCATCCAGCCCGACCTGCCGTCGGACGAGGCGGGATTTCTCGGCGCCTTCGATTCCCATCGCGCCTTGATCTACGCCATCGCCACCAAGGTCTATGGACGCGGCCGCAAGGGCTCCTACGAGCTGGTCGGCTCCGACTTTTGACGCAAGCGCGACGCGCGCTGCAATCAGTAGGGCGCCATCGCTAGACCATCGATTCCATGAAACCGGTCACATCCAACGGGATCGTCATTCCGGGACGGCGCGTAAGCGCCGGGCCCGGAATCCACGGCATGGGCTTATGGATTCCGGGCTCGCGGGCTTCGCCCGCGCCCCGGAATGACGAGTCAGAATTTGTGCGGGTTGGTATCAATGCTTGCGCGCCTGCACCAGGTAACCAAAGATCGTGGTTTCGCCGAGCGCCTTGCAGGCTTCCAGGCGATGCAGCCCTTCCACCAGCACGAAACGCTCGCCGTCGCGCCGCACCAGGATCGGGTCCTGCTGGCCCTTCTCCATGATGCTGGCGGCGAGCGCCTGCACCGTGTCGGGCTTCAGCGTAGCGCGCCGTTTCACCGGCACGTAAATGTTGGCGATGACGATTTTCTCGCGCTTCATCATGAGCGCCGCCCTTCCTGAGCGGCCGCCGGGCGCCGCTACGCAGCGTAGACAAAGGCCGCGATCCGCTCAACCGGTCATTGCCGCGCCCGCCGCCAGTGGGCAAGATGCCTCAGCCGCCTCCCTGGCGGAGGAGATCGACCATGAACCCATGTGGATTGCGTCGCGTTGCGCCGGCGGTGTTTGGCGCGCTGGCTCTGGCCGCGCTGGCGTGCGTAACGGCGCCGGCGGCGGCGCAGGATTTTAACGCCCTCCTCGCCGCGCCCGATCGCGCCGAGACCGATCGCGTCATCGACAAGCGGCGCGATCCGCTGCGGCTGTTGCAATTCACCGGCGTGCGCACCGGCATGACCGTGCTCGATATGGGCGCGGGCGGCGGCTACAGCACGGAATTGATGGCGCGTGCGGCCGGGCCGACCGGCAAGGTCTATGCGCAGAATGCGCCGGACATGAACGAGAATGCGCGCAAGCGCTTCGCCGCCCGTTCGGAGACGCCGGCCCTGAAGGACGTCGTCCTTCTCACCCGCAAATTCGACGATCCGGTGCCGCCGGAGGTGCGCGATCTCGACCTGATCACCTTCTTCTTTGCCTATCACGACGTGAGCTATATGGAGGTCGACCGCGCGGCGATGAACCGCAAGCTGTTCGAGGCGCTCAAGCCCGGCGGCAGTCTCGTCATCGCCGACCATTCCGCCAAAACGGGTGACGGCACTACCGTCGGCAAGAGCCTGCACCGCATCGAGGAGGCGGCGCTGCGCCGCGAGGTCGAGGCCGCCGGCTTCAAGCTGGTCGCCTCGGGCGATTTCCTGCGCCAGCCGGGCGATCCGCGCGACTTCACCACCACCAAACCGACCGGACCGGTGGACGAGTTCGTGCTCCGCTTCGAGAAGCCGAAGTAAGTTGGGCGCTATCCTCAATCCTCATCCTGAGGAGGCTGCCATAGCAGGCGCAGCCTGCGTACACTTGGCTGCGATGCAGCCGTCTCGAAGGATGAGGCCGGCGACACCGGTGGCCGCATGGTTCGAGACGCGCAGCCATAGCGCGTCCTCAAGGGCGTTTACGCCCGTCTGCGACGGGCTATGGACGCGCGTAAACGCGCTTATGGCTGCGCTCCTCACCATGAGGGTTGAAGGGGGCTTGTGGCCCGGCCCGCGAAGCCGGGTGTAACGGCGCTTTTTACTTCCGCGAATCAGCGATTTAGCGCAGATTCACCCCGGCTATTCGGGGGTTCGCGCCCATGAACGTTCCCATGAACGTCATCGTCTTCGCATCGCGCAAGGGCGGCTCCGGCAAGAGCACGCTCACCGCCCACCTGGCTGCGCAGGCGCACAAGCCGTCGCGCCCGGTCCTGCTGGTCGATGCCGACACCCAAGGTTCGCTGGCGCTCTGGCACCGGCTGCGCGGCGGCGGCGAGCCGCAGCTGCGCAACGGCACCGAAGGCGTGCGCGACATCGTGCGCGAGGCGCGGCGCGAAGGTTTCGAATGGGTGTTCGTCGATACGCCGCCGAATACCTCGGCGGTGGTGACCGACGCCATCCATGCCGCCACCTTGGTGATCATCCCGGCGCGGCTCACGGTGTTCGATCTGGCGGCGGTGAAGGAAACCATGGATCTCTGCCGCCAGCTGCGCAAACCCTATGCAGTGGTGATCAACGGCGTGCCGCCGCGCCGCGACAATACCGAGTCGCCCTATGTGCGCGAGGCGCGCGCGGTGCTCAACAGCCTGAACGTGCCGGTGTGGGCCGGCCAGATCACCCAGCGCACCAATTATTCGTTGGCGCTCGCGGAAGGCGAGGGCGCGCGGGAATACGATTCGCGTTCGGAGGCGGCGTCCGAGATAGCCGCGCTGTGGTCGGCGATCGACCGCTCGGTCAAGGCGATCCACGGCGCCTATGGGGGCGCCACCATGCACCGCGTGGCGGCCTAGCGGCACTATCCCCGCCCATAACAAAGCGAAGAACATAGTCATTCCGGGGCGCGCGCATAGCGCGCGAACCCGGAATCCATAACCACCGGCGCAGCAGGATCGCGCGGGACCCGGCTGATGGAGTCCGGCTCTCGCTTCGCTCGGCCGGAATGACATTCGCGTTCGCTCATCCGGAACGCGCACGCCTCCGTGATCGGTTCCATCCGGAACGTGGACGTGGGGGGGACGTTGGCCTTGCACTGGGGGCTTCACAAAGAAAAAGGACTTCCAATGCGAAACAAGATTTTGCCACTTATCGCGGCTGCGCTCTTGGTCGGCTCCGCGAGCATCGCCTCGGCGCAATCCCCCGCTCCGGGCGGGCAGGAGGTGGAGCAGGACAGAGAGCAGAGCCAGGGCCGCACGCCGGCGACGCGGTCGCAGCAGCGGGCCCCGGGAACGCAGCAGCGGCCGATGCAGGGCGCTGGCCAAGGAGCGGATCAAGTGCAGGGCCAGATGCCATCGGGCACCACCGGCATAGGATCGGACCAGAACACGCTGGATAAAGGCGCCCAGACGGTTCCGGACGATGCGCGTCCGCAGACGCCGCCCAGGTAGCGCCGTTCGTATCGCTATCCTGCGCCAAGAGGGCCCGGCCGCAAGGCCGGGCCTTTTCGCGTGCGCTCGCCGCGCATCCGCATCGTGATTTTGCCGCGCGCGCTCCCCATATCAGCCGGGAAACCGCCGCCGGAAAACGCCCATGTCGAAACCGCTGATCGTTTCCATTCCCCATCGCCTCGGCAAAGCGGAAGCGGTGCGCCGCCTGCAAGCCGGGCTCGGCGGCGTGCGCGCCAATTACGCCCACGTGCTCACGCTGCAGCAGGAGGTGTGGAGCGGCGACCATCTGCAATTCAGCATCAGCGCCATGGGGCAGGTGGCGGGCGGCACTATCGACGTCGAGGACGATCACGTACGCCTGGAAGTGACGCTGCCGTGGCTGCTCGGCGTCGTCGCCGAGAAGCTGATCCCGCAGATCCGCAAAGAAGGCACGCTGATGCTGGAGAAAAAGTGAGGAACCGCGCACCCGGCGCGGGGCGGGCGATCAGCTCGGGGTCTCGACCGTCTGGGCGAGGATCAGCCCACAAACACACTCATAGGTGATCTGGTCGGCGTGGTGGTCGGGCTTCGCCGCGCGCGTCGGCGCGATGCGCGATAGCCGCATTTTCTCGCCGCAGGCCGGACAGTGCGGCGGGTTGGCGATGCTGATGGCCTTGTCGCTGGCCATCGCCGGTCTGAATCCGTTGGTCATATATGTCATCAGTGGCGGTCCTTTTTTGATGTGCCGCTAGCCACCGCAATCCCTGTACAGAAAAAAATATGCCATTTCCAAGAAAAAGCAAGTTTATACTTTAGATATACTTTGGGGTTGAATGTTAATACTGAGGAACTTACAGAATTTGCGTCGGAAACTCTTTATGCTTGCTTTCGGTCTATTGCTCGAATGTTTTAAGGAACTCAATCCACAGCGAATGAGTTATAGGAGGAAAATGAGTAATTGACCGAACTGGCGCAGGCCGGTTAGCGTTGTGGCATCGTGGTTTGATGGCGAGGAGGGCTGACCATGTCCGAGACCAATGGCAACGGTAATGGCCAAGGAAATGGCCAAGGAAATGGCCAAGGAAACGGCCAAGGAAACGGCCAAGGAAACGGCCAAGGAAACGGCCATGGGCGCGGCGAGCGCCTGCAGATCATGCTGGCAGGCGAGGAGCTGGCCGCGCTCGACGACTTCCGTTTCAAGGCGCGGATGCCGAGCCGCGCCGCCGCGGTGCGCGAACTGCTGCAGCGCGGGCTGGCGGCTGAAGGACTTTACAAGCCGGACGGCCGCTCGAAATCGAGCGACTTCGGCGTGCTAGCACAGCCGCCCAGCGGCAAGCGCCGGCAGCCGGAAGCGTAAGGTAGTGCCGCTCAGTCATTCCGGGGCGCGCTAGCGCGAACCCGGAATCCATAGGGCACCATAGAGCGCGACCTTCAGCCCTCATCCTGAGGAGCGGACCGAAGGTCCGCGTCTCGAAGGATGAGGCCCGAACAAAGGTCTGCATCTCACGGACGGGGCCTCATGGTTCGAGACGCGCAGCTTCGCTGCGCTCCTCACCATGAGGATTGAGTCCGCTTGCGGATTTTCGCGCAGCTTCGCTACTTCACCAGATCGTACAGCTTAACCACCGCCTGCGCGCCTTTCAAGCCGCGCGAGTGCCGCACGATCTCCTTATGCGCCTCGCTGTTGCTATAGCGCTCGACGTCGGCTTCCGATCCCCATTCCGAATAGGAGATCAGCTCGCCGGGCTCCTTGCCACGCAACAGCTTTTCCGACAGGCAGCCCTTCTGCTGGATCATCAGCGGCGCGCATTCCGTCTTCCAGACCCGTTCGGCCTTTTCCGTCTCCGACGGATCGATCTTGATGTGGATGAGCCGGATGATGGACATGGTGTTGCTTCCTCCTGACGATGGACGTCGATGCGCCTACCAGCCCCAATTACCCTGCGGCGCGCGCTGGTAGCCGGCGGGCGGCTCGCCCCACGAACGGTCATCGTAGCGCGGCGCATAGTCCGGCTGCGCGTCGAATTCCGGCGCGCGCGGCCGCGCCGCCGGCCCGCTGGCGGTGATCACCACGGTGGCGCTGGTCACGCCCTGCTGCTGCACCAGCGCGAACAATTGCGCGGCGTTGGCGGGCGCCAGCCGCACGCAGCCGGCCGAGGCCGGCCGTCCCAGCCGCCGCGTCTCAAAGGAGCCGTGGATGGCGTGGCCGTTGGCGGTGAAGAAGATGGAATGCGGCATCGGCGCGTTGTCCCATTCCTTGGAGAAATGGTCCTTCTCCAGGCGGAAGGCGGTGAAGCGGCCGCTCGGGGTGGCGTGGCCGCGCCGGCCGGTGGAGACCGGCCATTGCCAGCGCCGCGCGCCGTCCACCGCCACCGTCATCTGCTGGGTGGTCTTGTCGACGGTGATCAGGATCTTGGCCGAGGCGGGAACGGGCGCACCCGCAAAGGTTAATGCGGCGGCGAAGAAGGCGAGGGCGAAGCGGCGCATGGGACTCCCTTGGCTGCGGCGGGGACTGCCGCGCGCTGTCAATGCGCGAGGGGGGAAAAGGGGCCACGGGGGGGGCAGGCGGGGGGGCGGGCGGGTTGTGAGT
>Ga0080064_1001733_pt1 | contig 39550 bp, 39 predicted proteins | sample Subgrocontami54m_FD_69260 | JGI IMG/M metagenome (GOLD analysis project Ga0080064, IMG submission 69260) | Subsurface groundwater microbial communities from S. Glens Falls, New York, USA - GMW46 contaminated, 5.4 m (SPADES assembly) (version 2) ...
CACCTTGGAAACCCTGTCAGCCTCAGGCTGAGGGTGCAAGGCGGAGCGAGGGCTCGCACCGGAGCGTACGAGCGCAGTACGTGAGGATGCGAGCCCGAAGCGACAACGCAGCAAGCGCCCCTTATCGACGGATCAGGGCCTTAACTCCTGGCCGGCGCCGCGGTTGGAGCGGGAGCCGTCCTTCTCCAGTATTTAAAGAAGGCGCGCCAGCCGTCAAGCCCGATAAAAATCGCCGCTACCACCAGCAGGATCGCCACCAAGACCATGAGCCCCGAGCCGGCTGCCGGCAGGATCCTTCCGGCTATCCGGTTCGGTTGATAGACATTGACGTAGAGGTTGTAAGCGGTCACCAGTATGGAGGCGACCGTGGTCACGTACATAAAAACCATCGGAAGGCCGGCATAGAGCCAATTCTTTCCCACCGAGGCAAGCCAGATCGTTACCAGCATCAAAGACAAGGCCGCCATCAATTGATTGGCCGCGCCAAAGAGCTGCCATAGATAAATCCAGGTTCCAGTCAAAACCAGCAATATCGCCAGCGCAATGGAGATCAGAGAAGCCACGTGCTGATTACGAAGCGGCGGAAAAACCTCTCCCAGCCACTCGGTGAGAGTCACCCGCATGACCCGAAAGATCAACTGAGTCACGACCAATACGATGACGATGAAGGCCGCAAATCCCAGAGATACGGCATATTCCAATGGAATCCCCCAGATGCTGATGAATTTTCCAAGGCCATTGGCAAAAGCGGCTACCGGGGGGCCCTTGGCGCCCACCGATATAGCCAACAAAGCGAGCAGTCCCAGCAAGAATTCAGCGAGCATGGAGCCCGCCCCTACCGGGAGCATATCCGCCTCATTTTCAATCTGCCGCGCGGTGCCGACCGAGCCGAAAAGAGCGTGCCAGCCGGAAATCGCGCCACAAGCAATCGTTACAAACAGCATGGGCCATAGGGGCATAACCCCGCCCGGTCCCAGTTGGGGATTCCATCCCGCGAAGGCTGGAATGGTAAACTGCGATACCTCAGGCTTCACGAACGTCCCCACCGCGGCGCCCGCCAAACCGAGAAGCATGGCTAACGCAGTAATCCAAAATCCCACGTAAACTACCGGCTGGGCCATCCGCCAGATGGGAAGCACCGAGCCGGCATAGCAAAAAAGACTAATCATAATGGCCCAAAACAACAGGCTGGGCATGATCTTGGCCTCGGCTCCCTTGAACCCCGCCAATGTCGGATCGAAGTAAGTGACCAAAGGCGCCCCCCCGTTCCAGGAGTTCAACGTTTCGGTCAAACTCTTAAATATCCCTTCCGTGAGATGGCCGGTAAGAATCGCCAAGAGACTGACTCCTACGGTGATCACGGTGGCGGGGATGAGACCGATATGCCAGCGATAAAGCATTTGACCCAAAAGCAAGCCCATCAAGACCAGCAGGATAATCCCCAGGTGGGTGCGGGGCTGAGCCTCCATGACGGACGCCATAATCCCGACAAAGGCGCCGGAGAGAAGCAGCAGATAAAAAAAGATAAAAACGAATAATAGACTTCGGGTCCGCGGCGTGACCAATCGATAAGCCACGGCCGAGAGGCTGTTGCCTTCGTTGCGGACGGACAGTACGATGGCGCTATAGTCACTGGCCCAACCCATGAAGGCGACCCCCAGCACCAACCATAAGAGAGCCGGAAGCCATCCCCACAGGGTAGCGGCGACGATCGCTCCCACGATAGGTCCCGCCGCGGCGATAGATTTAAAATGATAGCCGAATAGGATATTGCGGTTGGTGGGCATGAAGTCCACTCCATCCATGTATAAAGTAGCCGGAGTGGCCTTCTTCGGATCCGACTGAATGACTCGTCGATCGATCGCGCGGGCATAACGGGTGTAGGTCAAGTACACCGTTACAGCTCCCAAGAGCACAGCTATCAGCGTGTTCATAAGAGAACCCCTTTGATGCTTTAGAAAAACCGGATCAGAAGCCCTTCACGACCGTTGTTCACCGACGGTTCTGGTCCCCCTTCTCGATGATCCAAAGATAAAGCGTATGCCCCCACCCCGACTCGGCCTCCTTGATTTCCTCCGTCTTTACGGGTTTCCAATCTCTCATATCAAAATCATGAGATACGACACGAGACCCGGGTTTCAGTTGGCGCCACAAGCTCGGCCTGACCATCAAATTCACCTCTGGAAGAAGATACATGGTCACGACCGTCGCCGGGCTGAGATCCACCGTGCGGATATCCTGCTCGCGGATCTCCGCAAGTTTTTCCACCCCGGCCTTGCGAATGTTCTCCCGCGACTGCTTAATGAGATCCGGGTCGATTTCAAAACCCACCGCTCGGACTCCATACTTTTTTGCCGCTGTGATGACGATCCTTCCGTCACCTGAGCCCAAATCGAAGACCACATCTCCTTTTTTGACTCCAGCCATCTGCAACATTTTTTCCACAACGTCCTGGGGAGTAGGCACAAAAGGGACGATTTTTTTGGATTCCAGCGTTTCCTGCGCGTGAACCGGTCCCGCGCCTCCGTTCAACCCAACTCCCGATGGCCCTGCAGCCACAGAAATGACGCTAAACAAGAAGATAACCCATCTGAGTTGAAAGAGTGTCTTCAACTGCCGCACATTGCACCTCCTCGGACTCCTATGATTTTGATGTTATTTTCACGCAGGCACGGAGCGTATCCAACCCATGGTAGGGTGTCAAGGGTAAGAAAGCTTTCACCGTTGCGACCGAAGGACATTATATGGGAGCTGGAGTCAACTCAGCCCCATCTCTAAACCGGCGGGGAATAACAAAGGCGAATAGGCTGCCTTCCCCCTCTTTACTCTCCACCCAAATTTTGCCTCCATGCAGCTCTACGATTTCTTTCGCGATCGTGAGTCCCAAGCCGGTGCTTCCAGCAATCCCTTGGGGAGAGGGACGACTCCCTTGCTCGAATTTCTTAAAAATCTTTTCCTGGTCTTCCGGGGAGATCCCGGTTCCCGTATCCCGCACGCGGATCGCCACGCACGGCTCTTTCGAAATGGTCTCGTCTGCGTAATGGGGATCCACTTCCAATGTGATTTGTCCCCTCTCCGGGGTAAATTTAATCGCATTCCCCACAAGATTGGTAACCACCTGAATCAGATTATCAGGGTCAGCCTCGACTTCCACATCGGCCTCGGGAAACTTCTCTTCAATCGCGACTTCCTTATTCTCAGCCCAACTTCGGACCGTCTCCACCACATGATGCACCATGTCGCAGATCTTGAAAGGGATAGGGTTCAATTTCATCTGTCCGGCTTCCAACTTCGCCACATCCAGAAGGTCATTCACCAGGCGGGCCAGACGGCTGATGTTTCTTTGCGCGATAGACAAAAACTTTTCTTGCTCGGGAGTAATTTCCCCGGTTTCTTTCCCGAGGAGAAGGTGGAGGGACTGCTCGATGGCCACCAAAGGCGTGCGCAGTTCGTGGGAGACGTGGGCCACGAACTTGGATTTCATCTCATCGAGTCTTCTCTGCTTCGTGATATCGCTCAGGACGGAAACCATCCCGACCGTTTTACCTTCTTCGTTTTCAATGACGGCGGAACTCGCCTGCAGGATTCTGCGCGTCTCGTCATTAATGCTTTTGACCTCAATCTCTTTGGTAATGCCGCTGGTTTCATCCAGGAGGGGCCCCTTGGCCAGTGCGACAATATGTTCAGGCTTCAAACTCTCGCCGAGAGGAGTGCCTTTTTTCACCTCTTGATCGGAGCTCAATAACCGCTCCGCGGCCGGGTTCATCATCTGAATTCGGCCCTCGTTATCCACGACGACCAAGCCTTCAGCGAGACTGCGAATGACGTTATCCACTCGTTCCTTGTGGTCCAGCGTCCGCCGCAACTCGTTCTGGAGCACTCCCGTCTCGTGGTTCAGCTGCCGGGCGAGCTCTTCTTCAAAATGATCCCGGATATGACGGAGCTCCTCCAGCTCTTCGGGCGATACCTCTACCTTCGAAGATTTTTGGGGGAGGTCCTTTTCGTAACGTTTCTTGATCTCACGAAGCTCCTCCAATTCATCGACGGAGACCTCTACCTTGTCCGACTTTTTGGATACCCGCGCCTTCTCCGCCAGCAAAGTTCGCTCGAAGTCCTCGGCCGACACGCCCAACGAGAGAAGCCTCTCCTTCAAGGGCTCCAGCAGGCGCTCCCTCGTTTCTTTGCCCTGGAGAAATTTGGCCTTTATTTTTTCCAGCGCCTTGACATCAGCTCCGTTGTCTTGAAAGGTCCGGACGATTAAATCCAACTTGACGGCGTCGGCCGAGTGCTCGAGGACGCGGACAAGCTCTTCCGAAGATCCCTGGAAGTCGTGAGGGCCCTGAACGGTCTGAATGAGCCTTTTGAGCTCTTTGGCCAACTTCAAAATCGGACGCGAGAAATCCTTCCCCTGCTGGATGAAAGGCTCCGCGAGACGATCTCGGAGAAGCCTAGCGGTCAGCTCGACGAGGCGCTTCAACGATTCCACGTCTTCAGCGCGACGGAGAATTTCCTTCGCTACATTCTCGGGCGCCCGTTCGACTTCATAGGCCAGTCGGTCGACATCGAGCTCCACTCCTCTCTCGTCACCGCTTAAACCTTGCTCCAGAACATCCTCCATGCGCTCCATTCGCCGCACGGGCAGAAGCGCCGCACCCGCTTCTTTTGTCTCACCCGCGTCCTTCTCCGACTGATTGACGATTTCCTCCCCTTCCTTAATCATTCGGTAGCGCGCAATTCCCAGCCGAATAAATTGAAACCCTTCGCCTTCCAGAACCTTACTCAATCCCCCCATGGCCTCGATGTTCTTCGGCGGGCCCGATAGGATGCGGAAAAAGGAACTCAGCTCTGCCGGTTCGATTCCTCGTCTGAAGATCAGACTTTCCATTTGAAGGCGTTGGGACTCTCTAATCAAATCGGCGACGCCGATTTTTTTGTCATCCAAAGGACAATCGTTGACAATGACTTTTCCTTCCAAAAAGCCGAAAGTCACATCCTTCTCTAAAGCTAGAATAGACTCTAATCCCGCAGAAAAATTTTGGACGGCCATCTGGGCGGCAGGATGCTTTTCAGAATAAAGACGGTTCTGCTTGAAGGCCTGCGCGAAGAGCTTGACGATTTCAGCGTACTGTATTTCTTTCGCTGGCTCCGGCATTTATTGCTGCCCTCTCCAGTGTGCCGGGAATCTGAATCTGAATAGAGAGCCCCTCCCCACCGCACTCTCCACCTCGATGCCTCCTCCCAAAAGCTCAAGGGTCTTTTTGACACTTCGCAACCCCAGGCCCATTCCGCCGTATAGTCTTGTATGAGAGCTGTCCATTTGGTGGAAGGGATCGAAAATGACCTGAAATTGAGACGGCGGTATGCCAATGCCCGTATCCTCGACCTCGCAGCAAATCTGCTGCGTTTCCGTGGAACACTTGACCCCAATCCTCACGAATCCCTTTTCGGTAAATTTAACGGCATTGTCGACTAGATTGCGAAAAACCTTTGCGATCTTCTGCCGATCGGTGAAAAGCGGCGGAATTTTCGATGGGATTTCCCAGCGCAATTCCAATTGTTTTCGCCGTGCCTCGTCCTGAATCAGCTCCATCACGCCGTCTTTAAGATAATCGACCAAAAAAGGTTCGGGATAGATTGCGGCGACTCCCGCCTCAAGCTGAGCCACGTCAATGGCATTTTCCACTTGGAAAAGAAGATTGACGCCCCCTCTCCGGACGCTCTGGAGACTATCTTTTTGGGTTTCATTCACTTCACCGAAGATCCCATCCGTTAAGAGTTCGACGTTTCCTAAAATAATGGTGACCGGTGTGCGCAGCTCATGCGATATGACACTCAGCAGTCTATCCTTGACACCGTCCGACTCTTCGAGTCGCAGGGTCAGTCTCATGAGGTCGTCTACATTGTTTTTCAGTGTGGTAAAAAGGCGGGCATTTTCAACGGCGATTCCCACCACTCTGCCCATGGCAGTCAAAAGCTCCATATCTTTTTCTTTAAATCTCCCCCGGTGAGGACTGGCCACGACCACCGTACCCACGACTCCCTCCCGAGCAAGGAGAGGAACGCCTAAAAGAGAGTTGATTCCCTCTCTTCTCAAATAGAGATCGCTACACGAGGGATCCGTCTGGATGTTATCCCGCAACACGGGAGCCCGGGAACGGACAATCTTTCCGGCCGTCCGTTCGCCATTCCTGACGCTTCCAAACTTTTCAGCGTAGTCACGGGGGAATCCCTTGTAGGCCATCAAGTCCAGGTGCCCCGTGGCGGGATTGATCACCCGGAGACTACCGTACTTTACATCTAAAACCTGCATGACCTGCTCCAGGGCATTCTCATAAAGCTGCGGGGAATTTCTGGGTAGGGTTACAAGCTCGGCAATTGCGGAAACAGCCGAATAGGCGGTGACGCCTCTTGTATGCGAAAGCTGGGATAATTTAGGGGCTACAGCCATGGCATGTGTCGCCGTAGAGCAAATGGACCGCCTCTCAAACCAGCGTTATTTGGAACCGCCGGACTTCCCAACAAAAATCTAGAGAAATCAACCGTTTCCAAATAAGGGGGAATAATTAAGACGGTCGAATTATCGGCTGCTTAGTGTAACGAGGTGGATCTGCGATGTCAAATTCAGGTAGGGGCATCTTATTTCTCGACTTTCTGCCAAAGCTTGCTTAGCCAGCTTCCGCTCTCCCGACCGGCCACCTCCTCCAATTCGCCTGCGTCAAGCCATATCCCGCCGCAACCCGTGCATTGGTCAATAAGGACCTTCTGAAAACTACGTTCCTTGAGCGACTCTCCGCATTTTGGACAACGCATGTGACACATCTCTTTGGAGGCACGCGTGGCTGCTTCCCTTTGCTTGCCCTTGAGCTTCTCAATGAGCTCCTTTTCCTTCTTAACAAAATATTCGTCCTCAAGCGCTTTTTTCCGTTCATCCCATTTATCAGCCATTCTTGGACCTCCTCAACGACGACCGGACGCTACACACAAATCCCTTATCCCAAGCTGCATGGAAGAAAGTACCCCTCGTGGAAAATAATCGGCGTTTGAAAATATGTTGTTCGGCACCTAATCGCCGAACCCAGTCATATAGGGGAGCCGAGAAAGGGCAGTTTTGACTTTATCCGAATTAGCCAGAAGCAACGATGTAGAATCCCAAAAACCTTCCATGAGCGCTTTACGAGCAGTCTCCGGGATATCCAACGCAACTTGTCCGCTTGGATTGGAGATAGTTTTAGTGGCCAGGTTAAGCGTCAACGACGTCTCCGGATGGGTCTCGACATCCTTCATGAGTTGCTCCATGACACCCGCAGCAACGGTGACGGTCGGAATGCCCATCATCACGCAATTGCCGGCGAAGATCGCGGCAAAAGACTCTCCTATGATGGCGTGAATGCCGAAACGGTAGAGCGCCTGAGGGGCATGTTCCCGGGAAGAACCGCAGCCAAAGTTCTGGTTCACGAGAAGGATCGAAGCCCCCCGATATCTCGGATCGTTGAATGGATGCGGTTTTTGGTTGCCGTTTGAGTCGAAACGCTCGTCATAAAATGGAAACTCTCCCATGCGGGAAAACGTAATTTCTTTCATATACCGTGCCGGGATGATCCTGTCCGTATCGATGTTGTTTCCCCGCGCCGGAATGGCTTTGCCCGATATTTGCTTGATTTGCCTGCTGTCCACATGGCCCCCCGCGTTTTTAGAAATATTCCCGGACATCCACTATTTTGCCGCTGAGTGCCGCCGCCGCGACCATCGCCGGGCTCATGAGAATCGTTCGCCCCCCGGGACTGCCCTGTCGACCAATAAAGTTGCGATTTGAGGACGATGCGCAGATTTCCCTGTCTTTGAGCCTGTCGGGATTCATTGCAAGGCACATCGAGCAACCTGCGGATCTCCATTCAAATCCAGCGTCCGCAAAAATTCGATCCAGCCCCTCTTTCTCCGCTTGGGCTTTGACCTCGGCGGATCCGGGAACCACCAATGCCCGCACTCCCGGAGAGACTCGTTTTCCCTTTACGACTCTGGCGGCCGCACGGAGATCCGAGATCCGAGAATTGGTACAAGAGCCAATAAAGGCGACGTCAATGGATATGCCCGCAACCGACATGCCGGGCTGCCAACCCATGTGATCGTAGGCCCGTTTAGCTGTCTCCGGATCTGCCAGGGTCTCCGGATCCGGCAGCGCTTCGGAAACTCCGATGGCTTGCCCTGGGTTGATCCCCCAGGTAACCGTGGGTTCAATCTGACTCCCCTCGATTTCCACCACATCGTCATATCGGGCATTTGGATCCGAGGCCACTGAACTCCAGTAGGTAACCGCTCGCTCGAAGTTCCGCCCCTTCGGAACGAATGGTCTGCCCTCGAGAAAGGCGAAAGTGGTCTGATCCGGATTGACGTACCCGACGAGAGCTCCCCCTTCAATACTCATGTTACAAAGGGTCATCCGCTCTTCCATGGTCATCTTTTCAACCACGGACCCGCCATACTCATAAGCGAACCCCTTCCCTCCCCCGACTCCCAGCCTTCGGATAATAGAGAGAATCACATCCTTGGCAAACACACCCTCCGCGAGATTTCCCTGGACATGGATCTTCCTCACCTTCAGCTTGTCCAACGCCAGGGTCTGTGTTGCCAAGACATCGCGGATCTGAGTGGTTCCGATTCCAAAAGCGAGCGTGCCGAAGGCCCCGTGGGTGCTGGTATGGCTGTCTCCGCAAGCGAGGGTCATTCCCGGCTGGGTGAGACCCAGCTGAGGCCCGATCACATGGACAATCCCTTGCCGCTCGTTGTCCAGTCCAAAGTATTCAATATCAAATTGCCGGACGTTGTTTTCCAGCGCCCTCATCATCTCTTCGGCCTGTTCGTCAAGAAGCGGCCGCGATCGCATATCCGTGGGCACAATATGATCCACAGTAGCAAAGGTTCGTTCCGGGAAGGCAATTTTCAACCCCTTCTCGCGCAACATATCGAACGCCTGCGGACTCGTCACTTCATGCACCAAATGCAGGCCGATAAAAAGCTGGGTTTGGCCGGTCGGCAAAGTATCGACGGTGTGAGATTCCCAAATTTTGTCGTAGAGCGTATATCCTGAGTTTCGGGCCATCGGCACAACTCTCCTCTGGGAGATTACGGACAAACGATCATAACCGGCGGCCCGCGGCAGTTCAAGAGTCCTGCGGAGGAAAGAACGGGCTAACCTTGGCGAAGAAGGTCATAGATTAAAGAATAAAACCGAAGTAAAGAGGGCAGATAAACCGTTACCCACTCTTCGGCTCGGAACTTTGCCTCAGCAGGATCCACGTGGGTAAAAAGGTCGAGGACCGCCACGTGGACTTGGCGCCGTTTCGGCACGGCATCCGCCAGCCGCAGGCTCTCCGTATAGGGTATCAGCGGGTCCCCTTTCCCATGACCGATGATAAAATAGGCCGGGACTAAAGGAACAATGGGAGCCAGGGACAAGCTCTTGAGATACGTTTGGAAACTGCCGTCGGTCCGCTTCACCAGATCTTCTACTCTGTTGGGGTCTTTGTTCGTCAAAAGTTCGTAAAGGGCCCTCCCCGAAGGCGACAGGCCGGCGCGGAGGGCGAGCTGTTGTTTTGTTTCCATCCGCCCTTCTCCGGAGAAAAGAGCCTTGAGCCTTTGCCGATCCCGTTCGCTTTTTACAGAGTCCAGCTGGTTCATGTAAAAAATCCATCGGCCGTAGGGCTCCGGCTTGCCAAATCCCCTCTCGCCGCCGTATTCGTAATAGCCTGTGGTAATGAAGCGAATCACGTTGACGGGATCATAGTATCCGCCGAATGAAGCCACGAATTTGACTCGCTGGCGAATGTCCGGATGAGCGGCCGCCAGCAAGGTGGGACCGGCTCCATAGCTGAAACCCAAGAGACCCATCTTCCTTTCGTCCACCCCGTTCTCTAAAGAACCGAGGTACCGGAAGGCGATCACGATGTCCTCCACGTCGCTCAAAAGAACGCGCAAGGACTTCATTCCGCTCAGCTCGGGAACGAGCACGACGAAACCGGAACGGGCAAGAGACCGCGCAAAATGAATCAGACGGGGATCGTTTTTACCGGCTTCAATCATACCATGGGTGAGGAGGATGCCGGCCTGACTTGTTTTATTCGGTACGCGGTACAAGTCGGCGCGGAGGCTCTCTCCCCGGCGCGGGATTGCCACTTCTTTCACGACCGGAACGGGCATCCATCCCAGTCTCGCAGCGACATGGGCCTCTCCGGGGTGCAAAACATCCCAAATGAAAAAGGCGGTCAGAATACCCAACCGAATCTGTGCGAGAAATAAAATAACCAGAGGCAGGAGAAGGGAGGCGAGAATCAGGAAAAGCCTCTTCATGCGTTGACCTTTTTAAAGATTCTCCGACTATTCAGTACCATAATCCGTAGGTAAGCGCACAACATGTTGGAAACCCTGGCCGTCGAGAAGGAGGCGGGTGCAAGGCGGAACGAAGGCCCGCACCGGAGCGTACGAGGCAGTACGTGAGGATGCGGGCCTGAAGTTCCAACGCCGCAGACGTCCCTTATCGACGGATCAGGGTCAGTACTTCACTTCCATGAGAAACAACCCCTGCGGGGGCGCCGTTGGACCTGCGCGGGTCCGGTCCCGCGACGCCAGGAGCTCGGCAAAGGATTCCGGCGAGCGTTGTCGCCGGCCGACCTCTACGAGGGTCCCCACGATGTTCCGGACCATGTGCCGGAGAAAAGCATTCGCCTCGATGGTGTAGACCCAAAAAGGGTCTTGCCAGCTCAAAGAGTTTTCATGGACACGCCTAACCGCATGAGCGGCATCGCTGCCGGTTCCTTGAAACGACGTGAAGTCATGTTCGCCCTCCAGACACCGGATCGCCTTTTCCATGGCCGGGATATCCAGGGGTCCATAGACATGCCAGGAGAAACGCCCGTAAAATACCGAGGGGCACGGCTGGCCCCAGATCCGATATCGATAGACACGACTGCGAGCGCTTCGACGAGCGTCAAAAGATTCAGGCATCGCCTCGGCCTGCTTGACCACGATGTCTTCAGGCGTCAAGGCATTGAGTCCTTTTTGCAGGCGAGCCAAGTCGAAATCGCCCGGGAAGAAAAAATTGGCCACCTGCCCGAGGGCGTGGACGCCCGCGTCCGTTCGACCTGAACCGTTGATGCGAATTTTCACGCCGAGAATTTTTTCGGCCGCCCGCTCCAACACCTCTTGGATGGTTTCTTTATGGGGCTGGAGCTGCCACCCGTGGTAGCGGGTCCCGTCGTATTCGATCGTGAGCTTGACATTCATACCCTAACCCACACACGGGTCCCTGAAGGGTGTCGGTTGAGTCGAAAGAGGAACAACCAAGGGCGGTCGGGATCAGAGATAATCCCGGATCAGAATTTCAGCGATCTGCACGGCGTTGAGAGCGGCGCCCTTGCGCAGATTATCGGCCACGATCCAGAGGTTGATCCCATTGGGGACGGAATCGTCCTCCCGTATTCTTCCCACAAAGGTGGCGTCTTTGCCCACTGCGTGAATGGCCATAGGGTAGACGCCGCTGGCCGGATCATCGCAGAGAACGATACCCGGGGCTTCGCGCAGGATGGCCTTCACATCCCCGGCGGTCAGTTTCTTTTCGGTCTCGACGTTCACCGACTCGGAATGGCCGCAAAAAACCGGCACCCGCACGGTCGTTGCCGTGACCGGAAGAGCGGGCTCGCCCAAGATCTTGCGGGTCTCGTGGATCATTTTCATCTCTTCCTTGGTGTAGCCATTCTCCAAAAAAGCATCGATCTGAGGAATACAATTGAAGGCGATCTGGTGCGGAAACTTTTCATTCTTGATCTCTTTGCCGCTGAAAAGAGCGATTGTCTGCTGGCTCAATTCTTCCATGGCCATGCGGCCGGCCCCGGAAACCGATTGATAGGTAGAGACCACGACGCGCTTGATCCTTGCCGCGTCATGGATGGGCTTGAGCGCCACGACCATCTGAATCGTGGAACAGTTCGGGTTGGCGACGATGCCGCGCTTCTCATACCGGCCAATTTCTCCGGCATTGACTTCCGGAACCACTAAGGGGACGTCAGGCTCCATCCGAAATTGAGGGCTATTGTCGACGACTACGGCCCCAGCGTCCACCGCCAGGGGAGCAAAGTTCTCGCTGACCTGTCTTCCGGCGGAGAAGAGGGCGATATCGATACCCCCGAAGGAATCTTTTCCAAGAACTTTCACGCGAACCTTTTCCCTCTGAAATTCCAGATACTGCCCGGCAGATCTCTCCGAGGCCAGGAAATGGATCTCATCTACGGGGAAAAGCCTTTCTTCGAGAATCTCCCGCATTTGTTCGCCTACGGCTCCAGTCGCTCCAACGACCGCCACGTTATATTTTTCTTTTTTCACGCTTCCTTCAACCTCGAATTTCTTGATCGATCTTCTCCTTAACCCTCCGGCCCATTTCCCTGCAACCCACCAGACGGCAACCCGCTTCCTTCAGATCGGCCGTGCGGTATCCTTCCCCAAGCACCCCTTCAACCGCTTTTTCCAGTCTTTCAGCAGCCTGTTCTTGATTCAGCGAGTAGCGCAACATCATCGCGACGCTCAGGATCGTTGCCAGCGGGTTTGCTAAATCTTTGCCGGCGATGTCCGGCGCGCTGCCATGGACCGGCTCATACATTCCCACCCTTCCGCCAAGGCTGGCAGAGGGAAGCATGCCAATCGAGCCGGTGAGCATTGCAGCCTCATCGCTCAAGATGTCCCCAAACAGGTTCGTGGTGACGATGACATCGAACTGTTTTGGGTTACGGATGAGCTGCATGGCGCAGTTATCCACGAGCATGTGTTCCAATTGAACGTCCCGGTAGCCTCCCTCTTGATGGACCCGGGTTACAATCCTCCGCCACAACTCGCTGACTTCCAACACGTTGGCTTTATCCACCGAGGTGACCTTTCCCCGCCGCTTTCGCGCCGCGTCAAAGGCAACGCGGGCAATGCGCTCAATTTCCGGGGTGGTATAGATTTCGGTATTGATTCCACGCTCCGTGCCATCCGGAAGCCGGCTGATTCCCTTGGGTTGGCCAAAATAGATCCCCCCGGTCAGCTCCCGGACCACCAGAAGATCCGTTCCTTCCACAACCTCACGCTTGAGAGTCGAGGCCGAAGACAACGCGGAGTAGAGTCTCACCGGACGCAAATTGGCAAATAGGCCCAATTCCTGCCTGAGGGCCAAAAGGGCCCTTTCAGGGCGAATGGAATAGTCCAGCCCATCCCATTTCGGGCCACCCATGGCTCCCAAAAGCACCGCGTCGCTTTCTTTGGCCAGCTTGAGGACCGGCTCGGTCAAGGGTTTCCCATAAGCATCGATGGAAGCCCCACCCACCAACCCCTCTTCGAATTCGACCCCGAAGCCCTGGAGGCCGGCGACTCGCGTCAGGAGCTCCGTTCCCTCCCTGATAACTTCAGGCCCGATCCCGTCGCCGGGAAATAACGCGATCTTGTAGTTCATGGCATTATCCGTTGGTAAGCTCGCAACACCTTAGCAACCTGGCCGTCGTTCATGGCCCTTCCTTGGCGACCAACTGCCGGTAATGCTTGCGATCTTCAAGCTTATTGAGAGCGTTGATATAAGCGAGACAACTTGCCATGATGATGTCGGTATGGGCCCCCTGCCCGGAAACCTGAATCCCGCCGTCTTCGATCAGGCAAGAGACCTCCCCTTGCGCGTCGGCGCCGCCCGTAATCGCCTTCACCGAATACCGGGCCAGACGTGAGCGGGACCCGGTAATCTTTGCGATCGCCTTATAACAGGCGTCCACCAATCCGTCTCCGGTGGCGTGGTCCGTAAGCTCCTGCTCATCCACTCGCATCTTCACCGTGGCCGACGGGATGGCGTTCGAGCTCGAGTTGACATTCAAGTAAAGGAGCTCGTAGCGATCGGGACGATTGGGCAATCGGAGAACTTCTTCGGCGACAATCGCTTCAATATCCTCATCATAAACTTCTTTCTTCTTGTCGGCTAATTCCTTGAAGCGCAAGAAGGCCCGATTCACGTCCGTCGGATTGAGATGAAAACCGAGATCTCTGATCCGCTCGCTGAAAGCGTGGCGCCCGGAATGCTTTCCCATCACCAGCCGGTTCCCGGGAAGACCGATAGACTCCGGGGTCATGATCTCGTAGGTCTGTTTTTGTTTGAGAACCCCGTCTTGATGAATTCCCGCTTCATGAGCGAAGGCATTGGCCCCGACGATCGGTTTGTTGATGGGAATGGGAATACCCGTGATTTGAGATAGCAGACGCGACGTCGGATAAATCTGTTCCGTGACCACGGCCGTATCCAAACCAAATATGTTTTTCCTCGTCTTGAGAGCCATGACCACCTCTTCCAAAGAGGTATTTCCGGCACGCTCCCCGATTCCGTTAATCGTACACTCTACTTGCCTGGCGCCATTGGCGACCGCGGCTAGAGAATTGGCAACCGCCAACCCTAGATCGTTATGGCAGTGGGCGCTCCAGCAGGCCCGCTCCGAGCCCTCCGTTTTTTCAATGAGATAACGCACCAGGGAACCGAATTCCGATGGGATGGCATATCCGGTGGTATCGGGGACGTTAAGGGTTTTGGCTCCGGCGCGAAGCGCCTCGCTAAAGATCTCCGACAGAAAGTCTCGATCACTGCGCGACGCGTCCTCGGCCGAAAACTCGATCGTGTCGACATATTTCCTGGCGTAACGAACCGCCCAACCGGTAGCGTCCAAGACCTCGCTGCGGGACATTCTCAGTTTGTGCTTCATGTGAATATCGGATGTGGCGATGAAAATGTGAATCCCCGGATGCTTGGCGGGCTCCACGGCCTTCAGCGCCTTCTGGATGTCTTCTTCCCGTGCGCGGGCCAGGCTCATGACGATCGGCTGTTTGACTTCTTTGGCAACACGCACCACGGATTCAAAGTCGCCTTCGGAAGACGCCGCAAAGCCGGCCTCAATGACGTCTACCCCAAGTTTCTCCAGTTGGCGGGCGATCACGATCTTCTCTTCCACATTCATGCTTGCCCCGGGCGACTGCTCCCCATCCCTGAGGGTAGTATCAAAGATCCTGACTATGGCATCGTCAACAGCTTTTTCTAGCATTTACGACCTCCGCAAAATAAAAGCTCCCATGGCAGGACCAACGGGAGCATGAGACCTTTAAGGGATCTGGAAGATTACTGCAGAACTCCGGTGATCCCTTCCCTCTTTTCCCGTCGTCGCTTAGCGATGCCTAGAGACCACAACAAAGGGCCAGAAAGGGTATACAGGAAAAACACACTGAAAAACATGATCTGCGGTTCGGCAATGGTGAGTTTAATGAAAAGAATGGCAGAGACCAATATCCAAAAAGGATGTCTCCTCTTCAAAGTAAATTGTTTAAAACTAAAATAGTGAAAATTACTGACCATGAGTCCGGCCAGGAGATAGATGACCAAAAGCAGGATGACCCTCTTGTGAGGGGCCCCCTCACCTCCCAAAAAATAATACATGAGCACCGTCGCGGCGATCATCTCCGCCGCCGCCGGTATCGGAAGACCCACGAAATGACTTTTCTCCACGCTCCTCATCTGTACGTTAAAACGGGCCAATCTCAGGGCGCCGCAAACCACGTACAGACTGGCGGCCAACCATCCCCAGGTATTCCAGGGAGCTAAGGCCCAATAGTAGACGAGGATCGCAGGGGCCACCCCGAAAGACACCAAGTCTGCCAGGGAATCGAACTCACTACCGAACTGACTGGTGGTCTTGGTAAGACGGGCCACATAACCGTCCAGGCCGTCGAGCAAGTTAGCCACCATGATAAATATCGCGGCACGGATATAGTCTCCGTTGGAAGTTGAAACAATGGAGAAAAATCCGCAAAACAGATTCCCGGCGGTGAAAAGACTCGGAATCAGGTAGACTCCCTTCCTGAGCTGGGCCGAGGGCATTCTCTGTTTGAAGGGAATGCGGGGAAGGCCCTTCCTCTGCGGGAACCGGAGCTGCCTCTTAAAAAGAAACTCCCCGTAGGGATCACGGATTCCGTTCATGGGAACCTCCCGATGATCGTTTCTCCGCCTCTCACGCGCTGTCCTTCTACTACGTCAATACGAGCGCTCGCCGGCAACAACAGATCGACTCGTGAGCCGAACATAATCAGCCCGAACTTTTGGCCTGATTCCAGTCGGTCTCCCGGCTTCGCATAACAAACGATCCTTCTCGCCAGGAATCCGGCAATCTGCACGACTCTCACCTGATCGCCATTTGGATCCACGATTTTCAAGCTGTTGCTCTCGTTCTCAGACGACTTTTCTCGATAAGCGGCAAAAAAGCGGCCCTTCCGATATGCAATTTCTTCCACTCGACCCTGTATAGGAGCGCGGTTAATGTGCACGTCCAAAGGCGACAAAAAAATAGTCAGGCGAGTTCCTCGCTCTGCCGATGGCTCTTGATCTTCTCTCTCGGCGACTCTGAGCAACTTTCCGTCCGCGGGAGACAGGATCAACCTATTTCCCTGAGGCGGGACCCTTTTCGGGTCGCGAAAAAAACCTAGAAACGCCGCCATCAAAAGGCCAAACCCGAGCGCCCCCCACTCCCATCCCGCAGCCATAGCGAGCAGCATCAAAGCGGAGGCGGCAATGATAAATGGGTAACCTTCTTTAGCGATCCTCATCGAAGTACAGTTTTGAGTTTTGAATTTTTAGTCTTTAGTTAACTCAAAACTAAGAACTAAAAACTGAAAATTAGTTTTTGCTCTTGTCCACCAGCCGATTTTGGGCCAGCCAGGGCATCATCGATCTCAGCTGTGCTCCAACCTTCTCCAGCGGATGGTTAGCCGCTTCTTTTCTTAACTCGGTAAAATGAGGGGATCCGCAGCGATATTCGGTAATCCACTCTTCAGCAAATTTCCCTGATTGGATGTCCTTTAAAAGCCCAAGCATGGCCTGGCGAACCTCAGGGCCGATGACCTTTTTCCCCCGAGTCAGATCGCCGTACTCCGCCGTGTTGCTGATCGAATATCGCATGTTGGTCAAGCCGCCCTCGTAAATGAGATCCACAATGAGCTTCACTTCATGGACGCACTCAAAATAGGCCATCTCCGGTGGATAACCCGCCTCCACCAAAGTTTCATACCCAGCCTGAATCAGCGCCGTCAGGCCTCCGCAAAGAACCGCCTGCTCTCCGAAAAGGTCTGTTTCCGTCTCGTCCTTAAAAGTGGTTTGGATCACCGCCGCTCGGGCTCCTCCAATAGCGCTGGCGTAGGCCAGGCCAACCTCCTTGGTATCGCCGGATGGATCCTGGTGAACCGCCAAAAGGCACGGCACACCCCTGCCTTTCTCAAACTCGCTACGAACCAAGTGACCTGGGCCCTTCGGAGCCACCATAAACACATTGACCTCGGGGGGCGGGACAATCCTTTTGAAATGGACATTGAACCCGTGCCCGAAACAGAGATAGTTGTCTTTTCTCAAGCCCGGTTGGATCTCTTTTTCATAAGCGTCGCCCTGAGCCTCATCCGGCAATAAAACCATGATGACATCCCCCGCTTGGGCAGCCGCCTGAGTTTCCATGACCTTGAGCCCGGCTTTCTCCGCCTTTTCCCATGACCCGCTTCCCCGCTTCAAACCCACGACCACTTCAATACCTGAATCTCTGAGATTGTTGGCATGGGCGTGACCCTGGCTGCCGTAACCAAGAATGGCTACTCTTTTACTTCTAATATGCTTTAGATCCGCATCCCTATCGTAATATACCTGCATCCCTATCCTCCCAGCAGAAATGACCTAATTAGAATATCCGTTGCAGACCACTTATGTCAACCTTTTGAACCGGATTGGAAGACGCCTTCTCCGCCGCCAACCGGGTGCAAATAAAATATCGTTCGCCGATTACCAAAGAGCCCTTTCCAAGTTTGGGATTTAGCTTCCGGAAGGAGAGGGGGGCAACCGCGTTAGGCTTTAACGGCTTGAGGCTCACGCCGGGAAGAGACCTTAGCAGCGGCCTCCCGGGCAATAGCGATGCGACCCGTTCGGACGAGTTCTTTTATTCCAAGAGGCTGCAATAAATTAATGAGCGCTTCAACCTTATCGACGTCGCCGGTGACCTCGATCGTATAGGTCATCGGAGAAGAATCCACGATCTTGGCCCGAAAAATCTCCGCTATTCGGATTGCCTCATCCCGGTGCTCCGGCTTGGTACTGATTTTGATAATAGCGGTCTCCCGCGCCAAATAGTTTGATTCCGTCAGGTCCACCACCTTCAACACCTCGACGACTTTATTGAGCTGCTTGATAATTTGCTCGACAATCCGATCGTCCCCGATGGTTACAATCGTGATCATGGAAGTCGTGGGATCGAGAGTCGGGGCAACCGAGAGACTTTCGATGTTATAGCCCCGGGCGCTAAATAGACCTGCTACCCTTGCCAAAACACCGAACTGATTCTCTACCAAGACAGAGATGATGTGTTCCATCGAAGCGCGATCAGGCGGGAAGCACCCCTTCCCCTTCTTCAGTCTTTTTCTTTACCCCGACGCCCTTCTCCGCTCTTTTCAGCTCAGGCGGATCTTCCAGGACCATTTCATGATGGGCCCCCCCAGCGGGGATCATGGGGTAGCAGTTTTCGAATGGGTCTACCTGAAAATCCATCAGTACGGGACCCCGATGCTCCAAACCCTGGTGAATCACCGACTCCACTTCCGATGGCTTGAGGGCCCGAAATCCTTGTATCCCGTAGGCTTCGGCCAGCTTGACAAAGTCCGGCATGCGACCAAGATAACTCGATGCATACCGGCGTTCGTAGAAAAGATCCTGCCATTGCCGCACCATTCCGTGGAATTGATTATTGATTAGGACGATCTTGACCGGGAGCTGATACTCGGCCGCTGTCGCCAGCTCCTGCAAATTCATTTGGAAGCTTCCCTCGCTGGTGATACACAAGACCAGCTTTTCCGGGAAGGCCTTCTGCGCGCCAATAGCCGCCGGAAAGCCAAAACCCATGGTGCCGAGCCCCCCGGAAGTAATAAAAGTCCTGGGATGCGCGCCCCTGAAATACTGGGCGGCCCACATTTGGTGCTGCCCCACATCAGTCGCCACGATTCCCTCATGTTGGGTGATTTCGAATAACTTTTCGATGACGTATTGTGGCTTGATCACTTTATCGTCTTGTTGATACCGAAGAGGGTGGGCGCGCTTCCACTCTTCAATCTGGCCCTGCCACGCCTGTCGCTGCTCTTTGATCTCCCGCTGGTCTCCATTCATGGACCGTAAAAGGACATTCAACTCGCGCAGGACCGTTTTGACGTCTCCCACGATGGGGACATGGGTCTCGACATTTTTCTTAATTGAAGTCGGATCGATATCGACGTGCACGACTCGGGCGCCCGGACAAAAGTCCGAAAGCCTCCCGGTTACGCGGTCATCGAAGCGCGCGCCCACGGCAATGAGGAGGTCCGAATGATGCATGGCCATGTTGCTCCAGTAGCTTCCATGCATCCCCAGCATGCCCAGACAAAGGGGGTGAGTTCCCGGGAAGCCGCCCAACCCCATGAGAGTCATAGTGACGGGAGTTTGTGTGATCTCCGCCAACTCCTTGATTTCCTGGGCGGCGTCCGAAAAAATGGCGCCTCCCCCAACATAGATCACCGGCCTTTTTGCCTTGAGGATTTCTTCAGCCGCCTGTTTGATCTGGTATTTATTCCCCTCGTAAGTGGGATTATAGCCCCGCAGGTTCACCTTTTCCGGATATTCAAATTCGGCTTTATTCGTGCTGACATCCTTAGGGATATCGACTAAAACGGGACCGGGCCGTCCAGTCGTAGCAATATAAAAGGCTTCTTTGATCGTCCTGGCCAGATCGTTCACATCCTTCACGAGAACATTATGTTTGGTACAAGGGCGGCTGATTCCTACATTATCCGCCTCCTGAAATGCATCATTCCCGATCATATTGGTAGAAACTTGCCCGGTGATGGCCACCAGAGGAACCGAATCCATAAAGGCGTCCGCCAACCCGGTTACGATGTTGGTCATCCCGGGGCCGGAGGTCACCAGGGTCACGCCGGCCTTTCCCGTGGCCTTAGCGTACCCTTCTGCCATGTGAGCGGCGCCTTGTTCGTGACGGGTCAGAACCACTTCGACATCTTTTTGCTGGTGAAGGACATCAAAAATCTTTAGAACGACGCCTCCGGGAATGCCGAAAACGACCCGAACCCCTTCCCGCTTCAGGCATTCCAGTAATATCTCTGCTCCTGTCAGTTTCATTCGGTTCCGCCTTGGAGGGCGTTGTGTCGATACTTTTCCACGATCTCCATGATCTTATCTTTGGCCGCCAACTTAAGCTTTTGAAGCCTTTTTTTCTCGAGTTCTTCCGCCGATGTCAAGTGCGATTTCCGCTGATATTCCAAAAGCTTCTGCTCTAATTCATGATGTTGCAGATAGCATTTCTGCAACTCCGCGTCTTTATCCAAAAGAGAAATGACGAACTCCTCATCCCTCTTTTCCATAAGACCTCCTCCCGCAGAGTCGTAAAAGATAAAACTTAACCTAAGGGGTCATCTTTGTCAACGGGAAGGCCGCTGGTGGAGTTCGTTCCAGATAACTTCCCAACACTCTGTCCAATTTCGGCCTCGGAGGGTCTGAGATACCGAGGCACCAGCGGACCTGCCAAACCCGTCTCCCCGCCGCGAACCCTCTCTTCTCCGATGCAGGCCACCGCAAACGCAATAGACGGATAAAAGTCGTCGGAGATTATTTGCGCTTTGGCCCCAAAAGTATCCCGAATCGTGTCTTCGTAAAGCCTGCTTCCGTTTCCGACAAAGAGACAAGGCTCCCCTTTAACGACAGACAAGACCTGCTGAAGAACACTGTCAGGAGGGACAACCAGGTCGTCTATGACTTGGTTCACCTTTCCACCCGCTCGTTGAAATAAGGCGGCATAAACCTCTTTTTTTTTCGCATCCAGTAAAGGACATATCCACCCGGTCCACTCTCTTACCCGGTGTGCGACCGCAAGCAGTGTGGAGACTCCCGCTACAGGGATATCCCACCCATAGGCCAGCCCTTTTGCCGTGCTCAATCCAATTCGGAGACCGGTAAATGAACCTGGACCGATAGACACGGCAATCGCGGCGACCCCCTCCCAAGAAAGACCGGTTTCGTTAAGAAGTTCCGCAATATGGGGCAAAAGGGTCTCCGCATGGTTTGCCCGTGGTATGGCTGGCGGGATCGAATTCTGCCCTTGGTCAGGGAAAATCTTTTCCATGATCAACGCCCCGTTTTCCACCAGGGCTACGCTGGCAACCGGGGTGGCCGTATCGATGCCGAGGACTTTCATAGAAAAGGCAAGAGGCCATAGCGCCATTTGCTATTACCTGATGCCCAATGCCTGGGCTTACCCTTCGAAGAACCTCGCGATGTCCCTGTAGAAAGCGTAAATCATGATCAGGATCAGGACAAAAACCCCCACCTGCTGGGCCTTCTCCCGAAGCTTGAGCTTGACCGGGCGACGCAGAATCGCCTCCAGTACAAAAAAGAAGAGATGTCCGCCATCCAGCACCGGGATCGGTAAGAGATTCAATACTCCGAGGTTAATGCTCAACACGGCGATAAAAAAGAAAAAACTTCCCAGACCCTCGCGGGCTTGCTGGCCCGCCATCTGGGCGATTAAGAGAGGTCCTCCTAGGTTCTTAGGAGAGACTTCGCCTTTGACCATCTTGTAAAGGGCGACCAGGGTTAAATACGAATAATCCCAAGTTTGAGAGAAAGCCTTGGGCACAGCTAATAAAGGATCGCTTTTCTCCAGAGAAACCTCGCTGACGATTCCAATAGCCCAATTCTCTTGTTTCTCCCCAAAGACGTTTTTCCCTTCCCTCATTGTCGGCTGAACGGCGACCTCTGTCTTCTGCCCCTCCCTCTCGATCCGGAGCTTCAAGACTCTACCCTGACTTTTCTTGATTCTACTGGAGAGTTCCTCCCACTTTTTTACCTCCTGACCGTCTACGCCGAAGATTTGATCCCCTTTTAGAACTCCCGCCCGCGCCGCCGGAGAATTGGGCTCTACTCCCCCCACCCGTGTGGTCAGCACAGGCACGCCGTAAGCCATAAAAATGCAAACAAAGATGACCACGGCGAGCAGAAGATTGAATAGCGGTCCCGCGATGACAATTGCGGCTCGTTTCACCAAGCCCTGATGAGAAAAGGATCTGAGGAGATCCACCTCTTGAACCTCCTCATCGGGATCCTCTCCCACCATTTTTACATATCCCCCTAGGGGAAAGGCGCTGAGGACGTATTCAGTCTCCCCCACTTTTCTCCGTAGTAGCTTCGGCCCGAAGCCCAAGGAAAAGGTGAGAACTCCGACGCCTATTTTTTTGGCCACAAGAAAATGGCCGAACTCGTGGACCAGGATAAGAATCCCTAGCCCCACAAGAGCAGAAACCACTGCCAGAATGACATGAAACATGACCTATACTCCTTTTGCCCTTTGGACCCAGAGCGCCGCTTTTTCCCGCGCCCAGCGGTCTACCTCCAAGATCTCTTGCACATCCTGAACACCTTTTGCCGCGTGAGCTGCCATAGTCCTCGCGACGATCCGATGGATTTCGAGAAACCCGATCCGCTTTTCCAGAAAAGCGGCGACCGCCACCTCATTGGCCGCATTCAGAGCCACGGGCATCGTTCCTCCGGTCGCCAAAGCCTGATAGGCGAGACCGAGGGCCGGGTACCTTTTCTTATCCACCGGAAAAAAAGTCAAACCATTTTGCTTCGTCAACTCCAAGGGCTGCAGATTCAGCTTCAGCCGCCGAGGACAAGAAAGCGCATAGGCAATAGGAATCCTCATATCAGGAATCCCCATCTGTGCCATGATCGAACCGTCTTGGTATCTCACCATGGAATGGATCACGCTCTGGGGATGAATCACGACCTCGACCCGCGAAGGTGGCATATCAAAAAGCCATCGGGCTTCAATGACTTCTAATCCCTTATTCATCATGGTCGCAGAGTCGATAGTGATCTTGGGACCCATTTTCCAGTTGGGGTGTCTGAGGGCCTGAGCGAGGGTGACGCGTTTTAAATCACCCAGTCCGGTATGGAGAAACGGACCCCCCGAAGCGGTGAGGAGGATGCGATCCACCTCTTCCAGATGATTACCCTGAAGGCACTGGAAAATGGCGCTGTGCTCGCTATCCACAGGCACGATACGGACCCCCGCCTTTTTTGCCTCGCGCAGAAGAATCTCGCCAGCCATCACCAGGGCCTCTTTGTTGGCCAAGGCAATCTCTTTCCCAGACCGGGCCCCTTCCAATACCGGAATAAGCCCGGCGCCTCCTACAATCGCAGCCACGATCACATCCACACCGGACGCCGTGGCTATTTCCACTGAACCGGCTTCTCCCCAAAGCAACTCAACCTTTTTTCTCCCCAGAAGGCGCCGGAGCTCCTGCACCTCTTTTTCTTCCTTGATGCTCACCCACTCCGGGGAAAACTCCCGGATTTGAGATGCAAGGAGTTTCAGGTTCCGCCCGGCAACTAAGCCTCGGACCCTCAAGCGATGGGGGAAGCTCCGCACCAAATCCAGCGTGTTGATTCCAATCGTCCCCGTCGAGCCCAATATGACAATAGACTTCATGAGTGAAACAGTTTTACGTAGTGAGCGGTCAATACGGTAGGGAATATCAGACTATCCATCCGATCAAGAAATCCGCCGTGGCCGGGAAGCAAAGCACCGGAATCCTTGACCGCAAAAGACCGCTTGATCCATGATTCAAAAAGGTCTCCCCCCTGGCCTAAAACGCCCAAGAACAGTGAGAGCCAGAAAGCTTCCCCTAGTGACGGATCGAAGAAAAGGAGCCGGCTACCCAGCAGGCCCGCCAGGACACCCCCAACCAGGACCCCCAAGGTTCCCTCGAGAGTTTTATTGGGACTGATCCGGGGATAGATCTTTCTGCGCCCGAACCGGGTTCCCACAAAGTAGCCCGCCGTGTCCCCCGCCATAACCACCAGAAGGACAAAGAAAACCCATTCCTTCCCCACCGGGCCCTCGTAGAGAAAGACCCAATAAGAAAGAAAATAACCTAGATAGAGGAGCCCAAGGAGACTCCATATCAGACGACGGCGGCTAGGGGACGACTTTCCCCCGTGTGAAAGATAGGCCGAGAATGCCCCGATGAACAAGATTGCTGCAAGGGATCGATAAAGGGAGGCCGCTGAGCGCAGGGTTCCAAGAAATACCAAAATCCCTGCAATCACCCATGATATCTTTGCCACCCGCTGCCCGGGAAAAACGAGGGTGAAGTATTCCCAGAGGGCAACTCCGGTCACCAGAATCATCATGAGCGAGAAATGCCACGGTTGGCCAAAACCAATGATGAGAACCAGAATGGGAATGCCTAAGATCGCGGTGATGATTCGAGGAATCATCCTCCCGCTCACCTGGCCCTGTCGGCGGAAACCAGACCCGGTGTGATTTGTTCTTGAGTACGCCCGAATCTCCTCTGGCGTTGTTGAAACTCCATGAGCGCTTCTAAGTACTCCTCCTCGCGAAAATCCGGCCAGAGGACGGGAGTGATATATAATTCGGTATAGGCGATCTGCCAGAGGAAAAAATTGCTCACCCGGATCTCCCCACTAGTGCGGATCAACAAGTCCGGATCCGGGATAGCGGCGGTCTCCATATGCGCCGAGATCAGCGCCTCATCGACGTCTTCCACGTTACAGTCCCCCTGCTTTACCTTCGCGGCAATTCGTCGCACCATTTGGACAATGTCGTTGCGGCCGCTATAACTCAGCGCCAGAATAACCGTCAGTCCCTTGTTGTCCTTGGTCGCGTTCATGGCTCGATCCAGCGTTGACTGCACGGAATGGGGTAAACGTGTGCGATCGCCAATGGCCATCAGCCGAATTCCATGCCGCATCATATTCACTTGCTCCACAATCAGGTAATGCTCGAGGAGAGCCATCAGGGCCTCCACCTCGGCCTTCGGCCGTTGCCAGTTTTCGGCGGAAAAGGCGTAGAGAGAAAGATAGGAGATCCCCAGCCGGCGAGTTAATTCCAAAACCGCCTTGACGGAGGCCTTTCCCCGACGATGCCCTTCCAAGCGACTTTTTCCCCTCAACCGCGCCCAGCGCCCGTTTCCATCCATAATGATGGCTACGTGCTTGGGTAACTGACTCTTGTCTAACTCTCTGAGGTTCATGGGCGTTCCGCAACGTTCGTCGTGCTTCTTGCCCGTCGATAACTCCGACGAGTTAGATCGCACGAGCCACCGATTGGGATGGAAGAACGGGAAGGGAATCTCCGGGCCTCAGACTTCCATGATCTCGTCTTCTTTGGCCTTGATGGCGTTATCGATGCGGCCGATAAACTCGTCGGTGATTTTCTGAACTCGATCTTGACCCTGCTTGAGTTCATCCGAAGTGATCTCTTTCTTTTTTTCCAGCTCCTTGAGTCGCTCAATGGCAATTCGGCGATGGTTGCGCACCGAGACGCGAAATTCTTCGCCCATTTTTTTTATGTGCTTTACGAGTTCCCTTCGTCGCTCTTCAGTGAGCTCCGGAATGGGGATCCGAATTAATTTGCCGTCGTTTTGAGGGGTCAGCCCCAAATCTGTCTTGAGGATGGCCTTTTCAATGTTCCCTACGGCTCCCGGGTCATACGGCTGAACCACCAGAAGACGCGGTTCCGGAGCGGACAAGACCGCCAACTGGTTCAGCGGAGTGGGCGCCCCGTAGTAATCGACCACCACGCCTTCCAAAAGGCCCGTCGAAGCCCTCCCAGTGCGCAACTTTCCCAGATCTTTGCGGAGAGCCGGGATGACTTTCTCCATTTCCTTCTGGAGATCGGTAAAAAAGGCCTGGTTCATTGACTTGACCAGCTGACTAGAGTCCCGATTTCCTCCCCGCAGACCACCCGTTTAATGTTGCCCCTTTCCATGATGTTGAAAACAATAATCGGCAGATGGTTATCCATGCACATTGAGATGGCTGTGGAGTCCATGACTTTCAGCTCCTTGTTCAATACTTCTATATAGGTCAACTCACCATATCTTTTTGCCCCTTTGTGCTTCAAGGGATCGGCGTCATAGACGCCATCGACCTTAGTGGCTTTGAGGATGACTTCAGCGCCGATCTCCATGGCGCGAAGACTCGCCGTGGTATCCGTGGTGAAATAAGGGCTGCCGGTGCCTCCCGCAAAAATCACGACTCGTCCCTTTTCCAGATGGCGTGTCGCCCGCCGGCGAATATAAGGCTCAGCGACCTGGCGCATTTCGATGGCCGACATGGTTCGGGTCGCCACTCCGATCTTCTCCAGCGCGTCCTGCAACGCCAACCCGTTGATCACCGTCGCCAGCATTCCCATAGTGTCGGCGGTGGCCCGATCCATTCCCCCGTGGCTCGCCTCAGCGCCGCGAAAGATGTTCCCCCCACCAATGACCAGGGCCATTTCACAGCCCATCTCTTTCACTTCCTTGATTTCTTCGGCAAAGGCGCGGACTGTTGCCCCATCGATGCCATATCTTTGCGCCCCAGCAAGGACTTCCCCGGTTACCTTTAAGATCACGCGCTTGTACTTCGGGATAACCCTGTTCATAGGAATTTCGATGAGATCGAGGAAAGATTCGGGGCGAAGCCTGCTCTCCCTCCCCGGTGGCCGAGGCGCCACCACTCAGAATGACGCCGGGCTAGGACTTCTCAATACCCTCGCCGAGATGGTAACGCGCGAAGCGGCGGACTTGGATGTTTTCTCCCAACCGGGCAATGGTTTCCTGAATCAGGTCCTGGACCTTGCGATCAGGATCCTTAATAAAGGTCTGCTCCAAAAGACAAACCTCTGAGTAGAAACGCTCTACTTTCCCATCCACAATCTTTTCCACTACCTTTTCGGGCTTACCCGCATCCAGGGCTTGGCGCCGGTAGATTTGCTTCTCTCTCTCTAACTCCTCGGAAGAAACATCCTCCGGTTTGATATAGCGAGGATTCGCAGCGGCAATCTGCATGGTAATATCTTTCAGAAGGCTCTGAAATTCGGCGGTCCGGGCCACGAAATCCGTCTCACAGTTGATTTCCACTAAGACTCCGATTTTGCCGCCGGCGTGGATATAGGCTCCGACTTGGCCCTCCCCTGCCACCCTGCCCATCTTTTTCGCCGCACTCGCCAAACCCTTCTGGCGTAGGTAGTCTACCGCCTTTTCCAAGTCTCCCGCGCATTCAGCGAGGGCCTTCTTACAATCCATAATTCCCGCACCGGTTTTTTCCCTGAGCTCCCTAACAAAGGAGGCGCTGATCTCCATTGGGATCTAGTTGCCCCCTGCCACGGAGTCCAGCGCGGGTTCATGAAACATCGCCCCTGCTGTTCCCCCCGCGCTTGATTCTTCGCCTTTTTCCTTGCCGAGGGACTGCTCGTAAAGGGTCTTGCCTTCTATAATCGCGTCCGCGATGGCGGCACAGAAAAGACGGATGGCCCGAATGGCATCGTCATTTCCAGGAATCTTGTAATCCACCAAATCGGGGTCACAGTTGCTATCCACGACCGCCACGACGGGAATACCCAGCTTTCGCGTTTCATGGACGGCAATTTCTTCCTGTCTCGGATCGATGACGAAAATCGCGTCTGGCAGCTTCTTCATCGCTTTAATTCCGCCCAAGGACTGTTCCAGCTTGTCTTTCTCACGTCTCAGTTGAAGCATCTCTTTCTTGGTTAAGGCTTCGACGATCTTTGGATCATTTTCCATCTCCTCAAGCTTCCGCAGGCGCTCGATACTCTGGCGGATAGTCTGAAAATTGGTGAGCGTCCCTCCCAACCACCGGTTGTGGACGTAATACATGCCGCATCGGGTCGCCTCTTCTCTAATAGCCTCCTGGGCCTGCTTTTTGGTTCCTACGAAAAGAAGATGTCCTCCCGCAGCCCCCAGGTCCCGGACGAAGGCATAGACTTCCTTGAACATCTTCACCGTTTGCTGAAGATCGATGATGTGAATGCCATTGCGCGCTCCAAAGATATAGGGTCGCATCTTTGGGTTCCAACGGCTGGTCTGGTGACCAAAATGGACACCCGCTTCCAAGAGCTGTTTCATTGAGATTTCCATCATAGTCTTCCTAACCTAAGGGATTGAGGATGTTGGGCTTTTAACAAAAATAGGCTGCCAGCGCAAGGGAGGGCTGAAGGGCAAAGTCATTGGTTCATAGACTCGAGAAATTCTTTGTTGCTTTTCGTTCCGCGAATTTTATCCAACAAGAACTCCACGGCTTCTACAACGCTTAATTGAGACAGCACTTTGCGCAATATCCAGATTCGATTGAGGTCCTCCTTCGGGATGAGGAGTTCCTCTTTCCTGGTCCCCGATTTATTGATGTCGATCGCCGGGAAAACACGCTTGTCCATGAGACGGCGGTCCAAATGGACCTCCATATTGCCCGTTCCCTTGAACTCTTCGAAAATGACCTCATCCATGCGGCTCCCGGTATCAATTAAGGCCGTGGCGATAATCGTGAGGCTGCCGCCATCTTCAATGTTCCGCGCGGCTCCAAAAAACTTTTTTGGCTTGTGTAACGCATTGGAATCCACTCCACCGGAGAGAATCTTTCCGCTGGGCGGGACCACCGTATTATAAGCCCTGGCCAAACGGGTAATGCTATCCAGAAGGATTACCACGTCTCTTCCGTGCTCAACCAACCGCTTAGCCTTTTCGATAACCATTTCAGCAACTTGCACATGGCGGGTTGCCGGCTCGTCAAAGGTGGAACTGACCACTTCCCCTTCAACGGAACGCTGCATATCCGTAACCTCTTCAGGCCGCTCGTCGATCAGGAGAACGATGAGCACCACTTCCTCGTGGTTATGTGCGATCGCCTTAGCGAGGCTTTGCAGCATCATGGTTTTCCCCGTTCTGGGAGCGGCTACAATGAGGCCTCTCTGTCCTTTTCCAATGGGAGTCAACAGATCGGTGACACGCGTCGTATAGTCATCAGGCCGGTATTCCAAGCGCAGCCGCTCATTCGGATAGAGAGGCGTCAGATTGTCGAAGAGAATTTTATCCCGTGCCTTCTCGGGATCCTCATAGTTGATGGATTCGACTTTCAGCAGGGCAAAGTAACGTTCCCCTTCTTTCGGCGGGCGGATCTGTCCCGAAATAACGTCTCCCGTGCGAAGGTTGAACCGGCGAATCTGACTCGGCGATACATAGATGTCATCGGGACCGGGAAGGTAATTGTAGTCCGGCGCCCGGAGAAAACCGAATCCGTCCGGCAAGGTCTCTAGGACTCCTTCCCCGTGAATATAACCGTTCTGATCAGCCTGCGCCTGCAAGATCGCAAAGATCAACTCTTGCTTGCGCATATTGGCGGCGCCATCGACATTAAAATCCCTGGCGATCAACGTCAGCTCTCCGATTTTCTTTTCCTTGAGAGCGTTGAGATTCAACGCGTTCTCCTGGACGGCTTCTGATTCGGCTTGATTGCTACCACGGACCATATCAGTATGCCCCTCCTTTCATCTCCTGGGTGAATTTCCTGAAATTTATTTTCTATGCCGGACTCTTTTTGCGCAAAGCCGGATCCGCCGCTCCAGATAGACGAAACCCAAAGCTTGAATCACAATCTTAGCGTTCCAAAGGGCAGAATTATCCGCAGGCACAACAATAATTTAACCCGATACGGGCTTTGACACAGGCATGAGTCTTTCGGTAAAACCCTCAAACTGTGAGTTGGAGTACAGTGAATGACAACCGCTAGCGTGGGCCTTTCAGACATATTAGGAAAAACCGCCTCAGTTGTCAACCCCTTTTTTTAATCTGTTTCCAAGAGTCGCTTCTTTCAAGGCATAGAGAAGTTCCTGCATATCTTGAAACAGCGGAGCTCTAAACTCCATGGGGCGATTGGTCCGAGGATGAATGAATCCGAGTTTCTCCGCATGAAGAGCCTGCCGCGGAAAATCCGCTAAGCTCGGAACCATGACAATGCCACGACCGCGCTTTCCTTCCCCGTAGAGCCGATCCCCCACCACCGGATAACCCTCGTCCGCCAGATGGACGCGTATTTGGTGCGTTCTCCCGGTGCGGGTTCTCAGGCGAATCAAGCTTACCCAGGATCTCCGCGTTTCCTGCTTGGATTCGATCCCAAAGGAGTCTTCCAATTGCCACTCGGTGATGGCCTCCCGGGAGCGGGAAACGGAACGGAGACTCGACATTTTCTTCCGGTGAGTTCGATGACGACCGATGGGACGAACGATCATTCCCTTGCTGCTCTTGGGCTTACCCCAAACCAGGGCGAGATATTCCTTCAGCACCGTACGCTCTTTGAATTGCAGCGCAAGGTGATAAAAGGCTTTCTCGGTCTTGACGGCCACCATCACCCCGGACGTATCCTTGTCGAGTCGGTGGACGATCCCGGGACGACGCTCCCCCCCAATTCCGGGGAGATTCGGACAGTGGTGGAGAAGCGCGTGGACCAAAGTTCCGCCGTGGCGCCCGGCGGCTGGATGGACCACCATCCCTGGAACTTTATTGATGACGATGCAATCTTCGTCTTCATACAAGATATTCAGTGGAAGCGGCTCCGGCTTCAAGGGGATATCTTCAGGAGGAAGCCAGCGAATCTCGATGAGGTCATCGGCCTTCAGACGCGCGCCCGGCTTGGTCATTTTTCCGTTCACTTTGACTTTGCCCGAGGTAATGAGTCTTTGGACGCTCGATCGGCTAACGCCTTCCTCGCGCTGGAAATCCTGGAGGCGCCGCGTCAGGAAAAGGTCTAGACGCAAACCGCTATTCTCGGTAGAGACCGTCATCTCCTTCCTCAACATAGAGCGTTATGGAAAGTCGGCAATGGGACTTGGTTTAAAATCTCACGCGCGTCTAAAACGTCTTTTTGTATCTGCGACACGAGAAGCTCGGACGAAGAAAATTCTTCCTCTGAACGGATCCTCTTGACGAAAAAGAGCTTCACCATTCGTCGATAGAGGTCGCCGGAGTAATCCAATACATAGCTCTCGATCGTCCTCGGACCGTTTCCAAAGGTGGGGTTGCAACCTACGCTCGTCACGCTGGGCCATGCGCGTTCGTCCACCGCCAAGAAAGTGGCATAAATTCCATCCGAGGGGAGCACTTCGGTGCGCGAGGCGATATTGGCCGTCGGAAAACCCAGCCGTCTACCTCTTCGCTGGCCTGGGACCACCCGCCCTGAGATGAAGTGATAACGCCCCAAAAATGTCCCCGCCTCTTGTACCGCGCCTTCTTCGATCAAATTCCGCACTCGACTGCTGCTGATTCGAATTCCATCCACTTCAATAGGCTCTAAAACCTTTACCGGGAAACCCGCCTCTCCCCCCCATCGGACGAGATCCTCCACCCGGCCTGTTCTCGCCTTGCCGAATCGTAAATCTTTGCCTATCCAGACCTTATGGACCCTCAACAGCTCCGCCAGATAATGGGTGACAAAGTCGCGCGCCTCCATCGTCGCGAAAGCAGCGTTGAATCTCTGAATCACCACCACATCAACCCCCAAAGTCCCCAGCAAGTCCATCTTGTCCTTCAGAGTCAATATCAACCGGGGGGCCCGCTCCGGCCGTAATATCTTGAGCGGGTGGGGCTCAAAAGTTAGTACGACTGAACGACCTTCACAACTTTTCGCCTCTTCCACGACTCGACGCAGAAGCGCCTGGTGTCCCAGATGAATACCATCAAAGTTTCCGATGGTCAGGACGGGCTTGTCGATGGCGCCTTTTCGGCTTTCGATGTGACGGATGATTTCCAAATCCAGCAACCCTGCGATCTTTTGATGATCTTCTACGGTCCCGAGAGGAAGTAAGACCCGACTGCTGGGCAAGGAAAAACCTCTTATAGCTTAGAGGTCACGGCTATAGGGTCTTCAGCTTTTGTTTGGCCTTAGCGGCTTCTTCGGATTGGGGATACCGGTCGAGGAGCTCCTGGAGGATTAAGCGGGTATCCACTTTGTCTCCCAATTCCGCAAAGGCGAAGCCCATCTTGAGAAGGGCCGCGGGCACCTTATCGCCCTTCGGGTATTTACGGCGTACGATATCGAATTCCAGGATGGCCTGGTCGAATTCCCTCAGGGCGTAATGGCTTTCCCCGATCCAATAATGGGCATTATCGGCGTAGTCACTGTTGGGATATTTTTTGAGGAACTCCCCGAATCGAGCGATGGAGCCGCGGTGGTCCTTTTGCCCCACCAACCTGAACGCCTCTTCGTATCCCTTCTTCACCTCTTCGGACTCTGCCACTGTTGGAGACGTTGCGGTTTCTTTTCCGGACTGTTTTCCCGAAACGGCTTCTCTCAAAGAGCGCAACTCTTCTTCTCGGGCTTGCAGCGCTGCCCCTTGGGTTTTCAGCTCGTTTTCTAATCTCGCCAATTGGTTGGCCAGCTCTTGAACCCGCCGGCTACCCTCCTGAGCGGACTGGCCGATTTGACGATCCGTCTGGCGCTCGACTTCGTCGACCCTTCCCTTGAGTGCGCTGAGTTCCCCCTGGAGCTGGGTGAAGTTGGCTCGGGTATCGGCCAGACTGGAACGGGCGTTGTCAAGGTCTTCGCGGAGAACACCGGAGTCGGTTCGGAGGCGTCTCTGCTCCCGCTCGATCATCTCCAGCTGCTCGGGTATGGCGCAAGCCGACAACCCCATGCCGGCCAAAAGCAGGAAAACCGAAAAACGAAAACCCATGAGGCGCTTAGGATGCAAAGTGAGACTGAATCGGAAGCCGGAAAAATCTGCTAACGGTCTTCCAGCTCGTTGGGACGGCTAATCGAGACGCGGAGACCATGATGGATTTGTATCATCTCCCCCGGAGCCTGTCAATCTTTGTTGATTTTCTCCGGTGGCCTGCATGAGGTAAAGACGATAACGACCCCCTTGTCGGTTGGACGTGAAGAGGAGAAATCTGCCATCCGGCGACCAGGAAGGTTCCTCATTGTCTCCCGATCCGGAAGTCAACTGCTGACTTTTGTCGTCCTCTACTCGAACGGTAAAAATATTAAAGCGCCCGTCCGACCGGCCGGTGTAAGCGATCTTGTCGCCCTTAGGAGACCAATCAGGAGAAGTATTGTAGCTTCCTGTATAAGTCAGGCGCCGCACGCTCCCGTTTGAAAGTTCCATAACGTAGATCTGAGGGCTGCCGCCCCGGTTGGAAACAAAAGCCAACCGATTGCCATCAGGCGACCAAGCGGGTGAAACATCAATCCCGGAGTCATGGGTCAGGCGGCGGAGGACTTTTCCTGTCTGGTCCAACAAGTAAAGGTCGGTATTGCCATCTCTCTCGAGCGTAACCGCAACGGTATGCCCGTCCGGAGACCATTTTCCGCCAAGGCTATGGCCGGTCCGGGAAACCTTGATTTCTTTGCCGGCGAAAAGATCGAAGAGATAGAGGCCCGGGCTACCATCCTGGTAGGAAGTGTACAGAACCGATCGCCCGTCACGGTTCCAGGAGGGAGACAAGTTAATCGACCGGTTGTTGGTGACTTGACTCCGCTCGTTTCCATCCAGGTGGGCGACGTAGATGTCTTTAAACCGCCCCCCTCCCGTCGAAACATAGGCAATTCGGGAATCAAACACGCCTCGCTCCCCGGTGAACTGGAAAATAATCTCGTCCGCAAATTTATGAGCCATACGCCGAAAATCGCCGGCCTTTCCGGTGTACTTCTTGCCGATGATCTCTCGGGCACGGTAGACATCAAAGAGGCGCAACTCCACGATTAAATCCTCACCCTGAAGCTCCGAAGACCCCTTCACCAACCCTTCCGCCCCTAGGGTCGACCAATCTTTGAAGTCAAAGGTGCCCAGGGCAAACCCGGTCTTTTGCGCATCCTCGATATACGCTGAGCGGTCCAATACCCGAAACCAACCTGACAGAGCCAGGTCCCGAGTTATCGTATCCGCCACTCCTTGAGAGATCTTGCCGCCGTCTTTGGCGGATCCCAGATTTTTGAGCGGCGAGACTGCGATGGGATACTTCTCGGATCCCGGGCCAACGATCGTTCCTTTGACCTGAGCATCGAGCTCAAGCGGAAAAAACGAAAGGATGAGAAGAAAAACCGCCAGTGCTTTGATCATGATCGCCTCAGCTGCGCAGGTCCTCGGGTCGAAACGTCAACTCCACATCCATAAAATCCTTGCGATAACTTTCCGGCGGCGGCGGCAAGGGGTTGGCCCGAGTTACCGCCCGAATGACCGTTTCATCATAGGAGAGGTCCCCGGACGCACGGGTCACCCGGATTCCAACAATCTCGCCGTTCTCCTGAATTCCAAAACGGACGGTCATCTCCAAATCCGCCTTCTTCCCTCCCCAGGTCCAGCGCTGCTTGATCAATTGTCGCATCCGGTTGTAGTAGTTGACGAACTCGATTCCTTTTACGATCCCCCCACCGGTGCCGCCCGAGCCTAAAGAGGCAGCCCCCTGTCCCTCGCCCGGGCCGGAGCTGGGGGCGGCTTGTCCTCCCCCGACTCCTTTGGAAGACGGCGGCGGTTGGTTCCGTTCTTTGAGTCGATCCAGAGCCGCTTGGAGAAGTTTCTCTCTCACTTGCGCGGGAAGCTCTTTTCCCGCCTGGGATGCTTCTGCGGCCTCTTTTTTCGAATCTGCCGTTGGTTTTTCTTTTTTTGATGTTCTGAAAGTTATCCCTTCTTTTGTCTCCAGCGCCTTTTCAGATGGCTTGACCTTTTCTTTTTTGACGGATTTTTCGAGCTTCTCAACGGTCTTCAACTCTTGGTTTTGTTTTTTTTGAGCGGACGCGGGCGGCTTTTCCTCCAAACTCTTGGACTTCGCTTTGGCTTCCAAAACCGGCTGGGTATTGAGATTCGGCCCGCCTATTTTTTCGCCTCCCACCAGATCCACCGTGTACACAGGGTAGCTCGGTCTGCGCGCGGGCGCATACGGAAGCGCCCAAAAACCAAAAACAAACCCCACATGAAGGACGGCGGAAAATAGGACCCACCCCCACAACCACGTTTCCTCTCCCACGGAAAGAACAGGCCTACCCGGCAGATTCACCCCCGGATAACGACGCCCTTCGGCCATCTATCCCTCCTCCCCAGGAAGACGGGTCACCATGCCTACTCTTTCAATTCCTGCTTGTTTGATTTCCGCAATGACTTTCATCACCACCCCATAGCGGACATCCTGATCAGCCCGGAGGTATACCTGCCTATTCGGCTGCAGACCGCGAATGGCGCGCAACTTTTTCCCCAACTCCGCCAGAGTCATGGAATTATCATTCAGATAGATTCTCCCATTCCGGGTGAGGGCCACGACCAACTGCTCCTCCTGGCCCGGCACGGCGCCGGCCCGGGCTTGTGGCAAATTCACCTGGACCCCCTGCTGCAAAATAGGAGCCGTAACCATAAAAATCACCAGCAAGACGAGCATGACGTCCACCAGCGGCGTGACGTTGATCTGGGAAATGGCGCCGTTGCGTCTGGGAGAAGAATCGACCGCCATAGAAACGACCTCCTGAGTCTCCTATTTTTTATTTCAAAAAATGGCGCTCGGCGATATTGAGAAATTCATCGGAGAAATTTTCCATGTCCGCGCCGATGACCCTGATCTTTTGAAAAAAATGATTATAGGCCATGACCGCTGGAATGGCCGCTACCAAGCCCGCTGCGGTCGCAATCAAAGCTTCCGCAATGCCCGGCGCAACCGCTTGGATGCTTGACGAGTGGGTCACACTGAGCCCCCGGAACGCGTTCATGATGCCCCACACGGTGCCGAACAAGCCGATAAAGGGGGTGGTGCTCCCGGTCGTGGCCAAGAAGGTCAGCGACTTCTCCAATTGAGTCAGCGCCACGTTCATTGCCCGCTTCATAGCGCGGGAAACGTTATCGATGCCGCCCAATTCCGTCGTCAGCCCCTCGACCGGTGGATTTTCCTTCTTGCTCCGGGTGACTCGCAGTAATTCCTCGTAGCCTGCGCGAAAGACCTGCGCGAGCGGGCTGGACTTGAGGTCGCGACTCGCGTCATGGATGGAAGCGAGATTCCGGCTGTCCCAAAAAATCTCGATGAACTTTTGGGATTGAATTCTCGCGATGCGGAGCTGGCGATACTTGTAGAAAATAATTCCCCAGCTGACGACGGAAAAAAGCAGCAGGAGATAGAGGACAAATTGAACCAGCAGTCCGGAGCCTCTCACCAGCTCCAAAATCCCTTGCTGGGGCGCAGAGACCACTTCTGCTTGGACCGCTAGTCGGAGAAGCGTCGAGAAAGGCATTACATCTTTCCAAGAACGAGTTGCAAAAGCATTATAACCTCGCTATCTAGTAAAACAACACTTCTTGAGTTAATCAACACCATGCTCAAAAAATTGGAAGAGCTTCCCCTAAAAGGCCGGACCGTATTTGTCCGCGTCGATTTCAACGTGCCTATCGTCGATGGAAAAATCACGGAACTCCATCGTATCGAAAGCACGTTACCGACCCTGCGCTTTGTCCTAGATAAGGCTAAAAAAATCTTGATCGCTTCGCACCTCGGGCGCCCGGGCGGACGGAAAGATCCCCAGGGGAGCCTGGCCCCGATCCGCGGCTATTTGGAATCCGCGCTCTCTCGGTCTGTCACGCTCGCCCCGGATTGCATCGGATCCGAGGTGCAGGCCCTCGTCCAAAACCCGGCCCACAAAGTAATTCTGCTCGAGAACCTGCGTTTTCATAAAGAAGAAGAGGCGAACGATCCGGCCTTCGCTCGCGCCCTAGCCGGCCTCGCGGAGGTCTATGTCAACGATGCCTTTGGAGCGGCCCATCGTGCCCACGCTTCCATCGCCGGCATGGTTAAATTTTTTCGAGAAAAAGGGGCCGGGCTCTTACTCCAGAAGGAGCTCGACTATCTCGGACGTGTGCTTTCCGCACCTGAAAAACCGTTCGTGACCCTACTCGGAGGAGCCAAGGTCTCCGACAAAATCGGCGTCATTAAAAACCTCCTGCCGAAGATGACTGTTCTGCTCGTCGGTGGAGGAATGGCCTACACTTTTCTTAAAGCCAAGGGCGTTTCAATCGGCAAATCCCTGCTGGAAGAGGAGCGGATTTCCTTGGCAGCGGAGATTCTTAAAAAAGCCGATGATCTCGGCATACCCCTACTCCTTCCGACCGATCACATTGCGGCCGAGGACGCTCAGCAAAGCCCGGTGACCGTAGATCAAATTCCTCCTTCCCATAAGGGATTCGATATCGGTCCCAAGACGATCACTCGATTTGACCAGGAGATCCGAAAGGCCCGCATGGTGCTGTGGAACGGGCCTGTAGGTCTGTTCGAGATCGAGGCGTTTCGCCACGGGACTCTCGCTATGGCTCGAAGTCTGGCGGGACACAACGCCACCACCATCGTTGCCGGCGGAGATACCGTCGCCGCTGCACGATTGGCGAATGTCGAAGATAAAATCACCCACCTTTCCACGGGCGGGGGGGCCACCCTGGAGTTTTTGGAAGGAAGACCGCTCCCGGGTATCCAAGCACTCCAGGAAGACCGATGATCCCTCGCCTGGTGGTCGGCAATTGGAAGATGTATGGCACGGAGAGCGAAGCCGGCGCTTTGACCCGGAACATCCGCAGAGGTCTGAAAAAGCTCCGCGCCGTCGAAGTGGCCGTCGCGCCGCCCTTGACCTCCTTACAAACGGCCAGAAGGGCAGCTCAAGGAAGTCGGATCCAACTCGCCGCCCAGAACGTGCACTGGGAAACTGAAGGCGCCTTTACCGGCGAGGTCAACCCCCGGATGCTCCGGGAAGCCGGATGCAGGTTCGTTATCGTCGGTCACTCGGAGAGACGCCGGCTCTTTCACGAGAGCGATCAAATGATCGCACAAAAACTGCTGGCTTCACTGCGCGAAGGGCTGAAGCCGATTCTCTGCGTCGGAGAGACTTTGCAGGAAAGGAGAAAAGGAATCACCGCGCGGGTGATTAGACGGCAGCTTCAGGTCGCGTTGAAGGGGGTAGCGAATCATGATATAGAAAAAACGGTCATTGCTTATGAACCGGTCTGGGCCATCGGTACCGGTCGGCACGCCACCTCTGAGCAGGTGAGCTGGGTCCATGGCCGGATCCGACAGATCCTGGGGACCCTCTTTACCGGCAAAAGAATCGACCGCGTCCGCGTCCTCTATGGCGGGAGCGTTCGTCCGGAAAACGCGGAAGAGTTGGCTCAGACTCCGGGCGTGGACGGCGTATTGGTGGGCGGGGCGAGCCTGAAGGCGGAAAGCTTTCTTTCTATCATTCGTCACTTTGCTTTAATCCAAGGACCAGAGAAATGATTGCCCTCGTCACGATTCTTCATATTATCGTCAGTATCGGTCTCATCCTGGTGGTGCTTCTCCAGACCGGCAAAGGCGCGGACATGGGCGCGGTATTCGGCGGATCGAGTTCTACCGTGTTCGGCAGCAGCGGGGCCGGCAATTTTCTCACTCGACTCACTACCGGTATGGCCATCGTCTTTATGATCACCTCCATCACCCTGGGATATTTTTCCGGAAAAAGAACTTCAGCGAGTGTTTTTGACTCGCGGACCGCTCCATCCAGGTCTCCTGCTGCGGCCCCCAGTCCTCAAAGCGGCCAGCCGCAGCCCCTGCCTTCTCCTGTCCCAAGTCCTCAAGTTCCCAAGACCGCTCCTTAACTGAGCGGAAGGGCTTCCTGGATGCAGTCACGCATGCGTGCGAGGGTGGCGGAACCGGCAGACGCGCTAGTTTGAGGGGCTAGTGCCAGAAATGGCGTGGGGGTTCAAATCCCCCTCCTCGCACCATTTTTTCAAGTACTTACGAAGCTCGCTCGCCAGCGCTTGCATGGGCGCTTTTTTCATGTTGCCACCCTGTTGCCATTTTCTGGAAGGCGTCCCGAATGTGGTCGTCTGACAGGTTCGTGTAACGTCCGGCCATCCCTCCTAGTTTGTGGCCCAGGCCGATCTCCGCGACCTCGAAAGGCAGACCCGTCGCAGCCCATCTCGTCCGGGCGCAGTGGCGGAAGTCCCTGAATTGGAAGTCCTCAATCTTCACGTCCCGCGTCGCCTTCTCGAAAGCGTGCCGCAGAGTCTCCTTGGAGATGGGCTTCCCGCCCTTGGTGAACACCCGGCGCTCGGTATTGGGGATCCGCCGGTATTCGGCTCGCAGTTCGTCCAGGACCTCGCGAAGCGCGGGGGAGATCCCGACGCGCTGGCTGGCGCCGGTCTTGGCTCTGCCGCCTTTGATAACTATCAAACCGTCCCGCACGCCGTCCCACGTCAGCCCGAGCAGCGTCCCTCTGTCGAATGCTGCTTCATTCGCCCCGATGAACACCCGCTGGAGCCACCGGGGCGAGGCCTCGAGCAGCGCCTTGTATTCCGCGTCTGTGAGCGTGCGCTCTCGCGGCGTCTCGCGCTCTTTCTTGACCCTCGGCACGCCATCGCACAATCCCTCGTCGGACGCCAGGTTCAGGGCGGCGATTAGACAACTCCCCTCCCGGTTGACGGTGCTGCCCATGATGCTCGTGCCCTCGACCGGCTCGCCGTGGCGCACAAGGGACTCCGACAGCCTCCGGTTCTTGTATTCCATAATGCGGACCTTAGTCACGTCCTGCAGCGGGAGCGAGCCCAAGAGGCGCTTGAGGTGTGCGCCCTGCGCCTTTTTGGTCTTC
>Ga0080064_1001849_pt1 | contig 39545 bp, 34 predicted proteins | sample Subgrocontami54m_FD_69260 | JGI IMG/M metagenome (GOLD analysis project Ga0080064, IMG submission 69260) | Subsurface groundwater microbial communities from S. Glens Falls, New York, USA - GMW46 contaminated, 5.4 m (SPADES assembly) (version 2) ...
AGCTCATGTACACGCCGTCATCCTTGGTTCCGATGTGCACCGTTGAGGGGCTTGCCGGATCAACCCCGATCGCCAGGACTCGGGAGGAGCTCACCCCCGTGAAGACGTTCCGCCACTCACCACCACCGTCCAACGTCTTGAACACACCATGGTGGGTCACGACATAGATGATGTTCGTCTCGACCGGATGGAGCGCAATCGCCACGACAGCGTCGTCGTTCTTGCCACAGGCGCACAGGAGTGCACCGGCAACGAGACAGGCGACCAACAACCGGATTCGCACCACGCTAGCCATCCTCTCCTTGGAAAACTCTCACCGTTAGAGGTCCGTCCCCGCATAAGAGAGATTGAAACTCTTATTGATCAGTGGGAAGTCCGGAATAATATTCCCCAGGACGGCGACTTGAATAGCTGGCCAGTTGACGAACGATGGGTCCCGCACCTTGCATCGGTGAATCATCCCGTCGTTCCCCGCCATGACAAAATACAGTATCTCCCCTCGCCAGCCCTCCACAGCCGAGAGGGCCCAGTCTCCAGTGCGTGCGGCAGGCAAGCCCGCCGTCGTGATCGCCCCCTCAGGCAACCTCTCGTAAGCCTGCCTGATCAGGTCTATAGATTCGTGCACCTCGTCAATACGCACACGCATCCGGGCGCGTACGTCGCCGTAGTGATAGACAGGAACCTTCAGCGTTAAGTCCTTGTAGGCTGCAAAAGGGTGATCCCGGCGGACGTCGCGGTTGATATTGGACGCCCGCCCGACCACGCCCATCACCCCATGATCCCAGGCGGTGCGTTCTTTGAGCACCCCGGTCGTCTCCAGCCGGTCAGTGAGCGAAGCATTGTTGAACAGAATCTGGGTCAATTCCGTAAAGTCTTCCTCAATCTCATCCAGCTCATGCACGATTTCATCCAGATGGTGCGGCCAGAGATTGACCGTGACCCCTCCCACAATGTTGACGCCACGCAGAAATCGGCTCCCCGTCAGCCGATCGTTGAGCTGCATGATCCGCTCCTTCATCCGGGCACAGTGGGCATGGGCCAACGCATAGCCGGTGTCATTACAGATCGCGCCGACATCCCCGATATGGTTGTGCAATCGTTCCAGCTCCAGGAACAGGGTGCGCAGATACCTCGCGCGGGGCGGCGCCTCGACGCCCATGAGCGTCTCGACCGCCTGGCAATAACAGAGGCTATGCCCGAACGATGTGTCCCCGGACACTTTTTCCGCCAGCGAGGCGCCGTTCACAAGCGAGAGGTTTTCAAAGACCTTCTCGACGCCGCGGTGTTTCCAGAAATGGCGAAGTTCGAGCTGCATGATCGGTTCGCCGGCCACCGAAAAGCGGAAATGACCCGGTTCAATGATCCCCGCATGGATCGGCCCGACCGGGACCTCGAACACGCCTTCTCCTTCGATGTGGCGAAAGGCGTACTGGCCCTGGTGGCGCTCCAGCACGGTATTCCATGGGAACTCCTTCTTGAGCGGGTGGGTGCCCTTGGGCCAGTGCTCGTGACGGACCAGGCGTCGCAGGTCGGGGTGCCCCTGGGCGATGAGCCCGAACATGTCCCGGATCTCCCGCTCGTACCATTTGGCCGCGTGGATGTGCGGGGTGATCGAGTGAAACAGCCGATCGTCGCCGGCCAGTTCGGTCAGGAGGACCAGCCAATCCCCTCGCTCCTCGAGTGAAAAGAGATAGTACAACTGGAATCGGCGCTCGCAGGGCCGAAGATCCACCCCCCATTGCAAGGACAAGGTGCCGCGCAGGGACGGAGCTGTGTGGATAAAGTGGGCGATGGTGGGAAGGTCCTCCTTCGGCACCTTCACCACCGGAAGGCCGTGCACACGCTCCACGTTCAAGACGGTGCCCCCGAAGCCTTCTATAATCTTCCGGACTGCTTCACTGGTGTCCGCCATTGCTTACCTCACCATCAGAATCTTCACCGCCACCGCCATCAGTTCCCCGACCGAGCCCGGCATGAAAAAGCCCAGGGCCACCAGCGCCCCTATGCTCATCACGAACGGCGCATGGGCCAGATTCCAAGGCTCTTTCTGCTGGATTTCTCCAGGAGGGTCGCCCCAGACCATCCCAAGAATGCGATACATAAATCCCCCGAAGACCACGACAGCCGTGACAAGAAAGAGCGCGACGAGACCCATATTGCGCGCCTCGTCGGCGATGGTGATCGTCAGAAAGCGTCCCAGGTGGAAGGTCTCGCCACCTGATATATGCGTCGCCAACCCCGTGACGACCGACATTTCGCTGATAAACATCGCCGTCGGAGGCATGGCGACCAGAGCCGTCCCGGCGGTCAAAAGAGCCAGAGCCGTAATCGGCTGGGTCTTCAGCAAGCCGCGCACGCCGTCGATCTCCCGCGTGCCGAACCTGATGTGGATGTTGCCGGCGGCAAAGAAGGCCAGGGATTTGGCGAGGGCATGGTTGAGCAGATGAAAGAGCGCCCCGAACGTCCCCACGGTCCCACCGACTCCGAAGCCGATGATGGCGACACCCATATGCTCGATACTCGAATACGCGAATAATCGCTTCAAGTCGCGCTGGATCAGGATGAAGCAGGCGGCCACGCCGAACGACAGCAGCCCGAAAAAGATCAGCAGATTGCCGGCATAGCCGGGCGACACCACCGCGTCCACCACCGTCTTGCTCCGCAGGACGGCATAGAGCGCCACGGTCTCAAGGACACCCGCCAGCATGGCGGAAACAGGGGCCGGCGCCTCGCTATAGGCTTCAGGCACCCAGGTGTGCATGGGGACAAGGCCGATCTTGGTGCCATACCCGATGAGGATGAAAATGAAGGCCACCTTGACGGCATGGGGATCCAATTGATCGGCGACCCGAAGAAGCTCGGTCACGTTGAGCGCGCCACTGACATCGCCCAGGGCACGTACCGACGACAGGTACATCAAAACCGTCCCAAACAGGGCGAGGGCGATGCCGACCGAACAGAGAATCAAATACTTCCACCCGGCCTCGAGCGACGCCTTCCGCTTGAAGAAATTGACCAGGAATGTCGTGGCCAGCGTGGTGGCCTCGATGGCCACCCACAGGATCCCCAGACTGTTGGCAAGTGTCGCCAGGATCATCGCGAACATGAACATGTGAAACAGGAAAAAGTATCGGCTCATCCGGATGGGCGAGATCGCCCCTTGCGCCCGGTAATGTTCAAAATACGACCGGGTATACAAGGAGCACGTGAAACCGATACCCGTAATGATGAGAAGGACGTATGACGACAGGGCGTCCACCGCGATGAGGTCGTGATAGGCCCGAAATTCCCCTTGCTGCACGACGTGCAGCATGGTGACAGCCTGAGCGCCCGCCAGCACCAGCATGGCCGTGAGATTCACGCCATGGAGGGCGTCGGCGCGCCGCAAGCTCAGGCTGACGAAACCGGCCACCAGAGGCGTGAGCAAAAGCAGGGCGACGGCGCTCATGGAATCTCCACGATCACGCCGAAGAATCGCGTCATCGGGATGAAGAGGCCACGGAGAAAGCCTGGCATGTGGGTCCCGGCATAGCCCATTGCCGCAAGGTTGACCACGAGGGCAGACGTGGTGAAGCGGCGGGTCCGATCGGTGACCGGAATGTCCTCTTCCATCGGCTCGCCCAACGCCATCCGGGAGACTTGATAGAGCAACGTCGAGAACGCGACCGCGAGGAGACCCAACAGCGCATACGCGACCCACGGGCGTTGGCCGTATGCTTCTGTCGCGATCAACACTTCGCTGACGAACAGACCGAACGGCGGCATGCCGGCCAGGGCGAGCGCCGCCAGAATCATGCTCCCACCTACAAGAGGCATCTGCCGGACCAAGCCGGTCACGCGTTCAATGGTCTTGTGGCCGCGGCGTAACAGGACCATCCCGGCGGCATAGAATGCGGTGGACTTGGCCAGGGCATGATTGAGCATGTGGAACAGCCCTCCGAATATCCCAACCGGCCCGCCGACCCCGAACCCCACCAGGGCAATGCCGACATGCTCGATACTCGAATAGGCAAACAGCCGCTTGTAGTCTCGTTGGACCAGGAGAAAAATCGCGGCAATCGTGATCGACAGCAGGCCCAGGACCAATAAAATCGGTCCGGTGAAATCCACCCCGACCGTCCGATCCACAATGCTTTTGAACCGAAGCACCGCGTAGAGAGCCAGGTTGAGCATGAGCCCGGACAGCATGGCGCTGACGGGAGTGGGCGCCTCCCCATGCGCGTCCGGCAGCCACGTGTGCATGGGCGCGACCCCGGCCTTGGTTCCATATCCGATCAACACAAAGACGAAGGCCAGTTTCAGAGCGGTCGGGTTCAAGTCAGACGCGACCCGGTACAGCTCTTCCCAACGCAGCGCCTCCATGCTGACTCCCAGGACATGCTCCGAGGCGTAATAGGTGAGGACCGTCCCGAACAGCGCCAGCGCAATCCCCACAAAGCTGAGAATGATGTATTTCCATCCAGCCTCCAGCGCCGCCTTGGTCTTTTCGAAGCCGATCAGAAGAGCCGCAGAGAGCGTGGAACCTTCAATGGCGATCCACATCAGGGCGATGTTATCCACATTGGCCGCCAGCAGCATCGCGAACAGGTACAGATTGAACAGGCAAAAAAACCGCTTGTACCGCCGGTGCAACACATGCCCACGGGTGACTTCCTCTCCCATATAGCCCAGGGCATAGAGCAGACCGGTGGCGCCCACGAAGGCCAGCATGAGGTCCATGAACGCGCTCAGGGCATCGGCGCGAAGGAGTATCCCGACGGTGATGACGGACCCCTCAGCCACATCCATCACCACCATGCTCATCATGGCAAGCAAGACGGCGGCATGGGCGCATTGCAGCCACTCCATCGAACGGCGCGTCCGCGTGCCCAGGCTCAACAGGCCGGCGACGAGCGGCGCGGCGATCAGTACGATCAGCGCAAGGCCCATGGCTACTCCTTCAGTTCCGTGAGCTTGCTGGTGTCCACGCTGTCGAAGGTGTCCTGGAGCCGATGGGTGAAGATGCCGATGATGAGTCCGGCGACCAGGACGTCGAAAAACACGCCCAATTCCACGATCAGCGGCATGCCGTAGGCGGCCGCCGTTGCGCCCAGGAACAACCCGTTTTCCATCACCATGAACCCGACCACCTGGGTCACCGCCTTCTTGCGGGCGATCATCGTGAAGAAGCCGATGAGCACGATCGCCAGGGCGATGGCGAGGGAGTCCTTGGTGAGAAGGAAGCCCAAACTGATGATGGGTTGGGTAATGTAAAAGGCCAGGATGACCAGCGCGCCACATATCAGGAGGGAGGGCGGGATATTGACGTTGAGGACCAACTCGCGTGTGACGTTCAGGCGCTCGATGACCTTCTTCAAGATCCGGGGGATGACGATTACTTTGATGATCACCGTGAGGAGAGCCGCGATGTAGATATGATGAATCCCCGTCAGAAAGGCCACCAGCGCCGCCGTGACGGCCAAAAAGACGGATTGCAGCGCGAACAGGTCCACGCAGGCCGAGAGCCGACGTTGCGCGACGATCGCAAAGCACGTCAGGAGCAGGAGGGCGGCGCACAGGTCCACCATCTGCGACGCAATGTCCGGATGGATCACTCCCACGTCAGACCCTCAGGATGTAGAAAAACACGACCGCCAACAGGGACAAAATAAATGCGACCCCAAGGAGATCCGTCACGCGGAAAAGGCGAAGCTTGGCGAACATGGATTCGATTACGCCAATCACCACCGCGAGCCCCGACACCTTGGCGAGCCAGACCAGCACGCCCAACGCCATCCGAGCCGGCTCGGCCTCTGTAGCGATACCCCAGGGCGCGAAGATATTGCTGAGGAGGGTCAGGAACAGGAGCAGCTTCAGAGCGGACGCCCATTCAACGAGAGCCAGATACCGCCCCGAGTACTCGAGGACCATCGCCTCATGGATCATGGTCAGTTCCAGATGCGTGGCGGGGTTGTCCACCGGGACACGCCCGGTCTCCGCCAGCGTCACGATGAACAGGGCCACGAACGCCATCAGATGCGGCGGAGGATCGGTGACGATATCCTGCAGGAGGGCCGTCTTATGGACGATGGTGCTCAGATTCGTTGAGCCGGCGGTCAGGCCGACCGCGAAAATGGACAGGATCATGGCCGGCTCGGTCAGCGACGCGACGATCGCCTCGCGACTGCTGCCCATCCCCCCGAACGCGGAACCGGCATCCAACCCGGCGAGCATAAGAAAAAACGTCCCCAGCGCCAGCAGATAGACCACCGTGATGACGTCGCCGGCAAAGTTCAGCGGAACCTTCGACAGGAAGATCGGCACCAACAGACTCGCCATGAGTGTGGAGGCGAAGAGGATGTAGGGGGTCGCCGTGAAAATCCACGACGTGTTGGTGGAGACCACTACATCCTTCCGGAACAGTTTCAACAGATCGTAGTACGGCTGTATCACGCCTGCCCCCCGGCGGCACTGGAGCCGGGCCTTCACCTTCCGGATGAGCCCAACGATAAAAGGAGACACCAGCAGGGCGGCAACGGCCTGACCGAGGACGATCACGGCGGACTCGATCATGCCGTCTCCCCCACGCTCATCGGACCCACAGCAGGAGAATGAGCAGCGTGACAAAGATGTACGAGAGATACAGTTGCAGGCTCCCGGCCTGGACAACGCGGAGACGATCAGCGACAGCGTTGAGGCTCCGGACGACGGGATCGTACAAGTATTTCTGAAAGACCGGCTCAATATGAGTCTCAAAATGCATGCGCTTGGCAAAGTAGCGCGACTCCTCCAGCAGCTCGGTCTCCAGCTTCACGGTCGGCCGGTAGATCGTGCTGAAGACCTGTTTGATCGGCTGGGCGAACCCGGTCGCCGTGTACTCCATCCGCGGTTTCAGCGTAATTCCGCATCCCCACGTCTTGTAGAAACGCTTGCGCAGCTTCCCTCCGATGACCACTGCCATGAGCCACGCCACCGGGACGAGAAGGGCCAGGAGAAGCCCCAGCACAGGGGTAGAAATGGCGGCGGACCCGACGCCCATCGGCATCAAGGCCAACCCGCCCTCGGCCAGGACCTTGTCGGCGATGGAAACGCCGATCAAAGGCGCCGTCACCCGGTCGATCACCGGCACGACCACCATCGGCGCGACCCCCAGCAGCACGCAGACGACCGCCAGCCCTGCCATGCCGACGCGCATCGCCACAGGAACCTCTCGAGCATTCCTGGCATGGGCGCTTCGGGGCATGGCCAGGAAAGAAATCCCGAAAGCCTTGGCAAAGCAGGCCAGGGCCAGCACGCCGGTGAGCGCCAGCATGGCCGCGCCGATCGGCAGCATCATCTTCACCAGAAGGTCCGGGATCTGAAAGCTCAGAAACAGGCTCTGGAAGGTGAGCCACTCGCTGACAAAGCCGTTGCTCGGCGGAAGCGCGGCAATAGAGACGGCGCCCACGAGAAAGAAGAAGGCGGTCCACGGCATCTTCCGGATCAATCCGCCGTACTCCTCCATGTTGCGCGTGTGCGTGGCGTACAGCAGAGACCCGGCCCCCAGAAACAGAAGGCCTTTGAACATGGCGTGATTGACGGTGTGGTAGAGACCGGCAAGCAGCCCCAGCGCCGCCAACTGCGTAAGGCCGTAGGATTGAAAGATCATGCCTGCGCCGATTCCCATGAGGATGATGCCGATGTTCTCGACGCTGTGGTAGGCCAGCAGGCTCTTCAGGTCGTGCTCCATCAGCGCATACATGACCCCCAACAGAGCCGAAACGGCCCCGACCGTCAGCACGACGAAGCCCCACCACCAGGGAAACTCCCCGCCCAGGAAATCGAAATAGACGCGAACCATGCCGTAGATGGCGGTCTTGATCATGACGCCCGACATCAACGCCGAGACGTGGGAGGGGGCGGCTGGATGGGCATAGGGGAGCCACACGTGCAAGGGAACGATGCCGGCCTTCGTCCCGAATCCGATCAGGGACGCGACAAACGCCACACTCCGAAGCCCTTGTGGTAGCGGCTCAGAGGGGTTTCGAAAGGCCTCAAAGGAAAAGCTTCCGGCCTGCTGGTAGAACACCAGGTAGGTCACGATGATGAAGGCGGTCCCCACGTGGGTCATGATCAGATAGAAAAATCCGGCATAGCGGACCTCGGCCTTTTCATGCTCGGTCACGACGAGAAAATATGAGACCAGCGACATGATTTCCCAGACCACGAGGAAGAAGAACCCATCGTCGGCCAGGACCACGAGCGTCATCGAGAGAAGAAACGCGTTGTAGAGCGCGCCGAGCGCCCCTATTGAATGGCGGCCATAGAATTCCCGGACGTAGCCCACGGCGAAGACCGACACGGCAACGCCGACCAACGATATGACCAGCACAAAGAAGGCGGAGAGTGGATCGAGGCGGATGGCATAACGCAGCAGCGGAAGGGTGGAGGGGAGACTGAATACGTACGGGCCCTCCGCTGCCAGTCCCATCGCGCCGACCACGACCCCGCCCACCGCCCCCAGAAGCGCGGCTCCGTGGGCCAAAATGTTCTGGACGTGGGGTCTGCGGTGAGCCAGCAGAGGAAGAAAAATACCAAGCCCATATCCGACGAGAGCAATCAGGAGAAAGAGTTGAATCACGAACCTATCGTGTCTCCGTCGTCAGTTCTCGAACTCCTGGCCAGCATGCGCTCGACGAACAGGCCTTATCCACGGCCTCTCGCTTTGCCGGCGCTCAGCTTCAACCGGGTCGCGGCATCCGCAATCCGTTGGATCGTGTCGGCCGTAAGATCGCGGATCGTGATGTGCGCCTCATCATCGCCGAGGAACGTGCACAAGGCAATGGTAAAACAGTCGGTTCCTCCACGGATGATCTTCAGCGCAATATTGGATTGATGGCAGTGCACCCCGACAAAAAGGCAGACGTCAATTTTGTTATGCCAGATCGTCAAGTTCGGATGATTCGGGTTGATCTCGCGGTCGGGGGAAATCTTCGGGTACTTGGGACGGTAATCCGCCATTGGAATGATCTTGGCCGGAATCGCCGCCGCCAGGTTCTTCACCGCCTTCGCCTCCCGTGAGGCGGCTTCGTTCCATTTCCAGAGAACGAGAGGGCCCGGAAAGATCGTCGGGTTCCTGGCGTTCAACAGCCGCCGGGCGGCCTCTTCGATCGCCTGCTGTTCGGGAACCCGAACCCCCATCACAAGCCCCTCTCCTTTGTCGGGCCCGACGATGCCCATTGGGGCGACCGCAGGAGGAAGAAACCCCTCCGGGCCGACCACCATCTTGTACGATTTGCGTTGTTCCATGCGTTCAACTCCTTTCACTCATTCGAGGAACATCTAGATCCCAGGTCTTCTCGCAGAAAGATATCCATCGGCGTGAGCGGTTGGCCAGGCTCCGGCACGATGGAAGCGGGGCGCAGGGAGGTCGTTGCCGCAATCAGCCGTGTGTATGGCATGGCCCGATCCGGCTCAACAACGATAAGTCGCTTGACTGTCGCGGAAAACGCACGAAGGTCATCTGCCGGCAGAGGCCTGAGGAGTTTGGGATAGAGCGCGGCGACTTTCATGCCGAAGCTCCGGCAGAAGGCGACCGCTTCGCGAACGACCCCCTGGGAGGCTCCCCACGTCACAAAACCAACATCGGCCTCAGCGTCCCCTTCTCGCTCGGCCCTGCACAACCAGTCGGGAGCACAAGTCTTGGACGGCTCTCCCTTGCCTTCCAACTGCGCGGCCTTACCGGCCACCTCCTCCAGCACAGGGACAGGGACACTTTGAGACCGGCAGGTTAAGAGATCATCAACAATGACCCAAACCGGCGTGTCGGCTCGGGCCAGCCGACGCGCACCAACCATGCAGCGGAGGGCGTCGGGCAGATTGGCCGGCACCAGCATGAGCGGCGCCTTCGTTGCGTCATCCTCTCTGACCATCGTAGGGTCATGGACGCCCAGGAGCGCTAAGACGTTTGCGTGAGAATTGCGGTAGGCCTCTTGCGCCATTAAATTCCGGATCATCGGCGACGCGATGTCGTTCCAAGAAGCACTGACATGCTCACTAATCCACTCCTCCGGTGATTGGTCTAAGCGCTGCACGCATACCGGCCCGCAATTGCAGTTCCCCAAGTCCAGCCCCAGCCCGACCACCTGATGAGCATTTAAAATCACCTGGCGGCGAGAATGGAGCGGAGGAGACGGAAGCGCACAGATGTCACGCTTTTGCAGATGCTGGGAAGCCCAGTTCGCGCCGATATCGAAGTACTTCGCCCTGAAATCAGGCCGCAGTCGCCGCCGAATGACTTCCTCGGACATGCCCAGAAGGCGCGAAAGTACTCCAATCGCGATGACCTCCTTCTCCGAATGCCGGCCATGCCGATGGTGAAGATCAGCGAAGGGAACCGGATAGACGATCACGCCCTCAGGGATTGCCGGCGGCGGCGCATCCCGCATGCTCCGAGCGTCGCACAGCAAGACACTGCCGCGTTGGAGATGAAAGGAATTGCGCTGGGGCAGCTTCCTGCCGAGATATACCAACACGTCGCAGCCGCTTCCTGTCGAAAAGAGTGGATCCGCCGACACGCGCAGGCGGACTGACGTGGTAGGGCCTATGCCGTCCAACCGTTCGGTCTGCGCCAGCACCGCAAACCCTTGATCGGCCAGCCCCTGCTCAAGCGCAGTCGTTCCTTTGGCCAGCTCGCCATTCCCATCTCCTGCGACTTCGATGACGATATCGGAAGACCGCTCAGGGCTTGCCGGTAACCAACGTGTAAACGGGGCCATGGACCGGCCGTTCTCCTTTACTCCACTCTCCTGGATAGTGAACCGGGCTGCATGCCGGCGCGCATCCAGTGTACGGCATAGTTTCGCAGGAACAAATGGTCGTACAGGGCCGAAAGGAACTTGAGCCCGTCGGCTGGAAAGCGTGTGTATCCTTCGAAGTCCGTGACGCCTTTTCGAAAGAGCGTGCCTATCAAGCCGGCATGACTCGTGGTGACAGACCCGGTGGCCGGATTAAATTGAACGACCGCGGTTCTTCCTCGTGGCAACTGCACAACAAGATATTCCATTTCTCCTCCGTGCTTCCCCTACCGTTCTTGTGTCTGTTAGCGTTGATGCGCGACAGGATTGCAGTGCGACAGACCCCCGTTCGCTTTACTCTGCGTGTCGGTTAATTTGACGGTGTCTCCGGTGGCTGGCATCGGGATCTTTAATTCGTTCCGGACCCGCCGGAAGATCGAAATGATGTGGTCGAATTTCGCCACCTCCACATCCTGGACGGTCAACATCGCGTCCTCGTGAATGTCATGACAGAAGGCGATCGTCAGGCAATTGGTCCCGCCGCGGACCATCTTCAGGGCGAGGTTGGCGTAGTGACAGTGAATCCCGATGAACAGGCAGACCTCGATATGGTTGTGCCAGATGGTCAGGTTCGGGTGGTTCGGGTTGATGACCTCTTCCGGATCGACCTTCGGGTACTTCGGCCGGTAATCCGGCATCGGAATGATCATGACGTTCGGGATCTCCGCGGCCAGTCTCTGCAGAGCCTGTCCTTTGGCGATCCAGTCCTTTTCCCAGGCCCAGAGGTAAAGGGGACCGGGGAAGATGGTGGGGTTCTTTCGCGTGAACATCTGACGCGCAGCCTCTTCGATCACCGCGTCTTCCGGGGCCTTGACGCCATAGAGCAATCCCGACCCGGAAGCCGGGATCTCGACCCCGAGCTGCATGGCGGATGGCACCAGAAACCCTGCCGGCCCTACATCAACGATGCGTTTTTCTCCCTTTGCTTGCGGTTGGTTCATAACAATGGTCCTCCGGATGATGTAGAAATCAAAGACAGGAAACGTACCTTCTCACGCGCTGAGCATTGATCTAAGCAAGGCAAGTGCCATGCGCCTTTTGAAGCGCTGCACGTCGTTCTACCTGAGAAAACATGGAGTTAGCATCTTGCGTATCAGAAGGAAACTATTGAGGAGAGGTAACACTATTGGGGAGCCGCAATATTTGCAGTGGCTGGGTTTTTTCAGCGACAGAGGCCGGTTCTAGCAGTGAGGAAAATCAGCGGGTTACCGAAAAGAAGGGGATAAGATCGCAGTGAAATTGTTGCAGGAACGGAAGGAAGACCTAATCCTTGATCCCGTATTCCTTGATCTTGTAGTGGAGGGTCCTCGGGCTAATGCCAAGGATAGCGGCAGCTTTTTCCCTGTGGTTGGTGACCTCGGCCAAGGTGCGCTGAATGACCTCGCGCTCGATCTCTTCCAAAGCGGTTCCCAAAGTGACCACCATCGTCCGCGCTTCCTCCCGACTAGCTTGCACTTCGAGAGGGAGATGCACGGGCTGAATGACCTTTCCCCGCACGGTCACGACCAGTCGCTCAATCACATTTCTCAATTCCCGGATATTCCCCGGCCACGAGTAGAGCTTCAGCGACCGAAAGGCCGAGGGAGAGACCTCCATCGGGTCCTTTTGGTGTGCCTGGGTGAACTCCGCCAGAAAGCTCTCAACCAGTAAGGGAATATCCTCGCTCCGATTCCGAAGAGGAGGAAGCTGTATCGGAATGACATTGAGCCGGTAATACAGATCTTCCCGAAACGCACCGGACTTCACGGCCTCTTCAAGATTACGGTTCGTCGCTGCGAGGACTCGCGTGTTCACCTTGATGACCCGTGTGCCCCCTAGTCGCCGAAATTCCTTTGTTTCCAATACGCGGAGAAAATCAACCTGCGCTTTGGGAGACAGTTCGCCGACTTCATCGAGGAACAAGGTGCCTCCATCGGCGAGCTCAAACCGTCCGGCTTTTGTGGATACGGCGCCCGTAAAAGCGCCGCGCTCATAGCCAAACAGCTCGCTCTCGAATAAATTGTCGGGCAAGGCCCCGCAGTTGAGGGTCACGAACGGACCCTCAGCCCTGGGACTTTTCTGGTGCATAGCCCGCGCGACAAGTTCCTTCCCGGTTCCGCTCTCACCCACAATCAAGACCGTAATGTCGCTGCCGGCCACCTGCTCGATCAATTCATAGACCTGATGCATCGGTTCGCTGTTCCCGATCATCCGCTCGTAATGCTTCCTGGTCTGGAGATCTTGCCGCAGGCGCCGATTTTCGACGGCGAGCCGGCGTCTCTCTAACGCTTTCTCCACCACCACCGGGAACCGATCCTTCTCGATAGGCTTGGTCACATAGTCATAGGCCCCCAGCCGCATGGCTTCGACGGCGGTTTCCACAGACCCATAGGCGGTCATCACGACGACCTCGGTTTCCGGAACGCCGTCCTTGACCCTACGGAGCAGCTCGATGCCTCCCATGCCCGGCAGCTTGAGGTCGGTCAGGAGAAGATCAACGGGCGTGTGTTGCATGAACGCCCATGCTTCCTCGCCGCTCCCGACGGCCACGACGCGATGCCCCCGCTTTTCCAGGATCGTCACCAAGGCCGACCTGATATTCACCTCATCGTCAACGATGAGGATCTCGGCCTCCGGTTTCATGCCTCCACCTTCTCGACAGGTCTGCCGGCCACCGGTAGTCTTACGGTGACGGTGGTTCCCTGTCCCTCCTCGCTGGAAACCTGGATCAACCCGCCGTGATCCTCCACGATGCGATAGGCAATGGCTAAACCCAGCCCGCTCCCAGTCGGCTTGGTCGTAAAGAACGGTTCGAACAGGCGGGGCAAGTCCTGGCGCTTGATCCCGGCGCCGGCATCTTGAACGACGAACTCGACCCATTCCCGCCCTTCGTACCGCCGCCTGTTGACGGCAATCCGGCAGACTCCCCCAGCCGGCATGGACTGCACGGCATTGACGACAAGGTTGAGGAGGACTTGACTCAATTGGGTCTCGTCTCCCAGAACCCGTGGCAATCCAAATCCTACTGCAGTCTCCAACTGAACCTGACGCTCCCCGGCTTCATAGTGAAGCAGCTGAACGATGTGCGCCACGACATCCTCGATCCGTATCTCGTGCATCTCGACTGACGCGGGTCGGGCAAACTTGAGGAAACTGTCCAGAATCCCCTTGAGCCGGTGGATCTCGACGTTCACGACGTTGAGGTAAGAAGACACCTTGGGCGAATCCACGTTTTGCTCGTGAAGCTCTTCTTCCAAGAGATGCGCGTTGAGGTCCAGCGCGCTCAAGGGATTGCGAATCTCATGAGCGACCCCTGCCGAGAGCGTGTGGAGGGCGGCCAATTTCTCAGCATTGCGAAGGCGGCGCTCAAGAATCAGCAGTTCCGACACGTCTTGCACCTGGAGTATGACTCCATCAAGCGCCCCTTCTTCCCCTCTCAATTCCACGGTGGTTACTCGAATCGTACCGGTATCTCCTGTTGCCTTTTCGTGATAGGGGAAGTCCTTTTCGTGGGTGTGCCTGTTCTCCTTCAGCGCGTCGCTGAGCAAGGCTCTGATCGTATCCCCTTCCGGAAAAACCTCTTCATACGAGTTGCCCAGCAAGGCTGCCACGGGCCGGCCCAGAATCGCCTCCGCCTTGGGGTTCACGGCCGTGATAATGCCGCTTCCATTGATCGTCACGATGCCGGTGGGAAGACTATGAAGAATATTGCGGGCCAGGCCCTTGACCGCCTCAAGGGTCTTCAGCGTGCTCTGGTAGTGCTGGTATGTGACGACCGCAGCGATCCCCACACTACTCACGACAAACAAGAGCACCGCAATGGCGATCAGGTCTCGTCGTGACTGCCACATGGCCGGAAACATGTTGGTCGGGACATCGCGGCCCGAGGTAAGGCCTTGCACAAGGGCCTTTTCATGCTCGATGCTGAATAGCAAAATGACCGAGACGGCCAGAGCCAGAATGAGAAGAACGGAAATGATCAACCGGAAGGGAATCGCTTGGAAAACTGTATGCGCGGGAATGGGGCGAAACATATTTTATATCGTGCCGAATGGAGGTCAACGATCGTAGCACATCACGCTGCTAGCGTACAGCAAGGCGCACGATTGCGGGCTATGCCTTTTCGAGCCGCCTACGGCCCAAGAGCACGGCTCTCCGCCCTTCCAGATAATTCAGGCATGGAGGGCAGAGATCCTTCTGCGTGACCTTGTCAAATGACAGCTTGGGAACCCGAAAGCCACAACGCTCACAGGTTTCGCCTTTTAGGGTTGGATGGGACATCTCATTCTCCAAATTCGAAAGGAGAAGACTTTTCCAGGTTTGCACATGCCGTGGGAACGAGAAGACCGACTATCTCTAAACACCGTCCACAATATAGCTGCTCCGACTTGTGGTCAGAGAACAAGGGGCTGGCAATCTGATGACAATGCGCGCAGGCCTTAGGGCACATTGGTTTCCGGCTCTGCACGTCTATATCGCCCTGGGTCTCCATACAACCATTACCTAATTATCCAGGGCAAGCAATTGCAGTGCCGGATTCTTGACAAGCAAATTTGTCCCTGGTGGTCAGCCTACGCGCTGTAAAAATCGAGGTATTTTTCTCATGAGACCACGGGGTAGGTCTGCCCAAGATGGATTCACCAGCGGTGAACCGCAAAATTTTCAGGTCGGCCCGTACCATGTCCGAACTCGTCGGACTATTCTTATGACTTTTCAGGTAGTTTCTACTTGTCCGAGGCAAACACGGCAACGCGCAAATTTTGCAGTAGAAACAATCGCAGCAGAACAGCACTACATCCGTCTTCGAATAGCCTCCTCGGTCAGGGGCACGGCACCTTCTTGATTTTTCCCTCCGCCACCTTGGTGTTGCCGCACCGTTTCGTGATCTCCGAGGGCTTGAAGACCGGGTCCGTCATACCCCTTGCCGTAAACGACGCGACGCGCTTAGCGAACGCCTCCGGCCACAACTCACCGGGGGTGGCGTAGTGGAGTGAAATCTCCACGTCGAAGGACGGCGTGCCCTCGGGCGTCGGGAAGGCGAAACTCTCCACGCGTGCCTCCTCCGCCTTGAGGGTGGTGTCCTCGATCAGCTTGACCGCGTCGTGGTCCATCAACGTCTTGTTGCCTTTCGCATCGGCGAACGTCCGCCCATAGATACGCTTCTCCTTGAACACCTCTTTCAGGTTCAGCCCGCGAATGCTGACCTGCAGGTACACCTGGTTCCAGATCGGATGCGTGGTGGGAACATTGTGCGGGACGAGATTTTTCACCTTCACGGTCAGTTTGGTCCGGGCTCCTTGAACCTCAGTTTCGTAATCCAAGTCGAAGGCCTGCTTGCGGAGCGCCGGGGACTTGCCGTTGAACTCATGGCCCGCAATGTCGCGCTTTTTCTCTTCATTCGCCGATGACTCAAACCCCTGCGGCATATGGCAGGTCTGGCAGGTCTTGCCGTCCTTGGCCGCCTTGCTGCCTCTCCAGTTGCCGACGGCTTCAGCCGCCGGGACGCCCGGCGGCGCGATGGTATGACAGCCCAGACAGAGGTCTGACTTTTTGAAGATCTCCACGAACTGCGAATCGTGCGCTTTGCTCTCGAGAAAATCCTTGTAGCCGCCGAACACGGTCCGGCCCGGTTCTAACTTAATGGGCGGATGCCCCTTCACGTTCGGCTCCACCGCCTTGACGAGGTGGCACTGGATGCACCCGACGCCTTCGAACGTCGGATCTCCGGAAATGATCTGCTTGACCATGGAATCGGCCAGGTCCGGGAATACCACGGCTTGAGGAGCGTGGCAGTTAAGACAGTAGCGCTTGTCCTTTCCCTTGCTCGCATAGTCCTCGAGCATGGCGCGGAAGGTCGGCGTCACGATGGCCCTGGCGACGATGGATTCTTCGTATTCCTCGAAGGCACGGATATGGCATTTCTTACACTTGGACGAGGCGGGAAAGACCTTCTCGGGGGTCAGCGGCCCTCCCTCATCTTTGGCGGCAAACGTCCCTTGAAACCATCCCACGCCAATGACAAGAACCAGAACGGTGAGACCGATCAGGAGCGCCTTCACGTGCCGAGATATCGATCTTCTCACTTGCTTGCCCATAGCGCTCGATTGCTCCCAGTCTCGCGATGTCATGCCACGGAAGGTGGGGTGGCTTTAGAGGGTTTTCGTCCTGAACGTCAACACGCGGGGCTCGGCGTAATCGGCGATGAGGCGCTTTGCGCGCTCACGTTCCGCGTCCGTCTGGAGAGTCTGCAAGTACCCATCCAGCAGCGCGGGAGCAGGCTTGGGAATCAGGCTGTAGGTCAGCACGGCGTCGATCTGCAGGCCTTCGCCGTCTTCACTCAGCGCCAACTCAAACGGCACTCGCGTGGTGGTGCCTCCCTTGACGAGAATGTCACCCAGGGGCTGATCCAGCAACTGCTCGTATTGTGTCCCGAAGACCTTCTGCACGGAGCCCAGCAGGCGGCCTTTTTTATCCTTCACGGACACTGTGAGGAAAAACTGCTTGAGGACAGGATCGCCGTCGGGGAAATTATGCGGCACGGCGCCGTTCATGACGGCGACCTGGCCTTCCACGCGAGTGCCGGACTTTTGGGCCTCTACCTCAATGCGCGGCATCCACTCGGCCTGCAGGTTCCGGTTCTTCAGCATCAGCCCGGGGATCACGATGCCGCGGAATAAATGCCGGCCGATCGCACGGGTCATGGCCCCCCGCCTAGACGTCGAACTCCCCGTCGACTGCTCCATATGGCAGGATTGACAGACAGTGCCCTCCAAAATCTCGCTCTCAATGGTCGCGCTCCGGAAGTCGCGGAGCTTTTCGAAATGGCAGGACGTGCAGAAGTTGGCGCCCTTGTAAAGCGGGGAATAGAACGACGTGTGGACCATGTTGTCTTCCGGGTCCTTGAACGGACCGTACATCGTCTTGCCGGCGGTCAACTGGAAGGACGGGATCTTCTTTGGATCATCCGCCAGTTTCTCGGTCAGATGGCAGGACGCGCAGCTGATGCCTTCAACGGTCACTTTGCCGGTCATCACCTGTTCAATGATTCGATCCGTGTGCTGCGGAAAGAGCGTGACGGCCGGGGCGTGGCAGGAGAGGCACTGCTGCTTCTTGGCGGCGCTGGGATTGGTCTGCAGCCAGATCCCCATCACGGACCGGAAAATCGGGGACGGCAAGGCGGTTCCGTGCAACAGCGCCGCATCCACCCGTCCCATCAGCTTGAGGTCCATCGTCATCTCGCGCAGCCCGGCCATCTCCTCGTAATGCCGATCGTGGCACTGGCGACAGACCTCTGAACGGACGAACACGTTTTCGATCTCTTCAATCCACGGTTCCTTCAGGGCCTTCTTATCCTGTCCGACGCCTTCCTGAAACACAGCGGCGCCCAATCCGACCAGGAGGAACGCCGCCGCACCTGCCAGCAATACTCCGCGCTTCATGCCGGTACTCCCCATGCGCCCCACCACCAACGATCCCCTGCCTTAATCCGTGATCTTGGGCACGAAATGAAAGTTCATTTGTCCGCCTTGGCCCTGATTCTCAGGATTCGTGGGCTCCCACGTGCCGACCGTGCAATTGCCTTCCTTCAGGCACTCTGGCAGCAGCCGCCCGAAGTCATCAAGATTCCTGACCGGCTTCTTATTGATCTCGGCGATGATCGCGTGGACCTTGATGCCCGCCCTCTCCGCGAGGCTGTCGCCGATGATGTCATAAACCGCGACCCCTTCGGCCGACCGCAAATTCAATTCCTTTTTGATGTCCTCGGTCACCGGCCCGACGACCAGCCCGAAGTCCTCGGCCATAGCCGTCACATCCTTCTCTCTATCTGCGGCAGACGTCGTTTTGTCCGAAGGCTTGCCCGTAGGCACCGCGGCGCTTTTCTTGTCGGACGGCGAATCCGCCGACGCCAGTGCGACACCAACCATCAAGACCAGCAACGCGGTTCCTGCGATTCCAATGACACGCATTCGCACGCTACCCCTGTTTGGTCTCTTGCGGAATCGGATCGAGAATCAACTGGAGCCACGGCGCGATGGCCTTCTGGCCGTTCCGCTCCTTGTTCTCGCCGTTCCAGACCGCAAACGCAACCGTCTGCATGCGGCCTGGTCCGAACGCAGCATCGTTGTCCGGGTCCCGCGTTTCCATCGCCCGCTTGAAGACCACCCGCCAACGCCCCTGCTCCCAGAGGGCATTCCCCTGAACGGTCCCCTGCCCGCGCTTGCTCGTCAGTGTGCTGAATCCCCCTCCCAGAAGATCCTCGACCGACGAGGCTCTGCGGGGAATGACCTCGAAGCGCCGCACTTCGCCTTCAGCGCTCTTCGCCTTCCGCTCCGCTTCGCTGGCCTTCCGCCGCTCAATGTCGGTCTGCCAGTCGGCCTTCCAATGCCAGATGTTGAGGTAGTGGTCCAGCTGCCCCATGCAGAAAAACGCCGGCGCGTCGCCCAGCGGGAACGCCATCGCCGCGCCATCCCGGAAGGTGCCGGGCGTCAGCCGATCGTTTTTCGTCGGATCCTGCCACTCCAGCAGGAACACTAATTCCTTCCCGTTATGGAGGGATCGGACCGTCAGGCCTTTGATGGTGGGATCAGGAAGGGTTGGCCTGGTGATGACCTGGCCGCTGAGGGGAAGCACCATCGGAGTCGCCTTCTCCCACTCCGGTGCTTTGGGATCGAAGGGGAGATCGCCGGAGATGTACTGGGCGCGGATGTACAAACCCTGTGAGCTGACGACCTGTACGCCCAAGCCGTACGACCCGAGAACAAGAAGGAAGGCTGCCGCAAGCAGAATCGACGCGCGCTGACGTGTCATGGCGGCAGGAGACAACCAGCCCATACGCACCTCCACCTCTTGCACTCATACAACCTCCCACGCACGGGAGGACGGGCTAGTACAGTTTCAAGCGGCGTATCTTGTTCTCGCCCCGCTCACAGATGTACAGGAACCCGTTGGCGTCCAACGCAAGGCCGGCCGGAGAGTTCACCACCGCCTCGACGGCCACGCGGCCGTCTCCGTGCTTGATCATCTCCTTGTCCACAGCCTTCACGAACTTGGCCATCCCGCAGCCGCCCATCGCGCCGGAGTCCTTGTACCCGCTGTCACCGATCCCCGCGACCGTCGTGATGACCCCCGTTCCGGCTTCAACGCGCCGCACCCGGTGGTTCATCGCGTCCGCAATGTACAGATGCCCGGACGGATCAACAAGGACCGCTTCCGGAGCGTTGAGCATGGCCTTCGTGGCCGGCTTGCCGTCCCCGTCGTAGCCGTAGAAGCAGGAACCTGCAACCGTGGTGACGATCCCCGTCTGCATGTCGATCTTCCTGATCCGGTTGCTGCCCTTATCCGCCACATAGACATCGTCATTCGCGTCAACCGTGATGGCGACCGGATCGTGGAACCGCACGTCAGGTCCGGGCTTCCCATCGTCCATATATACGCTCATGTCCATTCCATCCGGGGAGCACTCCGGACGTAGCCACCCATGATCGTCGCTGAAATCAATCCCGATGGCGTCTCCGGAGAGCACTACCAGGTTTTTGGCGATGAGCGGGCTGTCCCGAGCGTCATCCTCCTTCGTCCACGTTCCGGCGAGAGATGTGATCTGCTTGGTCTCCGGGTCGTACATCCGGATGCGATGGGCCTGGGCGTCCACGATGAACATCCGATCCCTGGAGTCGAACGCGATCGCGCCCGGATAGGTGAGGTTAACCTCAAGCGCCGGCCCGTCGCCGTTGAACCCGAACTCGCCGGTGCCCGCGACCGTGTCGATGACGCCGGTTTTCATGTCAACCCGGCGGATCCGGTTGCTTCCGGAATCGCAGATATAGAGGTCTCCTTTGGAATCGAACGCCACGCCAAGCGGCAGGTAGAGCCCTGCCTCGGCGGCGGGACCGCCGTCGCCGCTGTAACAGGTTTCGCCGATACCGGCCACATGGCCGATAGTGCCGGTCGCAAGCTCGATCCGGCGCACGCGGTCGGACCCGGATTCGGCAAAGTAGAGGTGCGTCCCTTCAGGATCGATGACCGCGCTCACCGGCAACGGCATGCCCGCTTTCGTGGCGATCTTGCCATCACCCGTGCTGCGGGATTTGCCGTTGCCCGCAAAGGTTTCGATGATACCGACGGCAATGACGCTGCTTTCCATGGCATTCACCTCACGTTCCGAGTAGCCGCGATCACGCCTTCGGCGGCTCCGGGGCAACCGGCGGAGGCGGCACGCCCGGCGTTCCAACCGGCGGGACAGCCTGCGCGGACGCATCCGGCGCAGGCGGCGCGCCTGGCTGCTGTTGGGCTTGAGCCTGCTGGGCCTCCAGCTCGATGGCGTCCGCCTCATGGACCGACTTCTTGAAACCCTTGATCGCCTTGCCTATGCCTTCGCCTAGTTGGGGCAACTTCCCGGCCCCGAAAATGATCAGCACGATGAACAGAATCAGCACCAGCTCGGTGATACCCATGCTTCCAAACATAGCGCGCGCTCCCTGTTAGGTTGACTCGGTTACTTGTCCTTCGATTCCGCAGGCCGTCGCGCGGCAAACCGCTGTTTGAGCCGCTCGCGTGTCTGGTCAGCCTCGGTGAACCGCTTGATCTTCTCATATGTGCTGATCAAATTATAGTAGGCCAGCGGCTCGTCCGGATTGTGCTCGACCGCCGCCTCCAACACGAGAATGGCCTCGTCGGGCTTTCGCAGATTCATATAGACCTCCATCAACGCAAAGGCCGTTTCAAGATTGTGCGGGTCGAGTTCGAGCACCCGACGGTACGCGGCGATCGCGTTATCAATCGTGTGGAGGTCGGAGATATGCCGCAGATCCAGCTTTTCGTAGACCTTCGCCAATTGAAACCAGGCGAGCGGGTCATCGGGGGTGATGTCGACAAGCCGTTCAAACAACGGCATGGCTTCCATGAACTCGTTCCGATCGAACAGGGCCCGCCCGAGATTGAACAGAGCCAGCACGTCCTGAGGGTGTATCTCCAGGGCCTTCCGGAACTGGGTGATGGCTGCATCCACGTCGCCCTTGGTGGCCTGGATGGTGCCGCGGTTCGCATAGTACATCGCCAGCGAGTTGTCCATCTGCTTGCGGATGGATTCCGCCATCTCGATGGCCTTCGACACGTTGTCGAGCGCCTCATCCAGCATGCCTTTGGCGAAATAGACCTCGCCGAGCCGGCACTGCGCCTGAAAATCCTCCGGGTCGTCCGCGAGCAGCTTCTTGAGCTCGCCGATCTCATCATCGAGAGTCAGCGGCGCGTCCACGACCTGCTCTGCGGCTTTCCCCTCCTGGGGCGCGTCTCTGTCGGTTCCAGCATCCATGTTCGTTACTTCTCCTGAAATACTACCCCGGCAGCATCAGGATACGCCTGACGCTTCCACCATGGGGCGATCCGGCAACTCCACCGGGAACAACCGGCCGACCGATTCCCGGGCGTCGATCCGCCCGTCGTTCACGATCAGCAGCAGTCCCACCACCACGAAAAGGGTCAGATGGGACAATTGCAGTGCGTAGCCCGCGATGAACATCAGGGCCAGCCCGTAGCCGGCGCGGCGGCCCATGCTGACCTGCTTGATGACCGCGTACGACCAGAACAGCAGGCCGGCCATATACAGAGCGAACGGCAGATAGAAGGTGTACCCCATGCCCATCTGGAAGATCCAGCCGATGCCCTGGCTTGCCTGGCGGACGTATTGGGCCGTCGCCGGGTCGAAGATCTCGATTACGCCGTCCATCACCAGCAGCCCGATGAAAAGGGCCGCCCACGTCGCGACGAATTGCCCCGTGCGCCGGCGCTGCTGTCTGTTTTTTGACCGGACGGTGAATCCCGAGTACACCGCGAACACCAGCGCCGTCGCCACTACCATCAGGGCTTCGCCGAGGCGGCTGATTTCATGGACCAGCGGCGGGGACGACGCCACCCCCAACCATCCGTAGGTGGTGGTCGAAATCTGGTAATAGAGCCAGCTCGACACCCCCGCGCCGTAGCAGAGCGCCAGCGCGCGCGCCGTCGCGGCGGGATTGCCCCGGCAATATTGGATCACGAGCGTCCAGACCAGCGCGAGCGTCAGCACATTGTAGGCGATCGACCCCGGCATGCCGGGAGGAAACAGGAGGAAGACCACTGTCAGCGCGAGAAGCAGCGAGCCCAGTGCCACCACGGCATGGTCCCACGGGCGGGCGAGCAGCCCGTTCACTTTGTAAAAGAGAAACGTGAACAGCACGAGGAAGACGAGGATCGCCGAAAAGTTCATGAGCGCAAATCCGATCGCCGACGCGCCCCGCAGGAAATATTCGACGGCCACGTATTCCTGCGCCACCTTGGAAAGATGCATCCCGAGCCGCGAGATGAGGCGATAGAGGACCAGCTCGCACAGCCCGGCGACCAGCAGCGCTTTCAGGACGTACTCCAACAGCAAGCTGCCGGTTTCCGGGCCGACTCGACCTTTCCGGGCCATGGGGGACTCGGGCATCGTCAGCCTGCCGCGACCGGATGCGTCTTCGCGCGGGCAATGAACAGCAGCCCGTCCGCCATCGAATAATTGAACGGCAACTCGCACACGACTTCGCTGATCTTCTCATACACCTGCTGATAGACCCGTTCCGCCTCCTCCGGCTTCATCCCTTCCGTCACCTCATAGAAATAGCCGAGGCTGAGGTCTTCAGAGGACGGGCGCATGATGCGCCGGATGCCATAGCTCGCCGGATCGCTCATGATGGGCGCCTCTTTTTCCAGATCAAACAGGCACGGCTGGCAGGAAAAGCCGTAGGACGAATTCAGCCGGGTATGCCCGACCACGAAATTCGACGTCTCCAGCGCTTCGGCTTCCGTCTCGGTGGGAAACCCGACCAGGACATAGCAGTGGACCGCGATGTCGAGATCCAGGCAGTCATCCACAATCCGGTTGACGTGCTCGCGCTTGATCCCCTTCTTCATAAAATCCATCACGCGCTGGTTGTAGGATTCCAGCCCGAACACGATCTTCAGGCACCCCGCCTCCCGCATCAACTTGAGGAGGTCCCGCGTCAGATTCTTCTCGAAGCGCATCTCGCAGGTCCAGTGGGCGTCGACGCCGGCCTCGATGAGCTGGCTGCACAGGCGCTTGGTCGGCGACAGCGCGAAGCATTCGTCGGTAAAGAAAAAGAAGGGCGTCTGGTATCGCTCCATGAGCATCGTGACATCGCCCACCACCTTTTCCGGCGACCGTTGCCGGAAGTTCTGGTGGTCCAGCGTCAGGGCGCAGAACGCGCAGTCCTTGTAATAACAGCCACGGGAGAACTGGATGGGCAGGACCGACTGCGGCGCGAGGTACTGGCGGAAGGGGAACCCATCAAAATTCGGCGCCGCCAGCGCGTTGATGTTCTCCGAAAAAAACGGCTGGTTCACGATGATCTTGCCGTTCTGCCGGTAAATCAGATTCGGCACCTTGCTGTAATCCCGCTTCCCCTCCAGTTGATGAATCAGCTCCAGCAGGGCCGTCTCGCCTTCAAACACCACGAAATCATCGGCGAACTGGAACATCGCATCCGCCCGCCGCAGATTGTCCACCAGCCGGGTGAAGATGCTGCCGCCGATCGTCAGATGTACATCGGGGTTGGCCTGCTTGATCAGCCGGCAGAGGGTGAGGCCCGGCAGGATCTGCGACGTCGCCGTGATGGAGACGCCGACGAGGTCGGGAGCCTGCCCCAGGATATCCGGAACCAATTTATCGCGGAAGATTTCCAGATACGGATTCTCCTGCTCGTCCGCCACCGCCTTCAGGATTTCCTTCGACGAGTAGATGGAATACCGCCACTGATTGTCGACCACCGAGATCCGCGTCGGAAAATACAAGGTGGAGATGAAGGCGAGCCAGCGATCGACGAGGAACAGGCTTTCCCGGTACTTCTCCAGATCGTAGAACTGCTCGGAGCGCAGGATCCGTTTGGCGTCCTCGATCCGGTCATAGAGCGGCGGAAACCAGTCGAGGGCTTCCTTCATGCGGGCCAGGTGTTCCTGGCTGGAAGAGCCGGTTTCCCCTTGCGTGCCGAGCCGCTCCAGAGTCCTGACCTTGTCCTGCATCCGCTCATAGGCCTCACGGCCGGCTGGCTGGCTCAGAAAACCGTCGAGGACCTCAATGCCGAGGTCGCGCTGCACGACGTTGGTGACGCCCTCCTGCTTGAGAAACCCGGTCAACGACGGGAGACTGAGGTACGGCTGGGAAGGATGCCACGTCGGGGGAAACAGCAAGACCGTTTTCATAAAGACGCCTCGTCTCGCAACTTATTGCAAAATCACAAAGCCGTACCCAGGCCAGGAACCCGCCGTTCCTTAGTCCTTGCCCCTCCGGTTTTTATACACCCTGAGTCCGATGAAATGCAACTGAATCTGCCGCACGAACAGAGGCCCAAACAGGGTATTTTCGGTGCCCAAACCGCCCTCAACGGGTATAAAAAAACCCCGGGGGGATATCCGTCACCCCCGGGGCTTTTTCTTGTTCGCTTACCTTACGGGATCTGCAGACTGAACCAGGTGGAAATCCCCTTCATGCCGTCACGCTCCACGTTCTGGCCGTCCCACACAGCAAAGGCGACCGGAACCGACGAGCCGCCCTTGAACTGCACGTCGTTGGGATCCGCGGTCGTCAGCCCACGCTTGTATACCACGCGCCACGTGGGACCCGTGCAGCAACCGCCCTTGATCGAACCAGCCGGCTCCCAGAGGCCGTTCCCCACCACATCCTGGTGGGCCTGGGTCGTCAGGGTGCTGAAGCCGTTCGCATTGAGATCCTCGACGGACCCGATCCGCATCTCAGGATCGGACAGGATGTTGCCCGACCAGATGCCGGTGTTGAACGGCCCCAGGCTCCGTCCGACGCGGTCCAAATAGGTCACGCCGCCGGCCGGTTCCTCGTAGTAGTAGTCCCAGAAAATGGCGGGATACTCATTGTCCACGTCCCAGATTCCGGCGCTGTCCTTACCGAGGTCCTTCTGCCATTCGGCATTCCACCGCCAGATGTTGACCGTGCCGCCGGACTGGCCCATGCACTGGAACGGCGGGGCCCCGCTGGTGTTCACGGGAAATTGAATGGCCGCCTGGTCACGGAAGTGCTGCGGGCCGATGGTCGTGTCATTCTTGGACTGGTCGCCCCAATCCAAACGAATCCCGATGTCTTTCCCATTGGTGACCGCCTTCACAAAAACCGACTTGACGGCGATGTTGGGGTGCATCGGTGTGGTGATCGTCTGCCCGCTGAGCGGAACGACAACGCCGGGAACGTTCTCCCAGATCGGGTTGGCCCCGTCCATCGGAACCGGTCCCTTGATCGCCTTCACCTGAATGGCGACCGGCTGGCTGACAGCCAAGGGGACCTGTCCCAGCGTCAGGACCACGCCTACGACGAAGGCGCTCAATAGCACCCCCCATACGACAGCCCTGTTCCTCGTGTGAATGATTTCCATAGCGATAGCCCCTCCTCTCTAAAAAATTAACCTTAAAACGCCCTGTACGCTAAGATCACACACTCCATCAAGTTCTTGCCTTCACCCTGGCCGGCTCTCCCGCTATGCATGACCGGCCTTCTGCGAATCTTCGCCTCCCTCGCTGCCCGTGCTTTCCATTTGAGAACGGCCCCCGACTTCATCCAGAAGCACGGATAACTCGTTGCCGAGATCCTGCGCTCCGCATTCAAACGTCGCGCCTTCAGGGGGAGTGAACGTCGCCGGCTTGTAGTCGGTTTCCTTATAGGGCTGGGGCTTCACGCCGAGATAGGCGCATTCGAACTTGAGATAGGCTTTGCAGAGTTCACAGAGGTAGTGAAAGAAACCCCGCTGAGCCTTCTTGGACGCCATATCGGCGAACAGGGGCGCCCACCGCCCGACGTGATCGCGAATAAATTTCTTTTCCGCGTCCGTCACGATCTGGAGTTTCGCGTCCCCATCGTGGCACAACGCATACGACTCCTTATAAGTCAGGAAATGGAGGAACTCAAACTCCACGCTGAGGTGATCGAGCCGCTCATGAACGACCTCGGCTAACTCCAGCCCGAACGCCTTGTAATACCCTGCGATGTCACCCATGGTATGGGACTGTTGAAAGACGTGCTCGTTGCCGAACAGGGTTTCGTACGGAGGGGCGTCCAGACTGATCACGTTGGAGAACACCCGCCGGTGCTCGTCCTGCAGGTCGCTGAACTCCCAGGTTTTGAAGTTCTGCTCCTCCCACTCTCCGATCTTTTCAATGAGCCTTCTGATCGGGACGACCAGCTCACGCACGGCGGGATCCGTCTTCGTCGCATCGAGACTTTTTTCCAGCGATTCGACGGCCGCGAACCCATCTTCCACAAATTCGCCGTCCTGAAGATAGTTGTAGAATTCGTCTTCTTCCGGGAAGAGAAACCCCCAGGAAAGCAGCAGGTAGAACTTGCTGCGAGACAGGGCCAGTTCGACGACCGGAGCGTCGGCCAACCCCATCTTCCCTGTCGGATTGCCAGAGACTGCCTGTATTCCCATTGCTCATCGCCTCCTTAGCTTTGAGCCCGTTAAGAATATGAAAACGCGACTAGGTTGTCAAGGGCTTTTTGTGGCTTCTAAACGACCCGAAATCACCTTGATCGCGATGCGGTCATTCACCCCCGAACACACCTGCTCACAGATCCCACACCCCACACATTTTTCCTGGTCGACGACCGGATAAGCATCGATAAAATCAACTGAAAGCGCTCCAACCGGACATTTGGCCAGGCAAAATCTGCACCCCTGGTCGCCCATGCAATCGGCTCGGCTGACGACGGCCACTCCCATGCGAACCTCGGTCCGGTCCTCTACCGGGAGAAGCGCCTCCGTCTCGCAGGCTGCGATGCAGGGGAAGTCGTCGCAGAGGTAGCACGCGGATTCATTGGCAAAGAGAACCGGATAGCCGTTCGCCTGGTCCTTCTTGATGCTCCCGTACGGGCAGGCAGGCAGACAATCACCGCATTTCGTGCAGCGGTCGAGAAAAAGCTCCTCTTCAACGGCGCCGGGAGGCCTGAGCCAATCCACTCTGCTCTTGACCGGAGACGCCGCGGGGCCGACCTCGGCCGGGGCATCCTTCTGCTGCTCATAGTACTCATAGACAGTCTTGCCAACCGACAGCACGGACTGCTTGAGAAACTCCCGCCGTTCCTTGTTGAACTCTTCCGCCATCGCGCTCGCTAATCTCCGTGGACGCCGGCGGCCCGCAGCTTGTACACCTCGATGCACCGGTCGCACCCACCGTACTCAGGATCCCATCCGGGGTGGTTTTCACGGATAAAGTCCAGGACTTCCGGCTCCACGTCCTGATCGAGATTCTCTACCCAATTATATGTGGGAAATCCGCAGAGCGGACAGGGGAAGCCCGGCATGAGCATGACCTTCTTGCGTTCCGGAACCTCGGCTCCTTCGACTTCGATCGCCCGGTCGATCACCTTGAGGGTATCCGTCGCCAGCTCGATCAGTTCGGGATGGGTAAAGAATTCGGTCGCCCACAGCCCTTCAAAGACGGACACGAGCTGCTTCCCGGGAATCTTCCGGTACCACGTGGAGAATTCCCGGAATCGCTGTTCCTTGGAGAATACCGGTTCTTTGCCCCACAGCCCCAGCCGGTTGTCGATCCAGAGACACCAGAGGACCCGATACCGGGCCAGAATGAGGCTCTCTTCGCCGGGCGTGTTCCCAACCTTGATGTCCGGGTCGTAGAGAAAGGCCGGATCGAGCATGTCCTTGATATGGATCAGCTCGTGACGGCAAAACCGGGCCAACGCCGGGTCATAGAACCGCCGGGGCAGGAGCTTGATACCGACGCCCTTCTGTCCCTTGGCCTCGAATGTCTTGGCCAGATCCTCTTCGACGGTGCCCCACTTCCGCAGAACGTCGACCGATTCCTGGTCCTCCTTGAGCACGCCCCGGACCAGGACGATCCCGATTCGCGCCCTCAGGTCCGGAAATTCATTGAACGCCTGATCGATGATGTCGGCAAACCCCCAGTGCCCGAACAGGTACTGGTACAGCTTTTGAAACTCCGGCTCCCGGTCGTCCAGGGGGAAGTTCTCGTAGAGGGGATCGGCCAGTTCATGGAATTCCTTGTAGAAGGTCGGATCGCCTTCCCGTTCGGTCTTCTCGAGAAACGCGTCAACGACCTCCTGGATGAGGGCCGGCTGAAACCGCAATTCCATGACAGGCCTCCTTGACTTCCCTTTTTAGCGTCCGTTATAGTTTCAACGTCTTGAAGAAGGACTCTTCATTATAGGGAGCAGTCCCGTTCTTTTGCAAGGCACGTAACCCTGACGTTTTACTGAGGACAATCTGATGGCCGACAGCGCAGCGGCACCCGGCATATCCGGTGCCCCCCCGATCAGCATCGTGGATTGCCATGCGCACTGGCGGGCGGGGGCCCGTGAGACACGAGTCTTTCGCGGGCACCACGATCCAATCTGGGCCGTGGCGTACCACCCCGACGGCACGCTGGTGGCCAGCGGCAGCGTCGACCACTCGATCCGGATCTGGGAGGTCGAGACGGGCCGCATGGTCCGAATCCTGCGGGGCCATACCGACACCATCCGCTGCATCGCTTTCTCGCCGGATGGGCACATGCTCGCCAGCGGCTCGACCGACCGGACCATCCGCCTCTGGAACCCCAAGACCGGCGAATTCATCCGGATGCTGTTCGGACGCTATGACCATGCCATCCACTCCCTTTCGTTCTCACCCGACGGGCTCATGCTGGCGCGCGGGAACGAGAACAAGGACATCAAGATCTGGGAGGTCGGCACGGCCACGGAGCTCCTGTCGCTCCTGCCCCAGGACGTCTATGACCAGCATTGGAACATCTGCACCGTGTTCTCTCCCGACGGCCGTCTCCTGGCCAGCGGGAACGACATCGGCGGCATGACCCTGTTCGAAGTCCTGCCCGGCGGCCAGGCGCTCTGTACGCTCGAAGGGCACAAATCAGACCCCTTGGACGGCACGATCGAGCGGCGCGGCCAGTGGTTCGAAGAACAGGCCGGATGGGAGACGGCCTTTGAGAACTGGATCGGGGGCATCGCCTTCTCTCCGGATGGAAGCTCGCTGGTCAGCGGCAGCCGTGACACCACCATGAAGTACTGGGAAGTGCCGAGCGGGAAGCTCTTGCGGACCGTGAAGGCGCATTCCGGGTGGGTACGCGCCGTGACCTATTCTCCGGACGGCAAGATCGTGGCCTCGTGCTCGGACGACACCACGATCAAACTGTGGGATGCCGCCACCGGCCGGCCGATCCGCACCATCAAGGGCCACAAGGAGCCCGTGCGCTCTATTGCTTTTTCCCCGGACGGCCGCCGACTCGTCAGCGGCAGTATCGACCGCACCGTCAGGCTCTGGGAAGGCGGCGAGATTCCGAAGGCCGTCTAGCCGCAACTGACCCGCATCACCGCTTCGGCCGCCGCTTATAATTGACCACCTGAGTCACGCGCCGCTGCTTCGAAAAGGTGACCTCCACGGTTGTCCCGTCTTCATACGTATAGATCCAGAGCGTATCGGTTGACTGGGACGGCTTGCCCATCATTTGATGGACTTCTTTTTTGGTCATGCGGGGCGTGATTGAGAGGTACGCCTGGGAAGGGTCCGGGGATTGTTCCGGCGACTGCACCGCTGCGCCGCGCTCAACCGCCTGAACAGGCGCAGGCCCGAAGAACAAGAACCCGAGTGCAAAGAGAAGAACAAGGATCATGCCGCGTCGCGTTGACCCGCCCCCAGAGGTTGTCCCACCGTCACCAGACAGGCCAAGGCTATGCCACCCATCCGGGCCTGTCAAGGCTACTCAGCCTTCCTCCTCCCCGTTACTCTCCTTCGCGCTTGCACTTCTCCAATAAAACGGTGTCTGGCCCCGGGTTCTCAGCCTGTTCCCCCATCCTTGATGTAGGGGCGCCGCATGCTGCGCCCGTCTTTCTCCGGCCGGGCCGCAGGGGGGAAGAGGGCGTTCGGCGGCGGAGAAGGGTGGGCTGCTACAGTCTGGAGAGCACCCGTTCGTACTCCGCATGGGCGCCGATCCAGAACCAAACGATCGTGTCATCTTCGCGAATGCCCACGGCTCGATAGCCGAGAGTCACGCGAGCCGAGAAAATCGGTTCCGTGGGGTGCACCCGTCGGAACCGAAGGCTGGGATGATGTGGGTTCTGTTTGAAGAGCTTGTAGGCGTCGCGAGCCTGTTGCCGAATCTCAGGCGGGAGAGCAGCGAGCGCGGTTCGGAAGCGCGCCGTGGTTTTCGAGATCACAGCCTGTCAGGATCAAGATCTTGCGTGCGCCCTGCGTGGTGTTCCGCCAAGGCTTTCTTTCCCAATGCGGCCAGTTTGTCGGATGAACGCGAGAAGAGCTCGTCCCACCGCTTTTCCGAAGCCATTTCCTCCAGCAGCCAGTGCCCGAGCGCTTCCTGCTCGTTGTCAGGAAGCTTTGCCGCTTCCTCGAACGCCTTCTGCAACTCAGCCTTCATGGAAAGAACCTCAAAGCCGTCGCTTCATCTCCGCCAAGCTGATCGTGGGTTCATCCCGGCGTTCTGCCACGACCGCGAGATCATGACAGCATTCGCGTTCCATAGCCTTGCGGATTACAGCCTCTTTGGCTTTCCAGCGTTTGTCCCACCCCTATCTTATGGGGCTTACAGAGGCTGCACGATCGGCGTTGCGCTTGTAGTTCTTTCTCATTGCAGCCGATCCTAGAAGAATGGTAGCCCGTCCGCCCCGTAATGTCCAGCCCGCAGGTTCAGTCTTCGCAAGGGAGGCGGACCTTTTTCCCTTTAGCGCTTGCGGCACTCGGAATGATTGCAGGGACAGGGCCCCATGGAATCGAGGCGTGCGGCGCGTTCGCAGGCGTCGCTGCAATAGGAGGACTGCGGCGCAGTGAGGCAATGACACTCTGCGTGTCCGCAATTCTTGGGGGTTCCGATCGTCGGCGGTGAGTTGGGATCAGCCATGGTGTTCACTCTTTATATCACAGACCGGGCCGCAGGGGGGAAGAGAGCGTTCGGCGGCGGGCTCAGGCTTTCCCATTTTTCTGTCCCACGGTTTTACCTTTCGCTGAATGGCCGTGTCTTATTGACATGGAAGGCTGATCATCTTAATCTTTCACACAGCGGCGGAGGTGGTATGGATCAGGAACTTGTTCAATTCCTGGATGGCCGATTCAATGACGTGAATGAGCGGATACGCTATAATGGGATTCTAGTCGAAGGGCTTCGCGACCAGGTTCACCTTCTAGCCGAAAGCCTGGCGGTCCACATCGAAGCTGAAGGCGTCCGGCACCAAGCCATCCAAGAGCAATTTCGCGAAACACGGGCTCTTGTCCATCTTTCCTACGAGCAACTCCACCAGCGCGTGGAGAATCTGGAACGGAACAGACCCAGCTAGGGCCGTTCCCGAGGCATACCTGTCCCCGTCTTCTCTATGATCTCCGGCCGGGCCGCAGGGGGGAAGAGGGAGTTCGGCGGCGGGTTCAGCTTCCGGAAATGGAGGCGGAGGCTCGTTCACCCCAAACAAAGTAACCCGTCACCTTTTTCTGCTCAGATTCTCCCCGCCCCGTTTAACCTTTTCTGCTTCCCCGCGTGTCTAACGAAATAATGGCATCACTTCCGCATCAGCGGCACTCTCGGGATACGCGCCGGAAAGGCAGGGCTTCGTGACGAAGTTCGCGGCGCCCACCCCCTTGGGCTTCACCGTCCGCACGACGGATTCCTATTGGAGGCTTCTTTTGTTGAAGCATCCCGAAGTTTCAGGTCGGGAACGGGATATCCAAGAGGCGCTCACCAGGCCAGACCAGGTTTGTCGAAGCCGGCACGATTCTCGCGTATATTTGTTTTATCGCACCGAGGGAGATTATTATGTATGTGCCGTGGTTAAGCGTCTGAACGGGGAAGGTTTCCTCGTCACGGCGTACGTGACGGATACCATCAAGGAAGGGGAGCACCTATGGCCCATATCCGAGTGATTCATGACCCCGTCGGGGAAACGCTGACCGTCTACTTCTCGGAACCTCAAGCCGACCAAGTGTGCGAGGAAACCGGCGAGGGTGTCATTCTGATCAAGGACCGCCGCAGCGGGGAAGTGATCGGCTTCGAGCGCCTCTACTTCAAGGCCCCTCCTGGTTCACATACCGTCACGGTGGAAACGCTCGCCGGCGATAAGCGCGGCGGGTAAACCCGACCGGGCGTCAAAGGCTCCTGGCACTTTCTCTACGTTCTCCGGCCGGGCCGCAGGGGGGAAGAGGGAGTTCGGCGGCGGGCTCAGGCTTTGGAAATGGAGGCGGAGGCTCGTTCACCCCAAACAAAGTAGCCTGGCACCTTTTTCTCTCCTCAAATTTTTCAAGTCTTGAGCCTACTCTGCCGGCTCTAGTTTCAAATTCTTGACAATTGGTGCGAAGATTTTGTGCATCGTTTCAAGCCGCTGTCGCAGCCACTCGAAATGCTGTGGCCACAACTCCTGCTTGAGGAAGTCGGCATTCTGACGCGTGTAGAGCCGGCACATCGCTTTGTTTTCGGGATTGTGCCAGGTGAGCGGGAAGCCTAACGCTTTCTCTATAGAGTCCTTTTGCTTTTGCAACGCCGCAAAATCCTGCTTCGCATTCGGCCCATCCATATAAAGCTCGGCGCGGATCTCCGGCTCCCGAGTATCTGTTTCCGAGTTCCAAATCGAGATGATCGAAGTGAGGTGAACGCCCGACCTGCCAATGGCATAGTTCGTCCAGTGCTGCGGAGAGGGCTTTTGGCACCGCACGAAGCTGCCCTTGGATTCCATGTATTCCCTGAATGCCGTCCAGAACCGAAGCTGAAGCTGTTTGTGCTCCGAAACCTCGCCTCCTCCCACCGCAGCCTGCTGGACCGTCCGCGACCAATCGTTCGGCTTGCTGATGATATTGAACTTGTGGGCGATGGGGGAATCCCCGATGCGCCAGAGTTCGATTTCCAACCCGAAAAGGTTAATTTTCTCTTCGGTCCGCTCGTTCAGCCAATCCAAGGCAGCACGATGTTCCTCGGTGAAACGTTCGGCAATCCAGACAATAGTGACAGCGTTCAGGCCTGCGGCATACGTGAGCAACTGCCCCAGATGCGAATGATCGGTGCGCTCAAGCTGGTTTTCGATCAAAACCCAATTGTTTGTGGCGGTGTCCTTACAAAGGATGTCCGCACGAAACGGCCCGACTTCTTTCTCCTGTGATTCGAGTTCCAACTCTATGCCGATCGTTTCGCCAAGCAATTGGAGGTTTCCTTCCTGCGCCAACCACGGTGTGAAGTCGCTGGACTCCGAAGTCCAAGCTTCCCGCAGGTCAACCTTTTGCAATCGCCCAAGATCTTTAGTACTCATGGTTTGTAGTCCTCATACTTACAGCTCCCCCTTGAAGGCGCGGTGCAACATGGACTGGAAGAGATTCTCCAAGCGGCGGCGGCTGGCGGATTGCTCGGATTGCGCGGCGCGGATTTCGGACACGCGGGCGGCGAACTCCTTTTGCAGCGGAAGCGGTGGAATGGGAATTGTTACCGCTCTCAATCTATCGCTGTCTAATTTCTTTGTTCCGTGGCCTGCGGTTGAAACTTGATTCAGCAGGTGCGGATGCTGGGCTTGAAGTGACCAGCGCAAAAACTCCGGCTCAATAGGCTGCTTCGGCAACAGTGCCTTCATGTCTTGATTGATGGCGACGGGCACGCGGCAAAGGCGAATCGGTACGGTGTGCGCCAAAATCATTCCGCGCACGACGATGAGCACGGTGTCCTTCGGGATAAGTTGAAGGTTCGACTTCTCGAACGCTGCTGCGCTCACATGGTCTTCGGCGTCAGTAATTTCTTCTGCCTTCATGTCTTTCGGCGAAACCCAAGGCGTTCTTCCGTTCCAAAACTCCGGGTTCTCTTTGGATGGAGTTGCTCCACTTCCGAAGTCCACGACTTCGCCGAGTGGAAGAATTGGCAAGCGAGAGGTTTTTTTGACCGGGTCGCCGAACATTTCGTGGAAGAGGGCGGAGATGAGGTCGGCAGTACGGCGATCGGCTTGGGCACGCAGCTTCCGCAACTCGTCGGCTTCGTCCAGCAGCTTCACAATCCGCTCCTGCTCCGCCAGTGGCGGCAATGGTATTTTTATGTGAGGAACCGCGGAAGAAGCGTGGAGAATGGTAACACCTCGGGCGTGTTGTTTGATGGTAGCTTGAACATCTGGCGCTTTCAGTGCGTAACGAAGCCAGCCAGGGGAAAGGTTTCGCTTGTCCAAAACATCGACTTTGCGAATCCCAGAACAAATCGCGCCGCAGTGGCCCGTGCTTACATGCCCCGGAGTGCCGTCAAGCGCGAGCAAGAGGTCATCCTCAGTCACGAGAACCAATTGCGTTGCGTTGGTATAAACGGGATTATCTGTCTTGCCGGTTATGTCTCCTACGCGTAAGAATCGCACTCCCGCAGTCGAGTCGATGTAGCTTTCGCTGCCCGGCTCGGTTCCGCGAGTTAGGTTCGCCACCTCGAGAAACGGTTTTGTCAGCCAGCGTTTCATTTCCTTCCATCAATTTTCGCGAGTAGTGCGTTGCCGAGCTTGATGATTTCGTTTTCAGCTTTGAGCACGTCGCCAAGAATTTCTTTCGGCGCGTCGTGGTTCACGACTTCGGTGGTCACGGGCTTATAACGGCCAGCGGCGAGGCTCCAGTCGTTCTCGCGAATCTTCTCGATCGGCACGCGGTAGCTGTTCGGACCTTCTTCACGATTCGGCCACTTGGCGAGCAAGTCGGGAATGTCGTTAGCTTCAATCGGCGTGCGCTTATCATCGAAGCTGAAGCCGTCGGCGGTCAGGTCGTAAAACCAGACTCTTTCCGTCTTCTTGCCGTTTTCAAAGATCAACGCTGCGGTGCCGACGCCAGAGTACGGCTTGAAGACGCCACTAGGCAGGTTGATGACGGCTTGCAGGTCGCACTCGGTCAGGAGCAATTCGCGCAGGCTCGTCGCCGCGTTCGTGGACCCGAAGAGCACGCCGTTGGGCACGATGACCCCCGCCCGTCCTCCGGGCGCGAGGTGGTCGATGAACCATTTGAGGAACAGCAGTTCCGTGGCGCGGGTGTTCAGTTTGTAATTGAGATCGGACAGAATGCTTTCGTCCTGCACCTTTCCGGCGAACGGCGGGTTGGCGAGGATGACATCGAACCGTTGGCCGGGATATGCGCCGCCGAAGCCGGTGGTGAGCGGGTTCATCATGGAGACGCGCGCCTTTTCCAACTGGTGGAGGTAGAGGTTGAGGATGGCGATTTTCACCATGTTGGCGTCGTTGTCGAAGCCGGTAAAGGCATGCTCTTCGAGGAACTTCCACTGCGCGGCCTTGAGCAGCCCACCGTCCACCAGCCCGCGCTTCAGGTCTGCGGGCTTGGTGTGCTGCCGCAGGATGTGGGTAAAGGCCGAGATGAGGAAGCCCGCTGTGCCGCAGGCCGGGTCACAGATCCGGTGTTTCGGCTGCGGGTCCACGAGCGCCACCATAAGGTCGATGATGTGGCGCGGAGTGCGGAACTGGCCGTTGGTGCCGGAGGCCGACAGCTTGCTCAAAAGATACTCGTACATATCACCCTTGAGGTCGTGGCCATCGTGGGCAGACAAGTCCATGTCGTGGATGGCTTGCACCACGGCGCGGAGCGTGGGGCGGTCGTAAATCTTGAGGGTGGCGCGGCTGAAGAGGAGTTTGCCGGTGTCGGTCAGGCCGGGAAGTTCGTGGAGCTTTTCGATCGCGTCGCGGACGGCGTTGAAGAGGTTGTCGCCGGTCAGCGTGACGAAGTTACCCCAGGCGTAGCGCGCCCATTTGCCGGAGAAGATGCAGACATATTTCTTGTCGAGGCTGGCAAGGACATTATCCTTCTCCGTCAGCAGACGTAGGAACAGCAGATAGGAAATCTGCTCGATGGAATCCATTGGATTGTTCACGCCGCCCGCCCAGAGGATGTTCATGAGCTGATCCACCTTCTGGCGGAGTCCGGAGGAAAAGAAATTCGACGGCGTGGCGAGGGCTTGGGCGACGACGGAATCGGACTGTGTGGGGACGGTGCGCATGGATGTTCCTATGAGATATTAAGAGATGAAGTTGCAATCAGCGATTGCCGAATCAGCGTGGACTGGCGCAAGGCTTCAAAGACCTGCTCGCGGCCCTCGAAGCGAGCGAGCGCGGAGACGCCGCCAAGCTGGTTGAACTGGCTGGCGGTGAAAAGGGTCATGTCTCCAGTCATGAAGCGACGCAGCGCGGCAGAGTCTTCGGCGAGGAGTTGGGCGGTGGCGTCCACCCACTTCTGTTCGCTGTAGCGGAGATTGAAGCGGGCGGCGATGGAATCCACGGTGTCGGTGACTATTTCATCGCGTGTAGGCAGCGGCTTGCGACCGACGGCGTGGTAGACGAAGGCGGGTGTGGTCGCCGGTACGCCGTAGGAGACGATGAGCTTGTCCGGCGAGTAGAACATCTCGGGACGATGGTAGAACCGCTCGTTGACGATGGTTTCAATGACGTCGTCGTCCTCGGCTTCGACGGCCGCTTTGAGTGCGGGTGTCTTCTCGACGAATTCCTTGATGTCGCGCTCGTAGCCGCCACGGAAGGTCATGATGTCCACCTTCTCACCACTGGGGCCGACGATGCGGATTTCCTGGCTAACGAAGGTGTCGATGCCTTCCCACGTAGGAATCGTGCGCAGTGGTCTCGGCGGTTTCGGCTCCGCTTCGCCTTCCTGTCTCTCACGGACTGCGCCTGCTCTGCCACCCCCTGTTTCATAGGGCTTCGGTTCCTTCTTCTCGCGCGGCATTTGGAGCGGCAGCGAGTAGTCGTATTGCTCCTCGAAGTATTCCGCGACAGCGCAGAAATCGAGGAGGAAGAAACACGACTTCTCATAGGTGGTGTGGCCTATCGTGAAGGTGAAGCGGCGCGTACCCCGACCTTTGATCTGGATGTATTCCGTCGGCGAGAAGACGGGGCGCAGGAGGCCGATGTTGAGCAAGTCGCGGCAGTTGTAGCCGGTGGAGAGCATGTCCACGGACACCGCGATGCGCTCGGCGCGCTTGCCGTCGCGGAACTCTTTGGCGAGCAACGAGGCATCGGGGATGCGCGACGTGATGGTCAGCGCGATGCCGGGCTGCAGCTCGTTGAAGATTTTTGTGAGGTTGGTGGCATGCGTCTGATTGACGGCGAAGACGATGGATTTCCCGATGGCTCCCGCCGGGTCTTTCTGCGCTTCCTTGAGAAAGGCTTCGCACATCAGCCGGTTGCGGGCAGGCGTAAAAATCTTCTTTTCTAAATCCTGGATTTTGAAGTTTTCCTCCTGCTCATTGACGAAGACTGCCCAGCCGGATTCGGCGAGCGCCTTGGTGGTGATGTCGGAGCGGAGATCGAAAATCTTCGGCAGGCAGAGGAACGGGCCTTCGGGGTCTTTGACGGCGTCAACGATATCGTAGCGAAACGTCGGGAAGCCGGGCTTGCAGCCGAAGTAGTGGTAGGTGTCGCGCAGTTGACGCGCTTCGAGCGCCCGGGGATTGTCTTCGGCCAGCTGCTCGATGTTGACGTTTTTCAAGTACGCTTTCGGTGTGGCAGTGAGCCCGATGCGCGTGGCCTGGAAGAATTGGACGACTTCGCGGGCATCGCCATAGATGGATCGGTGGGCTTCATCGTTGATGACGAGGTCAAAGTAGAACGGCGTGAACTCCTCACGGTAGCGGCGATCGGTCATCAGCGATTGAATAGTGGCGACGACGACCGAGGCGCCAAGGAGTTCGCCCGTGCGGCGGGCCGTCTTGTAGATCACCGGCTTAAACTCCGGCAACACGACGGCGAAGTCTTCGATGGTCTGCTTGGCGAGTTCGATGCGGTCCACGATGAACAGGACGCGCTCGGCATTGCGGCTCATCAGAAAGCGGCGGATGAGCGCGGCACAGAGTAGTGTCTTGCCGGTGCCGGTGGCCATTTCGAGGAGGAATTTACGGAGACCTTTGGCATCGAAGAGCCGGGCAATCTCGTCCATCGCCCGGATCTGGTAGCGCCTCAGCGTGAGGTCATGTTTGAGGTGGCGGAGATACTCGGGCGCAATGATTTCGCTTTCGAGCGGGCGCGGCGGCTGGAGATTCTTTAACCGGACCCGTTCGAGATCCTCCCGAGAGGGCAAGCGCTCGATGCGGTAGGCGTCGCGCTGGTCGGCCCGCTCATAGTTCCAGAACCAATGCTCGCGGCCGTTGGACAGAATGATGAATGGGGCTTTGAGATTCTCGGCGTAGCCGCGGGCCTGCTCTTTGGCATCGTAGGGATCGAGGTCTTCGCGCTTCGCTTCGAGCACACACAGCACTCGGCCCAGGTTGTCTTTGAGTAGGTAGTCCGCCCGACCGTTCGGCGTGTGCAGCTCAAATTGGACTTGCTGAGGGTTCAGCAAATCCCACCCGCTGAACTCCAATGCCTTGTCGATCAGGACGCGAGAGAACGCTTCATTTTGACCGATCGGCATGGATTGACCTACCAACGAGTAGTGCCGCACCTCAAGACCACAAACCGTCCGCGAGTATAGCCCCGCCCTTATGAGTTGTCACGCAAGATGGGGGGAGGTGAGTCTAGCGTGGGCTGCCTCCCGCTCCCGATCGGCGCGCCCTCGACAAACAGACAGGCGCAGGGCGCTCCTCCACGGCCGCGATCGAGGCAGGCCCGCTCCAGACTCTGGGGGGGAAGGTATGTGAGGCCCAAGACACGGCGCCACCCGCAAGAGGTTTAGGCGCGAAGCCGGAAAGGAAAGAGGGGGTAGGAAAACGGGAGGCAGGCCCGCGCCG
>Ga0080064_1001850_pt1 | contig 39535 bp, 36 predicted proteins | sample Subgrocontami54m_FD_69260 | JGI IMG/M metagenome (GOLD analysis project Ga0080064, IMG submission 69260) | Subsurface groundwater microbial communities from S. Glens Falls, New York, USA - GMW46 contaminated, 5.4 m (SPADES assembly) (version 2) ...
ACAACCGGTAATCCTCGTCGGCGAAAAATGTCGCTTGGCGGTTGTTGCCGCGCTGTATAACGTGCTGAGGCACGCCTGCAATGGTCAAACGAGGTCGCCTTGCCATAGGTCAGATCAATACACGGGAACACAAATATCTCCTTCAACGCACGAGACGCCGAAATGTGAACCCGACCCCAGACCCCGCGATCAGCAAAACTTAAGCCGAGGGCTCAAACCAGTTGAGCTGATCGCGCAGCCGCACCACTTCGCCGACGATGATCAAGGTCGGTGCCCGGATGTTGCTTTGGTGTACGATCCCCGGCAGCGTGGCGAGATTGCCGGTCAGCACGCGTTGCTGCGGTGTAGTGCCTTGTTGTATGAGCGCGGCCGGCATCGAAGCCGGGAGTCCGTGCGCGATAAGTTCGCGGCACAGAATGTCGATGCCGTGCAGGCCCATGTAAAACACGATGGTCTGCCGCGGCTGGGCGAGCGCCGGCCAGTTCAGATCCATGGTGCCGTCTTTCAAATGGCCGGTGACAAACACCACCGACTGCGAATAATCGCGGTGGGTGAGCGGGATTCCCGCGTACGACGCACAGCCGGCAGCGGCAGTGATGCCGGGCACGACCTGGAACGGAATTCCCTCTTCCATAAGCGTTGCAATTTCTTCGCCGCCGCGCCCGAAGATGAAGGGGTCGCCGCCCTTGAGCCGCACCACGCGTTTGCCTTCTTTGGCGAGGCGCGCCAGCAGGTGATTGATGTCCTCCTGCGGCAGCGTATGCGATGCGCGTTGCTTGCCCGCGTAGATGCGCTCGGCCTCCAGGCGCACCAGGGCAAGCACCGGTTGCGATACCAGGCGATCGTACACCACCACATCGGCCTGCTGCATCAGGCGCAGCGCGCGGAATGTGAGCAAATCCGGATCGCCGGGGCCGCCGCCGACCAGGTAGACTTCACCGCCGCGCAAAGTGAGGCGCGTGTCATCGACGGCTTGCCGCAATGCCTCGCGTGCGTCCTCGTCGCGCCCGCTGAATACCAGCTCGGCGATCGGGCCTTGCAGCACCCGCTCCCAGAAGCGCCGCCGCTCGTCGGGTTCGAGGCGGGCCTTGACCTTATCGCGAAACGATTTCACCAACGCGGCGAGCCGCCCATAGCCCGCCGGGATCAAGGTTTCCAGTCGCGCACGCAACAGGCGTGTAAGTACCGGCGACGTGCCACCGCTCGACACCGCCACGATCACGGGTGAGCGATCGATGATCGAAGGCAGGATGAACGAACAAAGCGCTGGCTGATCGACGACATTCACCGGAATACGCTGCGCTTTGGCGGTGGCGGCGACTTCGCGGTTGACGGAATCATCGTCGGTTGCGGCGATCACGAGCGAAAATCCGGTCACGTCACCGGAGTTGAAACTCGCGGCGCGATGCGCGATGTGGCCTGCGGCAAGATAGTCATCGAATGCCGTATCCAGCACCGGCGACAACACCGTGACCCGCGCGCCGGCGCGGAGCAGCAGCGCGGTTTTCCGCGCCGCGATCCTGCCGCCGCCAACCACCAGGCAGGGCTGCGTCCGGATATCGATAAAGATCGGCAGAAAATCCATGAAATTTGGCGCACAGCCGGAGTTCTGTATGAACGCGTCGTTTGAAGCGCCATACTGTTCCGGCAAAACATGGCGTTAGCTGGGCATCCCGCGATGATACGCCAGGCGTGCGCAGGGTCATAGGTTCAGCGCGGGAGTGATACCCGATAAGAGCTCCCATGGGGGCGCTTATCGGCGTACTTATGGATGATTAGAAAAATTCAATGCCCTAATGTGGAAATTCGGTGGACAATTGATGCGATTGTTGGCTAGCATGTCCGTTCGTTGATTTTCGCTGTCTGAGCCGGGCCGGAGTTTTTCAGAAAAATCAGGAGGAACAATGAACCTATTGCGTAGAACTTTTCTCAAGCTGTCGGGCGCGACCGCCGCGCTCGCGGTGGCGGTAGGCACCGGCCTGCTCAAGACCGGGGAGGCGCTTGCCGCCACCTGGAATAAAACCGCATTCGAATCGAAAGCGCTGACGGATACGCTGAAAAACCTCGGCGCGGTCGGCGCGGCGGAAAGCCCGGACATTACCATTACCGCCCCGGACATCGCCGAAAACGGCGCGGTGGTGCCGGTCGCTGTCACCAGCAAGATCCCCAACACCCAGAGCATCTCTATCATTGCGGAGAAAAATCCGTTTCCATTGAGTTCCACTTTCGATATCGCGAACGGCGCCGAGGGCTACGTCTCGACCCGGCTCAAGATGGGTCAGACCTCGAACGTGCGCGCCGTGGTCAAGGCGGACGGCAAGTTTTTTTATGCGGTCAAGGAAGTCAAGATCACGATCGGCGGCTGTGGCTGACCGGAACGAAAATCAAAAAAGGATATTGTCATGTCAGAACCGATGAAAATCCGCGCCACGTTGCAGGTTGACACCGCGGACGTGCGCATCCTGATGTTGCATCCGATGGAGACCGGCCAGCGCAAGGACGCGAAGGGCGCAATCGTGCCGATGCACTTCATCCAGAATGTCGCGGTCGCCCACAACGGCAAATCCGTGCTGGATGCGCAATGGAGCCAGGCGATTTCGCGCAATCCGTTCCTCGGCCTGCGGGTCAAGGGCGCCAAGGTCGGCGACAAGATCAGCGTGACCTGGACCGACAACAAGGGCGACCAGCGGACCGACGAAGTCGCGGTGGCCGCGGGGCAGTAGCGGCCGCGCGTCAGGGTTCCACGTTCAGCGATAAAACCAGGAGGAGATAATCATGCTGAAACTGCGCGGCGGGATCGCCGCAATCGCGTTGATTTGTCTGAGCGGCAGCGGCCATGCCGCCGACCCGCTTGCGGTCGGCCGCCAGATGCTGGCCGAGGACAACCCCGGCGAGATGTGGGTCGACCGGGGCAAGAAGCTGTTTTACGAAAAGCGGGGTCCCAAAAGCGCGTCGCTCGAGAAGTGCGACTTCGGGATGGGCCCCGGGAAACTCGAAGGCGCCGCAGCGCAACTGCCGCGCTACTTTGCGGACACCGACAGCGTGCAGGACGTCGAGTCGCGGCTGGTGAGTTGCATGGTCGAGCAGCAGGGGTTCAAACGCGCGGACATCGCCAAGACCGCGATGGGCAACCTTGACCGCATGTCGGACGTCGAGGCGCTGGTCGCCTTCATCGCCTCCAAGTCTAACGGCATGAAGATGAACGTTCCGCTCTCGCACCAGAAGGAGTACGACACGTACAAGGCCGGAGAGTACATTTTCTATCGCCGCAACGGGCCGACCGACTTTGGCTGCATCAACTGCCACGGGGAGAACGGCAAGCGCATCCGGCTGCAGGATCTGCCGAACATGACCGATCAGAAGCAGATGCAGGAGGTCGTTTCAACTTGGCCTGCCTATCTCGGGACCCAGAGCAACCTGCGCACGATGCAATGGCGGCTCAAGATCTGCTACTGGCAGATGCGTCTGCCCGACCTCGCCTACCTGTCCGATGTGTCGGTCGCCATCACCAGCTATCTTAACCATCAGGGCAACGGCGCCGTGATCCAGGTGCCCGGCGTGAAACGCTGAGAGACCAAGGAGGAAATATGCGTATAAAAACAGGATGGGCGTGGTCGGTGGTTGTCGCTCCGGTGTTGATCGTCGCAGGCTGTGCGAGCTTGCCCGACGCGGCGACGACGCGCCAGATTGCGGAAAGCGTGGTAAAGACAGGTTTTTCCGCCACGCCGGAGCACGCAAAGCGCCTCGTGCAGGACAGGTCGCAGCAGATCTGCAGCACGATCGGGAGCGCCAAGCTCACGCCGGAGGAAGCCTCCGAAGTGGTCAAGCTGGCGCGCGCCTCTATCCAATACCCGCAATCCGGGAAGCTCGCGGGTGACTGGAAGGTAGGCGCGAAGCTCGCCTACAACGGCTCCGGCTCGCGCATCAGCGGCGGGAATCTCGAGAAGGCCAAGGAAAACGGCGCACTTTGCTCCAACTGCCACGTGATTGACCCCAAGGAGTTCAACGTCGGCAACATCGGGCCGAGCTTGACCGGTTTCGGCGCGCAGCGCGGGAATTCCGAGGCAATGGCGAAATATACTTACGAGAAAATCTACAATGCCTGGGCGTATTTTCCATGCTCCAACATGCCGCGTCTGGGATCGAGCGGACATCTCACTCCGGAGCAGATCACCCACGTGGTGGCGTTCTTGATCGACCCGCAGTCCCCGGTCAACAAGAAATAGCCGGCGATCACCAGGGGATTTGGCTAATCGGGCCTGAAGCGATTCAGGCCTGTTTTTTTGGAGAGCACCGATGGCAATGTCGCGGCGCGAATTCCTGCATACTTTGGCGGTTGCAGCCGCCGCGGGCTTTCCGTTTGAACACGGCGCGCGCGCTGCCGCCGCGAGCAGGATCGACGGTTTTTACGATTTGCACCGGTTCGGCAACAACGTGACGCTGATGCATTTCACCGACTGTCACGCCCAGCTCCTGCCGAGTTACTTCCGCGAGCCCAGTATCAACCTCGGTGTCGGCGACATGGCGGGCAGGCCGCCGCACCTGGTCGGGGAGGCGTTGCTCAGGCATTTTCGCATCAGCCCAGGGTCCCGCCTCGCCCACGCGTTCACACCTCTCGATTATGTGCGGGCGGCGCGCACCTACGGCAAGGTCGGCGGCTTCGCACATCTCGCCACGCTGGTGAAAAAGGTGCGCGCGCAACGTCCGGGCGCGCTGCTGCTGGACGGCGGCGACACCTGGCAGGGCTCGGCCACCGCGCTGTGGACCCGCGGCGAGGACATGGTGCAGGCGGCGTTGTTGCTCGGCGTCGATATCATGACCGGCCACTGGGAGTTCACGCTCGGCGCCGCGCGCGTCAGGGAACTCATCGATAAACAGCTCAAGGGGCGTATCGAGTTCCTTGCCCAGAATGTGAAGACCGCAGACTTCGGCGATCCGGTTTTCGCGTCGTGGGTGATGCGGGAAATCAATGGCGTGCCGGTGGCGATCATCGGTCAGGCATTTCCGTATACCCCGATCGCGAACCCGCGTTACCTGGTGCCGGACTGGACTTTCGGCATCCAGGAGGACGGCCTGCAAAAAGCGGCCGAGGAAGCCCGGGCCAAAGGCGCGCACGCCGTCATATTGCTGTCGCATAACGGCATCGATGTCGATCTCAAGCTCGCGGGCCGCGTCACCGGCATCGACGCCATCCTCGGCGGCCATACCCACGATGCGATACCCGAACCGATGCTGGTAAAAAACGGCGGCGGCACGACGCTGGTGACCAACGCCGGCTGCAACGGCAAGTTCCTCGCGGTGCTCGACCTGGAGGTCAAGAACAAGCATGTCACCGGCTATCAGTACCGGCTGCTGCCGGTGTTCGCGAACCTGCTCGAACCGGACCGCGACATGGCGCAGCTGATCGGAAAGATGCGCGCGCCCTACGAAAAACAGCTTGCCGAAAAACTTGCGGTGAGCGAGGGCCTGCTCTACCGGCGCGGCAACTTTAACGGCACCTTCGATCAACTGATACTCGACGCGCTGATGGAGGTGAAAGGCGCCGAGATCGCGTTCTCACCCGGTTTTCGCTGGGGCACCACTATCCTGCCCAATCAGCCGATCACGCTCGAAAACGTGATGGACCAGACCGCGATTACTTACCCCTACACCACGCTTAACGAGATGACCGGCGCGACGATCAAGTCCGTATTCGAAGACGTGTGCGACAACCTGTTCAATCCTGATCCTTATTATCAGCAAGGAGGCGACATGGTGCGTGTCGGCGGCATGCGGTTCACCTGCGATCCGACGCAGAAGATCGGCAACCGCATCAGCGACATGACGCTCAGGGGCAAGCCGATCGAGGCGGGAAAGAATTACAAAGTCGCAAGCTGGGCGCCGGTCGCCGAGGGCGTATCCGGCGAGCCGATCTGGGATCTCGTCATTCGCTATCTGCGCGCACAAAAGACGATCAAGCCGCGCGTGCCGAACGTGCCAAAGCTGAAAGGCGTCGACGGCAATCCCGGCATGGCATGATGCGCGCCAGGGCGAAAAGCGGGCCGCATTGAGTTAAGATGCGCTGCTGACGCTGGAGAGAAAGCCCTATGGAATTCACGGTACACAGTCAGGTGCTCGCGGCAGTGTTCGCCATCGCTGTCGTGATGGGCGCGGTCGCCAACAAGACCAATTTCTGCACCATGGGCGCCGTGTCCGACTGGATCAACATCGGCGATACCGGACGGATGCGCGCGTGGGTGCTGGCGATGGCGGTTGCTCTGAGCGGCGTGATCGTGCTCGAAGCTGCCGGCACCGTCGAGCTTTCCGCCGCAACGTTTCCGCCGTACCGCACCGCGAACTTCGCATGGCTGCGCTATCTGGTCGGCGGGCTCATGTTCGGCATCGGCATGACGCTCGCGAGCGGGTGCGGCAACAAGACGCTGGTGCGGGCCGGCAGCGGCAACCTGAAATCGTTGGCCGTGCTTCTGATCGCGATGATCGCTTCCTACCTCATGCTGTGGACGTCATTTTATGAAGTGGTATTTCACCCCTGGATTTCCGCCACCGCCATCAACCTGGCGCAGCACGGCATGCCGACGCAGGAGGTGGGCTCGATACTTTCCGGCATGTTCGGCATGCAACCGTCGCGTGCGCTGAATTTCGCGGCAGCGGTGCTGGTGGCGGCCGGCATGTTCGTTTTCGTGTTCAGGTCGGCGGATTTCCGGAGCAGCTTCGACAACATACTCGGCGGCGCCGTGATGGGCTCCGCGGTGGTTGCGGGATGGTGGCTCACCGGCGGGCCGCTCGGCCGCGCGTGGAAGGAGTACGCGGAGATGGCGATCGACATCCCGAGCCGCGTGCAAGTGCAGTCGTACACCTTCGTGAGCCCGATGGGCGATTCGGTACGCTATCTCCTCAGTCCCGCGAAGATGCCGCTCATCAATTTCGGCGTGATGGCGCTGGTGGGCGTCATCGTCGGGTCGTTTATCTACGCCGTGGCAACCAGAAGCTTCCGCGTCGAGCGGTTCGCATCGTTCAGGGATTTCGTCAACCACGCCATCGGCGGCGCGCTGATGGGCCTTGGCGGTGTTTTATCGATGGGCTGCACGGTGGGGCAGGCGATCACCGGCGTCTCGACGCTTGCCATCGGATCATTCCTCACTTTCTTCGCGATCGTCATCGGCGCGGCGGGGACGATGAAGTATCAGTACTCGAGAATGATGCAGGAAGCGTGATCTGAAGTGAGTTCGCCGGTTCTTTGGGCGCCAGTTGAACGAGAAAATGTTGAGTGACTCCAACGAGGGCGGTTCCCGCCAACGCGCGGAAACGCGCCTGGAAGGCCTGTTGGACGCCGCCCATGATGCGATCGTTGTCGCCGACGCCGAGCAGCGCGTCATCATGTTTAACAAGGGCGCCGAGAGAAATTTCGGCTACTCGGCCGCAGAGATCATCGGACTTCCCCTCGAGCGCCTGATTCCCGCCCGCTTCGCAAGTAATCATCGCAGTCGCGTCTCGACTTTCTCCCGTGGGCAGATCCAGGCCAAGGAAATGGGCGGGCGCGGTGAATTAGTCGGCTTGCGAAAGGACGGAACCGAGTTTCCCGTCGAGGTATCTATCTCGATATTGAAGGAAGAAACGGGGCCGATATTCCTGGCGGTCTTGCGTGATGTCACTGAAAAGAAGCGCGCCGCGCAGGAGATGGAACATCTCGCTACGCATGACGGCCTGACCGGTTTGCCTAATCGGGCCCTTTTCATGGATCGGCTTTCCCACACGCTGGCCCTGGCCGAGCGCGAGGAGAAATTGGCAGCCCTCCTGTTCATCGATCTTGACGGATTCAAGGAGGTGAATGATGCCCTCGGGCACTCCGGGGGCGACGAGCTGCTGTGCGCCGTCGCGAATGGCCTTCTGGAGTCCGTGCGCCAGTCGGATACGGTGGCCCGTCTCGGGGGAGACGAGTTTGCCGTGATATTGGAACAGATACGCCACGTAGACTTAATCGGCGCAATCGCCCAAAAAATTATTGACCGGGTGCGCCAACCGATCCAGCTCGTCAACGGCGAGGCATCGTTGTCAGCCAGCGTCGGCATCACCGTTTTCCCGTTCGATGCCAAGACCGTCAGGGAATTAATGATTGACGCCGACCGCGCCATGTATGCCGCGAAAGCTTCCGGGAAAAACCGCTTCGAATTCTATTCGCCGGAAGCCACGGGCGTCTAGTTAGCAGCTTCAACCGGCCGGCGCGGTCAATCGCAGTACCGAATCGAGCGCCGTGAACAACTCGTCGCGGACCTCTTGCAGGGAGCCGGCGGCGGAAATTTTCACATACCTCGGTGCGTGCGGCCCGCCGCCAGCCGCGCGACTGAAGTAATAATCGGTCAATTCGCCGGCGTTCAGCTTGTAGACTTCCAGCCGCTTGCGCGCCGTGTCCTTCCGGTCATCCGCGCGCTGCACCAGATCTTCCCCGGTGGCATCGTCCTTGCCTGCGACCCTCGGTGGATTGAACGACACGTGATAAGTGCGCCCCGATGGCGAATGCACCAGGCGCCCGCTGCTACGTTTGAGCAATTCATCATTGCCAAGCCAGAACTCGACGACGATGTCGATGTCGATCGCCTCTGTTGTCATCGCGGTGGCCTGCGGAATCGTGCGCGGGAAGCCGTCGAGCAGAAAACCGGCGCTGCAATCCGGCTGCTTTATCCTGTCCTTGACCAGCCCGATGATGACGTCATCCGGAACGAGCCCGCCCGCATCCATGTAGCGCTTCGCTTCCCGCCCCAGCGGGCTGCCGCGGCTTACCGCTGCACGCAACATGTCGCCGGTGGAGATTTGCGGAATGCCATAGCGCTCGACGATGAAACCCGCCTGCGTGCCCTTTCCCACGCCGGGTGGCCCCAGCAATATCAGCTTCATCGAGTCCTCCTGGCAAACAAATATCGGCGCCGCGCTTGATCCGGAAAATGCCGGCTCATCGGCATCACCTCGGTTTTTTCAACGAACATTCTGCAAGAGAATCTGGCGCAATTCCAAGTAGTTATTTTGATGGCTGAATAAGCAAGCCTGATTCATGGCGCTAATGTCGCGTCCTGACATCCGAAATGTTATGACGCCATAAAAAAATCCAACCCAGTCATGGGCGCGATATTGCTAATATCGGCGATTGTGCATGCCATCGTGTAACGGCCTATGACCGCCATCCGCATTCAGCAGCGCCCGCCCGGCGCCGGCGAAGAAGTCACGGAAGTCAAGAACACGACTTGCTACATGTGCGCATGCCGCTGCGGCATCCGCGTCACGGTGCGCAATGGCGAGGTGCGCTACATCGAGGGCAACCCCGAGCATCCGCTGAACAAGGGCGTGATCTGCGCGAAGGGGGCTTCCGGCATCATGAAGCAGTACTCGCCGGCGCGCCTGACCCGGCCGCTCAGACGCAAGCAGGGCGCCGAGCGCGGTGCGGGCGAGTTCGAGGCTATTTCATGGGACGAGGCGTTCGCGATCATGGAGCAGCGCCTCGCCAGGATACGTTCCAGCGATCCCAAAAAATTCGCGATGTTCACCGGCCGCGACCAGATGCAGGCGCTGACCGGATTGTTCGCGCGCCAGTTCGGCACGCCGAATTACGCCGCGCACGGCGGGTTCTGCTCGGTCAACATGGCGGCCGGGATGATCTACACCATCGGTGGGTCGTTCTGGGAATTCGGCGGACCCGATCTCGAGCGCGCCAAGCTGTTCGTGATGATCGGTACGGCCGAGGATCACAATTCCAACCCGCTCAAGATCGCGCTTTCGAAATTCAAGCGCAGTGGCGGCAGGTTTATCTCGATCAACCCGGTGCGCACCGGCTATTCGGCGATTGCCGACGAGTGGGTGCCGATCAAGCCCGGCACCGACGGCGCGCTCTTGCTCGCGATCATCCGCGAGATCATCGCGCTCGGGCTCTACGACCGGGATTTCCTCGTGCGTTACACCAACTCCGGACAACTCGTGAATCTCGACGTGGCTAGCAACGAGCACGGCATGTTCGTGCGCGATCCGGACGCCGCCGGCGCGCCCGACTGGGCGCAGACCCAGATGTGGTGGGATCGGCTCTCGAACCGCCCGCTGCGTACGCACGCAGAGGGCGCCGACCCGTATCTGCTCGGAGAATTCAGCATGCCCGACGGCACGCCGGTCAAGCCGGCGTTCCAACTGCTGCAGGAGCGCGTGGAGAACTACACGCCGGAGTGGGCCGCGAAGATTACCGGCGTGCCGGCGGCAACCATCCGGCGCCTCGCGCAGGAGATGGGCATCACCGCGCGCGACCAGAAGATCGAGCTGCCGATACCCTGGACCGACTGCTGGGGCAAGGAACACGAATCGGTGACCGGCAACCCGGTCGCGTTTCACGCGATGCGCGGGCTGGCTGCGCATTCCAACGGATTTCACACCATCCGCTCGCTCGCGATACTGATGACGCTGCTGGGCACGATCGACCGGCCGGGCGGCTTCCGCCACAAGGCGCCGTTCCCGCGCGCGATTCCGCCGGCAGCCAAGACGCCGAACGGCCCGCACGGCGTGCAGCCCGATACGCCGCTCGGCGGGCTTGCGCTCGGCTGGCCGGGTGCGCCCGAGGACCTGTTCGTGAACGAGGACGGCTCGGCGGTGCGCATCGACAAAGCGTTCTCGTGGGAATATCCGCTCGCGGTGCACGGCATGATGCACAACGTGATCACCAATGCCTGGCGCGGCGATCCGTACCGCATCGACACGCTGATGATTTTCATGGCCAACATGGCGTGGAACTCGACCATGAACACGGTCGGAGTGCGCAGAATGCTGAACGACCGCGATGCGAACGGCGAGCACAAGATTCCGTTCATTATCGTGTGCGACGCGTTCCAGTCGGAGATGACCGCGTTCGCCGACCTGGTGCTGCCCGACACCACTTACCTCGAGCGTCACGACGTGATGTCCATGCTCGACCGTCCGATCTCGGAATTCGACGGACCGGTCGATTCGGTGCGCATTCCGGTGGTGCCGCCGAAAGGCGAATGCAAGCCGTTCCAGGAAGTGCTGATCGAGCTCGCCGGCCGCCTCAAACTCCCGGCGTTTACCCGCACCGACCCGAATGGGCAACTGCAGCGCAGGTTCCGCGATTATCCCGACTTCATCATCAACTACGAGACCGAGCCGGGCTCCGGGATCGGCTTCCTCGCCGGCTGGCGCGGCAAAGGCGGCGAAAAGTTCATGGTCGGCGAGCCCAACCCGAGGCAGTGGGAGATGTACGCGAACAACAACTGCGTGTTCCAGTACCGGCTGCCACCGTCGTACCAGTACATGCGCAACTGGAACCGTGGCTACATGGAGTGGGCGCAACGCGTGCGCATCCGTCGCTTCGGCGACCCGGTCATGATTCACGTCTATTCGGAGGTGCTGCAGAAGTTCCGCCTCGCCGCGCAGGGCAAGGGCCCCGGCACACGGCGTCCCCCGGCGCACCTGGCACGGCGCGTGGAAGCCTGTTTCGATCCGCTGCCATTCTATTTCGAACCGCTCGAAGCGCAGGACACGGACACGCACAAATATCCGCTCAACGCCGTCACGCAGCGGCCGATGGCGATGTACCACTCGTGGGACTCGCAAAACGCCTGGCTGCGCCAGATCCACGCCCACAACTACCTGTTCGTGAACCCGCGCACCGCGCACGCCCAGGGCATCGCCGACGGCGGCTGGATGTGGGTCGAATCGATGCACGGCAAGGTGCGCTGCATGTGCCGCTATTCCGAAGCGGTCGAGCCCGGCACGGTGTGGACGTGGAACGCAATCGGCAAGGCGAAAGGCGGCTGGCATCTCGCGCCCGACGCCAACGAATCGCAGCAAGGGTTCCTGTTGAACCACCTGATCGCGGACGAGTTGCCCGCCGGGGCGCGCGGTCATCACGTCTCCAACTCCGACCCGGTCACCGGCCAGGCCGGCTGGTACGACGTGCGGGTGCGCATCTACCGCGCCGATGCCGGCGAACCGCAGGAAACCTCGCCGCAATTCGAGGCGGTCGCGCCGGCGCCCGGCACGAATACGCTGCGGCGCACGTGGCTCGCGTATGTTGCGGGCAAAGGCAAATGGGGAAATGGGAGAAACCCATGACCCAGCTCGCCCTGGTCATCGATCTCAATGTCTGCGTCGGCTGCCACGCGTGCGTGACGAGCTGCAAGGAGTGGAATACCTCGGGTCTCGCCGGCTACTTGTCCGACGATAATCCCTACGGCAAGGACCCGACCGGCACGTTTTTCAACCGCGTGCAGACATTCGAAGTCGGCGAGTTTCCCGACACCGAAACCGTGCATTTCCCCAAATCATGCCTGCACTGCGAAGACCCGCCGTGCGTGCCGGTGTGCCCGACCGGCGCGAGCTACAAGCGTCCCGAAGACGGCATCGTGCTGGTCGATTACGACAAGTGCATCGGCTGCAAGTATTGTTCCTGGGCGTGCCCTTACGGGGTGCGCGAGATCGACGAACACCAGAAAGTAATGAAGAAATGCACGCTGTGCGTGGATCGCATCTACGATACAAAGCTGCCGGAAGCAGAGCGTAAACCGGCATGCGTGCTGGCATGCCCGACCAGCGCGCGGCTGTTCGGCGACATCCACGATTCGGAATCCGAAGTCTCGCGCGCGATCCGCGATAGCGGCGGCTACCAGTTGATGCCGGAATGGGGCGCCCATCCCGCGAATCACTACCTGCCGCGGCGCAAGACCCAGATCAAGATCCACAAAGACGAGCTCGAGCGCGTCGACAACCCGCTCAAGGTGGACGGCCTGCTGCCGAAGCCGGCAACGTCGGAGCCGTCGCTCGACGACGTGACATCGTGGTAGATCCATGCGTCCCGCATTCTCGGTCATTTTCCTGACGACGCTGATTGGCGCCGGGCAGGGCTTGTTTCTCGCGCTGTATGGCGTCGAGATCGGCGCGTATTTCGATCTGATTGTGCCGGCGCCGGCGCGGTTTTTCGTCGGCGGTTGCATGTTGTCCGTCACGCTGCTCGCCGCGGGCCTGGCCGCGTCATTTTTCCATCTGGGCCATCCCGAGCGCGCCTGGCGTTCCGCCGCGATGTGGCGCACCTCGTGGCTGTCGCGCGAGGTCATCGTGTTGCCGGCATTTATTGCCGCGGTGCTCGGCTATGGCGCGGCGCATTACTTTGCCTGGGACGCAAGCGGGTGGGTCGGCGCGATCTCTCTGGTGCTGTGCGTAGCCTTGTTCGTCTGTACCGGAATGATTTATGCGTGCCTCAGGTTCCTGCAGGAGTGGCACACGCCGCTCACGCTGATCAATCTATTTTTGCTCGGCGTCGCATCGGGACTGACTCTGGCTGCGGCATTCGCGACGTACGCGGCCGGGGAACTGGCCGAACCGCTGGGTGTTGCCGCGGTGATCGCTACCGCGCTGGCGCTGGTAACGCGGGTCGCCGTGCTCGCCAGGAATGCCCGCATCCGGCCCACGTCGAACCTGCAGACCGCAATCGGCATCAAGCATCCGCGCATCGCCCAGAAGTCGCAGGGCCTGATGGGCGGATCGTTCAACACGCGCGAGTTTTTCCATGGCAGGGGCGTGCGTTTCGTGCGCGCGGTGAAATGGATTTTCCTGCTGCTTGCTTTCCCGCTGCCGGCGCTGCTCGTGGGCATCGGCCTGGCGCAGAACGCACCGTCGTTGCTGGTGCACGCTTTTATCGTGCAATACCTGGGGCTGCTGGCGGAACGCTGGTATTTCTTCGCGCAGGCGCGGCATCCGCAAAATCTCTATTACCAGGTGATTTCGTAGCCGTTACGCAGTGCACGCTGCGGCATGCAACATTGCCTGCGACCAGAGGGCGAGGAACTCAACTGGTTCAGCGTTTGGACCCTAGCGCAGCGGCCTCGTGCAACAGGAACTCCTTGAATGCGCGCGCGACCGGCGACAGGCGCTTGTCGGTGCGGTGCACGATGTACCAGTTGCGCACGATCGGGAATCCGGCGACATCGAGCATGACCAGGCGTTTCGCCTGCAGTTCGAGCTGCACGGTGTGGGAGGACAGAAAGCCGATGCCCATGCCTGCCATCACCGCCTGCTTGATGGTTTCGTCGCTGCCGATCTCCATGCTGGCGTTGACGGCGAGACCGTGCTCGGCGAACACGCGTTCCATCAGCAGGCGGGTCCCCGAGCCGGGCTCGCGCAGCAGAAACGTTTCTTCGGCGACGCGCTTGAGCGCAATGCGGCGCGCGCGCGCCAGCGCATGTTCGGGCGCCGCGACGATCACGTGCGGGTTCGGCGCAAACGGCTGCAGCGTCAGGTCGAGACCCTGCGGCGGATGGCCCATGATCACGAGATCGGTCTCGTTGCGCGCGAGATGCTGGAGCAGCGTGGCGCGGTTGCAGACGTCGAGCTTGAGGGTGACGCCAGGATGGAGGCGGCAGAACTTCGCAACGATCTTCGGCGCAAAGTATTTCGCGGTGCTGATGATCGTCAGTTGCAGCCGGCCGCGGCTCGCGTCTTTTAGCTCAGTCAGCGCCTCCGCGGCCTCTTCAAGCTGCTGCGTGATGCTGCGCGCGTAGTGCTGCATCTCGCGGCCGGCTTCGGTCAAGAAGATCTTCTTGCCGGCCTGCTCGAACAGCGGCATGCCGGCGCTGCCCTCGAGCTGTTTCATCTGCATCGACACGGCGGGCTGGCTCAGGTGAAGCTCCTGCGCCGCACGTGAGTAGTTGAGATGGCGCGCCACCGCTTCGAACACCTTGAGCTGGCGCAGCGTGACGCTTTTCATTCGCACGAAACCCCTGTCAGAGTATAAGTAAACCTTATCATAACAATCAAAATATATGAATGTCACTTATGTTAAAGGTTGTTTATATTCTGTGGTAACCGTTCAACGCAAGGAGACCAATATGGCCAGCACGCAGGAAGCGCTTCGCGTCGTGGCGGACCCGCAGCAACGCTACAAGTCGGGCGTCATTCCATACAAGAAAATGGGCTATTGGCAGCCTGACTATCGGCCCAAGGACACCGATGTCCTGGCACTGTTCCGCATCACCCCGCAACCGGGCGTGGACGCGGACGAGGCCGCAGCGGCCGTCGCCGGCGAGTCTTCCACGGCCACCTGGACCGTAGTCTGGACCGACCGTTTGACCGCGTGCGAGCTGTACCGCGCCAAGGCCTATCGGGTGGACGCAGTGCCGAACACCGGTCCCGGCACCAAGAACGAGGCGCAGTACTTCGCCTACATCGCCTATGACCTTGACCTTTTCGAGGAAGGTTCCATCGCCAACCTGACCGCATCCATCATCGGCAACGTGTTCGGTTTCAAGGCGGTGAAGGCTTTGCGTCTCGAAGACATGCGCATCCCGGTTGCGTACTTGAAGACCTTCCAGGGTCCGGCCACCGGCATGGTGGTCGAGCGCGAGCGGCTGGACAAGTTCGGCAGGCCGTTGCTCGGCGCGACGGTGAAGCCCAAGCTCGGTCTCTCTGGCCGCAACTACGGGCGCGTGGTGTACGAGGCGCTGAAAGGCGGCCTGGACTTCACCAAGGACGACGAGAACATCAACTCCCAGCCCTTCATGCACTGGCGCGACCGCTTCCTCTACTGCATGGAAGCCGTGAACAAGGCTTCCGCCGCCACCGGCGAGGTCAAGGGGCATTACCTCAACGTCACCGCCGGCACCATGGAAGATATGTACGAGCGCGCCGAATTCGGCAAGTCACTCGGCTCGGTCATCGTCATGATCGACCTCGTGATCGGTTACACCGCCATTCAATCCATGGCCAAGTGGGCACGCAGGAACGACATGGTCCTGCACCTGCACCGCGCCGGTAACTCGACCTACTCGCGCCAGAAGAATCACGGCATGAACTTCCGCGTGATCTGCAAGTGGATGCGCATGGCGGGTGTGGACCATATCCACGCCGGCACCGTGGTCGGTAAGCTCGAGGGCGACCCGCTCATGATCAAGGGTTTCTATGACACCCTGCGCGAAACCCGCACGCCGATGAGCCTGGAGCACGGGCTGTTCTTCGATCAAGACTGGGCGTCGCTGAACAAGGTCATGCCGGTCGCCTCGGGCGGCATTCATGCCGGCCAGATGCACCAGCTGATCCATTACCTCGGCGAGGACGTGATATTGCAGTTCGGCGGCGGCACCATCGGCCATCCGATGGGCGTCCAGGCGGGTGCGACGGCGAACCGCGTGGCCTTGGAGGCGATGATCATGGCGCGCAACGAAGGCCGTGATTACCTGAAGGAAGGCCCGCAGATTCTCGAGGCCGCCGCCAAGTGGTGCACGCCGCTCAAGGCCGCCCTGGATACTTGGAAGGACATCAGCTTCAACTACGAATCCACAGATACTGCGGACTTTGTGCCAACCACTACGGCCAGCGTTTAACGTTTTGAGGAGATATCATCATGATGTCCAATCCCGGAAATCGCATTACACAGGGTCAGTTTTCATTTCTGCCCGACCTGACCGATGCGCAGATCACCGTGCAGATTAAATGGGCGTTGCAGCATGGCTGGGCGCTGGGCGTGGAGTACACAGACGATCCGCATCCGCGCAATACCTATTGGGAAATGTTCGGCATACCCATGTTCGATCTGAAGGATCCCGCCGGGATCCTGATGGAGATCAACAATTGCCGCAAGACCTTCCCTAAACATTACATCCGCGTGATGGCGTTTAACTCCACGCGCGGTGGCGAGAGCCCGGCCATGTCGTTCATCGTCAACCGCCCCGAGAAGGAGCCGGGCTTCACCTTGATTCGCGAGGAACGAAATGGGCGCAGCATGGGTTACACCGTCCGTTCGTACGCGACCGAGCGGCCGGAGGGCGAGCGGTATTAGTAAGCATGAGCCAGAATCCAGAACGCGCGGCGGATGCCGCACCGATGGTTCTTCCGGACGACACGCCGGTTGACCTCGACGCCGAGTTCCGCGCCTCCAACATTCAGGAGGTGCTGGACAAGCTCGAGCGCGAACTGATCGGCTTGAAGCCCGTCAAGACCCGCATCCGTGAAACAGCGGCGCTGTTGCTGGTGGACCGGCTGCGCCGCAAGCTCAGCCTCAGCTCCGCAGCGCCGACGCTGCACATGAGTTTCACCGGCAACCCCGGCACCGGCAAGACCACGGTGGCGCTGCGCATAGCCGAGATCCTGCACCGGCTCGGCTATGTCCGCGAGGGCCACCTGGTGTCGGTCACGCGCGATGACCTGGTGGGGCAATACATCGGCCACACCGCGCCCAAAACCAGGGAGGTCATCAAGAAAGCCATGGGCGGCGTGCTGTTTATCGACGAGGCGTATTACCTGTATAAGCCGGAAAACGAACGCGATTACGGCGCGGAATCCATCGAAATCCTGCTGCAGGTCATGGAGAACAACCGCGACGACCTGGTCGTGGTGCTCGCCGGCTACAAAGACCGCATGGAGCGGTTCTTCCAGAGCAATCCCGGCATGGCGTCGCGCATCGCCCACCACATCGACTTCCCGGACTACTCGGCGGACGAGCTGTACGCGATCGCGCAGCTCATGTTGGCGCGCAACCAATATCGCTTCAGTCCGTCGGCCGAGGCGGCCTTTCGCGAGTACGTTGTGCGCAGGATGGCGCAGCCGAATTTCGCCAACGCGCGCTCGATCCGCAACGCGCTCGACCGCGCGCGGCTGCGGCAGGCGAGCCGGCTGTTCGAGCGCCGCGGGGCGGGCCTGACGCGCGACGACCTGGTCACGATCGAGGCCGAGGACTTCCGCGCGAGCCGCGTGTTCTCGGGCCAAGCCGCGCAGGGGCGACAATGAGCCTGGAAGCCCTGATCTTTGATGTTGACGGGACGCTCGCCGACACGGAGGAGACGCACCGGCAGGCGTTCAACCTTGCTTTCCTGCAACTCGAGCTGGGTTGGGAGTGGGGCCGCGAGCTCTATCGCGACCTGCTGCGCACTTCCGGCGGCAAGGAGCGCATCGAGTCGTACATCGATACGCTGCGGGTTGCATCGGCGGAGAGGGCGCGGCTCAAGCCGCTGGTCCCGGGGATCCACCGCACCAAGACCAGGATCTACGGCGAATTGATCGCCGACGGGCGCTCGCCGCTGCGCCCGGGAGTGGCGCGGCTCATCCGCGAGGCGCGCGAGAAGGGGCTCAAGCTCGCCATCGCTTCGACCACCAGCGCGGCCAACGTTGAAACGCTGCTCTCTCGGCACCTGGGAGAAAAAGCGCACGGCTGCTTCAGCGTGATCGCCTGCGGCGACCACGTATCGAGCAAGAAGCCGGCGCCGGACATCTATAATCTTGCGCTCGCAAGCCTGGGCTTTGCGGCCGAGTCGTGTGCGGCGTTCGAGGATTCCGCCAACGGGCTGCGCGCAGCGAAAGCGGCGAGGCTCTTTACGGTGGTCACGCCGACGCCGTGGACTGCGGACCAGGACTTCGCCGGAGCCGACTTGCGGTTAAGCCACCTGGGCGACCCCGGCCAGCCGCTTCCTGCCGCCGAGCACGACCGGATCGGCGGCCCGTGGCTTGGCCTCGCCCAGCTCGAGGCGCTGCACGTGCGCAGGCTGCGCGCGGCGGAACCGCAGGAGAACTGACATGAGCCTGCGCGAAAAAACGCTCACTGAGTTCATCATCGAGGAACAGCGCAAGGCGCAGGGCGCGACCGGCGGGTTTACCGCGCTGCTCAACGATATCTGCCTTGCCTGCAAGCGCATTGCCTACCTGGTGGGCAAGGGGGCGCTTGCGAACTCGCTCGGCCACGCCGGCAGCGACAACGCGCAAGGCGAGGCGCAGATGAAGCTCGACGTGATGGCGAACGATATTTTTCTGCGCACCAATGAATGGGGCGGTCACCTCGCGGCGATGGTGTCGGAAGAACTGGAGCAGCCCTACCTTATTCCGGCGCAATACCCGCGCGGCCGCTACCTGCTGGTGTTCGACCCGCTGGATGGATCCTCCAACATCGACGTCAACGTGTCGGTCGGCTCGATCTTCTCCGTGCTTCGTTACGCGGACGGTGCGGTCGAGCCCGCCGCGGCGGATTTTCTCCAGCCTGGCGCGCAGCAGGTATGCGCCGGCTATGCGATCTATGGGCCGACCACCATGCTGGTGCTAACGCTGGGGCGCGGCGTGCACGGCTTCACGCTCGATCGCGAGATCGGCGAATTCGTCCTCACCCACTCCGACCTGCGTGTGCCGGAGGACACCAGCGAGTTTGCCATCAACGCTTCGAACTCGCGCTTCTGGGAGCCGGCGGTGAAACGCTACGTGGACGAATGCCTCGCCGGGAGCGCCGGGCCGCGCGGCAAGGATTTCAACATGCGCTGGATCGCTTCGCTGGTGGCCGAGGCGCATCGCATCCTGCTGCGCGGCGGCGTGTTCATGTATCCGCGCGACAACCGCGACCCGGCCAGCCCGGGGCGGCTGCGGCTGCTCTACGAGGCAAACCCGATCGGGCTTATCATCGAGCAGGCCGGCGGCCGCGCGAGTAGCGGGCTCGCGCCGGTCCTCGAAATAAAGCCCGACAGCCTGCACCAGCGCATCGGCTTCATGTTCGGGTCGCGGCACGAGGTCGAGCGGTTAGAGCAATACCACCGCGACTTCAACCAGCGCGAATACGATGCACCGCTGTTTGGGTCGCGCGGGTTGTTCCGCGCGCCGGCGTAAGGCTACCCGGGAGAATCCTGATGTCCGCCAAGCATCCCATTATCGCCATCACCGGGTCCTCGGGAGCCGGCACCACCTCGGTGTCGCGCATTTTCGAGCAGATTTTCCGGCGCGAAGGCGTGCAGGCTGCATTCATCGAGGGCGATGCGTTTCACCGCTATGACCGCACCGAGATGAAACAGAAGATGGACGAGGAGTCCGCGCGCGGCAACCACAATTTCAGCCATTTCGGGCCCGAGGCGAACCTGTTCGAGGAACTCGAGCAGTTGTTCCGGCAGTATGCGGCTGAAGGGAACGGACGCACCCGCAAATACCTTCACAACGACGACGAGGCGGCGCCCTATGGCCAGACACCCGGCACCTTCACGCCATGGGAGGAATTGCCCGCGGACACCGACTTGTTGTTCTACGAAGGTCTGCATGGTGCGGTGGTGACTGATCAGGTCGACATCGCGCAACACGTCGATCTGTTGATCGGCGTGGTACCGGTGATCAATCTCGAGTGGACCCAGAAGATCCACCGCGACCGTGCCGCGCGCCGCTACACCACCGAGGCGGTGACAGCCACGATCCTCAGGCGCATGCCCGATTACGTGCACTACATCTGTTCGCAATTCGCGCGCACACACATCAATTTCCAGCGCGTGCCGGTGGTCGACACCTCCAACCCGTTCGTCGCGCGCCACATTCCGACGCCGGACGAAAGCCTGCTGGTGGTGCGCTTCGCCAACCCGCGCGGCATCGATTTCCCGTACCTGCTGTCGATGCTGCGCGACTCGTTCATGTCTCGTCCCAACACCATCGTGACGCCGGGCGGCAAGATGGATCTCGCGATGCAGCTCATTTTCACGCCGATGATCTGGCGGCTGATGGAACGGCGCAAGTAAGCGTTGGCGCGCTGGAAGAGCCGGCCGCCAATACTCGATGTACGGATTCGCAAAACAACTCAAGGAAGAAGCATCATGGCACTGATATCGCTGCGGCAACTGCTTGACCATGCGGCCGAGCATGACTATGGCGTCCCCGCGTTCAACATCAACAATCTGGAGCAGATCCAGGCGGTGATGCAGGCCGCCGATGCCTGCGCGAGCCCGGTGATCCTGCAGGGTTCGGCCGGCGCGCGCAAGTACGCGGGCGAAGCGTTCCTGCGCCATCTGGTGCTTGCCGCGGTCGAGGCCTATCCGCACATTCCGGTGGTGATGCACCAGGACCATGGCGCGAGCCCGGCAGTGTGCCAGCGCTCGCTCCGCTCCGGCTTTACCAGCGTGATGATGGACGGCTCGCTCGAGGAAGACATGAAGACGCCCGCGTCGTACGATTACAACGTCGAAGTCACGCAGCGCGTGGTGGGGATGGCGCACGCGGTCGGCGTCTCGGTCGAGGGCGAGCTAGGCTGTCTCGGCTCGCTCGAATCCGGCATGGCGGGCGAAGAGGACGGCTCCGGCGCCGAAGGCAAGCTCGCGCGCGAGCAATTGTTGACCGATCCCGAGCAGGCAGCCGATTTCGTCAATCGCACCGGCGTTGATGCGCTGGCAATCGCGATCGGCACTTCGCATGGCGCCTATAAGTTCAGCCGCAAACCAAGCGGCGACATCCTCGCGATCGATCGCATCAAGGCCATCCACGCGCGCATTCCCAACACGCACCTCGTGATGCACGGCTCGAGCAGCGTGCCGCAGGAGTGGCTCGACGTGATCCGCCGCCACGGCGGCGAAATCAAGGAGACCTACGGCGTGCCGGTCGAGGAAATCCAGCTCGGCATCAGGCACGGCGTGCGCAAGATCAACATCGACACCGACATCCGGCTCGCGATGACCGGCGCAATGCGCCGGCGCATGATGACCGACAGGAGCGAATTCGATCCGCGCAAGTTCTTCAAGGACGCGACCGAGGCCGCGCGCGGCATCTGCAAGGCGCGCTTCGAGGCGTTCGGCTGCGACGGGCAGGCGCCGCGCATCAAGCCGATAAGCCTGGACCGCCTTGCCGAGCAATATAGCGACGGCACGCTGCGCGAAACAGTAAATTGAATTCTCGAATGGGCTCCCGCCTCGAACTCAGCAATGCCATTCGCGCGCTTGCGATGGACGCCGTGCAACAGGCCAACTCCGGCCACCCCGGCATGCCGATGGGCATGGCGGAAATCGCGGAGGTGCTGTGGAACCATCACCTGCGCCACAACCCGGCCCACCCGCGGTGGTTCGACCGCGACCGCTTCGTGCTCTCGAACGGCCACGGCTCGATGCTGCTCTATGCGCTGCTGCACCTGACGGGCTATGACCTGCCGCTGGCCGAGATCAAGCGCTTCCGGCAACTGCACTCGAAAACACCCGGCCATCCCGAATACGGCGTTGCGCCGGGTGTAGAGACCACCACGGGCCCGCTCGGGCAGGGGGTTGCCAACGCGGTGGGCATGGCGCTCGCGGAACGCCTGCTCGCCGCCGAATTCAACCGTGACGGCCACGCTATCATCGACCATCGCACTTATGTGTTTCTGGGTGATGGCTGCCTGATGGAGGGCATTTCGCACGAAGCGTGTTCGCTCGCCGGCACGTGGGGCCTGGGCAAGCTCATCGCGGTTTACGACGACAACGGCATCTCGATCGACGGGCACGTCAAGGGCTGGTTCACTGACGATACGCCCAAGCGGTTCGCCGCCTACGGCTGGCACGTGATTCCTGACGTGGATGGACATGATTTCGACGCCGTGGGGCAGGCGCTTGCTCAAGCCAAGGCGCAGAGCGAACGGCCGACGCTGATCTGCTGCAAGACGGTGATCGGCAAGGGTGCGCCCACGCGCGCCGGTAGCGCCAAGGCGCACGGCGAGGCGCTGGGCGCCGACGAAGTCGCCGCGACCCGCGCCAACCTCGGCTGGAACCACCCGGCGTTCGAAATCCCGGTAGCCGTGTATGCGGGCTGGGATGCGCGCGCCAAGGGCGCAGCACTCGAAGCGGAGTGGGATAAGAAATTCGCGGCGTATGTGAAAGCGCACCCGCAACAGGCCGCCGAGCTGAAGCGCCGCATCGCCGGCGAACTGCCCGCCAATTGGCGCGCACACTGCGATGCTTTCGTCGCGAAGGCTGACGAGAAAGCAGAAACCGTCGCTACGCGCAAGGCGTCGCAGAACGCGCTCGAAGCGCTGGCGCCGGTGTTACCCGAACTCGTCGGGGGCTCGGCCGACCTTGCCGGCTCCAACCTCACGCTGTGGTCGGGCTCAAAGCCGGTCGGCAAATCAGGCGGCGGCAACTACCTCTATTTCGGCGTGCGCGAGTTCGCGATGACCGCGATTGCCAATGGCTTGAGTCTGCACGACGGGCTGATTCCGTATGCAGCGACGTTTCTCACGTTCTCCGACTACGCGCGCAACGCGCTGCGCATGGCGGCGCTGATGAAAACGCGCGGCATCTTCGTCTATACCCACGATTCCATCGGTCTGGGCGAAGACGGGCCCACGCACCAATCGATAGAGCACGCGGCGAGCCTGCGGCTGATCCCGAATATGGATGTGTGGCGGCCGTGCGACACGGTCGAAACGGCGCGCGCGTGGATCGCCGCGATCGAGCGCAAGGACGGCCCGAGCAGCCTGCTGCTCTCGCGCCAGAACCTGCCGTTTCAGAGGCGCACCGCGGAACAAATTGCGGCGATCGCGCGCGGGGGCTACGTGCTGGCGGAAGCAAGCGGCAAGCCGCAATGCGTGATCATTGCCACCGGATCGGAAGTGCAGCTTGCGCTCGGCGCGCAGCAGGCGCTGGCCGCGCAGGGTATCGCGGTGCGCGTGGTGTCGATGCCGTCGACCAACGTATTCGACCGCCAGGATCGGGCGTGGCGCGAGAGCGTGCTGCTGGGTAACGGAAAAGCGGGCGTCCCGCGCGTTGCGGTGGAAGCCGGCGTGACGGACTTTTGGCGCAAATACGTCGGCGCTGCTGACGACCCCGGGGGCGCGGTGGTCGGCATCGATCGCTACGGCGAATCGGCGCCGGCGGGCGAGTTGTTCAAGTATTTCGGCTTTACCGTCGAGAACGTCGTCAACGCGGTCAAGAGCGTTTGTCGGGCGCTCCAAACGGCATGATCCGCCGCCATGCCGTATTCGTTCAGCAATGCCTGGTGGCCATGGCTGCCACGGACCCGGCTGGCGACCCGACGCTGGCGCGCGAATTCCTGATTTACCTGAGTGAAATTACGGGCACGGTGGAGCACAGACATTTTATTCCGTCGGCAGCGTGCCGAATTCCGGGAACTCGCCACTGCCTTCTGCAATTCGTACGTCGGTCACTACTGCGCCCGGCGGTCCGCGCCGCGCCCATGCGATGATTTTTTCGACGGCATCCGGCGCACCGGACACCATGGCTTCGACGCTGCCGTCGCGGCGGTTGCGCACCCAGCCGGTGATGCCCAGTTCGCGCGCGGTGCGGATCATGAAATAACGAAAGCCGACGCCCTGCACGCGGCCGCTGATTTTGAGATGCCTCGCGATTGTTTTCATCGGTTGTGCCTGTTACCGAGCCGGGCGACCCATGTTTCCATTTATAGGCCCATTAAAAAGATTTTATCGCGTCGCTTGTTGCAGAGTGACGGCAATTCGCTTACCTTAACGCGTTGGTCCGCCGTGACTACGATCAGCACAGGGGGAGTTTATGCGAAACATACGGATCTTTGCATGCGCTGCGCTTGCGGCATGCGTGGCGGCCTTGGCGCTACCGGCGGCAAGTCACGCCGCGGGCGCATCTGCCCCTGGCAACAGCGGGGAAATCACGCTCATTTCCATTGCCGATATCCACGGCAGCCTCGTGCCGCGGCCGAACCTGCGCGGTGATGGAACAAGCCGCATGGAGGGCGGGCTCGCGCGGATGTATACCGTCATCGAGGAAATCCGCAAGCGCCGCAAGCACACGCTGCTGCTCAATACGGGAGACACGATCCAGGGATCGGCCGAGGCGATGTTCACCCGCGGCCAGGCGCTGGTTGACGTGCTCAACCTGTTCCGGATCGACGTGTACGCGCCCGGCAACTGGGAATTCGTATACGGCACCGAGCGCTTTCTCGAGTTGTTCGCGGGCGACAAGCCGCTCGCCTCGTGGAACACGATCGCGGCAAATCTCTATTACGACGGTGAGCCGTACGCGACCCGCACCGGCGAGCTCGTGCTGCCGCCGATCGCGGTGCGAAATGTGGGCGGCTTGCGCGTAGGCTTCATCGGGCTCACGACGCGACGCGGGCCGCAGGTTGTCAGCACTGCGGTGACCGGGGGGTTTTGGTTCACCGGGGGCGACGACGAGGTACCGCTGTACATTCGCGTGCTGCGGGAAAAACTCGGGGTGGATCTGGTGGTGATGCTCTCGGAGCAGGAACTTGCCAACAACATCCGGCTCGCCGAGACCTATCCGGGCGTTGATATCATATTTTGCGCGGACATGCATGAGGTAACGCGCAAGGCTATCGTCACGCGGACCGGGACGGTCATCGTCGAGGTCGGAGAGGACGGAACGCTCGTAGGGGAACTCACTGTCAAGGTTCGCAATGGCAAGATGGAGCGCTGGGAGTGGAAGGCGCACACGATCGATGACCGGGTCAAGGAGAATCCGCGCATCGCCGCCGCCGTGACCGAGGTCCGCAAGACGTTCGTCGCTGGACCTCACTTCAAACAGCACGTCAATCCGTTCAACGGCACGCGCCTGGCACGGCCGATAGATACAGTGGTCGGATACACCAAGGTTCCTTTGCATCGTGCGCATTTCTCGCACGAGAGTATGCCGGCGGTGATCGAGGGCTCGTCGCATCATCTCCTGACGGACGCGTTCCGACACCAGGCCAAGGCCGATATCGGCGCGATCCGCGGCTTCCGCTATGGAACGCACGTGGCGCCCGGTCCGATCCGCATGGAGGATCTATATCGCTTCATCCCGATCGGACCGATGATCGCGCGCGGCACGATCCGGGGTCAGCAGCTCAAGAACCAGATTGAGAACGCGGCGCACGGGTCCTTCAGCCCGCGGGTCGAGGAGTGGACGGGCGGCTGGCTGTTCAATTTCAGCGGCGTGACCATGGATTTTGACGCTTACGCGGCGCGCGGATCGCGGGCGTCCAACATCCGCGTGCAACGGTTCGACGGTAGCTGGGCCCCGCTCGACGTGAAGGCCACCTATAGTTATGCGTCGTATTACTATGCTGTCAATCCGGATCGCATCAACGTGGTTCCCGCAACCAATATCAGCGTGCTGCGGGACGAGAAGGGCAGTTTGCTCGACGCCGTCGAGGTGGTGGTGCGCTACCTGGAATCGTTGCCCGGACGGACAGTCAACCCGGAACCCGACCGGATCCGGCTGGTCAAGCCCTTGCCCAAGCCGCAGTTCGGCAATCCCGAAATTCAGCCGCTCAGGGGCGTGACCAGATAAAAGGCCCGTAGGGGCCCGGATACATTACCGGCCATAGCGCAGGAGGAACCATGACAAGATGCAAGATCGCCGCCGCATATCCCGCATGCGTGGCGCTGCTGTGCGCAGCGGCGCTGCCGTCGTTGGCCGCAGAAGCGTTTTCCCCGTACGGCACGGCGAGCGTCAGGAGCCAGCCATATGAGCCACTGAAGTACGCCGTGGAAGCGACCGCGTACGATCCCGCTGACGTCGCCACTACGCTACGGGTCGCGAAGCAGATGCTCTCGCTTTCGCCGAAGGGCAGCCAGATGACCCTGGTCGTGATCGGCGGTGCGATCCGAGTGTTCGCCAAGGAGAACTACGAGAAGTATCAAGGCATCGTGGACGCCGCCGCTGAACTGCGCGATGCCGGAGTCAGGATCGCCTTCTGCGGCTCATCACTCAAGGGCGCCGGGTTCGCGCCAAGCGATTTCCACGGCTTCGGCGAGGTCGTCTCCGGCGGTTACGTGGAAATTGCCGAGCTCGTCGGGAAGGGCTACGTCCATATCACGCCGCCTGCGATACTGGCAAAGACGAAAGATGCGCGCTACGCCGATCGCCCGGAACTGAAAAAGAAATAATACTCGAAAACCTGCGCTCTCCAGCGGCGCCGCCGGGTCGGCTGTGAGCCGCAGTTGCGGGAGGAGATTTCCCGCGGCCCGCGTTTGGTTTACCTTAGCATGGACGTTCCAAGGCCATGGCAACGTCAAGGAGGGTGGCATGAAGCGACTGCTGACCGGTTTTCTGGCTGTATTGTTTGCGGCTTCAGTGGTCGCCGATGCGGCGACGGCCGCAGAGAGCCCGCACGTCGGGCCCGACAAGGTCGTCTACCATATCAACGATACGGAGGTTCAGGCCACCAGAGCAATGCAGTACATCAACAATCATCTGGAGGCCAACCCGAAGGCGAAAATCGTGGTCGTCACCCACGCATTCGGCGTTGATTTCCTGATGGAGGGGGCGAAGAACAAAAACGGCAACCCCTACAACATTCCGGTCGAGGAACTTGAGGGGCGCGGCGTACGCTTTCTGGTGTGCGAGATCACTCTGCGCGAGCGCCGGCTCACGCGCAAGCAGTTCATCCCCGAGTCGACGTTCGTGCCCTCCGGCGTGGCGGAGATCACGCGGCTGCAGCAGCGTGAGGGCTACGCTTATCTGCGGCCGTGACAAGAATTGAGCCACAGATCAGGATTCGCGGTTCAATTATTGCTCGGCTGTTCTTCGCGCCCCTGGGGGTACCAGGTTAAGCCTGTCACCGACGAAGCAGCAACGGGTTTGACGGCACCGGCGGGAAGCGGGTAATATTGCCGTATTACCTGCCGGGATAGCCATGACTCTGACAGTGAAAATCGACGAACGGACCAAAAGCGCTCTTGGCGAGCGCTGCCGCCGCGAAGGCCAGACGAAGAGCGCGGTGATACGCCGCCTGATCGAGGGCTACATCGCCGAGCGGCTGCGCGCCTCGCCAGCCCAGGTGTACGACGAGGTGACCGGAGGGCGTCCGCCATCGAGCGACCGGAAACCCGCGAGCCGCGACCACAGCCGCATCATCAAGGCCAAGCTGCGTGCCAGGTACGGCGATCGTTGATACCGGGCCGCTCGCCGCCTGGTTTCGCGCGAACGATCCCTTTCACGGCGTCGCGGACCGTTTTTTCCGCGGTTTCGATGGTGTACTTGTCACCACCTGGGCCGTCGTGGTCGAGGTAACGCACCTGCTGCGACCGGAGGCCCAGCTATTGTTCCTGGCTTGGGTGCGAAAAGGGGGCTTGGAGGTGGTCGATATGGGGGCAGCGGATCTGGAGCCGATCGAGCGGCTGATCGCCAAGTACCGCGATCAGCCGATGGACTTCGCCGACGCGACGCTCGTTCTCCTTGCCGACCGAACCGGCGTGGGCGATATCATCACGCTCGATCGCCGGCAGTTCGATGTTTACCGATTCCGTGGCAACCGGTGTTTCAGCCATCTGCTACCCGCGACTTCCCGGCGTTACCGCCGCCCCCGCTGACTTTTTGTCCGTGACTAATTTCCAGCCGGTCGAGGCCGCGGTTACGCTGTCGGTAATCTGGATCGGGCTGGGTGCAATCGGGCTCGCGTGCATGCGCGCGCCGAAGCTGATCACCGGCGTAGTATTTCCTGCCGGGGCGCTGGTGTCGCTCGCGCTCGCGGCGACCGGTCTGTGGGCGATCGGCGCTTCACCGAGTAGCGCGATTTTGCCAGCGGGCCTGCCCGACCTGCCGTTTCACGTGCGCGTCGATGCGCTGTCCGGGTTTTTCCTGCTGCTGCTGGGCGGGGTCTCGTTCGGCATCTCGCTTTTCGCGTGCGGCTACTTCCGCGACACCAGGGCTACGACGCTTGCGCCGCTGAGCCTGCAATACCACGTGTTTCTCGCCAGCATGGCCCTGGTGCTGATCGCCGACGATGCCTATTTGTTCATGGTGACATGGGAGTCGATGGCGCTCTCGTCATATTTCCTCGTCACCACCGAACACCATGACGAACGCAATCGCCGGGCGGGATTCATCTACCTGCTGATCGCGCATTTAGGCGCAATCAGCATCCTGTTGTGCTTCGGCGTGCTGCACGGCGGTCACGGCGACTACACGTTTGCGGCGTTGCGTGCAGCGGACCTGCACGGTTTCTGGGCGACAGTGGCGTTCCTGCTGGCGTTTTTCGGTTTCGGCGCCAAAGCCGGCATGCTGCCGCTGCACGTATGGCTGCCGGAAGCGCACCCGGCCGCGCCCTCGCCGGTGTCGGCCCTGATGAGCGGCGTGATGATTAAAACCGCGATTTACGGCATGGTGCGCGTCATTTTCGATCTGATCGGCAACATACGCTGGGAATGGGGACTCACCGTGCTTTTGTTCGGCGCCGCCACCTCGCTGTTCGGCGTGCTGTTCGCATTGATGCAGCACGATCTGAAGCGCTTGCTTGCATACCACTCGGTCGAGAACATCGGCATCATCCTGATCGGTATCGGGCTCGCGATGGTGTTTATCGGCAGCGGCCACCCGGTCGCCGGCGCGCTCGGGCTGATCGCCGGGCTTTACCACACGCTCAATCACGCGGTGTTCAAGGGGCTGCTGTTTCTGGGCGCCGGTGCAATCCTGAAATCGACGGGCCTGAGGAACTTGAACGAGATGGGCGGATTGATCCGCTACCTGCCGCATACCGCGCTTTATTTTCTGATCGGTGCGCTCGCGATCTCGGCGCTGCCGCCGTTGAACGGTTTTGTGTCCGAGTGGCTGACCTTCCAGGCCTCGCTGCAGGCACCACAGCTTGCGAGCAGCGTGGTCCGTAGCCTGGTACCTATCGTTGCCGCCGTGCTCGCGCTCTCCGGAGCGCTGACCGGCATGTGCTTCGTCAAGGTTTACGGCATTGCCTTTCTCGGCCAGCGCCGCCATGAGTATTCGGTGCAACCGGATGAAGCGAGCGGCTGGGAGCGCGCGGGAATGTTGTGGCTCGCGATCGCCTGCTTCGCGCTCGGGCTCGCCCCGGTGTTCGTGATCGGCGAACTCAACACCGTCTGTCTCGCCCTGACCGGCGCCGGCCTGAGCGATGAGGCGATGGCCTCGGGCTGGCTGTGGCTCGCGCCGACCTCGGGCGCGCAGGCAAGCTACAGCCCGGTGGTGTTTCTGCTGGTGATCGCGGCCGTATTCGGCCTGACTTTCGTGTTGGTCCGCCATTTCTATCACGGCAGGCTGCGCCGCGCTGACCCGTGGGACTGCGGCTTCCCGGCGCAGACGTCGCGCATGCAGGATAGCGCGGACGCCTTCGGCCAGCCGATCCGCCAGATTTTCGCGCCGGCCTTTCTGATCAAGCGTGAAATTCCGCGGGCCGATGATCTGCAGCCCGTGTTCACGCAGTCGGTGGAGGACCGGCACTGGTATTCGATGTATCTGCCGATCGCGCGCTTCACCGAATTTCTCTCCGGCCACTTCGGCAGGCTGCAGCAGGGGCGCATTTCGGTCTACCTGCTTTTCAGCTTCATGACCCTGATTGCGCTCTTGGTGTTTGCGCAATGAACGTCGCAGGCGGAATCGTTTTCCAGGTACTGCAATCGGTGCTGGTACTGCTGCTCGCGCCGCTCATGCTGGGCTGGGTCAACCAGTGCCGCGCGTGGCTGCAGAACCGGAGCGGCGCGGGAATCTGGCAGCCGTACCGGGTGCTGCACAAATTGTTCCACAAGGACGCGGTGCTCGCGCATAACGCGTCCCCCTTGTTCCGCGCCACGCCTTACATCCTGTTCGGCTGCATGTGGCTCGCGGTCGGCATCGTGCCGGTGCTGGCGACCTCGCTGCCGTTCGCGCCCGCCGCGGACGTGATCGCGCTGGTCGGGCTGTTCGCGCTGGCGCGGGTATTCGTCTCGCTCGCCGGCATGGACGTCGGCACCTCGTTCGGCACGCTCGGTGCGCGCCGCGAGATGATGATCGGTTTTCTGGCCGAGCCGGCGATGCTGATGACGCTGTTTACCGCCTCACTCATCAGCCACTCCACTTCGCTGGCGACCATCGTCGAGACGCTGGGGCAGCGCGAGTTCGTGATCTATCCGAGCATGGCGTTTGCGGCCATCGCTTTCCTGATGGTGCTGCTCGCGGAGAACGCGCGCATTCCGATCGACAATCCGTCCACGCATCTTGAACTCACCATGATCCATGAAGCGATGGTTCTCGAGTACTCGGCGCGCCATCTGGCGTTGATTGAGTGGGCGGCAAGCCTCAAGCTCACCGCCTACATTACCATCGGCATCGCCATTTTCGTGCCATGGGGCATTGCGCAGGCCGGCGACTGGGCAGCGTTGCCCGTCGCGCTCGCTGCGCTGCTGCTGAAACTGCTCGCGGCCGGCGCCGGGCTGGCGCTGCTGGAAACGCTCTCGGCCAAGATGCGAATTTTCCGCGCGCCGGAGTTTCTCGGCACCGCGTTCCTGCTGGCCACGCTTGGCATGCTTACGCACTTCCTGCTCGAACGATGAATCTGCCTTTCTACGCCCAGCTGATCAACCTGTGCGCGGCGCTGCTGCTGCTGCTCGCGTTCGCGATGCTCACGCAGCGGCGCATCCTTTCACTCATCAACCTGTTCGCTCTGCAGGGCATGGTGCTGGTGGCCTCCACGCTGGTGATCTCGTATTCCACGGACCAGAGCCATTTGTATTACTCTGCGCTGCTGACGTTCGTGCTCAAGGTTCTGCTGCTGCCGTGGATCCTGCACCGTTTGATTCGCGCGCTGAAGGTGCGCTGGGATGTGGAAACCGTGATCAATATCCCGGCGACGATGCTGATTGGAATCGTGCTGGTGATTTTCGCGTTCAACCTCGCCGCACCGATCTCGGAGATCGCCGGAACCGTCACCAAGAGCACGCTCGGTATTGCCACCGCCTGCATCCTGCTCGCATTCCTGATGATGATCACGCGCCGCAAGGCGGTCTCGCAGGTGATCGGCTTCCTGGCGATGGAAAACGGGCTGCTATTCGCAGCGACTTCGGCGACCTATGGCATGCCCCTGGTGGTGGAGCTCGGTATCGCGCTCGACGTGCTGGTCGGCACGCTGATTTTCGGCGTGTTCTTCTTCCACATCCGCGAGACTTTCGAGAGCCTCGACATCCATCACCTGGAAAAACTCAAGGAACGCTGATGGAACTCATGTTCGTGCTGGGCGTGCCGTTCGCCGGCGGCATAATGCTCGGATTCTGGGGGCATCGTCATTTCGCGCCCGAGCTCAACTCGGGAATGAGCCTGCTGACGTTTCTCGCGGCCGCGGGCCTGACCGCGCGGGTAATCGCCGACGGGCCGGTGCTGGTGTGGGACGGGAATTTTTTCGTCGATTCCTTCAATGTGTTTCTGGTGGCTTTGACCGCGTTCGTCGCGTTCACCACATCACTGTTCAGCCGCCCCTACATGCGCATCGAACTCGCCCACGGCAGGCTTACGCCGAACCGGCTGCGGCTCTACCACAGCATGTATCAGATGTTCAGCTTCACCATGCTGCTCGCGCTGCTCACCAACAACGTCGGCGTGCTGTGGGTGGCGATGGAGGCGGCCACGCTCACCACCGTGCTGCTGGTGAGCCTTTACCGCACCCCGGCGAGCCTCGAGGCGGCGTGGAAATATTTCATTTTGTGCGGAGTCGGACTTGCGCAGGCATTGTTCGGCACCATCCTGCTCTACTTTGCCGCGGAGAAAGTGCTGGGGCCGGGCGGCACCGCACTGCTGTGGACGCAATTGAACGAGGTGAAAGGCGGGCTTGAGCCGACCGTGCTGGGCCTCGCGTTTGTGTTTCTATTGGTCGGCTACGGCACCAAGGTCGGGCTTGCGCCGCTGCACAACTGGCTGCCGGATGCGCACGCCGAAGGCCCGACGCCGATCTCGGCCGTGCTCTCGGGGCTGCTGCTCAACGTTGCGCTCTACGCCGTGGTGCGCGCCAAGGTGCTGGTCGACGGCGCGCTCGGCACCCATTTCGCCGGCAACCTGATGATGGGGTTCGGCCTGCTGTCGGTGGTGGTGGCCGCGTTCCTGCTGTCGCGCCAGAAAGACATCAAGCGGCTCTTCGCGTACTCCTCGATCGAGCACATGGGGTTGATGACGTTTGCTTTCGGCATGGGCGGTGCGCTGGCAACTTTTGCCGGGTTATTGCATATGACGGTGCACTCGCTTACCAAATCGGCGATTTTCTTCACGGTCGGCCATGCCGCGCAAAAATCCGGCACGCAGATCATGGCGGACATCCGCGGACTCATCGGCAGCAATCCGACCATCGGCTGGGGGCTGATGATCGGCAGCCTTGCCATTCTCGGCATGCCGCCGTTCGGCGTGTTTGCGAGCGAGTTCATGATCCTGACTGCCGCGATGCACCAGCAGCCCTGGGCCACGCCGTTTTTGCTCGTCGCGCTTGGCGTGGCCTTTGCCGCTATTTTCGGCAAAGTCCAGCCGATGGTGTTCGGCGAGCCGAGCGCAAAGCGCCTGCCGCACCGGCCGGCGTTGGTACCGGTGTTCGTGCATCTGGCGATCGTGCTGCTGCTCGGGCTTTACATTCCGCCGTATCTTGCCGGCTGGTACCGGCAGGCAGCGCAATTGATAGGATGAGGCGTGAGGCGAAAAAACACTCGATTAACTGGAAGCCATCTCAAAAATGGTGGCATCTGCATGTGCGAAACTTTTTCCCCTCACCCTCGCTCCCTCTCCCGGAGGGAGAGGGAAGACAGGCTTCCTTCTCCCTCCGGGAGAAGGGCCGGGGATGAGGGAAGGGGTTTGGTTGCGCATATTTTTGAGACCGCTTGTAGCAATGAAATTAGAAGATTTTCAGATTGAACTGAAGCAAATGCCCGGCGCGATGCCGGTGTGGCACGGGTGCGTCGACGCGCAACAATGGTGCACGGCGTGCCGGCAGGTACGCGACAAAGGCGGGCGGCTGGTCGCATTGTGGGGCGCCGACAACAGCGACCGGGGGGAAGGAAACGCTGTGTACGCGGCGTTGACAGTGTCGCCGGGGCTGCTGGTAATCACGCTGCCGCTTTCCGGTGAAAGCTTTCCCGATATCTCCGGCATCTTTCCGGCGGCGGGCCGGATGCAGCGCGCGATCTGCGATTTGTTCGGCGTGCGGGCCGAGGGCGCTCCGGATCAGCGCAAGTGGTTGCGGCACGCCGCCTGGCCCGGGAACGTGTTTCCGCTGCGCAAAGCGTTCGACGGCGGCACGGTATTTGCGAACGGTGCTGACGATTATCCGTTCGTGCAGGTGGGCGGCGAGGGCGTGCACGAAATTCCGGTTGGACCAGTGCACGCCGGCACCATAGAGCCGGGTCATTTCCGTTTCTCGATTGTCGGCGAAGGCGTTCTGCGGCTGGAGGAACGGCTCGGCTACAAACACAAAGGCATCGAGAAACGCTTTGAGTCGATGACTCTCGCAGCAGGCGCGAAGCTCGCCGGGCGCGTGTCCGGCGATTCCACGGTGGCCTTTGCCTGGGCTTACGCGATGGCGGTGGAAAGCGTTACCGGCGCAGTTCCGCCGCCGCGGGCGCTGTGGCTGCGGGCATTGTTGCTTGAGCGCGAACGCATCGGCCAGCATCTTTGGGACCTGGGTTTTCTGGGCAACGACGCGGGATTCGCATTCGGCCTGACACAGTTTTCCTGCCTGCGCGAGGATATGCTGCGCGCCAATGCCGCGCTGTTCGGCCACCGTTATCTGATGGACACCATCGTGCCCGGGGGCGTGGCGCGCGATATCGATGCCGAAGGCAGCGCCAGATTGCGTGCAGAAATCGACACGGTCGGCAGAATCGTGACGCGGCTCAAAGAGATCTACGACGAGCATGCGGGTCTGCAGGACCGCTTCATGGACTGCGGGCGCGTCAAGCCCGAACTCGCCGCTCGTCTCGGGCTTACCGGCATGGCGGGCCGCGCCAGCGCGGTGGCGTGTGACCTGCGCGTGCAGTTTCCGCCGGCCCCTTATGACGAATTGGATGTCCGTATGGTCACGCATCACGACGGCGACGTGGCGGCGCGGGTGACCGTGCGCTTCGAGGAAATCGCCGAATCGCTGCGGTTGCTCGATTTGATTCTCGCCAAACTGCCGGGCGGAGAAATTGCCGCACCGGTTCCGCATGCACCCGCGAACTCGTTCGCCATCGGCTGCGTGGAGGGCTGGCGCGGCGAAGTGATGATTGCGCTCGAAACCGGCGCCGATAACCGCATCCGCCGCCTGCACCCGCATGATCCATCATGGCAAAACTGGCCGCTGCTGGAGCGCGCGGTGCTCGGCAACATCGTGCCGGATTTCCCGTTGATCAACAAATCATTCAACCTGAGCTATTCGGGACAGGACTTGTAGGAGAGGCGAGAGGCGTGTATCAGATACTGAAACAGATCATGGTGACCGGCATCAAGACCGAGGCGCCGCCGCAGGCGGACGAGGCGTTGCGTGTCACCGGCGAGCGGCTGAAAGCCGAGGTCCTGCAATATTTCGCCGGCGCGCTGACCATACGTCACGTCGACGCCGGCTCGTGCAATGGCTGCGAACTCGAAATCAATTCGCTCAACAATCCGTACTACAACCTCGAAGGGCTCGGCATCAAGTTCGTCGCCAGCCCGCGCCATGCCGACATGCTGCTGGTGACCGGGCCGGTGTCGCGCCACATGGAGGTGGCGCTGAAGCGTACCTATGAGGCAACGCCGGAGCCCAAGCTGGTGGTCGCGCTCGGCGATTGCGGCTGCACCGGCGGAATTTTCGGCGAGAGCTACGCGAGCTGCGGCCGCGTGTCGAACGTGATTCCGGTCGATGTCGCAGTGCCGGGCTGCCCGCCGACGCCGTTTGCGATCATGCAGGGGATATTGACTGCGATCTCAACCCGGAAGAGCGTGCGGCCATGATGAAATCTGAGCGGGTCAGGATCAGCAAGCTGATTAAAGCCGCTGGTATCAAAGTCGATTGATTGCGAAGGGGCGACATGGTGACGAATCTCGATATCCAGAAACGCGAAGTGGTTCTTGGCGGAAAGTCCTTCGGCGCTGCCGGCGCCTATGAAAAGATCGCCGGCACGATCCGCTTCGCCGCCGATCCCGCCCATCCTCTGCACCGGCAGATCACGGACATCGGGCTTGCACCAAGGAATGCCGAGGGGCGCGTCGAGTTCTCGGCCGATTTTTATCTGCTGAAGCCCGTCGATGCGCGCAGGAGCAAGGGGCGGCTTTTGCTTGACGTGGCCAATCGCGGCCGCAAGGTCGCGCTCGGCTTGTTCAACAGCACTCCGCGCGTTCCCGATCCCGGCGCACCGGCCGATTTCGGCAATGGTTTCCTGATGCGTCATGGCTACACGGTCGCGTGGGTTGGCTGGCAACCGGACGTGCCGCGCAAGGACGGCCTTATCGCGCTCGATGTACCGCGCGCGAAAGGGGTCACGGGATTCGCCCGCTGCGAGCTGCGCCCGAACACGCGGGTGGACACCCTGCCACTGGCTGATCGCTATCACATTCCGAATCCGACTGTCGATGTCGCAGATCCGCAGGCTCGCGTCACGGTGCGCGAGCATGCCGGTGCCGCCGCGGTCGCGGTGCCGCGCTCGGCCTGGCGCTTTTCTGATCCGGGTCATATCGAGTTAAAGGGCGGCTTTACTCCGGGAGCGATTTACGACGTCATCTACCGCTGTGCTGATCCGCAGTTGGTGGGACTTGGATTCCTCGCCGTGCGCGATACCGCGGCGTGGCTGCGCTGGGCGCCGGCCGCAAGCGGCAACCCGTGCGCCGGCGAAATCGAGCGCGCGTACCTTTTTGGCGTGTCGCAAAGCGGGCGTCTCCTTCGCCAGATGCTGTTTCTCGGTCTCGACGAGGATGAGCAGGGGCGCATGGTTTTCGACGCGGTGTTTTCGCACGTCGCCGGCGGCCGGCGCGGAGAATTCAATCTGCGCTTCGGTCAGCCTTCGCTCAACGCGCACGAGGCGGTAGGCAGCCTTCCGCCGTTCAACGATGAGGCGCTGTTCAAGCGGATTCGGGAGCGCGGACGCACCCCGCGCATTTTCGCGATCAACACCTCGGCCGAGTACTGGCGCGGCGACGGATCGCTCATACACACTGATGTCGACGGAAGCCGCGATGCAGAGCCGGCGGAGTTCGTGCGCACCTATCTCTTCGCAGGCGCGCAGCACCTGCCGGGCGCGCTGCCGCCGCCGGACGCAGACCCCAATACCGGCAGCCGCGGCCAGCATTGCTTCAACGTGTCGGATTACGCACCGCTGCTGCGTAGCGCGCTCGTCAATCTGGACCGCTGGGTGAGTGAAGGCGTCGAACCGCCGCCGAGTGCTTTTCCGCGCATTGCCGACGGAACCGCCGTGGAGGCGGAGTCGCTCGAAAAAGTTTTTCAAACGCTGCCCGGGGTGCGCTTTCCCGACCGGGTCACGCGGCCGTTGCGGCTCGACTTCGGGCCGGACCTCGAAAAAGGCATTGCGCAATATCCACCCCGGCTCGGCGCGCCGTACCGCACGTACGTGTCGGCCGTAGACGCCGATGGCAATGAACTCGCAGGCATCCGGGGGCCGGAGCTCGCGGCGCCGCTCGCGACATTGACCGGGTGGAACCCGCGCCATCCCGAGCAGGGCGCACCGGGCGATCTCATGTCGATGATGGGATCGACGCTGCCGTTTGCACGCACACGCGCCGAGCGCGAGCAAAGCGGCGATCCGCGCCTGTCCGTCGCCGAACGTTACCCGTCGCGCGCGGCGTATCTCGAGCGCGTGCGCGAAGTTGCACGCGATCTCATTGCCGCGCGGCACGTGCTCGCCGAGGACCTCGAAGTCATCGTCGAGCGCGCAGGCCAGCGCTGGGACTGGGGGGTCAGGTCTTGACTTGTTCCAGTACGGCGCGAGCCGTACGCTGCGCGCGGTCAGGAACCGCGGCCTGTGGCCTGAGAATCTGGCGTATGGCCAAGACGTCCTGCAGCTTGTCAAAGCCGGCGTTAAGTTCGCCGAACCCGATGTAGCCGTCGATCAACTGGTCGACCGGCAGGCGGCCCTCCTGGTACAGGCGCAGGAACCGTGGAATATCGCGCACCGGCACGCACGAACCCATGAAGCTGCCGCGGATGGATTTCTCCTGCCCGACCAGATCGCATTGGTTGACGCTGATGCACGCACTCGACGGCGGAAGGCCGCAGACCACCACGGTTCCGCCGTACTGGATGAGCGCGTAAGCCATGGTCATCGCTTCCGCGCTGCCCGCCAATTCGAAGGCATAATCGACACCACCGCCGGTCAGATCGCGCACCTGCTCGACGCAATCGGCGTCCCGCGCGCATATCGCATGCGTGGCGCCGACCCTGCGCGCGACCTCCAGCTTGGCCGGCTCGCGGTCGATGGCGATGATCGTTCCGGCACCGGCCAATCTCGCGCCGAGGATACCGCTCAGTCCAACCCCGCCCAGACCAATGACCGCGACCGAGTCTCCCGCGCGGATACGCGCGGTATTGACCACGGCGCCCACGCCGGTCATGACGGCGCATCCGAACAGCGCTGCGTCCGCCAGCGGCAGGTCCTTGTCGATGACGACCACGCTGCCGCGATCGACCACCACGTACTCGGCCATGCACGATAGCCCCAATTGATGGCCGATCCGCTCCCCGTTCAACGCTGTGATTCGGCTACCGCCGGCCATCAATTCACAGGCCGCCTTTGCGATGCGGGCCCGCTCACAGACCTGCGGCCGCCCCTCCAGACAGCGCCGGCAGCGGCCGCAGGATGCCGAGAACTGGAACACCACGTGGTCGCCGGTGCGGACATCATCGATGGCGGAGCCGACCTCAACGACCTCTCCGGATCCTTCATGCCCCAATCCTATCGGCACCGGACGCGGACGATCGCCGTTGATCATCGACAAGTCCGAATGGCACAGCCCTGCGCCGACAATGCGGACCAGCAATTCAACCGGCCTGGGCGAGGCAAGATTTACTTCCTCGATGGAAATCGGTTTGGACTGCGCCCAGGGGCGCGGCGCCCCGACGGCCCGCAGGACTGCGGCTTTGCATCGTATTGTCATAAAATATCCTGGTCTGGTTGCGCGAGAAAATCCCAACGTTTGAGAGAACGCGCCGCATTCCGGCGCTCGCTCGAGCGGCGTTAATTTTCCGGTATCCGCGGATTTTACGCGACCCTGTATTTCGCTATCATCTTCTGATCGAGCACTAGCCCCAAGCCCGGCGCGTCGGCGATTTCGGCCATTCCATCCTTGATGGTCGGGCGGTTGAGCCACATCGCCTGCCATACCGGGTCGCGGTCCGGATCGGCGAAACATTCGAGATAAGTGCCATGCGGCACCGCAGTGAGCAAGTGCTGCGCGACCTGCGATTCTTCGTGGTGCGCCATGCGCACGCCGGCAGCGTGACACAGCGCGGCGGCGCGCCGCCAGTCGGTGATGCCGCCGCCTTCAGAGACATCGAAATTGACGAAATCCACCGCACCCCCGTCGACGAGGCGGCGCACGCCGTGACTGGTGATCTCGCACTGACCGGCGGTGACCGGAATGCGCGTAGCTTGCCGCACGCGCGCCATCATCGCAACGTCGTCGTACCAGTGGCACGGCTCTTCGAACCAGCCGATGTTGAGCGGCTCGACCAAACGAGCAAAGCGGATCGCGTCGGGCGCGTTCCAGCCGCGGTTGGCGTCGACCACGAGGATGAAATCGTCGCCTGCGGCCTTGCGCGCAGCTTCGACGCGCTTCGCGTCTGCTTCGGGCGTCAAGCCGCCGACTTTGAACTTGCAGCCGGCCATGCCGACTTTGTGGTACATCTCCATCTCGCGCCCGTAATCGGCGAGCGTCCTGCCCTCGACGTAATAGCCGCCGATCGAGATGATGGGCAGCCGCGTGCGGTAGCCGCCGAGCAATTGGCGCACGCTCTTGCCGGCGGCCTTGCCGACGAGGTCCCACACCGCGCAGTCGACACATGCAATGGCTTCCAGCAGGAGCTTCTTGTTGCCGCTCGAGTGCGTGAGCGCGAACATTTTTTCCCAGATGCGCTCGGTGGCGAAAATGTCTTCACCGAT
>Ga0080064_1001852_pt1 | contig 39514 bp, 44 predicted proteins | sample Subgrocontami54m_FD_69260 | JGI IMG/M metagenome (GOLD analysis project Ga0080064, IMG submission 69260) | Subsurface groundwater microbial communities from S. Glens Falls, New York, USA - GMW46 contaminated, 5.4 m (SPADES assembly) (version 2) ...
CCCTCGACGCGTGGTTGAAGCCGCTCCACGACGCCAGGAGCGGCTCGTACACGGCAGCCGACGACACGAGGCCCTCCTCCTTCCGATCCCGCCTCACCGCGATGCCGCCGCTCGAACGGGGCTCCCTATTCCCGAATCAAGTCCTGGCCATCGAAAACCTGGAGCAGTCCCTCAAGAAGGACAAGCCGCGTGCGCTCATCCAGATGGCGACCGGCTCCGGCAAGACCATCATGGCGGTCACGTCGCTCTACCGCCTGATCAAGTTCGCCGGGGCCCGCCGCGCCCTCTTCCTCGTCGACCGCACGAACCTTGGCGAGCAGGCGGAGAAGGAGTTCCAGGGCTTCCGGACGCCCGACACCCACCGGAAGTTCACGGAACTCTACAACGTCCAGCGCCTGACCTCGAACACCATCGGCGCATCGACGAAGGTCGCCATCACCACCGTCCAGCGGCTCTACTCCATGCTCAAGGGCGATCCCGACCTCGATCCGAGCGAGGAGGAGGGGACGCAGTTCACCGCTGAGGGGCCGACCCCGAAGGAGCCGCTGCCCGTCGTCTACAACGCCGCCTACCCGCCCGAGTACTTCGACGTGATCTTCATCGACGAGTGCCACCGCTCAATCTACTCGCTGTGGCGCCAGGTGCTGGAGTACTTCGACGCGCACCTCATCGGGCTCACCGCGACGCCGGCGAAGCAGACGTTCGGCTTCTTCCACGGCAACCTCGTCATGGAGTACTCGCACGAGCAGGCGGTCGCCGACGGCGTGAACGTCCAGTTCCTCGTCTACAAGCTCCGAACGAGGATCACCGAGCAGGGCTCCACCATCGAGGCGGGCGACGACACGATGCTGCGGGTGCGCACGCGCTCCGGCGAGAAATGGATGAAGCCTGACCAGGACATCCACTACAAGGGCAGCGACCTCGACAACAGGGTCGTCACGCCCGACCAGATCCGCACGCTCGTCCGCGCCTTCAAGGAGCGCGTCTGCACCGAGATCTTCCCCGGCCGCAAGAACGTGCCGAAGACCCTCGTGTTCGCGAAGGACGACCAGCACGCCGAGGACATCGTCAAGATCATCCGAGAGGAGTTCGGCGAGGGGAACGACTTCTGCCAGAAGATCACGTACAAGACGACCGGCAGGAAGCCCGCCGACCTGATCCAGGACTTCCGCACGGGGTTCAATCCGCGCATCGCGGTCACCGTCGACATGATCGCCACGGGCACCGACATCCGGCCCATCGAGATCGTCTGGTTCATGCGCTCGGTGCAGAGCCGCGTCATGTTCGAGCAGATGAAGGGCCGCGGTGTGCGGATCGTGAGCAAGACCGACCTCCTCCAAGTCTCACCGGACGCGACCGCCAAGACGCACTTCGTGATCGTCGACTGCGTCGGGGTGACGGAGAGCGACCTCAGCGACACGCAGCCCTTGGAGCGCAAGCGGAACGTCTCGCTCAAGGAGCTTCTCGAACACGTCGCCGCCGGGGGCACCCATCCCGACGTCCTGTCGTCCCTGGCGGCCCGACTCGCCCGTCTGGATCGCGAGTGCAGCGTGGAGGAGCGCAAGGCGATCTGCGACGCCGCCGGCGGCAAGACCGTGAACGAGATTGCTGCCGCGCTGGTCGCCGCCGTCGATCCTGATCGCCATGTCGCCGAAGCGCGCGAACTCTTCAAGCTCGACCAGCAGGCCGAGCCGACGCCCGAGCAGATCAAGAAGGCGTCGGCAAAGTTGGGGAAGGCGGCAGCGGAGCCGCTTGCCGGAAAGCCAGATCTTCGGGAAAAGCTGCTCTCCATCCAGAAGGCGCACGAGCAGATCGTCGACGACATCAGCCTGGACGCCTTGCTCCTCGACAAGACGGGCTACTCTAAGGAGGCGAAGGAGCACGCCATGTCGATGGTGGCCTCGTTCGAGCAGTACTTGGCCGAGCACAAGGACGAGATCGAGGCGCTCAAGTTCTTCTACTCGATCCCGCACGGGCAGCGGCTTCACTTCAAGGACATCAAGGCCCTCGCCGATGCGATCCAGCAGCAGCCGCGCTCCTGGACGCCCGAGAAGCTGTGGCGAGCCTACGAGATGCTGCAGAAGGACAAGGTCAAGGGAGCGGGCGGCAAGCGGCTCCTCACGGACATCGTGTCGCTGGTGCGGTTCGCGCTACATCAGGACAGCGAGCTACGGCCGTACCCGGAGCGGGTGCAGGAGCGGTTCGCGACTTGGATGACGCAGCAGGCCAACAAGGGACGGCAGTTCACCGATCCGCAGGTGCGGTGGTTGGAGATGATGCGCGACCACATCGCGACGAGCGTCGAGATGGACGTCGAGGATCTGGATGCGGCACCCTTCGTCCAGAAGGGCGGGCGCGGGAAGGCGTCGGAGGTGTTCGGGAAGGCGTTGTCCACGGTCATCAAGGAACTCAACGAGGTGCTGGTGGCGTGAGCGAGCTTCCTGCCGGGTGGGTGCGCATCTGCCTCGATGACATCGCCGCTGATGAGCCACGGGCGATAACGGACGGGCCGTTCGGCTCGAACCTCAAGACGGAGCACTACCAGGCCTCCGGCCCACGCGTGATCCGACTACAGAACATCGGCGAGGCCCGCTTCATCGACGAAGAGGCCCACATTTCGCAGGAGCACTTCGCATCGCTCCGGCAGCATCAGGCGAAGGCGGGGGACATCCTCGTGGCGATGCTCGGCGAAACGCTACCCCGCGCCTGCCTCGTGCCGCCGACGTTGGGACCGGCGATCGTCAAGGCGGACTGCGCACGCGTCCGCGTGAACCCCACCCTCGCCCTCGGGCCGTTTGTCAGCTACGCCTTGAACTCGGATCCGGTTCGGCGGGAGGCGGCGAAACTCATCCATGGAGTCGGTCGCCCACGCCTCGGTTTGACCCTGCTCCGCACGATCCAGGTGCCGCTTGCGCCGCTGGGTGAGCAACGTAGCGTGGTCGAGGCCATCGAGTCGCATCTCTCGCGGCTCGACGAGACAGTCGCCCTCCTTGAGCGCGTCCAGCGAAACCTCGCCCGCTACCGGGCATCGGTGCTCACGGCGGCGGTCGAGGGTCGGCTGGTGCCCACGGAGGCCGAACTCGCCCGAGCCGAGAAGCGGGACTACGAGCCTGCGTCCGCGCTGCTCAAGCGCATCCTTGCCGAGCGGCGGCGCCGGTGGGAGGAGGCCACCCTCGAACGGCTGCGGGCGCACGGGCAGACGCCAAAGGGCGATGGGTGGAAGGCGAAGTACGAGGAGCCGGACGTGCCCGACACGAGTAGCCTGCCAGACCTGCCGAAGGGCTGGTGCTGGGCGACGGTGGATCAACTATCCACGGAAGTCCGCTATGGGAGTAGCGCCAAGTGCCTCGAAGAACTGGAAGGCGGTGTTCCAGTCTTCCGCATGGGGAACATCGTCAACGGCGAGTTGAGAACTGACTCGCTGAAGTACCTGCCGAGGAACCACGCAGAGTTTCCAGAGCTTCTGCTTCTGCCCGGCGACCTGCTCTTCAACCGGACGAACAGTGCAGAACTCGTCGGGAAGTCCGCCGTGTACCGGGGGCAGGAGAACGCTGCTTCGTGTGCGTCGTACCTCATCCGTGTGCGGTTCGCCGAGGACGGTCTCTCGGACTACGTCGCCGCCTATTTGAACTCGTCGCACGGTCGGCGGTGGATTGCTGATGTCGTCACGCAGCAGGTAGGCCAGGCAAACGTCAATGGAACGAAGCTGCGGGCCTGCGCGATTCCCCTTGCGCCTCGGGTAGAACAATCCCGCATCCTCTCGGAGATCGAACGGGTCTTCTCGAACGTCGCGGCAGCACTGGATGTTGCGCGGCGGAACGAGAAGCGGTGTTCGCGTCTCCGCCAGTCCATCCTCAAGTGGGCTTTCGAGGGCAAGCTGGTCGATCAAGACCCGGGCGACGAACCGGCTTCCGACCTCCTCGCCCGTATTCGCGCAGAGAAGAATCGCGACGCCCCCGTTTCGGCCGCGTCCGCCCCGCGCCGCACGAAGAGGAAGGCATGACCACGAACAATGCCACCGACGGCAACGGCGGCGAGCGCGGCGACAGCAACCGCGTCGTCCAGAAGCTCTGGTCGTACTGCCACGTCCTGCGCGACGACGGGCTCTCCTACCAGGACTACCTGGAGCAGTTGACGCAACTCCTATTCCTGAAGATGGCCGACGAGCGGGCCGAGATCGCGGGGCAGGAGCAGCCCATCCCGAAGGGGTACCGTTGGGCGGATCTCGTCAGGCCCGACATGGAGGGGACGAAGCTCGAAGACCACTACCGCAAGACCCTGCAGAGGCTCGCAGAGACGGGCGGGATGCTCGGGCTCATCTTCCGCAAGGCGCAGAACAAGATTCAGGATCCCGCGAAGCTACGCCAGATCATCGTCGAGCTGATCGGGAAGGAGAACTGGCTGGCGATGTCGGCCGACGTGAAGGGTGACGCCTACGAGGGGCTGCTGGAACGGAACGCGCAGGACACCAAGAGCGGCGCGGGGCAGTACTTCACGCCGCGCTCCCTCATCACCGCCATCGTCGACTGCGTCCAGCCGAAACCGGGCGAGGCGATCATCGATCCCGCCTGCGGCACGGGCGGCTTCCTGCTCGCCGCGCACGACTACCTCCTCAGGCACCACACCCTCGACAAGGACGAGAAGAAGCATCTCCGCTTCGACGCCCTCCGGGGCGTGGAGCTTGTCGACGGCGTGACGCGCCTGTGCGCCATGAACCTCTTCCTGCACGGGATTGGGCCCGATGACGATAGGAGGGCCGCCCCAATCAAGACCGACGACTCCCTGCGGAACGAGCCGTCGGAGCACTTCGACGTCGTCATCACCAACCCGCCCTTCGGCGTCCGCTCCTCGATCACCGTCGTCAACGAGGAGGGCGACGTCGACAAGCAGTCCGTCGTCTACAGCCGCCCCGACTTCTGGACGACCACGAACAACAAACAGCTCAACTTCGTCCAGCACGTCCGCTCGCTGCTTAAGATGAACGGCCGCGCCGCCGTGGTCGTGCCGGACAACGTGCTCTTCGAGGGCGGCGCGGGGGAGACCGTGCGGCGGCGGCTGCTGCAGGAGTGCGACGTCCACACCCTCCTCCGGCTGCCGACCGGCATCTTCTACGCGCAGGGCGTGAAGGCGAACGTCCTCTTCTTCGAGCGGAAGCCGGGGCAGAATGCTGCCTGGACGAAGAAGGTGTGGGTCTACGATCTGCGGACGAACCAGCACTTCACGCTCAAGCAGAACTCGATGACCCGGTCGGATCTCGACGAGTTCGTCGGGTGCTACTGCGCGGGCGAGCGGCACAAGCGGAAGCCGACGTGGTCGGAGAAGCGCCCGGATGGTCGCTGGCGGGCCTACACGTACGAGGAGATCATCGCCCGCGACAAGGTCAGCCTCGACCTCTCCTGGCTCCGGGACGAGAGCCTGGAAGACGCCGCGAACCTGCCCGATCCCAACGTGCTGGCGCAGGAGATCGCGGACGACCTAGAAGCGGCGCTGGAACAGATCCAGGAGATTCTCGGGGATTTGCAGGCGCGGGTGCGCAAGTAGGCCAGATCAGATTGAACGCCGCGCTCGGCGACGGCACCGCCGCCAGCGTGTCGAGGGCTGCCCGCCTCAGCGGCCAGGTCGACGCGGTCGTGCTCCGACGGGACGGTGAGGCGCTCCTCCTGCCCCGATGGGACGAGCAGGACGAGGCGGCGCCGTGGTGGAGCGTGTCGCGCGACGAGGAGGTCTCCGCCTCGGCCGTGGCCAGGGAGCTCGGCCTCACCGGAGGGGGTAGCCGCCGGTGCGTATCCACAATCCTCGACGCGGAAGGGTGTTCGAGCAAGGCCCCCTGCCCGGGCACTGCGCTAAGTAATATACTAAGCGGAGTGCCCGGGCACCCCCCCTTGCTCGCGCCATCTCCCGCAGGAGATCAGGACGAGGCGGCGGGCCCGGGAAGGCCCGTCGAGGTCGAGGAACCCGCGGTGGTGGTGGAGGAGTCCCTGTCGCCGCCGGTGCCGGAGTGGGTCGCGGCGCTGGACGAGAACGACCGGTACGACGTCCTGCTGCAGGCGAGCATGCTCATCGAGGCGGGCGTTCCCGCTGAGGCCGCCGACGCGCTCGCGGCGGAGCAGCTCGGGGTAATGGCCGCCGTGGAGGAGAATGCCTGGCGGCGGGACGAGGCCATCGAGCTGCGGGCCGCCAAGACCGAGTGGGAGCGGTTGGAGAAGGCGGCGCAGGAGGAGTCCGTCACGGTCGCTGCGACGTCGTCCGCTCTCCGTGGGCGGCAGGGGAGCCAGGGCTCGTCGTCGCCTGCGTGCGCCGCGCCGCCGCCGGGCGTGGAAGGACGCTTCCTGGTCGTGGCGCGGGCCAACCGCACGAACCCGTCCTTTGCGGCACAGATCGGCGACCAATACCAGCGGTGGGCCGCCAAGGCGGATCCGCGATTGGCGCTCATCGTGCGGATACGGTGTTGCGGTGATGACGTCGTCCTGGAATCACTCGGGCGCGAGCCGCCTCAGCGTGAGGCGGGGTAGGGGACAGACTGCGGGGCGCGTGACGGATTTCGCCGGACGGCAGGCGTGGAGGGCTGTGGGCGGCCATGTAAGATCCTGGCGGGAACGGCCGAGATCCTGGACGGAGGGTCGCTGGCCGTGATTGCGGCTACGGCTCAGTTGCATGACCGGATCGGACGGCCATCACCGGAGGCGCGCGAGCGCAGCCTCAACGTCGCGAGCCGAGTAGTCCGCGCGTCTCGGGTCGAGGCGCAGTGGCACGAACACGACGCAGGGATCGCGGGGATCTCGGTAGGCTCCTGGCGGCACGGGCGACGGGTTCGTCGTCGGGAGTGCGGGAGCGCCGGCGGCGGACGCGGCAGGAAGTGCGTTCGTCGCCATCCGCGCGTGCCAGCGCGGCAGCTCCGCCAGGCAGACGGAGCAGCGCAGCTCGGGGATCGGTCGGAGCTGGAACGACCGCCGCCAACGCCCCCATGTGGCCGACGGCTGGCAGGCCGCAGGAGTTCGAGGAGGCGGCGTTCCCCGCCGGTCGCCGAGGACACCGACCGCGTGGTAGGTGAGGTCGCCGCCGTCGGCCTGCCTGCACCACACGGCGCTGATCGCGTGCGGCGACACCCTGCGGTTCAGGCGCCGGGCGATCGCGTCGTGCGCGGCACGACAAGCGCAGCCGGGTACACCGCAGCCGCTCTCGACGTGGCGGCGAACATGGTGGCCGCAGGCGCAGGGGGTCAGCACGGGAGCCTCCTCGGTCGGTGAAGGCGACCGCGCTTTATAGTACAAAGCCGATCGGGGAAACGCAATGGCGTGCGGGACGGTCACGGGCGCTGACCCCGATCACCACCCCCGTCACCGACGCGATGAAACGAACGGCGAGTTCCGGCCAGGTTATGTCGATCAGGCCCTGGAACAGTTATCCCCGTTGGCCCCCGCGTCCGCTACGCCGATCTGCTCCACACCGACAGGGAACCCGTAGGAAAGGCAGCCAACAGCACGATCGGCGGTACGGTTCTGTTGCATGACCGTACCCGCGATCACCGCTGCGGAGGAGCGAGTGGGCGCGGATCAACGGGCTCCCCGTGACGCCCGTTGATCACATCGTCCTCCTCGGCGGCCCCGTCGCGTCCGCGATGGCCCCGCCAGCCAGGTGTGCGAATCGCACGGCTGAGGGCGGGCGGTGAAGCGGCCGGGCTCGGAGCGCCGCCGCAGGAAGGGCCATCGCGAGCGGCGATGAGGCCCCGCGCCCGTGCCGTCGAGATGGAAATTCGCGCTCGCGCCCTCCTCTTCGAGCAGCGTGGCCAGCCCTCCTGCGGTAGCGCGGCCGGCCGACGCAGCCCCGAATGACAATCACGCCTTCCGCCCCGGATCGCTGGCCGGGGGCCCTGCGTATCGTCGCGCAGTCGAACGCAGGAGGTGCCCATGTACGACTACGAAGCGCAGGCCCCGCTCAGCGAGCAGGAGGAAGCGGATCTCATCGTACGCGTCCGCGCCGGCGACAGGGGCGCCGAATCGCGCATGGTCGCGTCGGTCGTCCCGCTCGTTCGCGGCTTGGCCGGCCGCGCCTGCCGCCTTGGCGTCGAGGTGGACGACCTGCAGCAGGCCGGTATGATTGCGGTTTGGCGGGCGCTTCGCTCGTTCGATCCGACTCGCGGTCGTTGGTGCGGGTGGGCGCGCCGCCATGCGCGCTTCGACATCCTGCACGCCGCACAGGACGGGGCGCCGACCGGCTCGCCGCTGATCGACACGCCGGCGCCGGAGGACAACACGGAGGATGCGAACGACCGCGAGCAGGCGGCCGCGGCGGTCAGGGCGGGCCTCCATGCCTTGCTCGGCAAGGAGGATGCCGAAGTCGTCGCCTGCAAAGTCCTCGAAGACATGACCGAGACGCAGACCGCCAGACAGCTCCGCCGCAGTTGGAGAACCGTTCGGGCCTCCGAGCAGCGCGGCCTGTCGAAGCTCCGCGCCGTGATGTCGCGGGCGACGGCATGACGGGGAATGCCGGAATCCTGCATGCGCCATGCAGTCCGAACGGCGGGGCGGGTCGAAGGAGCCCGAGCCCGCCGTCTCGAGGGAGTGGGAATCGGCCGCGTGCCCACGCCGCCGCCGGGGCGCGAGTGGCAATCCTGCCCGTCGTCCCCGCGCCGCCGTCGAACACGGATTCGCGGGCCGGGGCCAGGGGGCAGTATGTGGTGGCGGGCGAGAGCCCAAACGGAGCCCGCGCTTCTACTACATGAGGACAGGCCATGATGAAGTCGACGAGGAAGGCCCCGAAGCCGGCCAGGTCGCGAACTGCGCGGCATCGCCCGCCCTGCGGCGAGACGGTGGACGTCGGCTTCGAGGTGTCGAAGCTCGTCGCAGCGGCTGTCGACGCGGTGAAATTGCCGCAGGAGGAGGAGAGGCCGCCAGGCCGGGAGCAGGCAGGGCCGCAGGCGCCGTCCGTGCCGGATGGGAAGACGTAGTTCACCGCCGCCAGGTCGCGCCCGTGGATGGCAATCAACTCCCCCCCCCATGCGGTGAGGACTTGGCAATCTCTCGCGGCGCGCCGCCCAAATGGAAATCCGCCATCTCCCTGCGCCGCAGTTCCAGTTCCCGCCGGGGGCCGCGCGCAGAATCCTGGTTTCGGCTGATGGCCTGCGCCTCCGCGCCCCGCCGCGTCGATGTCCGGGGGATGAGGCGCGTCAGGATACGGATCGACTCGGTGCGGGTTCCGCCGCGCAGGAGGCCCTTGGGCGACGTCGCGGCTCTCGCGGCGTCCATACGGGAGGTCGGGCTGCTGCACCCGATCACCGTCACCCCGGAACGGCGCCTGCTCGCCGGTCTCCACCGCTTGGCTGCGTGCCGGCGGCTCGGCTGGCGGATGATCGACGCCGTGGTCGTGGACGTCGACGAGCTGCGCACGGAATTGGTCGAACTCGACGAGAACCTGCAGCGGCTCGACCTCACCGTGCTTGAGCGCGGCGAGTCGCTGGCGCGCCGCAAGCAGATCCACGAGCTACTCCACCCCGAGACGAAGGCCAACGTCGCGGGAGCCCACGGCAGCAACCGGGCGCAGGGACGAGACGCCGCGGAAATCCGATCCGCCGCGTTCGCCTCGGGTGCGGCGGCCAGGCTCGGCGTCACGCCGCGCAGCGTGAGGATGGAAATCCAGATCGCGAACGCGCTCACGTCCGACGTGAAGGAGGCGCTCCGGGGGACGGCGATCGCGGACTCGAAGGTCGACCTGCTGCAGCTCGCTCGTGCGGAACCGGAGGAGCAGCGGAGCGCCGCGAGGATGCTCGTCTCGGGCGAGGCCGACAGCGCCAAGCTGGCGATTGCGGAAGTTCGCCGACGGCGGCGGATGGCCGGCATGCGCGACCCGGGCCGCCTCGAAGGGCTGCAGCGGCGGTACGCCGTGATCTACGCCGACCCGCCGTGGAGGTACGACCACAGCCCGACGGCGGCGCGACGTGTGGAGAACGTGTTTCCCACGATGGACGTCGGGGCGATCGCCGCGCTGCCCGTGGCGGGGATCGCGGCCGAGGACAGCATCCTCTTCCTGTGGTCGCCAGCGCCGAAGTTGGTTGAGGCCCTCCGCGTGATGGAGGCGTGGCAGTTTCGATACGTGACCTGCCTCGTGTGGGCGAAGACCGGTGCGCTCGGCATGGGCTACCGCGCCAGGGTCGAACACGAACTCCTCCTCCTCGGCACGAAGGGCGACCCCCCGACCCCATCGCCACGCGACCGACCGCGCTCCGTCGTGGTCGCGCCAAGGGGGCGGCACTCCGAGAAGCCTGACGCCTTCTACACGATCATCGAGAAGGCGTACCCTGGCGCGTCGCGCATCGAGCTGTTCGCCCGCCAGGCGCGGCGCGGGTGGGACGCATGGGGCAACGAGGTGGCGCCGGTCGGTCGGGATGTGCGGAGGAGGTGAAGTTCCGGGCCGGGGGCCGCCGACAGATTGCTTATGGAATGGGACGATTCCAATAGCGATCCAGCCGTCCAGGAACGGAGGCCCCCGATGGAACTGATCACGACCGCCACGAACCCGGGCACGGCAGGCGACCTCGTCCCCGTCGTCGACGTCCCCGCCGACCGCCACCCCGCGCTCGTCTACCTCCGACGGCTCGGCTCGGACGAGGCCCGCCGCGTCCGCAGGCACCTCCTCGATGTCGTCGCGTCCACCCTGACGGGCGGGACGTGCGACCACATCAGCCTGCCGTGGCACCTCGTCCGCTACCAGCACGCGGCCGCCATCTCGGCGGCGCTCGCGCAGCGGTACGCGATCCACACCGCAAACGCGGGCGTCAGCGCCATGCGGGCCGTCCTCAAGGAGGCGTGGAGGCTCGGCTACACCGACGCCGAGCAGTACCAGCGGGCAATCGACGTGGAGCCCGTGCGCGGCGAGACCCTGCCGCCAGGACGCGCCCTCACCGTCGGCGAGTTGAAGGCCCTGTTCGAGGCGTGCGCCGCCGACACGTTCCCCGCCGGCGCCCGCGACGCGGCGCTGTTCGCCGTGCTGTTCGGGGGCGGACTCCGTCGCTCCGAGGCCGCCGCCCTCCTCGTCGAGCACTACTCGGAGACGGACGGCACCATCACCGTGAGGCGCGGCAAGGGCAGGAAGGATCGCGTCGTCCCGCTCCCCGCAGGGGCGCAGGGATTCGTGCGCGCCTGGCTCGACGTGCGCCGCCCCGCCTGCGGAATCGAGGGCCCGCTCCTCACGCCCGTCGGCAAGGGCGGGAAGATCGCCGTCCGCAGCATGACGGCTCAGGCGATCCTCCTGCGCGTGTGGCGCCGCGCCGCCGAGGCCGGCGTGAAGCGGTTCAGCCCGCACGACGCGAGGAGGACGTTCATCTCGTGGCTGCTTGAGCACGGCGCCGATCTCGCGACCGTCCAGCGCCTTGTCGGACACGCGAGCCCCACGACGACCTCGTGCTATGATCGCCGCGGTGAGGCCGCGAAGCGCCAGGCGGTCGACCTGATCCCCTTCCCCGCACCACGCGCGGCCGTGTAGGGCGGGCCTTGACCGTGATGTACACAGTTGCTACAAGGCCACCCGAATCCCGCCCCGTGTGATAGGAGAGTGAAATGGATGAGATCAAAGCACCAGATGCCGTCCCCCCGAACCGCGCGGAAATATCCACCATCGGCAAGATCGGTGTGGTGTTCACCCTGATTTTCTCTGTACTGTACCTTGGGGCTACCACGACGTTCTTCATCGTGAAGGTTCCGAAAAGCACCTCGTTTGGGCCTCCCAAGGAAACGCCCGCCAGCAAACCGATCCCCGGCCTAGAGGGGATTAGTCTCGTCTTCTTCACGGGCGGTGTCTTGGGGCTCGGCGGCCTCATTCTCTTGGTGTGGCTGCGCTGGCCGTCTCACAGCGGGTTCGAGCACACACGCGATGTCGCCACCGTAGTCGTTGTTCTCGTGAGCCTCGTGGTAACCCTGTTCTCCACGGAGAAGGTGTGGGGTCTAGTACTCGCGTGGTCGCACATCCTCCTCGGCATGGTGCATCTCATCGACGAAACCCAGTGGAAGTCACTTCTGACGCTGCGTAGGGCGAGAGCCTTTTAGGGGGCTCGCAGGTGCCTTTTTCCGGACACGCGCCGGCCCGCCGGCTATGATCCCCGCCGTCCCCGTGGCGGCACCGGAGATCAGCGTGCGGCTCACCGCGACGATCCTCGTCACGCAGTTCACCTGCCCCTTCCTCCGCCACGTCCTCTACGGCGTGAAGCAGCCCCTCCCCTTCATGGGGACGCGGCGGCGGTTCGGGAACCTCGTCCACGCGGCGATCGCCGAATACGAGCGGCACGGCCGATCCCTCGACCACGCCCTCCGCGTCGTCGACGAGCAGGCCGCCGGCCTCACGGCGGAGGACCTCGACGAGGCCCGTTCGATCCTGACCTGGCGACACGAGCGGCGCCGCGACGACGGCAGGAAGGCGTTCCTGATCGAGGGGCCGCTCCGCACCGCCATCGGGGAGCACCGCCTCGACGTGCGGATGGATCGCCTGGACGTCGGCGATGGCGGCCGCGTCCTCGTCGAGTACAAGGGCGGGAAGCGCGTCGACCTCGACCTGGTGCGCGTCCAGCTCGCCGTGCTCGCGTACGCGGTTGAGCGGGTGCTCGGGGAAGCCCCCGTCTCGTGGGAGGTCGAGGTTCTGCGGGCGCGGAAGGTCGTCGAGGTGCCGGCGGAGACGGACGCGGTCGCGCTGCGGGAGTTCACGGGTGGACTCGCCGAGTCCGTGGCGCGGGGCGACAAGGAGCCACAGCCGTACGACCCCGCCTTCTGCCGACGCTGCCCTGCACGGAGCTACTGCCCAAGGGCCACGCCGAACCCGAAGCCGCTCGCGGCGAGATCCGATGCGCGCGAAGTCCAGCTTGCGCTGTTCTGAGCCGCGCCTCGTCGTACCCCTGGACGCCGCCGGTGCGATCGCCTGCGCCCTTGCCCCACTAAGGCGCATGGAGGCGGCCGGCGTGTCCGTCCCCGTGCTGCTTGCGACGCTACCACGTGGTGCTGACCGATGGTGATGAACAAACCGAGCAGTTCATATGTAGGAGTCAGAAGCCGATATGACCAGGGTGGGCGTGGAGAGACCCACCACTGGCATCCGCTCCCTTGACGTAGTAGACGCACCGTGCAGGTTCGACTCCTTCCGCCCGCCGCCGCGCCCGTGGGCACGACACGGTTGCGTCCGATACTCGACACGTCTCTCCAGGACACCAATTTCGACCGCGCACGATTCGCCGTCGCCTTCGCGAAGAAGGGTGGGGTCGCTCGACTCCTGCCTTCCGTCGCCTTGTTACGGAAGCGGGGCGGAAGGATTCACGTCATCGTGGGCATTGACTCCCATGGAACCACCGCGGAGGCCCTTGATCTCCTGTTGACCTCGATGGACTCCACGTTCGTGACGTTCGAGCCCAATCCGGGTTGCAGCTTCCATCCCAAGATGTACCTGTTCGACGGGCCTGGTGCAGCCCAAGCCATCATCGGGAGCCACAACATGACCGTTGGTGGCCTCGAACTGAACTACGAATCGGCGGTGGTTCTGGACTTCCGTCTCCCGCAGGAGCAGGCGGAGTGGCGAGCCTTCGAGGACGCCTGGACGGCGCTCCTGCCGCCTCAGCATCGCAACACCGTTCCGCTTGATGGCCCGCTCATCCAGATGTTGGTGAACCAAGGGCTCGTACTACCTGAGCGAGTCGCCCAAGCGCGAGGGCCACGACCAGGGAAAGGGACACCCGCGACAGCGCCAGGGGCGAAGCTGCCATTCGGAGGTATGGGCGTAGCTCCGCCTTCCGCTCTCCCCTTGCCGCATGCGCCTCAGCATCGGCGCATCGCCGCGGTTGCCAATCGTCGGCAAGCCGGGGTTCCGTCTCCCGTCGAGCAAGGCAACACCCTGCTCATTGAAGTGGTGCCGCACCATAACGCGGAGGTATTCCTCAGCAAGAGGGCACTCGATCAGAATCCAGGGTTCTTCGGGTGGCCATGGGCGGGTCGCACCAACCCAAAGGACACGAAGAACCCTGGGTACCCGAAGCGCGATCCAAATCCCCGCATCAAGGTGCGCGCCTTCGACAAGTTCGACAACTTGGTCTACGAGGACATCATTGCGCCTTTGGTGGTGCTCTACGAACGCAAGTCTGAGGTGCGTGTGACCGTCGGCAAGGCGGTCATGCAGTACATCCCCGCCTACGCGCTTCTGGTGCTTCGGAATGTTGAAGCCGGTCTCGAAGAGCGCCTCGACTACGACATGGATGTCTACCTGGATGGGTCGCCGACACACAGCAAGCTGACCGCGATCTGCAACCAGACGCTGCCCTCTGGGGGCACCACCCGTCCTCGTCGTATGGGCTGGCTGTAGGCCCTTCGTCCTGCCTTGAAGGGCTACTATACGTTCGATCAGTATTTGTTGACGGGCCCATGCGCGTCGGATATGTTTCAACTTGTTATGCCCAGAGCAGACGGGGATCCGGAATGAGCGACGTCTACCTCACGGAAGCTCAGGCACAGCAGCTTCTGCAGACCTCGCGCACCACCCTGTGGCGCCTCCGAAGGACGGAGGGCCTTCCGCACTACCGTGTCGGAGGCGAAATTCGCTATCGTGAGGCCGAGCTGCGGGCGTGGATCCAGAAGCACCGCCCTCGACGGAGCAGGGCCCACAGGTACGCACTGGATGCACCACGACGGGGCAGAGAGGAACGCTGGAAGGAGCAACTGGAATCGGGGGATTGGGCTTTTCACCAGAGCCCGACCGACGAGTTGACCCACGCGCTTCATCCGTACCCTGCCAAATTCCCACCGCCGCTCGCGGCGCGTCTGATCGAAGTGCTGACCGCGCCGGGGCAATTGATCCTGGATCCCTTCTGCGGATCCGGGACGACGCTTGTGGAGGCCAAGCGGCGCGGGCGCGCTTCAATCGGCACCGACACCAATCCCGTCGGAATTCTGGCCGCGCAGGCGAAGACCGCCGTGCTGACCGACGGGGAGATCGCCTTGTTGGGTGAGTTCCAATCGGCAATCTCCATCGATGCCGCTCGGGAGGCCGGCGATGCTCCACTGCTGCAGGCGACGGGGAACGCCTGCGAACCCGCACCACCGCCCGCCATCCCGAACTACGAGCGGTGGTTTGGGCCAGTAGCGACGCGGGAACTCGGGATCATCGTGCGCCGCATCGAGGGCCTCGCGGATCCGACGGCCCGACTCGTTGCCCGCGCCACCCTTTCGGCCATCCTCGTCTCCGTCTCGAACCAAGATTCCGAGACCCGCTACTCGTCCCGTCCACGGAGCATCATGCCGGGTGGCGTACTAAGCCGATTTCATAAGAAGCTGGCAGAAGTGCTCGGGATGCTCGCCAGATGGCGCGAGGCCGCCTCAGGCGCAGAGTGCAAGGCGGTTCTTGCCGATGCTCGGAAGATCACGCGCAAGATTGTGGGGCCTGTGGATGCCGTCGTGACCTCGCCGCCGTACGCGAACTCCTTCGACTACTTCCTGTACCACCGCCACCGTATGTTCTGGCTCGGATACGACCCTCGGCAGGTACAGGCTCTCGAAATTGGTTCGCACCTGAAGTACCAGAGGGAGGTGAACGGGATCGAGTCCTACAGGCAAGACATGAATGCGAGCTTGCGAGCCTTGACGACGTGCGTGAAAAGAGGAGCCCCTTGCGCCTTTGTCGTGGGCGACGCGCTCTTTCATGGGGAACTTGTCGATTGCACCAAGCTCATCATTGATGAGGCGCGGTCGGTCGGTTTCAGGTGTCTCGCCATCGTGGAGCGTCCGATTCATCCGGTGAAGCGATCCATGATCGCCCCTGCGCGCCGAGCGCGAACGGAACGCATCCTTCTCCTGGTGAGGTGAGCGTGATCGAGTACCGCTGCGAGGGCCCATCCTACCGCTCGTTCCCCTACGAGCGCGTGCTCGGGGAATCGGAGCTACGCACTCTGACGGGGGGGCGGATCCAGGCCAAGGACTCCTTGGTTCTCGTCCAGACGCGGAAGCCCGTTGGCCCAGAAATCCTCCGCCGCCTGGCATTCACGTCCCGTGTTCACACCGGTGGTGCCGCGATTGAGACAGACGTCTACCGCTTTGAACAGTCGGGCTTGGCAGCCAGATCCGCGAGCACCTCGGGGAGACGGAAGGAGTCGAACTACCTCACGCACGGTCTCCACCGCTTCAAGGGCAAGTTCTACCCTCAGCTTTCCCGTGCGCTCCTGAACATCTCGGGTGCCCGTCCGGGGCGTCTCATGCTCGACCCGTTCGCGGGGAGCGGCACATCGCTCGTCGAGGCGTGGCTGTCCGGCGTGGATGGGGTCGGCTTCGACATCAGCCCACTCGCCCACTTGATCGCCACGACGAAGATCAGAACTCTCGAAGTGGGGCCCGACGTCATTGCGCGCGGGATTTCCGAGTTCGAGCACAACCTCGCACGCGAATGCCGCAAGGTGGGGCTCGCGTGGCACGACTTCGGCTCCGCCGAGCCTGTAGCGGACGAGCAGTTCCCTGCGGAGGTGCTCGCGGCGGAGTGTGGGGCCCCAGAGGCCGTTCACGAGCTGGAGTCTTGGTTCCCCTCCGCCGTTCGGCCGAAGGTGGTCGCCATCCTGCGCGCCATCCGCAGGGGGACGTGCTCCGCCACGAGAGAGTTCCTGCGCGTCTGCCTGTCCGACCAGGTGCGCGATGCCTCCCAGCAAGAGCCACGCGATCTTCGAGTTCGACGACGGGCCGTCTCCATAGAAGATGCCCCGCTCATCGCGAGCATGGGGGCGAAGGTTCTCCGAGAGCTGGCGAAACTTCAAGCCGGCTACGCCGCAGTCCAGCACGATGGGTGGCGACGCCCGACGGTTCGCGCAGAGTTGCAGGACGTACGGGACTTGAGGATTGAGGGGCATCCGGTTTTCAGAGACCGGAAGGCGGATGCCGTCGTTTCCAGCCCGCCCTACGCGACCGCGTTGCCCTACATCGACACGGACAGGCTCTCCTTCCTGATCTTGGGACTCACCAGCCGCAGGGAGAGGAATGCACTACAGAGGGAACTCATCGGCACCCGCGAGATCGGTGAACGCCAACGCATGGGACTTGAAGCCGAGATGGAAGATGGCGGCGGTCTCGACTCACTGCCAAAGGGGCTCTCGGCAGACCTTCGATACATCCTGGATACCAATCGGCGAAACGACGTTGGATTCCGGCGCAAGAACACGCCTGCTCTGCTCTACCAGTATTTTCGGGACATGCGTCAGGCGCTCAGGAACGTCTCGCAGGTGCTTCAACGTCGGGGATTGGCCTACTTCGTCCTCGGCGACAGCCAGACGACCCTCGGGAACGGTGAGACCTTCGCCATCCGCACGTGCGACCACATTGCAGCCATCGCCGAGCAGGTCGGCTTCACACACGAGGCCATGATCCCGATCACCGTGACGACGGAAGACCTCGCCCACGCCAAGAACTTCATCGTTGAGAATCAGATCGTAGTTCTTCGTCGAGAGTAGCTATTCGCGGCCGAGCAGTGAACGGCCCGCTCTCCCCCACCCACCGCGCTGCGTCGGGATCCTCGACCACGCGGCGCAGAGGCTTGCCCTGCATCCCCGTGGCGCGTACCCTTCCGCCATGCGCCGCGCCCTCCTCCCGCTTGCGCTCCTCATCGCGGCCCTCACGGCCTGGCCCGGGTGCAGAACCTCCACGCCCGCGCCTCCGGCTCCACCGACACCCGCCGTCACGGCCACCTCTCCCCCACCGTCTTCGACATCGACGGCCGCCGTTCCCGCCACCACCGCCTGCACGTGCCCCGTCTGTACGAAGCTGGACGCGGCGGCCTTTCCGCTTCGCGTCGTCTACCCCGCCAGGGCGGACAAGTACGCGGAGGACGTCGCCCGCTGCAACGCCTTCAAGACGGCGATTGAGCAGGTGGGCTTCAAGAAGGTCGATACGAACCCCGGCCAGGCGTGGCAGGCGATCCGCCACTTGGGCCGCTACGCGCCGGACGTGATTGTCGAGGACGACAGCGGCGCCGTCGTGGCCGTCGTCGAGGTGGAGGCGCACGACGACCTCGTGAAGCACCGCCCGGACTCGATCCGCCAGTGGCAGAACTACTCCACCATGATCGTCATCGACGGGAGGCGTCCGGCCTTCCACCTGGCCGTCCCGACGAACGAACTGGATCGGGCCCGCGAGATGCTCCACGAGGCGGGGCTCGACTTCGCGCCGCTCTGGACGTACGACGTCGAGGGGAGGTGACGATGCTGCGCATCCCCGCCGACCTGGTCGAGTTGCTCGACGCCGCGCTCGGGGACGGCACGGCCATTGCCGTCTCGCGCGGTGCCCGTTTCAGCGGGCAGGTTGACGCGGTCGTGCTCCGTGGATCGGCGGCGCTCATCCTGCCCCGATGGGACGAGCAGGAGGCCGCCGAGCCGTGGTGGAGGATCTCACGCGACGCGGACGGCGCGATCATCGTCCGCCAGGCGCACGAGGAGGCGTAGAGGCTTGCCCTCGCGCCCGTCCCGCGCTATCGTCCGCAGGCTTGCGGAGTCGACCATGTCCATCAAGTGCAACTGCCCGAAGTGCGGGGAGAACATTAGCGTGCCCGAGAGTGCGGCGAGCACGCAGGGGAAGTGCTCCGGGTGCGGAACGGACTACTACTTCCACCGTGACCTCCTCGGACGCTCTGCTATCAGCGAAAACAAGACTCCGGGGTTCATTGATGGCTTGCTGCCCGGCTTGCTCACAGCTTGGACGGTCATCTGGGCCTTGTTCTGGCTGCTGTCGCATCCGGAGATGGTCGACAATCCCAATCTCCAACTTCACACGATTGCGACTTGGTGCGTGCTCTTGCCCGCCGCCGCGGTCGCGATTCTTTGGATTCTCGTTCTCTGGTCGACTCGACGAGACCTGTCTCCCCAGGCGCTCGCGCGTCGAGAGCTAATTGATACGCATCTCGGGTGCCTTCTCTTCGGGTACTCTGACATCGTGCTCACGGTCTTTATCCATTGTTTTCTCTCCCCCCGTTGGTGGACGGTTGTGGGAGCGATCCTTCTCGCGCGGGTGCTGTGGATGCTCCACCTTGACCGCGGGCCAGTATCCCTTCGATAGGAGGTGAACCGTGGACGAATTGACGAACCGTCTCGACCGCCTGGAACGGTCGAACCGCATGCTCAAAGGCGCCGTGGCCATGCTCTCCCTCGCGTTCGTCGGCCTTGTGGCCGTCGGCTGGACGTCGCCAGACGGGACGGTTGAGGCGCGAGAGTTTATCCTGAAAAGCGCGGACGGGAAGCAGCGCGCGGTGCTGGGTGTGAACGCCGACGGCTCGCCGGGCCTCGTGCTCATCGACGCGAACGAGAAGACGCGCGCGGCGCTGATCGTGGGACCGGACGGCGCGCCGTTCCTCTCGCTCTACGACGCGGACGGGAAGGTGCGCGAATCGCTGGGCGTGGAAGCGAACGGCTCGCCATACCTCGGGCTCTGCGACGCGGACGGCAAGATCATCTGGACCGCGCCGACGAAGTGACCGCGCTCCGCCTCGCGCCCGCTACCGCGGAGACGCTCGACCGCTCCCTCGGAGACGACACGGCCGACGAAGGCGAAGCGGAAGACGTAGGCTTGCCCTCGTCTGCTGCTGCGCGTACCCTTTCCGTCGTGCCCTATTGGAGACGGAGCAACATGGACTCTCACGGCCCGTTCTCGTCTCGCGACCCTCTCTCGCAACGTACGGTGCTCCTGGTGTTCCTGGGGCTTCTGGTGTTCGTGATCATCGTCGCGGGTGTGGCCTGGTCTCACCGCACCGATGCCCCCGCGCGCGGCACGATCCGCAAGTTGGAGGAGAAAATCAAGGAGGAGCAGAAGAAACACGGGGCGCCGACGCCGGCCGGCCCGTCCAAGAAACTGCGGGAGCAACTGGACGCTCTCCACAAGTTGGACGCGACGAAGCCGGGACCGCCCGCGCTACCCCCCGCCCCGCCCAAGGAACTGAAGGAGCAACCGGAAAGGGTTCCTGATACGGTTCCGAAATAGCGGTTGCCCATGCGTCGCGCCTTCCTTCCGCTCGCGCTCCTCACGGCCCTCGCACTCGGTTTCGTCGGCGGGCGCTGGACGGCCCCCACTCCCCCACTTCCCGCGCAGCCTCCGCCATCGGCACCTTTCGCTTCTCCGCCGACTTGGCGATGCGTCGAGATCCTCGACGGCGACACCATCAACGTCGTGATCGACGTGGATGGCACGCCGGTCGTGGATCGCGTGCGGCTCGTGGGGATCGACGCCCCCGAGATCGAGCACGAGCGCCAGGAGAAGGACTCCGACCGGATGGAGTGGCAGCAGCGCCGGTACGGGAGGACGCGGGCACAGATCGTGAGCGCGGGCAACGCCGCGGCGGATCGGCTCCGCCAGCTCGTCCCGACCGACGCGGCCGTTCGGCTCGTTCACCTCATGGACTCGAAGGGCAGAGCGAAGCGGGACAAGTACCGCCGCCTGCTGGCTTACGTCGAGGTGGACAGCGTCGACGTCGGCCTGACCCTGCTCCACGAGGGGTTCGCGTGGCCGTACGAGGAACCGAACGCCCTGAAACCGTCCGACCCGTCGAAGCCACGCGTCCATCCGAGGCTTGCGGCGTACGCGAAGCCGTCCGCGGATTCTACCGGGAGGTGACACCGATGAAGAGCCGTGAGGAACGCATGGAGTACATCCAAGACGAGGTGACCCTCAGGATCTATCGCCCCCCTGAGCGCCTCGACATCCCCGAGGGCGACGACGAGCGCATCTCCGAGATCATCGAGGCTGCGATCCCGAACCTATGCGCCTTGCTGCGCCAGCGGCTCTCCGCAAGAGGCTACGGGTTCCTCGACGTCTCGAACTGGACAGGCGGCGACGAGGGCGAGGAGGGATGACCTCGATGCTCCGCATGGCGGCCAACGTCGTTGACCTCCTCGACCGCGCCTTGAGGCACGGGACGTCCGCCGCGATCTCGCGCAGGGGGCGCTACAGCGGGCGGGTCGATGCGGTGGTGCTGCGTGACGGTGGTGCAGTGCATCTGCTCGTGCGATGGGACGAGCAGGAGGCCACCGAGCCGTGGTGGATCGTCTCGCGCGACCACCGCGGCGAACTGGTGATCGGCGGCCCTGTCGGAGAGCCAGCGTGAAGCGCAAGAAGCAGGCGAACGACAGCGCGGCCGTCCACGAGGCGGGGCACGCGGTCGCGGGCGTGGTGCTCGGCCAGCCGTTCGAGGCGGTCTCCATCGAGCAGCGGACGGAGGAGGTGCTCATCGATGGCCAGCCCGCGCGGGTGCTGTACAGCATCGGGATCGTCGAGTTGCCTGGCGTCCTGGAGCAGCGGGCGAAGAACCGGAAGGCTGGCGTCCTGGACGACGCGACCGCCGTCTGCAACATGGCAGGCATGGCCGCCGAGGCGGGCATGGTGGGCGCGCCGAGGGAGGAGGTCATTCGTGGCGCCCTCTCCGACAGGCGCTACATCATCGAGGCGGTGAAGGCCGGCGGCGGCACGGAGGAGGACGGGAGGGGTCGCGCCGACGACGCGTTCAAGCGTGCCGTCCTGCTCGTGAAGGAGCACTGGACTGCCGTCAAGGGGGTGGCGAACGGGCTCCTGGAGGTGAAGAGGCTCGCCTACGAGGATGTGAAGGTTCTCGTTGAGGCCGCGCGCGAGCGGGACGGACAGTCGCGGGGGGATGCGGTGCCGGCCGAGGCACGCTTGAAGCCGGCCGCCCGTCCCCTGGCGCCTGGCGAGGAGCCGAGCCGGAACGCCCCGTGCCCGTGCGGGAGCGGAAAGAAGTACAAGAGGTGCTGCGGGGCGGGGTGGGCGTGAACGAAGGGGATGGGCGCCTCGACACCGGGAACCCGACGAAGGGGGAGGTCGCGTGCGAGGATGGCGGCCTGCCCGTCTGGCGCGCGGACGGCGGATCCACCTCCTACGCGCTCTCAGTTCCCGCAGACGGGACATGCGTGCGCCACCGGCGCCGGACACGGGCCGCTCCCCCACCGCCGCTCAACGCAGGATGCGCGGCTGCGCGGCCCGTCGCGGAAGGCTTGCCCCGCGAACCCTCCGTGCGTACCCTTCTGCTCGGACTCTCTTGATGGAGGTGCCCCGTGGACGAACTGACGAAGCGGCTCGACACACTGGAGCGGAGGAACCGCTGGCTCACGCGGACGGTGCTGCTGATGGGGCTCGCTCTTGTCGGGCTCGTGGCCGTCGGCTGGACGTCGCCCGACGGGACGGTCGAGGCCGCCAAGTTCATCGTCAAGGACAAGGGCGGGAATGTGCGCACGGTATTGGGCGTAGATCCCAACGGCTCGCCGTGCCTCGTGCTCTACGACACGAACGGGAAGGGGCGCATAGCGATGGGCGTAGACCCTAATGGCGCGCCCGCCATCGTGTTCGCCGACGCGGACGGGAATGCCACTTGGTCTGCTCCGAAGTAACCACGCTCCGTACTCCTCTCGACCTGGCCGAACCCCTCGACGCAAACTTGGGCGACGAGACTTCCGAGGCCGTGGCCGCACGACTCAGCGGCCTTCGAGATTGGACGTGAGGTGGATCCGAGGCGGGCACATGTGGGCCAACTGGTGGATCGTCTCCCGCGACGCGCGTGGCGAGCTGGTGCTTGCAGGCCCGACGGGCGACCCGTCGAGGCACTGACCGCCTCCGCCGCCGCGCCAGTCACGGGCCGCTCCCCCACCGCCGGACGCCTGCTGTCCGGCCTCGCGGGGCCTCGTGGCTGGCCGGTGGCGTGACGGTGCTGGCTGGGACGGCCTGGACTACCTGCCGGCCCGAGATCTCGCGTCCTGGGGCAACGTCGAGGATCTCCGCCGGCGGCGACCCCCGCGACGGGAGCCGGCTGCACGGTGCTCGCAGCCGTGGGCACGTTTGCCCTACCCTGCCGCCCTACCACCACAACTGCGGCCGCAGGACTCCTCGAAGCCGTAGGTTCGCCCCTTCGAGCTGGTCGATTCCCTCCTCCGTCGGCACGAAGATCGAGGCGTCGAGCGATACGATCAGGCCGGCTCGCTCGTGAACGGCGCGGTGCCGCTCAGGCTCGCCGGCGGAGCCCTCGTGATGGAGGAACCCCATGAAGAAGCCGCAGGAACCACGGCGCGTGTTTACCGTGCTCGGCGCGGACTGGTCTGGCCGTCTCCCGAGGATCGTGGGGCTGGTGCGCACCGTCCAGGAAGACGAGACGGAGGAGAAGGGCGACGACGGGCAGGATGGCCCTGAGGAGTCCGTGGGGTAGTCGCACCTGCAGACGTCTGCAGTCGCCCTCCGTCGAGAGGCGGGGGGCGCTCCCCTCCCCTACCGCCCTACCACCACGGCCACGAGATCGGCGGGATCACCCCACGCTCCGACGCCAGGTAGACCACGAGGCCCACGAGGGCGAGCGACAGTAGCCCCACCATCCCGAGCAGCACGACCTCCGCCACGACGCGGGGACGGAACCGGGGCGGCGGCGACGGGGGGGCAGGCGGGCCGGGCAGACGCCGCAGAGCCTCGTCTACCCGCGCCAACATCTCGGCGACCCGATCCTCCTGCGCGGTGGAGCGGCAGACGGCGTCCCTCAAGTCGGCCATCAGGGTCAAGAACTCCTCAACGTGCGGGGACGGCGGGAGGGCGATGGCGTGGGGCGTGTCGCCCCCTGTCGCAGGGGGTGACGACGCGGGTTGCGCCGGGGGCGCGGGATCGGCCATGTCATCCCCGCGCAACCCCGCGTCAAGCCGCGACACCTGCTCAGCGGCCTGCTCCCCCCGAACCTGCTGGACGAGATGCTCAAGAGCGGCACGACTGTACGTGTGCGCAGCGCCAGTAGGCCCGAACTCCGTTTCACTTTCGACGGGATTGGCGCTCACCCACCTCTGGAATGTCCGCCTGCTTACCCCGAGCATCCGGGCCGCATCCCGCGTTGTGAACCTGTCCATGTCGCATCTCCCTACGACGCGCGCCTTGTCGCGCCTTGGCGCGTCACCCCCGTGACATGCTCTCGCGACGCGCCACGTCATAGGTATCGGCAAGGCGGTTGGGCGGGCTTCACCGAAGCTAGAATCGCCCCCGCCGCACCCTGGTTCCAGGGGGCGAACATGGTCGTCCGTGAGGGTGGATCGGGGTAGGATCCGCCGTAACCCGTTGGAGGTCGGTGGGGGAGGGGAGGGCGGATTTCCGCGCCAAGAATCCGGATTCCCGTCACGCTGGTGGGCCGGACTTCGCCCTTGGGGTAGAAGGACAGGAAGAGGAGGAACCACATGGCTCCCGAACAGACGGAACGGCACGACGGGGAACAGAACGGCCACCCCACGGCGGAGGCTCAACCTCGAAGGCAGGCAGTCCGGCTTCTGACGCCTCAGGAGCGCGACGCCGAGAAGCAGCGGCTGGCCTCCGCGCCGGACTCGTGGGTTCAGATCCCGATCCCGCCCGAAATCGTGAGGGCGCAGCGGGAGCTGGAGACGGTCTTCTCCGCCATGCGCCAGGACTACCTGCGGTGCATGGAGAAGATCCAACCGTTCATCGAGGAGATCCGCCGCGCCCTGACGCTGTTCTATCCGGATCCCGCCTACCTGGAACTGCTCCACCACGCGCTGACCCTCTGCCGCAAGGAGGCACCGAAGGAGGCGCGGTGGGCCTCCGCGCAGAAGTTCGTCGAGAGGCTGTCACCCCGCCTGGGGAACTACGCCGCGTGGAGGGAGCTCTGCCGCCGAGCCAAGGAGGATGGCAAGGCGCCCGAGGCGTTGTTGGCGACGTGGCTCTTTCCCGAGGGGGCCCTGCTCGCGGCGGAAGGTGCGGACGAGCCGCGCGAGGTGCGGCTCGGGGCGGAGTGGGTCACGGACGAGAACGGGCACAAGACCCGCGTCTCGCCTGCGCTCGACCTTCCCATCGGAGATTTCATCCGCTGGCTCCGGCAGGAGGTCTACGCACAGGCGAGCGAGATCCTGCTGGAGCCCATCGCGGCCGGCGACGCACTCGACGATGCCGGGGCCGGGCTCGACCCCGACAGGGAGGCCGCGCCCGCGCCGTGCCCCCGCGAAACGGACGCGAACACGGATCCCATCGACATCCTCATGGAGGCCGCGTCGCCGTCGAAGCGCAGACTGCTGAGGCTGGCGTCGCCCGACCTGATCGTGCGGTACCGCATGGCGCTCAATCTGCTCAGGGACGGGATGGCGGGGGAGGGGGTCGAGGCCCTCCACAACCTCGGGATGTCGGACAACGTGATCCGCAAGACGAGAGAGCGGCTCCGCGAGAGGGCGGGCGGGGTGTGACGGTCGCCTCGGTGGGGGAGTGGGGCGTCGACGTCGGCGCCGACAGGTGACGAAGGCGGGCCCAAATGCGCGATCTACTCAGAGACGCCTACTACGACGGCCCGGAGTCGTACTCGAAGGCCAAGCTCTCCAAGGAGCCGAACCTCTTCGAGCAGCGCGCCGCCCTGTACTTCACGCCCACCTCGTCCATTCCGCGCCGGTTCATCGGCGGCGGGATCCTGGACGTCATGCTCCCCATCGCGCCCCCGACCTTGGAGGAACGCTGCATATTCGGCCGCGATCACGGAGTCCGACTGTGGGTCGACCTGCTGCAGCGTCTGACCGGGCGCATCCGGTGGACGCCGTTCCGCAGGGCCAAGGTGACCTACGTCCGATACGACCTCGACGCCTCCCACAGCGTCAACTCCCTCGCCGGCGCCAAGGGCCTGACGGACGCGCTCAAGGTCGGCAGTTGGGGGCGTCCCGACGGCAGGTATCTGTTCTACTTCGGCGCCATCACGGACGACGACCACGAGCACCTCGACGGGCCGCACTATGAGTACGTGGCCGTCTCCCATCCCCGAGAGGCCAAGTGCCGCGTGCTGGTCGAGCCAGCGTGACCTGCCCGTCTGGACGGGCCATCATCGAGGTGGCTCCGGAACGTCCGGATTCCCCGGGATTCCGGCGACCGCCTGCATCCCGCCATGGTGACCGCCCCCCCGAGCCGCAGCCGGCCTAGCGCGGCGGGCGATCTTCCACAGCGACGAATTGTATTTTACGTTTACTTGACCCGGGGGCACCGCCCGCTGATACTTCTTCGCGGAACGTACATTCTAGGAAGCACGCACGTGGAACGAATTGCCGTCCTCCAACTACGCGACAACCTCGCGGAGATCCTGAACCGCGTGGCGTACACGAAGGGGCGGTTCATCGTGTACCGGTACGGCAAAGAACTCGCTGCCATCGTTCCAGTCGAGGAGGTGGAGAAGCCTGAGGGGCGCCGCACCTCGACGAAGGCGAAACAGGGATCTGCTAGGAGACGATTAGGAACCGCAAGAAGCGGTGATGGGGGAGAGGGGCCTTCGCGGGCACGACGAACCCGCAGGTAGGCCCCGGAATGGCGAACGGCCGCGACGCTGATAACGCCACGGCCGATGCAGAAAACTTGGTGGGCTCTCGAACGCCCACATCCTCTTCGGATCCGTCCGGAGAGTCAAGCGTTTCTGCCCGCCAGTCACCCCTCAGAGCGTCCTCAGGGAAGATCTGTCCGTAGAGGGGGTCAGGAGTGGCGGAGCCCGCCGCGACCATCGCGGAGGCAGTCCAGGTTGAAGAGCGGGTGCAACCGTTGCAGCCCGGGCGGGAGGACTCTCTCCTCATCGCACCGCCGTCCGTGGAGGAGCAGCTCCTCGACGTCTCACCAGAGCGCCTGGCGTCCATCCAGGCGTACGTCGCCGGACTCGTCGAGGCTGGATGGGACGGCGACCGGATCGCTCGCCACGTCGCGCAGTACGTCCTCCGCCCGCAGATTGAGGTCGCACACGAGGCCACGGCCAAAACAACCCCCACGGAGCGGCCGAAGCGCCCTCGGAAGGGCGGCAGGCGGGGCTCGTACCTGACGTGGCAGCGACGCCGCCTCCTGGCCGCGATTGCCGAGCGCCCTGGCATCGGGACTGCCGAGGCGGCCCTGCAGGCCGGCATGGAGCGCGAACGTGCCCGCCGGTCGCTGCTGGCCCTCAAGGACGAGGGCCTCGTTGCCTGCGCCCGCGTCGCCCGTGGCGGGGCGTCGTGGACGATCATACCCGCCGGTCTGGCCGTCGTGTTCGAGGCCGCCTCCTCGACCTCCGGCAAATTCGACATGGGATCAACCAAAGGGCTCTATGGTACTTCCCATGTCGAATCCGCCGGAGGTCGCCTGTCACTCCTCCTAGAGGCCCGCCACCGCCTGTACCAACGGATGCGGCGGCTCGGATTCCGCGACCACGTCGCACACCGGGCCCTGCGGACGCACCGCGTCGACTACCTGATGAGGCAGACCTTGGAGATCGAGCGGCTCCGCGAGAGGGAGCAGGTACGGAGTCCAGGCAAGCTGCTGTACTTCCGCCTGTTCGCGCCCGACCGCGACGAGCGCCGCAAGGCGGGGCTCGTGAAGAAGGTCGTGCCAGAGGGCGTGCGGGCGACCTACCTGCAGACGACGAAAAATGTGTCGTTCCCGCTGGCTCGGCACCTCGCCTACGCCCTGCGGAAGCTCGCCTCGAAGGGCTTGGTGGTCACGCCGGGAGACGTGACGGGAATCCTGAACGCGCTGCTCAAGCGCGACGCGAAGCGGCGGCGTCCGCCGTTGGAGTAGGAGGGCGAGAGCATGGCCGCACGACGGCGACGGGGGAAGCGGGGGAGAGGCGGGGACGGCGGGCGCGATGATGCTCCGCCTCCTCAGAAGGAGCCGGCGGATCAGATCCGCGCCATCGAGGACATTGAGAAGTGGCCATTCTCCAAGCAGCTCGCGGATCCGTTGGGTCGGCTGTACCTCGACGCGGCCAACAGCCTCGTGCCTCCTCCTCCGACCGAGAAGCCGGAGAACAGAGTCAAATGGACGGCAGACCAGAGGCGTCTCGTGAAGCTGCCCGACGCGGTGCTCGTGAAATTCTTCGCGGACTGGATCGGCAAGTTCCTCGTCCAGTCAGGCAAGAGACGGGTTGATCCGCCGCACCTCTTGGAGATCCTTAGCCTAGTCAGTCCGGAGGGCTTGTTCGCGCTCTACCTCGCGCTCCACGAGGCGAAGAAGGCGTGGGAGCAGGACGTCCGGACAGCCCGCGAGGAGCCGAAGGCCCCGCGGCACCGACCGTCTATGGGGCGCGGAGCGCGGCTGCTGGCGCTCGTGAGGGCGCTCGTGAAGGATCCGCGGGTTGATTCAGATTCACCATTGAAGGGCAACGAGGAGCGCCTCGTGGCGGAGTGGGCTGCGCGCACCCTTCGGGAGACGCACGGTCGTCACGTCGCTACCGTGGACTCGATCCTCCACGAGATAGAGAGGGCGCGACGGGACGAGGAGAAGAAGGCGCAACGGACAGAACAACCCAAACGGCGGTGATCTGTCCAGATCCGCTGGATTGGCCCGTCCATCATGGACATGGCCACCGGGTATTTGGCACGATCCCCAGATAGAGCGAGCCAGACGGGTGATGTCCGCCTGGCCCTGCGATATGGCGGCCCGTGTGGATCACCGATACCGCGCTCAACAGACACCGTAGCACGTCGTTCGTGCTCTCGCAACGAGATCCACACGCTCCGGGGGGTCGGTCTAACGGTAGGCCGGCCCCTCGGGCCGCCACGCCGAATGCGTGGAGGATCTCGCTCATGTCGGACACCACCGCTGACTCAGCCGGCGCTGACGACGTCGCCGAACTCCGCCGCTCGATGGGACGCGGTGAAGATCTCCTCGACCAGCTCCTCCGCGCGGGCCTCACCTGCCGGCATGTTGCCGGCGGCAGCGCGTTCGCGACCTGCGGGTCGTGCGAATGTGGGCCGCGTGGGCCGCGTGCCGTTGACCGCAACAGGGTCTGCCGTGGAGTGACGTATCTCGCGGACGTGCAGGCGAGGATCGCCCGCCTGGAAGGGCGGCACGATCTCGCGCAGGAGATCGTCGAGGACATGGGGCTCTCGTCGGAGGGACGGCCATGAGCGAGCAGACGCCGTCACCTCCCTGCAATCCCGTCGAGATCGAGCGTGGCCTCAAGCTGCTCCACGGGTCGGGCGACGTTTTTGAGGTGCGCCTCCTGAAGTGCAAGCCGCGCGGTTGGAAGGGCAAGGCGTTCACCAGCGCTGGCTGGTTCGACGATCCCGCCAAGGCCGCGGCGGCCGTCGCCGCTGTGGATGTCCACCTGCTGCCTGCGGGTTGCTACGTCACCCTCAACTCATGCGACTCGCAGCTCCTTGCGCGTGGCCCGAACGAGCTGCGTGAGCACGCCGAGGAGACGACGAACGACAACCAGATCACGGGGAGACGCCGGCTCCTCCTCGACTTCGACCCTGACCGCGTGGCCGGCATCGCATCGACGCAGGTTGAACTTGACGCGGCCTACGAACGGGCGAAGGCAGTCCGGGAGTGGTTGGAGCACACGCACGGCTGGCCGGACCCGATCCGTGCCCTGTCGGGGAACGGCCCCCACCTGGTCTACGGCTACGATCTGCCGAACGACGAGGCGTCGACGCTGCTGACGAAGGCCGTCCTCGTGGCGATCAACACCAAGTTCGGCGACGAGATCGTCGCGGGCAAGCCGGTGACCGGCAAAGTCGGCGTCGATCTCAAGGTCTTCAATGCGAGCCGCATCACGAAACTCTACGGCACGGTTGCGCGGAAGGGCGCGAACACGCCGGAGCGACCGCATCGGCTCTCCCGCATCCTGGCGCATCCCGACGTCCTCGTCCCCGTCCCCATCGAGAAGCTGCAGGCCGTCGCGGCGCTGGCCCCCGTCGAGCCGAGGAAGGCGTCGGGAGGCAATGGGCAGGTGAAGCACGCCGCTCCCGCCGGACGCGACGGCGCGTCGTCCTTCGCGGAGCGGCTGCGGGCGGTGATGACGAAGGACAAGGTGATCGAGTTCTTCGGGAAGAACGGCGTGACCGATCTCAAGTCGTCGGGCGCCGACGGATGGCTCAGGGGGCACCTCCACCACGAGTCCCACCACGACGGCGCGGGCGATCCTGCGTTCGGCGTCCACCCTGGCACGGCCTCCTGGTGCGACCACCGCGCCGGCGAGAAGACCGGGGGCCTCGTGGAATTCCTGACGACGTATCGCGGGCTCGACAAGAAAGCAGCCGGGAAGGCCGTCGCGGAGTTCTTCGGCGTCAAGGATGACGGTCGCCGCGCCGCGATTGACGTGTCGACCCTCGGTGCCGCGGACATCGGGGACGCGGCCATCGTGGAGCGGGCGCACGCGAGGCGCAAGCACCCGCTGCGTCGCCCGTTGACCGATCTCGGGAATGCGGAGCTGTTCGTCGCGCTGCACGGCGAGGATGTCCGATTCGTCCATCCGTGGCGCCGCTGGCTCGTCTGGGACGGCGCGCGGTGGGCGGAGGATCTGGAGGGACGCGCCCACCTCCTCGCGAGCGACGTGAGCGCCGCCCTCTACCGGGAGGCCGCGAGGCTCGCATCCGAGGCGGCCCTTCCCGAGGACGAGGAGATGCAGCCGGCCGGCGAATCGAAGGAGGAGGGACATGCCTGATCGGGGGAACATGGCTCGTGCTGCGGCCGCGACCGCGAAGTGGGCGAAGAAGTCCGAGGGCGATCCGAGGATGTCGGCCATCCTAAGCATTGCGAGATCCGAGCCGGGGATCCCCGTGCTCCCCGATGCGCTCGACCGCGACCCCATGCTCCTGAACTGCAAGAACGGCACGCTGGATCTGCGGACGGGAGAACTGCGACCGCATCGGCGCGAGGACCTGATCACGAAGTGCGTGAGCGTCGAGTACGACCCGACAGCGGAGTGCCGGGTCTGGCTCGCGTTCCTCGACAAGATCATGGGCGGGAAGAGCGACATGGTCGCCTTCCTGCAGCGCGCGGTCGGGTACTCGCTCACGGGTAGCATCCGCGAGCAGTGCCTCTTCCTCCTCCACGGCACGGGCTCGAACGGGAAGTCGACCTACCTGGAGGTACTGCGCGAGCTGCTGGCCGACTACTGCGAGCAGACGGACTTCGCGACCTTCCTCGAAAAGAAGAACGACCAGATCCGGAATGACGTTGCGCGGCTCCGTGGCGCGAGGTTCGTCTCGGCCGTCGAGGTGGCCGAGGCGAGGCGGCTCGACGAGGCGCTGATCAAGAGCGTGACGGGCGGCGACACGGTGACGGCGCGCTTCCTCTACGGCGAGTTCTTCGAGTTCGTGCCCGCGTTCAAGCTCTGGCTCGCCGCGAACCACAAGCCGGTCATTCGCGGCACCGACCACGCGATCTGGCGGCGGGTGAGGCTCGTCCCGTTCACGGTGACGATCCCCGACGAGGAGCAAGACAAGGACTTGCCGGCGAAGCTGAAGGCGGAACTCCCCGGCATCCTTCGGTGGGCAGTGGAGGGTTGCCTCGCCTGGCAGCGCGACGGGCTCCGGCCTCCGGAGGAGGTGATCAAGGCGACGGCTTCCTACCGCGAGGAGAACGACATCGTTGGGCAGTTCGTCACGGAGAACTGCATCGTGAGCTCGGGCTCGAAGGCGACCGCGAAGGCCCTCTACGCGGCCTACGTCGCGTGGGCCGACGCCAATGGCGAACGCCCGATGACGCAGAACGCCTTCGGCCGGCGCCTTGCGGAGCGAGGTTTCGAGCGGAAAAAGTCCGGTGGGATCTGGTGGCACGGCATCGAACTCCTGGAGGCCAGTGCGCCTACCGACCACGGCAGCCGGGAACCCGACCCTTTCTGAGTGGGACGATTGGGACGATCGGACGATTCGCCCGGGAACTCTCCCTTAGCATTCTCCATTACTTTGTCGTCTCCTGATGTGCATCTGGATCAGCCGGGCTCTATGTTCGCGCGCAGTAGTAGAAACCGGGGAATTCGTCCAGTCGTCCCAATCGTCCCTAAACGGAGGCATCATGGACTGCGAGGAGAACGAGGAGCGGATCGAATCGAAGCGCCGGCCCACGGCGGAGTTCCGCGCGGCCGTCAAGGCGGGGAAGGAGCGTCCCCGCCGGGGTGACGTCGGTGGGCGCGATCGCGGGCTTGGCGACGCCCGTGACCGCCTGCACGAGTGCCTGGACGAGCTGGTAGGGCGCGTGCCGACGGTGGAGGAGCTGGCGCGCCTCACGGTCGTGGCGAACAGGGCGTTCGTGCCTCGGAGCGCGGCGGTTCGGCTCCTCGGGGCGTTCGTGCGGTACGTGGAGAACCTGCACACGCAGGTGGAGGTTAGAGGGGAGACATAGGAGCCCGCATGCGCGCCTCCGTCTCAGTGCCGAGCGGAACAAGGGTGGGGGTCTCCACCTGGCGACGGATACGCAAGCCGCTGGCGGTGTCCCGCACGTTCGTGCAGTCGTGGGCCGTCGGCGGTCGGGCCCCCCCGCCATGTGGGGCCATGGGCGGCCGATCAAGATCCTGGACGAAGCCTCCGAGATCCTGGACGGAGGGCTGACGGGCACGACGAGCTGGAACGGCTCAGTTGCATGACCGGAGCCGCCACGATCAACGGAGGCGGGCAAGCGCGGCTTCCACGTCCCTCGCCGAGTAGTCCGCGCGGCGCGGGTCGATCCGCAACGGCACGAACACGACGCAGGGATCGCGTGGATCGCGGTAGGCTCCGAGCGGCAAGGGCGACGGGCTCGCCGCTGGCGTCGTCGGTGCCGTGGCGGGCGGTGCCGTCGGCACGGTCGGAGCGGCAGGGGTGCCGTCTGCGACCATCTGCGTCCAGCGCGGGAGCGCCGCCAGGCAATCGACGCAGCGCAGGCCGGGAATCACCGAGAGCTGAAACGGCCGCCTCCACGCGCCGCGCACCACCCACGGGCTGCAGATCGCGTGTCGTCGCGGTGGCGGCGTCTGCCTGCGGTCGCCCGCGATCGGGACTGCGTGGTACGTGAGGTCGTCGGCCGGTCGCGCCCACACGGCGGTGACGCGGAGCGGCGAGATCCTCCTGTTCGCCCGCTTCGCGAGCGCGTCGTGGACGACTTGGCACCCGCAGCCGTGTGCGGTGCAGCCTGACGGGCCGTGTCGGCGGACGTGGTGTCCGCAGGCGCGGCAGGGGGTCAGCACGTTCATCTCCTCGGTCGGTAAAGGCGACTGCACTTGATTCTACAAAGCCGCTCGCGGGAAACGCAATGACCTGCAGGACGGCCGCGTGCGCTGACCCCGATCACTACCCCCGTCATCGACTCGCTGAAACGAACGGCGAGTCCGGGCCAGGTAATGACGATCAGGCCCTGGGGCGGTTATCGCCATTGGCCCCGCAGCCGCTATGCCGATCCGCTCCACACCGACCGGGAACCCACCGGAAGGCCGCCAACAGCCCGATCCGCAGTCCGGTTCCGTTGCATGACCCTACCCGCGATCGCCGCGGCGGCCGATGGTCGGAGACAGGAGGAGCAAGCGAGCGCGGATCAACGGGCTCCCCGTGACGCCCGTCGATCCCCCCGTCCTCCTCGGCGACCCCTTCGTGAGGGCGATCGCCCAGCCGGCCAGGTGTGCGAATCGCACGGCTGAGGGCGGACGGTCAAGCGGCCGTGCTCGGAACGCCTCCGCAGGAAGGGCCGTCGCGAGCGACCGAAATCATTTCGGTTGTTCGAGCGCGATGAGCGGCGGTGAGGCCCCGCGCTCGCGCAGCCGCGATGGAAATTCGTGCACGACACCGTGCTCGATTCTGAGGCCCGATGGCAATCCCGCCGTTGCCCCGCGAGCCGCGTATTTGCTTGCGCCGGGGGCTGACCGCACCGTCCGCCGTGTTCAGCGGAGGTGATCATGGAGAGCACGGTTCGGCTGACGGCGGCGGAGGAGACGGCGCTGGCCCCGCTCGCAAAGGCCGGCGACAGACCGGCGCGCGAGAGGCTGCTCAGCTCGGTCAACGGCCTCGTTCACTGGTTCGCGGCGCAGATGGAGCGCCCTGGCGTCGACCGCGAGGATCTCGCGCAGGCGGGCTTCGTCGGCGCGTTGGAGGCCATCGAGGGGTTCGACCCTGCTAGGGGGCGCTGGCATTCGTGGGCGGCCGTCTTCGTCAAGGGGGCCATGAAGGCGGCGCGGGGACGGGACAGGCTCGTCCCGATCCCCGCCGGCAAGCGCACGCTGGCCCGTCGCTACCGCGCGGCCGTCGAGGCCCTTCGCGAGCGCGATGGGTTCGAGCCGGAGCCGGAGGACGTCCGCGCCGCCATGAACATCAGCGCCGAGCAGTTCGGCAACGTGCTCGCGGCGGCGAAGGGGCCGGCCTCCAAGCCGTTCGGCGGTGCGGCGGCGGCGGACATGGTGCCCGCCAAGACGGAGACCACAGAGGCGGACGCGCTGGCCGAAGAGCAGGCGCTCGCGGCCATCCGCACGGGCCTCCGCGCTGTCCTCGATCCGCGCGCGGCGGACGTGTTCTATGCGACCGTCTTCGAGGACAAGGCCGTCTGGAAGCTGGCCGCGCGGTTCAATGCGAACCACGCCGCGATCAAGCGAGCGAAGGAACGCGCCGTCGAGCGGCTCCGCGACGTGATCGCCTTCACGGCGGTCGCATGACGGCCCGCGACGGAGTCCTGCAAGCGACGGAGGCCGGCCGGCGGGACGGGGCGACGGAGCCCGCGCCCGCCGCCCAGGGGATTGGGAATCGGCCGCGTGCCCGCTGCTGCCGCCGCCGGGGGCGCGAGTGGCAATCCTGCCCGTCGTTCCCGCCCCGCCGCCAAGCACGGAGTCGCCGGCCGGGGGCTCGGGGCAGTATATGGTGGCGGGCGAGAGCCCCAACGGAGCCCGCGCTTCTACTGTATGGGAGCAGGCCATGAAGAAGTCGCCGAGGAAGACCTCGAAGCCAGCCAGGCCGCGCCGCAAGCAGAACCACCCGAACTGCGACCAGACCGTGGCCGACGGCCTGGAAGTCGCCACCCTCGTGGCGGCGGCCGTCGATGCGGTGAAATTGCCGCAGGAGGAGGTAGACATGATCGCCAGGCGACGCCCCGGGCGGCGCTGAGGTTCCCGCCCGCGCCTTCCGCGCCGCTGCCCCGCCCCGAAGATGGCAATCAACGCCCCACCCAGGCGGTGGAGGCTTGGCAATCACTCGCGGTTCCCGTGCCGCCCCGCCCCGAGTGGGAATCGGCCATATTCCCAGGGTTGTCGCCGGGGGCCGCCGGCACGATCCGGATCTGGCTGTTGGCCTGCGCCTCCGCGCCGTCGCCCGCTCGCTTTGACGGGACAGCAGGGGTGGATGCGCTCCCCCGTCCTCCTCGACGCCGCGGAACGCCGCATCGGCGTTCGGCTCGCAACGCCTACTTCATCGGCGGCTTTCCCGCCGCCTTCAGTTTCTGGTTCAATGCGTCCTTCTTGGCCTTGAGCTGGGCCGGTTGGACGAAGTAGAAGTCGAAGAGCGCCTCAAGCACGTCCAGGCACCACTCCGCCTCGCCTGACTCGACGTTCACGATCTCCCCGGTGTTCGTGTCTTTCATCGGATGGGACGCGAAGTTCCCGATATGCCGGACGGCATCCATTGCTTCGGCTACTTGAGAGGGGAGGGTCTTCGAGGCGAGAACCTCCTCGATCTGCTTGGATAGATGGTGCGCCTTAGTCTTGGCCTCATCCCGCAGGATGGCCTGGAGGCAGCGGCGACTCAGTGCGGCACTCGCCTTGTCGCTGTGGGCCAGCACCAGGCACGCTTCCTTGAAGTCCTCTGCGTAGACCTGTGGTACTTCGAGCGGGATGGGCCTTCCCGAGGCGCCCCGGGGATACGCAATGAAATCCTCGTCTACCGTCCTCGTGCCCCGAGTCCCCCTGAGCAGGATGATGGCCTGATTGCAAACGGGGCAGTCCATCGCGTGCGCAGACCAGTTCAATTTGCCGTAGTACTTGAGCGGATGCTCTACAAAGGCGTCGTGGAAGGCCACGTGACAGTGGGGACACTTCATCTGGAACACCTGTACGTGATCGTCGGTGGGGTTCCCTGCGCTCGTAGAAGTCGAGTGAGGGCAGAAGGTTCACATCATCGAGGGGGCCCTGCCCATCCGCAGGTCGCCACGACCCGCGTCATGTTGCGCTGAGCAGGAACTGCGTAACCGCAGTCAGCGGAGCGCCGATGGGGCACGGCCAGTGAGCGGACGCGGTCGGCCTTCCGCCTCGCACGCCGAAACAGAGATCCTACCACTCGGGAATTGGCAACGCGAGAGTTCCGCATCACTCTATCCAGGTGCGGCGCGGGTTAGGACAGGCGGGCCAACGAGGCCCCGCCGCCGGGGCCACATGGACGCCCTCGACGTCACCGGTAGCCGGCCTCTCGCGCAACGGCCCGTGTACATCGGGCTCCGCCGCCGCCGGCAACTCTACCCCCGAGGCGACCCGTGGCATCCTTCCACTTCTGTAGGGCGAGATGACCAAGTGCGGGTCGGGATTCCCCGGATTCCGGTCGGCCGGGGCACCGGGTCATGTTGAGGCAGATGGCTTATGAGAATGGCTCTTCTCGGAAGGGAACCCGATGTCAGACTCCAACCTCCCTGTTCCCGTCCCGACCACCGCCAGCGAACTGGTCGCCTGGACGATCCCGCCGCCGGACAGGCACCCCGCAGCGGTGTACCTCGCCCGCCTCGCGCCCGGATCCCGTCGCGCCATGCGGCAGGCGCTCGACACGGTTGCGGGGCTCCTGTCCGGCGGAAGCCTCGATGCGGTGGCTTTCCCGTGGCCCGCCGTGCGCTACCAGCACGCGCAGGCCGTCAGGTCTGCCCTCGCGGAGCGGTACGCCCCCGCGACGGCGAACAAGGTGCTCTCCGCCCTGCGAGGCGTGCTCCGCGAGGCGTGGCGTCTCGGGTACGTCGACGCGGAGTCGTACCGAAGGGCCGCCGACGTGGAGGCGGTTAAGGGCAACACGCTCCCCGCAGGGCGGGCGCTGTCGGACGGCGAACTCCGCGCCCTCTTCGACGTGTGCGCCGAAGATGCCTCACCCGCCGGAGCCAGGGACGCTTGCCTGCTGGCCGTCCTTTTCGGTGGGGGGCTGCGTCGCTCTGAGGCCGTGGCGCTCGACGTGGCGGACTTCGATGCCCCCACGGGTGCGCTCGCGGTGCGGCACGGGAAGGGGAACAAGGCGCGCCAGGTGTACGCCACGAACGGCGGGAAACGGGCCATCGAGGACTGGCTCGTCGTGCGCGGCCCCGCCGCTGGCCCGCTCCTCTGTCCGGTAGCGAAGGGTGGCCGCGTCAAGCCGCGCCGCATGACCGCGCAAGCCGTCCTCTACCGCCTACGGGATCTCGCGGATCGCGCCGGCGTGGATCGCTTCTCGCCGCACGACGCCAGGCGGTCATTCATCACCGCGCTCATCGACTCGGGCGCAGACCTCGTGGTCGTCCAGCACCTGGCCGGCCACGCGAGCGTGCAGACGACGGCGCGGTACGACCGTCGCGGCGAGGAGTCGAAGCGGAAGGCGGCCAGCCTCATCCACATCCCGTACCGGGGGCAGGCGGGACGCACAGAGGAGGTGCGACGCTCAGATGGCACTAACGAAGCAGGGCAGTGCAACCCGCTTGCTCAAAATGGTGATCGTGCGCGAGGATCTCGGTGACGCCCTCGTCCTCCATGAGGAGGAGCGTGGCGCAGTCGACCAGCCCCCACTCCTTGTCCAACCGCTCCGCGTATCGGCGATGTGCGCGCTGGAACAGCTTGCTGGTCTGCGGATGAATCGTGACGTTGGGATCCTTCCGCAGCGAATCGACAAGTTGTGCTGCGGCTTCACGAACAGAGGAGCCCAAGTGGGCGAGGCCATTCAAGACCTCCGTGAGGATCATCTCGGAGGTCACGATGCGCACTGGCCCGAGGGTGGCGGATACGGCCTTCGCCTTCTCGTGCAACTGATCTTGGCGATTGAGCAGGGCGATCCAATACCCTGCGTCGGCAAATACCGATCTCATTCAGGGTCCTTCGGCGCCCCGTACAGGTAGTGATCCAGGTTTCGCGCCAGGTCATTCGGAATGGCCCTAATCGCGTCGTCCGGGATGCAAGCGCCAATCTCGGCGGCGACCTCCCAAATTGGGCGGCGGGTTGCGTCGAACTCCTTCGCTCCTGCGGCTTGGACGGTCATCACCTCGACCGCGATCACGCGCTTCAATTCCCCTCGGGCCGAGAACTCACCCCGCCCCTTGATGCGTAGCCCGCAGTTCCGATGTTCGTGGAGGGCGTCGAGAATCATCCCCTCTTGTTCCGGCGAGAGCTTTCCCGAGACCTTGGATCCGTCGGCTAGCCGGACAACGAAGTTGGCCTTGTCCAGGTCTGCGGCTCTGATCTCCCCTTCGATTTCGACGACATCTTCATAGTCCGCCTCGGCGAGCTTGATGAGACGTGCTCGCTCCCGCACAGAGTAGGTGGCGCGCTGTCCTCCTTGGGGCAGATCCAGGAGAATCACTTCGTCCTCTCGTAGTGTCGCTCCATAATGCTCGAAGAGTGGTAGCACTGACTTGGGGAATCCCCCCGGGAGCGATCGATCTTCGTGGCTCGCCTTGATCGCCTCCGCTAGCAGCCGAACCGCTTCATCGAGTTCGTCGGGCTCGCGAGGCCAAACCAGTGCTTGGTCGCCGACTTCAATCTCCCGTGAGAGAGGGACGGACGCACTTCCGGGTGAAATCTCGTACATGCGAAGTGAGACGGACGCCTCGAAGTTGTTTGGGAGACGCCGTCGATCCTTGTTCTTCTGGCGCCAGACCTCCTTCGCGGTCTCAACCAGCAGATTCCGATATGCCGCGAGTTCGGGCAGGACATCAAGATCGATACCGTGATCCTCAAATCGAGGGCCGCTAAAGATGTGCGTGACCAGCGTGTATCGTTGTTTGGCCATGATCAAGTAGGTTCCGCTCGGAGGCCAACGGATCGACTGGACGCCCGAGTCGTTCGGCCACGGCGCGAGTATAGCTCAACGTATCGGACATTTCGACGGAGAAACCCCTGCCCCTCCCCGGTCCAGGAAGCCGACCGAGGTCGTCAGCTCCATCGTAGGAAGGTCGTCCACATGCTGTCGAACGCGGACAGCCGGCCGCAAACGCACTCTCCCGATCGCCGATGCGGCAGGTCGAGAATCGCCTACCGTGGGCACCCAAGGGTCGCGGCATGGCGATCCGTCTTGACGAGTTCGCGCTCCCGCCGCTACAAGTGGGCGGTCGTTCGTGGAGCAGAGGGGCGACGATGACTCGATCCGGCGGGGACGGCCCCGAGGCCGCCGCAAGAAGAAGAATCGACGCCACGCTCGTGGCCTCTGGCTGGCGCGTCCAGGATCGCGACGAGATGAACGTCGGAGCCGGTCGAGGCGTCGCGGTGCGCGAGTTCAAGCTGACGGCGGGGCACGGCTACGCCGACTACCTGCTGTTCGTCGACGGCAAGGCAGTCGGAGTCCTGGAAGCGAAGCCCGAAGGCCACACCCTCACCGGCGTCGAGCCGCAGACCAAGAAGTACTCGGAGGGGCTGCCCGAGAACCTCGACCCGCAGGTGGCCCCGCTCCCCTTCCTCTACATCTCGAACGGCTCGGAGACGACGCTCACGAACCTCCTCGATCCAAAGCCGAGGAGCCGCCCCGTCTTCCAAGTCCACCGCCCCGAGACGCTCGCCGACTGGCTCTCGGCGGACACCCTCGACGCGTGGTTGAAGCCGCTCCACGACGCCAGGAGCGGCTCGTACACGGCAGCCGACGACACGAGGCCCTCCTCCTTCCGATCCCGCCTCACCG
>Ga0080064_1001853_pt1 | contig 39489 bp, 43 predicted proteins | sample Subgrocontami54m_FD_69260 | JGI IMG/M metagenome (GOLD analysis project Ga0080064, IMG submission 69260) | Subsurface groundwater microbial communities from S. Glens Falls, New York, USA - GMW46 contaminated, 5.4 m (SPADES assembly) (version 2) ...
CGTTGTCGCTTCGGGCTCGCATCCTCACGTACTGCGCTCGTACGCTCCGGTGCGACCCCTCGCTCCGCCTTGCACCCGCCGCCTTCTCGACGGCCAGGGTTTCCAAGGTGTTGCAAGTTTACCAACGGATTATCGTAAGCGTCTCGAAGGAAAAATCCTATTTAGGGCCGGCCCTGAACACGAAGTGATAGTACTCGTCCATGTCCATGAGGGACTCGACCCCGGAGGAATCCCCGACTTTTACCTCGATTAACCATCCCTCGCTGTAGGGGTCTTCATTAATGAGAGAAGGGTGGTTTTCGAGTTCGCCGTTGACGGAGAGGACGGTGCCGGAGACCGGCGCGACCAGTTCATAGACAGTTTTCACCGATTCGATTTCTCCGAAGACCTCTCCCCTCTCGACTTGATCTCCCACCTCAGGCAGATCCACTGAAAGGATCTGTCCCAATTCCGTCTGGCTGTAGTTGGTGAGTCCGAATAAACCGTGTTGATCTCGGATTCCTACCCAAATATGATGCTCACTGACTTTTAGCGTTTTTTCTTCTTGCCCCATCGTCGACCGTTATCACTATAGAGATTGCTTTTCCACTGTCAAGATGAAGAGAGTCCCAAAGAGTTCTTGACAGCGCAGGAAGCTTGTTGTAGGTTCCTTTTGCTCGCGGGCTCAAGGGAAGTCCGGTGAAAGTCCGGCGCGGTCCCGCCACTGTGATGGCCACGAAAGCCGCTTGACAGCCACTGTGCGCCTTAGGCGCATGGGAAGGCGCGGCGAGTAGATTCAAAGCCTAAGCCAGGAGACCTGCCTCGAGCGCTTAGACCGGCCTCTCCGAAGGAGAGAGAAAGGTTCGACGCGTTTTTACTTCCTCGAATTGATCTGTTTCTACGCGTTCGGGGTCGTTGCGCGCGATCTTCGCTCCTCTCTCCCTTTCTCATCCTCGATAGAGGCCTTGAGATAGCGGCTCGTCATGAGAATAGGGCTGAGTTTTTTATTATCCATTGTCTTTCACGTCGTTGCGCTCGCGCTGCCTATTTTTTTCTATGGGACGGTCGATTATGAACTGCCCATCTCCGTGGTCCTGGTGAGTCTTGAGGATGGTCCAGGCGAGCCGGCAGGCGGGCAGGGTCCAGGGATCGGAAGAAAGCATATACACCCCATCAACAGGAAGCGCCTGAGAACATCGTCGGAGCCGGGTGAAAAAAGAGAAAACCCGTTTCCAGCGACTGAAAGGATTCAAGTTTCAAATCTCGCTGATGAGAGTGTCGTCAATCAGTCTCAAGCGATCGACGCCGGTGAGAGTATGGTGTCTGTAAGCGCTCTGCCCGTCGGCCCGTCCACTCTAGGAACTCCCGATCGCGGGGAAGATCTGGGTGGGGTTTCTGCAGGCGGTTTACCCGGCGGGGGCCGAGGTAGCGGAGGAAAAAATGGTTACGGCGGCTCGGGCGACGGTGGCAGCATGGCGCCGTTTTCCCGGGTCAATTACGCCTATCATCCCAAGCCGGAATATCCGGAGAGGGCACGGAGGGAAGGGTGGGAAGGAACAGTCCTGGTTCGTGTCCTGGTCGATCAGAAAGGAAGATCGAAGTCCATGGAGCTCAGCCGGAGCTCCGGCTTTGAAATCTTGGATCAGGCGGCGATCGAGGCGGTGAAAAAATGGCGTTTTCAACCCGCGCGGTCTGGGGAAAGCGCTGTGGAGAGCTGGGTCCGGATCCCGGTTGTGTTTCGCCTGGCGGATCTGAAAAATTAGTGCTGCTGTAAGTTCATTTAAGGAGGGAAAAAGAAAGAGGTTCATCAACCGCAGATGGATTAAGGGAAAGGGGTGATTCCACGCCTCCCTCTCCTCCCAATTTTGGATTTGGGATTGCCGATTTTGGGCAAGTACTTCAATCTAAAATCCAAAATCGAAAATCGGAAATTGGGAGGAGGAAGGGTTTGGGTGGAAAAATCCCCTGCTGCCCCGCAACTGTGATGGCCACGAAAGCCGCAGATACCAGCCACTGTCCCGAGCCCGGTCGAAGGATGGGAAGGCGCGGTTAGTAGGTTAAAGCCTAAGCCAGGAGACCGATCCATTCTGCCCCAACATCCCCTTTCGCGGGAAAAGGAGGCTTTATGTTTCTTTTTATTATCATTTTCTTGGTTCTTTCCCCTTTATCGTCGCTGGCTGCGGACTCGCAGCCAGACGAGACCCTGGCCCCTGTGGTGGTGACCGCCACACGAATCGAAACGCCCCAAGAGGAAGTCACCACGTCGCTCTCGGTGATCACCTCGGAAGACATCCGGGCCAAGCAGGCGGTGACGGTGGAGGAGGTGCTGCGCGATGTGCCGGGCGTGGATGTGGTCCAGTCGGGATCGCGGGGAAATACCACATCGGTCTTTATTCGAGGCTCCAATTCCAATCAAGTTCTGGTATTGGTGGACGGAATGGAGGTCAACAGCGTTACTGCTGGAAACTTTAATTTCGGCCATCTGCTTACCGACAATGTAGAAAGAATCGAGGTTCTCCGAGGAGCCGGCGGGGCCCTCTACGGGTCCAAGGCCGTCGGAGGGGTGATCAATATCATTACCAAAAAAGGGCAAGGCAAGCCCCAAATAGCTCTCTCGACCGAGGGGGGCAACGGGGAAACCCGCCGCGAGGTTCTTGGATTATCGGGAAGCTACCGGGGCTTGAGCTACTCTTTGAGCCCGAGCTACTTTCGGACCGACGGTTTTCGATCGATCAACGATCATTACCGTAACGCAGGGATATCGGCGCGTTTGGATTACGATCTGATCAAAGACGGCGCGCTGAAAACCGTCTTCAATCTAAGCGACACCAACCTGGGTCTGGTCAACAACGACGTCTCCTGCGATGCTTTCGATCGCGACGCCGATCAGGAAGACCAGCGTTGGACAGGACAGCTGGAATGGCAACATAAGATTTTACCGCAATGGGATTATCGGCTCTCTATGGCGAGGAATCAGTCGCACGAGGTTTTCAAGGATCGGGATTCGTCCTGCTTTTCCGCCCGCCGCACTTTGATCAAACCGCGGATCCTCTCCCCGCAATTCCAGACGAATTACCACTTTGGGTCCGAGAATACCCTCACCTTCGGAGTCGATGGGGATCTCCGAGGGGCAAAATATAGAAGCATCAGCTCAACTGGCAGCCTGACCTCCTTTAACAAGACGCAGAACAATCACGCCTTTTATCTTCAGGACCAGTGGAAGCTTCTGGACCAGCGACTGATCCTCGTAGCCGGGGTCCGACGCGATCATAACGGCGATTTTGGCTCGGAATGGAGCCCTTCCGCCTCGGCGGCGTACCTGATCCGCGAAACCGGCACGAAGTTCAAAGCGAGCTATGCCGAGGGGTTTCGAGCGCCTACTTTTAATGATCTCTTCTTTCCAGGCTCGAGTAACCCAAGTCTCAAACCCGAGTTGAGTTGGGAGATCAATGCCGGGGTGGAGCAGCGCTTTGGCAAGGATTGGCTGCAATTAGAGGCCGTTTACTTCCATCGAGAGGTAAAAGACCTCATCGTCTTTGGTGGCAGCGTGCCGCAAAATGTGGGCCAGGTAATCTTCAATGGGATCGAAGTGATTCCGCGATTGCGGCTGACCCAGGCTCTTTCTTTGGGCGGGAACTACACGTACGCTAATTTGGAAGACCGGCTGACGCGCCGCCCCAAACATAAAGGAAACTTATCGTTGAATTATAAAGAGGGTCCCTTTCAGATCAACCTCGCCTCGCACATCATCGGTCCTCACCTCGACGTCCATCACTCCAGTTTTAACACGATCGACAAGGCGGGATACACGCGGTTTGATCTCGCTTCCTCTTATCTCTTGCCTTGGCAAGCGTCCGGCATCAAGAGCCTGACCCTTTTGGGCAAGGTCGAGAATCTCTTTAACAGGAGGTACGAGGAAGCCGACGGCTTTCTTGGCCGCCGCATGAATTTTCTCATCGGTGTCCGAGGGGTGTTTGGTAAAGATTAGGATGTTTTTGCCGTCGTGGATTTCGGCCGCTGAGATTGCGGTTGGGATTCTTCTCTTTCTTTTTTCCTCGGCCTGCGCGCCCTCGCCCGAAGCCGGGGACAGGACTTTCGTGGATGACCTCGGTTATCCGGTGAGAGTGCGGAGAGACGTGCAGAGGATCGTCTCCCTGCTTCCGTCAAATTCTGAAATGGTCTGTCTGCTGGATTGTGAGCGCTTGAAGGGGGGGACCCGCTATGATCGTTTTCCCGAAGAGTTAGTGCGGCGGGTCGAGGAAAAAAAGATAGAGATCGTCGGTGGCGGGTTCGACCCCAGCCTCGAGAAAATCGTTGAGATCGCTCCGGACCTGGTCCTGGTCAACGGCCCGAGCCAGCAAGGAGTCGCGTTGCCGTTAAAAAATATGGGATTCCCTGTTTTCAGCCTTTACCCTCGGGATATGGAGGGCCTTCGCAGAGATTTTTTGCTCCTGGGAGAGGTTCTAGGCAGGGAAGAACAAGCCAGGAGGATTCTTGCCGGTGTGGAGTCCGGCCTCGAGGATTTTCGAAGGAAAACGCGCCACAAGGCAAAGAGGCGGGTCTATCTTCAGACCTGGTCTGATCCCATCATCACAGTCGGCAGGAGCTCCATGGCTCAATGGATCCTCGAGATGGCGGGTGGAATCAATATTTTCTCGGATATGCCCTTCGATTCGGGGAAGGTTGGTCTGGAATCGATCATCCAACGGAATCCCGAGGTGCTCATCTTTGTGGATAGCCAGGCCGACTTTGCGCGGAGCATTCAAAGGCTTCCCGGATGGAAAGAGATCGATGGGGTCAAAAAAAACCAGATCTGTTTCATTGAAGCGCCCTATCTGAGGCGCACGGTGCGGTTCTTGGATGGAGTCAAGAGAGTTCACGAATGCCTGTTCGGCAACGCTTCTTAGAGAAAACAGAAGGTCACAACCCATGAGGGCGGCGCCGGATCGCCCTTTATGGCCGTTGTAGGTGGTTGATCATGCCTCGAATCGCTTGGAGCTGGTTCGTCCTTTTAATCCTTTCCGCACTGTCCTTGGTCCTCGCTCTCAGTACGGGACCGGTTCGGATCTCTCTCACAGCTCTCTCGCCGCGCGACCAGGCGATTCTTCTCAACCTCAGATTGCCGCGCGCCCTGTCGTCATTTTTCGTGGGCGGCGGCCTCGCCCTTTCCGGGGCTATCTTTCAAGGGCTCTTCCGCAATCCCCTCGCCGATAGCTATCTATTAGGGATCTCCTCAGGGGCTTCATTGGGCGCTGCCGCAGCTCTTGTCCTGGGCTTTATATCTCCTCTGGCCATTTTTACCGGAGTGAGTTTTTTTTCTTTCTTGGGCGCCCTCCTCGCCCTCGCCCTGGTATTTTATTTTGGCTCTCAAGACGGATATTTTTCCGGTTTCCGTCTCCTGCTGTCAGGCTTGGGGGTGGGGCTGTTTTTTTCCTCCCTGGTGGCTGTCCTCATGATTATCGCCGAGGAGGAGCTCAAGGCGCTGATTTTTTTCTTCCTGGGCGGCTTTTCTTCCGCGAGTTGGGAAACCGCCTGGGTAGCGGTCGTCTGCGTTCCGGTATGCGTGGCAATCGCCGGTTATTATGCCCGGGAGTTGAACGTCCTTTTGTTGGGCGAAGAGACCGCGCTCAGCAGCGGAGTTCATACCAAGCGGATCCAAACCATCTATGCCGTCGTGGCCGCGTTTCTGACCGCTATCTCCGTTTCTATCGCGGGTCTCGTTGGTTTTGTCGGTCTGATCGTGCCCCATATGGTGCGCATGGTTTTCGGGGCTGATCATCGAGTTTTGCTCCCTTTCACTTTTTTGTTGGGGGGAACGTTCTTGGTCCTTTGCGACACGATCGCGAGGACTATTCTAGCCCCATCGGAACTCCCTGTAGGGGTGGTGACTTCCTTATTCGGGGTTCCGGCGTTTCTCTATTTGCTCAAAAAGGAGAGAGGAGAGTACGGCCTTTGAGCGCCACGGAGGGAAATACCGTTTTGCAAGTGGACAATCTCTCTTTCGCCTATGAAAAGGCGTTGGTCTTGAAAAATATCGCCTTTTCCGTCCGGCGAGGGGATTTCATGGCCCTGATCGGTCCCAACGGCTCCGGGAAGACTACGCTTCTGAAAACTATCCTCGGAGCATTGGTCCCAAGCGAAGGAGAGATATGGCTGGATGGAAAAGCCTTGAGCTCTTATCCGCCCAAAGAGAGGGCGAAAAAGATGGCCTATGTCTCCCAACAGCCCCTTGCCGGTTTTCCCTTGACGGTCCGGGAGATGGTTTCCTTGGGGCGATATCCCCATGAGGAGCGCTTTCACCCAGAAGCGGAAGAGGGCCGGGTGGTCGAAGAGGCGCTCCGTCTCACCGACGCCCAACCTTTGAGCGGGAGAAAATTCACCGCCCTGAGCGGCGGAGAAAAACAAAAAGTTTTGATCGCCCGGGCTCTGGCCCAGACGCCCTATCTTCTTCTCTTGGACGAGCCCACCGTGCATTTGGACCTCTATTTCCAGGTGCAGATCTTAAATAGCCTTAAAACGCTCTGCTCCGAAGGGAAATCGACCGTAGTCGCCGTGTTGCATGATTTAAACCTGGTCTCTTTGTTTGCCGATAAGGTCCTGCTGCTCAAGTCCGGCGAGCCGGTTGCCTTTGGAAAGGTGGATGAGGTCATGAGCGTGGAGAGGACGAGAGACGCCTTTGGAGTAGAGGTAACCGTGATCAAAGATTCGCAAACGGGCAGCGTTTATTATCTGCCGCGTCCCGGAGTCAGATAAAAAATGAAGGGAATCGTCATCGCCGGCACCCATAGCGGCGTAGGAAAGACCACGGTCGCGACGGGGATCATGGCAGCCCTGCGCCGCAAAGGTCGCAAAGTCCAGCCGTTTAAGGTGGGCCCGGATTACATCGACCCTTCCTATCACAGCGCGGTTTGCGGCGCGCCCTCGCGCAATTTAGATAGCTGGCTGCTGGAGCAGGCTGCGGTTGTCGAATTATTTCGTCGAGCGATGAAAAACAAAGATATAGCCGTCGTGGAAGGGGTCATGGGTCTCTTCGACGGTTTTCGCGGGGAGAGCGAGGAGGGCAGCACGGCCCACGTCGCCAAGCTACTCGGCCTGCCGGTGATTCTGGTGGTGGATGCCTCGGCGGCGGCGCGTAGCGTTGGGGCCATGGCTTTGGGATTCAAGAGCTTCGATCCGGAGCTGAACGTGGCCGGGGTGATCTTAAACGGCATAGCCGGGGAAAGGCATCTGGAATTCGCTAAACCCTCACTGGAGAAAATTGGAGTGCCGTTGCTGGGCTATCTCCCCAGGCGGCCCGATCTGGCGCTACCGGAGCGCCACCTGGGATTAATCCCTACAGTCGAGGGAACGGTCTCGCCGGACTTTTATAGCCGGCTGGCGGATCAGGTGGAACACACCATCGACGTGGATCACATCTTGCGCCTGTTAGCGCCCATCGATTCATCGGCGCCGGCTGGCCCCCTGGTCTTTCCTGAAGCGCCCAGAGCTACAAAAGTATCTATCGCCGTGGCCAAGGACAAGGCATTCAACTTCTATTATCCGGACTCCCTGGATTTGCTGGAAGCCTGGGGCGCGGAGATCACCCCCGTGAGGCTTCTGGAAGATTCGGAGTTGCCTGCAGGGATCGGCGGGCTCTATATCGGCGGGGGCTTTCCGGAGCTTTATGCCCGTGAGCTATCGGAAAACCATTCGATGCGCCGGTCGGTGAAGGAAGCGGCCGAAAGGGGTTTGCCGATCTATGCCGAATGCGGCGGGCTGATGTACCTTGGAGAAAGCATCGAAGATTCGGAGGGCAGAAACTACCCCATGGCGGCGGTTTTTTCTTATCGCTCTTCGATAAAGGGGAGCAAGCTCACTCTAGGCTACCGCCGCGTCTCCGCCCTGGACGATAACCTGCTGATGGGGAAAGGGGAATCAGTGAGGGGCCACGAGTTTCACCTGTCGTCCCTGAATGGAGAGGCGCCCGCCCCATCCGCCTATGATGTGCCGGATCAGCCCGGCCGCAACGAAGGCTTTCGCATGAAGAACACCCTGGCCTCTTACATCCATTTGCACTTCGGCAGCAAGAAAAGCCTCGCGCCCTCGTTCGTTGAGTTTTGCGCCAACTGGAGAGCGCGCCGCTTCTGATCGAAAAGTTTATGGCCGCCAAGACCCTCATGGTCCAGGGAACCGCCTCATCAGTGGGGAAAAGCATTCTCGTTACCGCCCTCTGCCGCATCTTGAGGCAGGATGGCTGGAAGGTCGCTCCATTCAAGGCGCAGAACATGTCGCTGAACTCGTTCGTGACCCGCGACGGCGGCGAGATCGGCCGCGCCCAAGTCGTTCAGGCCGAGGCGGCGGGCGTGGAGCCCACGGTGGAGATGAACCCGATCCTGCTTAAACCCGAAGCGGATCATCGCTCTCAGGTGGTGGTGAGGGGGAAACCGCTCGGGGGGTTTGCGGCAAAAGACTACTACGCGTTGAGAGCGCAGTTGTGGCCGGTCGTCACCGAGTCGTTGGAGAAGCTCTTGACAGAGTACGATGTAGTCCTGATCGAAGGAGCCGGCAGTCCGGCTGAGGTGAATCTAAAGGACCGAGATATCGTCAACATGCGCGTCGCCCTCCATTGCCGCGCGCCGGTTATTCTCGCGGCGGACATCGACCGCGGCGGTGTGTTCGCTTCTTTGGTTGGAACTTTAGAACTCCTGGAGCCTGAAGAGCGGAGTCTCATCAAGGCCTTCGTGATCAACAAATTCCGCGGTGATCTCTCCCTGCTCGAACCCGGTCTTCGGTGGCTGGAGGAGCGGACGAAAATACCGGTTGCCGGCGTCATTCCGTACTATCATGATATTCATATTGCCGAGGAGGATTCAGTTTCCCTGGAGCGCCGGCGGGCGATGAAGCAAAAATGCGACTATGTTTTAGACGTTGCGGTCATCGGCCTGCCCCATATCTCCAATTTCGACGACTTTGACCCGTTGGAACAAGAAGAGGGTGTCCGGCTCCGTTATGTGGAGCCCGGCGATCAACTGGAAGAGCCCGATCTCATTATCCTCCCCGGCACCAAGAGCACTATGAACGACCTGGCCTATCTTAAAAGCGTGGGATTGGCCGGACGGATCATGGATCACAGCCGCAGGGGCAAGCCGGTTATCGGCATCTGCGGCGGCTACCAGATGTTGGGCGGGAAGCTCCTCGATCCCGGGCGCGTGGAAAGCGCGGATTCCGAGGCCGAAGGACTGGGACTACTGCCAGTGATCACCACCTTCTTTCCCGTCAAATCGACCCACCAGATAAGAGCTACCGTAATGGCTGGAAAAGGATTTCTCGAAGGGGCATCGGGCCTTTCTCTAAGCGGCTATGAAATTCATATGGGCCAGACCAGCGGAATGGAAACTATGGCTCCATTTCGTATTGACGAACGCTCCCGAAAGGTCTGTCAGGACTTTGATGGCTGCCTAAGTTCCGACGGCAATGTGCTGGGAACCTACCTCCACGGCCTCTTTCACAACGAAGCGCTCCGGCGCTCTATCTTATGCGATCTGGCTGCGAGAAAAGGGGTTGCCTTTCAGGCCACCGGCAAGGTCCTTTCCAAGGAGGAGCAGTACGATCGGCTGGCGGACTGGGTCCGTGGAAGCCTGGACATGGAACTCATCTATCGCACGATTGATCTCAAGAGGCCCTGAAGTGTCCTTTTGATTATCGGTTTGCTTTCCTGTATCCGAGGGCGTCCTGGGCGATGATGACTTTCTGAATATTCGAGGAGCCCTCGACGATTTGATAGGACTTGGCATCGCGGAGATAGCGCCGACAAGAGGTTAGGCTCGACGAGGTTCCTTGTGCTTGGCAATTAGCTCCCGTATCGCAGGAAGCAACTCTTTGGGTACCTCGATGACAGTCTGAGTTGAGTCCTCAAAAGCAGCTTCATCTTCCGCCACCGCTTCTTCTTCAGCCTGCTGCTCGTAATGGGCGAGCACCTTCCGGACCCTCTCTTCGTTCCAGCCTGGCGGAAATCTATTCGGTCTCATCTTTTTCCTTTCCGACGACGTCGCCATCGATAAGCAATTAGAGGTTTTCCTGTCAGCTCATAGGCCGTGATCACAAACGCCCCGCCCGGTTCTGGCACATAGATGACTCGCAAGTAGCGCCCCGCCTGGGTCTGCCCGATGGCCACGCGAGCACCTTCCCGACCAGGCCGATCCTCGCCAGGGTTTTGGACGACATCTGTGGCTTCATCTTCCGTAACTCCATGGCGGTGGATATGTGGTTCACCAGTTTCCGGGTCAACATAAAAGCGAATATTCATTCACAAAGCCATTATACACTGCTAGACGACATCTGGCTAATGCCTGAGTCAGCCGTCGGTGTTAGTTCTCAAGCCCAAAGCTAGGCTCTGGAAAATAGAATGTCCCCTTTTTCCCGCCGTGTCAAAGTCGCCTTTGTACCTACAAAGCAGAGAGCCAAAGCCGCGTAACACTTAGTGTTGGGCGCCGAGATTTGGACTTCGTCCCGAGAGCTTGTCTTCTTTTGCCGAATCTCTCTGAAGGGCAATAAGTTAATCCTCAGGCCCGACCCCGTATCCCGCCCCAGAATGGGGTGTCCTCGCGCTGGATCTTACCCTGGAGAGGCCGCTAGACCTTGGATTGTCTAGCTCTTTCCCGGATAGCCGCTACCTCCAGCAACACCTGGTCAATAGAGGGGCGAGGGTTACCTAAGACTTGATCTCTGAAATGTTTGTGGTCAGGGTGAGTAGGAATCTCTGGGTGGTGGGGAGCATTGTCGTACCTGAACACCAGCTCTGCCGATGGGCCTTGATAATGATAGCGGTAAGCAATCCAGTGGGGCTCTCCGGCAACAATGACAATGGCTTCGCTGATTTCCAGCAGAGCCTCGTCTGGAAAGCGCAGCCGGATGCGAAGGACTCCTCGGTTCTCTGATAGACGCTGCTCTTCGTACCGTTCAATGGCGGCGTCAGGGGTGTGGTCAATGAGTTGCTGCACATGGTTGAAGTATTCTTCGACGCTGTTCATCCCACGGCCACCAGCTTATGCTCCATTTCCTCCTTTAGCTGCAAGTAATGCTGATAGTTCCCAGCCCACTCGACAAAGTCAGCCGCGTCCCCCATGTCCCCCTTCTGGTACCGGGCATAAAAGTCGGCCGATGACATCTGGTACCGCTGCTCATAAACTACCAGGGTTCGAATCAATGCGGCCAGCGCCTCCACCGGCGAAGCGTATGAGCTTCTGTGAATTGTCATGAGGCTTTCCTCCTGATTCCCTTCGATTATCGCGGATTATACCATTGATAAGTCTAAGTTGACACAACCGTACCATATCACCACTTCTCCATCCCAAACTGATCCCGCCCCTTAACCTTCTTTTGCCGAATCTCTCTGAGGGGCAATAAGTCAACACTCCGGCCCGACCCCAATACCCGCGCAACCTGGCCTGGGACCGGTACCGTTCCTTGCTTGCGAAGCGTCGGGCTGACTGAGCCGCGAAAGGGTAGGTGCATCATGAAGCTGAAAGTGTCACGTTCAAGCGGGAATGTGTTCAAAGACCTGGGCTTCACCTCAGAGGAGGCTGAGCATCTCAGGATTCGGTCTGACCTCATGATCCAGCTCCAGAAGCTAATTGCCGCCCGAGGCTTAAGGCAGGCTCAGGTCGCTAAGATCCTCGGTGTAACGCAACCCCGTGTGAGCGATCTTCTGCGCGGGAGGATCGATCTTTTCAGCACGGATGCGATCATTGATATGCTGGCCCGGCTTGGCGTCCGCATGAAGATCGTCCTGAAACCATCCCGCCGCGGTCTCAAGGCCGCCTGACGTTAAGCTCAAGGGCGCGCCGCTTGGGGCGTGTCCCTTGCAGCGCCAGGTTGGGCGCGTTCTTATCGATCTACACTTCTCCCTCAGATGCGAGATAGGAGCGGTAATTGAGATCCAGTTCGAAATGCTGACCGTGAGAGTAGTGAAGATCGACCGTCGAGAGACGTGTAACGTGGTAAACAAGCAGCTTGATCTGCAACGAGAGCGTAACCGGCCCAGTCGGTATTAAGTAGATTTTTGTCCACGTCCGTTTGCGGAGCTTGTCCGCCAATGACCCGAGCACGACCGTGTACGATCTTTCGATAGTTTCCAGCGACGACAAGTCAAGGTTGCCCTCGGATGCAATATATTTCTCACCATGGATGAATTCTTCGGGAATAGAGTGCATTCCGGAATTCGCGACGATGGTAAGCTCGACATTATGCGATGCGCTTGCGGCACCAAGCTTCTCTAGCGTGTCAGCGACTTTCCGTTCGCCCACGGCGGTGATCGCACGCTGGAGCAACTCGGCCAACCTGTCAGTTGGTGGCATCTTCAGCCTCCTCTAGAAGTCGTGTTACATCGGTGAGAAAGAACTCGTACAACGGAGTTCCCTTTGAGACACACACCGCAGGAACGAGACTATAGCCCTCACTATTGGTAAAGAACCGAACCCACACCAAGTCATCCCCCATTACGAATGAATAGCGAAGAACGCGCGAGTGCCATTTTATGAGAAATCCGTTAGGTTTCCTTCGCGCCTTGCTCTGCACAGAGGCGGAAATAGTCGTAATTTCGCGAATCTTCTCGAGTTGGTCAGAGACACGTCCATGTCCAGACCTACTCTCCACTAAATAACGCGCCGCGAATGTTTCTGGCTTTAGGAGCAGCGCAATAGTTTCGTCCCCTCGCGCGAGGCGCGCGCGAATATGCGGGGCGTTGTCTTCGAAGAATCGCGAGGAGTAATGTTCGCCAATAATCAAGCGTTTCGCCGAATTGATTAGTTTTTCGTAGCTCACTTCGCGGGAATTGTGGTTAACATCAATAATTCCAGATGAGCTAGTACGACCGGCCCCGACCACTGCCTCGAAGATTTCCTGAGTCAGCTGACGACGTATGCTCATGTCGAAAATCCAGTGCAACAATCCGACAATCAGAAGCAGTGCCCCGACGTGGGCAAGTAATTCGGCGATATTGATCTTGAGGATGTGATAGTCGAAAGCATTACCCAGGAGAATTAACGTGAGGCCGGACACGATGAGGACAAGACGTGCTCTTTCTTCCAAGATTTTAGATATCTTCTTCACGCGTTGACCCCCGTAGTCTATGCTCGCTGTTTTTCCGCAGCCCCAATAGATAAGGTCACAGGACAGTTCAAAGTTTAAACCGGTCGCGCCGTGTGATCCGCCCAACGTTTAGGATGAGCGACGTGTTTTCCGCGTTCGCTCCATCCTTTTGTTGTGCGGCACGCCTACTCTCGCAATTGCGCCTCGAGGAGAGGCAGCAACGCGTCAATCTTGTCCTGATACTCGCTCTTGGCCAACTCAACGATCCGCTTGCCGACCCGGTCCTTCCAGCGAAGCAGATCAGCCTCCTCTTTGATCGTTGATCGGTCCACATCGTAGACCTCGACGGACTTAAAGCGGTAGAGGGCATCCAATGCCGCCGTGAGCTGCGGAGTCGGGGAATAGCTGATGCGCGCTTCTGCTAGAGCCTCAAACGCCTCGCGCTGCAGCTTCGAGATCTCAGCAATGAGCGTCAATGCCCGCTCGTTCTGCCGCTTCGCTTCCGCCAGATCGTCCTTGTCGTGCGATAGGCGCTGAAAGCGGACGTAGTAGAACTCGGCCAGCATGACAGCCTCGCTGCGAGTCTGAATGGCCTGAGACCAAGGCACTTTAAGTCCCGCGAGCTTGGCGTAGCTTCGTTCGCGCAAGTCCCGCTCGCGCTGAAGGCGAAAGAGGTGCTCCGAATTGCGCTGGGACAAAGACTGCATGGTATAGGCGCCCGCAATCGTCACGACGAGGGTGAATGCGGATGCGGCAAGACTGAGCTGAAGCTTCTCTTTGGCGTCTGGTGTCATGCCACCTCATGTCCGCACAACGCTCAGGATGAGCGGCGTGTTTTGCGTGTCCGCTCCATCCTTTTGTTATGCCTTTTCCTTGAGTCACGTGCAGTGTACAAGGCTTCAGGAGCTATATCGACACCGTTCGGCCAAGCGAGTGTTCCCCCTTCGATGAAGAACTTCTTGAAAAGCTTCGGATCTTCGAGAGGTTCAAAGACCGGACCTTTGAACCATTGAGAAACGTCAATGTGCTTCTCAGTTCCGTCATCAAAACGGGTCGAAACGATAAACCCGCTTATATAGCGTGCTCCGATCACCTGGGGCAGATAATTCATAAAATTACTCCAAGGGCTTAATTCGATTGAGTGGACGTCCCTTTTCGATGTTTTTCCAGTTTATCATAAGTTCGAGTTTGTGACGACGAGCCCAGTCACGCACCAGTTTCCGTGCTGTCCCGGAGGAAATACTTCCAGTAAGAAGTTGGCCGTCAAAATTGAACGTCGCCCTCTCTCCCTGAAACTCGACATGGAAGTGTGGAGGACTATGATCCCCGAAATACATCCGAATGATAATCCCGAAAAAAGTTGAAATGATGGGCATGGGTCTCTTTTATCAGACTGCCGTAATCAGGCATAACGCAAAGCTCAGCCGTCGCTAAAAGCGGCCGGACTGAAGTGACGTGTTAGCTGTTCACGGTGGTACCAGGCTCATTTGAGATAGATGTTAATACGCTGCTCAAGGGATTGCGAGAGCCCACCCAAGCCGGGAAACATGGTTGCGCGATTGATGCTCATCCTGTGAAGGTGAGTCAAAGCGGTCCACCTTTCGGTAGCCGGGAGCAAGTACTTGACGATGTGTTTACTCTGATTCCACCCATCTAATGCTTTGAGGTTACAGTCGAAGGGCACCGTGACGTTGCCCAGGCACAAGAAAACTCCTTGTTGAATTATGAGTCTCTCGTGCAAGGGAAATGAGTTTGTTGGATAAACAAAGGCCTTGCCCTTACCACCATCCTTAGTGTTGTCGAAGTGTGACAAGTACGTCCTGGCGCCTCTATGGCGATCACCTGCGCGGCTTTGGAGGATAGGAGCAACCTTTTTCGCTTCGCGCTCGCACCACTCCGAATTCACCGCCCAGATGGCACGCATCTTGTCTTCTTTCTCTTGCCCGTTCCCATCCCTCTCGAAGGGCTCAAAAGCGAAAAAAGCGGCAACGAATGGGGAGTAGCTGAAATCGAGCAGTCGTGTCCGACCGAAGTGGTGCTGCATGAGCGCGAGGCCATACAGCATCTCTTGAACCACGCTATCGCGATCGCTCCCATCATAGTGGCGCCGAAAATCGCGGAGCATATTCTTCTCGAGTTGCGGTGCCTTGGCGAGGGGGGTTGCAGACTCAAGCAACAACCGTTCAAGCCGTGTGCGCAAGGACCATTTCGATTGCTCCTGCCCGCGAAATACCCAGTCGTGATGGAACCACTCGTGCTGCAAAGAGAGAGATTTCTGGATGAATTCACCCCAACAATTCAAGGGCTTCTCGAAATAGTCCGGCATCTTCACCTCGTGTCCGGCAGCTAACTATTAAGTGAGCCGCTTTAGGCGGCGACAAATACCGGTCAGCCTATCTCCGAGAACGGCTCTACTTATCAAACATGAATCGGTCGCAATATCCCTCACTTACCCCAACCTGTCAAGAAGTTTGTGACCGACAAACACTGCCGGGGTCGGCGGCCTCTCCCTAACAGCCCGCAGCCTATCTCGGCCAGGGCACCATCAAGGCTAGACCGGATAATGTTCAAATTGTTTAAGACGTGGGTGGATGGAGTCAGGCTCACCCCCCTATTCTGCTCTGTGAATCCTACCCTTTTTTTCCTTTGCCCAGTAACCTTTCAACGTCAGCCAAATCCTGGGTTCGTCCCGCAACCCGTTTGTTTGTGATAAGGAACTCAACGTTGTGGGCGTTGAATTCGGCTAATAGATCTCTGAAGTCGCGGTTCATCGGCTTGCTTTGATTGCCAAGCAAGGCAGAGAAGCGTCAGTTCCCATACCGCGTTGGAAGTTGTGCGCCGTTACCGTAGAAGATAGACTCCTCACTATCTCGCCTAAGGATATGACAACTCGGGTGGCGGAAGTTTCTCCAGATTCTGAGAGACGTTGGTTCTTTCTCACCGTAGCAACGCTGGCCCAGGTCAGCGTGGCCATCATCCGATTGGGTATTCCCGCTCTGATGCCTTTTATCAAGGAAGATTTCCGTCTCAGCCGCACGGAAGTAGGATTTTTGAGCTCGGTCATGAACGGCGCCACGGGCGTGGCCGGTATTCCCTGTGGCAAGGCGGTGGATCGATTCGGAGAGCGACGGGTCATCGCTTACGGGTGTGTCGCTACCGGATTGATCATCATAGGGATGCTCTGGGCCTTCAACTTGACGCTTCTTCTTCTCATTCTTCTTTTGACCGGCTTTGCGAGCGCGACCTCGACTCCGGCCGGAAGTAAAGCTGTTGCGGGATGGTTCCCCGAGCGGGAGCGAGGGACGGCAATGGGATTCAGGCAGATGGGTATCCCGCTGGGCGGCGCGATTGCCGCACTGACGCTTCCGGCTCTCGCGCTGAGCTTCGGCTGGCGCTTTGCTTTGGCCGTGGCAGGGCTTTTGGGGATCGTTATGGGCGTCGTCGCCTTGCGTCTCTACGAGGAGCCTGCCATTTCTTCGGTCTCCCCGGAGGGAGGCCGTCCCGCCGGCGTTAGAGATCTCCTCGCTCGAAAAGATATCCGAGCGGTTCTCGCCTATGTCTTTATCCTCAGCGGCAGCCAGTGGAGTTATTTGACTTACCTGGAGCTTTATCTGACCGAGACTCTTCGCCTCTCGATTACTTTAGCCGGCGCCCTCCTGGCTTTGGGACAGATCTCAGGAGCCGCGGGAAGGGTGGTTTGGGGACTTCTGAGCGACCGGTTCTTCGGTGGCCGGCGGAAATCGGCGCTCCTCCTGGTCGGCGGACTTGCCATTTTAATGACCCTCTGGACCTCTCTGTTTTCAGCGGAGACGCCTCTGTGGATCGTCGCATCGGCGGTGGCCTTCCTTGGTTTGACCCTTCAGGGGTGGAACGGTCTGACTCATGCCCTGGCGGCTGAGCTCGCCGGTACTCACGCGGCGGGTCTCGCCGCCGGGCTCAATATTACGCTGGGGTTTCTCGGGGTCACCGTTTTACCTCCGATTTTTGGCTTTATCGTCGATCAGACCGGCAGCTATCAAATGGCCTGGATAGCCCTGGCCGGAATCATTGGCGGCGGTCTCGCCGCTCTTCATTGGGTCAGAGAGAAAAAGTGAAACAGCGGCAGCTTTATCCCTCGACGTTCACATGCTAAACTTCGTCGCCAATGAAGCCATCCTTGACCCCGGTAGGACTCTTAGGCTGCGGCAGCATCGGCGTCACCCTCGCTCAAGCCATTCAGAAGGACCCTTCCATTCACGGGTCGCTGGTTTGTCTTTTTGACAAGGATCCCGGCAGCGCCGAGCGCCTGAACGCGAAGCTGGAACAACCCGTCGAGTTTATCCGATCCTTTGAAGAGTTCGTGGAGGCGCCTTTTGATCTCCTCGTAGAGTGCGCTTCGCAGGAGGCGGTAAGAGACTATGCGGAAAAGGCGCTCGAGGCCGGAAAAGATCTTCTTATTATGAGCCTCGGCGCGTTGATGGAAGAGCCTTTATGGGAGCGGTTGAACCGGCTCGCAGCCGCGCGCTCCCGTGTGATCTATCTTCCGTCCGGAGCGATCGGGGGGCTGGATCTGGTCCGGGCCGCAGGGATGGGAAAACTTTACGAAGTCTCGCTCACCACGACAAAAAATCCGTCCGCGTTGGCGGGCGCTCCTTTCTTCTCGCTCCGGGGCATCGATCCTCAGGGGATCCGGGGAAGGGTCGAGTTGTACGAAGGGCCGGCCGGAGAGGCGGTCAAATTATTTCCGGCCAACGTGAACGTCGCAGCGGCCCTGAGCCTCGCGGGGATCGGTGGAGAAAAGACCAGAGTAAAGATCGTCGCCGATTCCGCCCTGAGGGAAAACATTCACGAGATCAAGGTCAAGGGGGATTTTGGCGAGGCGACGATCACCGTAACCAATGTCCCTCATCCGGAAAACCCCAAGACGAGCACCTTGGCCGCCCTGTCGGCGCTGGAGACGCTGCGCAGGGCCTGCCTTAGGAACGCAGGTTTTCCGTTCATTTCATGAAGTCCCTGCGCCGCGGATCTCGATCGACACCGGAGAAAAAACTTCCAAATTTTATTTGGGTTTGGTAATATCAAAAACTATGGATAAGAAGATATCCAATGACCGGCTGCAAAAAGTCTTTTTAGACCTCACCCGCCAAAGCTTTTGGCAACTCGGCATTCACGACGCCAGCGTGGCTGGATACGTGGCCGACGTACTGAGCGAATTCGCGTCGGCCGATAGCCTCTACCGGCTGCGCTCCCGGACCGGGAAGAAATTGGAAAGCGTGGCGGAGATGATCGCGGAAAACGACCGGGGGCTGTCCAAGGAGAATCATTTGCTCAGGGAGCGTGCGCTCAGAAAGTATTTAGGGGATTATACCCTCTTCATGAGCGGCATTTTTCGCTCTTATGTGGAGGGAAAAGGGTTTCTGGATTACTATGTCGAGGAAGGGCGGCGTTCCTACTGGACGGTTTCAGAGCTCGATCTATCGCTCTATCGCAGGGGCTTTATTCTTTTTCAGGAGCTTTCCAAAAAATTTGAATACTATTCGGGCGCCCTCGACTACATGCGCAAGGCCTGCTTTGCCCCTGCCCCCAGGGAAGATCCGTTCGCCGGTTTCTTGAAGCGCATCGAAGGCTGGGTCAAGGTCAGTCTTTCCGAGAACTAACTCCCACCGGGTTTTCTCTTGGCTTCTCCTCCCCTTGCCCGCGTCTCGAGTCCTCTCTTCAGATTTTTTCTGATCCTTCTCGCTTCCGGCTTAATCCTTTTTGCGGCTCTATCCGTTTTCCTCTTCGTCCCCTCGTCCTCGCGATATGAGGCGGTAGATTTCTACGTGAGTCGAGGGGAGCCTTTTGCTTCGGTTTTGCGCCGGCTTGAGGCTCAAGGTTTGATTTACGATCGTCGGATTGTCTCGCTTTGGGCGCGGCTCTGGTCTCTGGATCGGAAGATTCACTGGGGCCATTACCGCTTCGAGTTGCCTATGGCGCCGCGGCAGATCGTCAATCAAATGGTGCCGGGGATCGGCGCCTTCCGGCGGGTGACCGTCCCCGAAGGGCTCACCCTGGCGGAGGTCGCCGACCTCATGGAAAATTCGGGTCTGGGCAAGAAAGAAAAGCTCTTGAAAGAAGCTGAAAATCCGGAGCTCCTCTCTCAAGCGGGAATCGCTGGGAAAAAATTAGAGGGTTACCTTTTTCCGACTACTTATTATTTCACCCCCGTCACGACAGAGAGAGAGATCCTCCTGGCGATGGTGGAAGAGTTCCAGCAGAGTTTTACGCCCGCCATGAGAGAGCAGGCAAAGGAGTTGGGATTGAGCATCCATGAGGTTGTGACGTTGGCCTCCATGATCGAAAAAGAGGCCGCTCTTCCAGCGGAGCGCCTATTGGTTTCGGCCGTCTTCCATAATCGTCTCAAACGCAGGATTGCCCTCCAGAGTGATCCTACGGTAATCTATGGTCTCAAGCGCTTCTCCAGGAATTTGACCCGCAAAGACCTTCAGCGGCGGAATCCTTATAATACCTATTTGGTTCCGGGTTTACCCCCCGGGCCCATTTGCAATCCCGGTCTCGCCGCGCTCGAAGCCGCCCTCTCGCCGGCGTCGGTTCCCTATCTCTATTTTGTTTCCAAAAACGACGGCACGCATCTCTTTTCCGCGACGATCTCGGAGCACAACCGGGCCGTGAATCGCTACCAAAAAGAAAAACGTTACCCCCGTTTGTAGTCTCTGGGCCATGCTGGCTTAGCGGATTAGGCATGGTATATAGGAAAACTGTGAACAGCACTCCAAAAGTCGCGAAGGAGGAGTTACCGGAAAGGTTGGTTGTCCGCTTGGCGAGGCGAATGGCGAGACAGGATCTTTACGATTCTCTCCTGATGGTTTTTCCGCCTCTCGGCGCGTCGTTATATCTGCTCCTTTTTTCCGGTTTTGCCTCTAGAAATCTCGGGTCCATCACCTTGGCGGCCGCCGCTCTCCTGGCGGCTGGTCTCCTCGTACGGATGGGAGTCCGCCGTGCGGCCCCGCCCCGGGTTTTTGTCGCCGCCCGGTTGCTCGATGAAAGAGTGGATGGAAAAGAGCGATTTATGACCCTAGCCACTCTTGGCTCCTCGACGGCGCCCTTTTTTTTGATGGAGCGCCTGCGGCAGGAGGCCGCCCGGCTTGGGGCTCGCGTCGATTTGGGCAGGGACTTCCCTTACCGGTTGAAGCACTCTTTTTTGGTTTCTTTGATAGCCTCTCTGATCATTGTCTTAGGGTTCCGTCTGTGGCCTCCGATGGCTTCCCGCGGCTCATCGGATCCGGCGCGCGTCCGTCAAGCGGCCAAGGAGCTGTCCCGGATCCCTCATCTCGCGGAATGGGCTCGAACTCTTCAGGCCCTGGCGGATCGCTTGCAAGATAAACATCTCTCCGCGGACGAGAAGCGCCAGTTGGTCCAAGAGACATTAAAAAAAATAGAGAATCAGTCGGAGCAGAGTCGTCAAGGAAAAGGGAGCGACGCGCTCGGTCAGGCCAAGGAAATCCTCCAAGGGGTCGAGCGGGAGTTGGGAAAAAGCCAGGGGCAGGGTGGAGAGCTGAAGACCAACTTGCCGCAGGACGGAAAAGGGAAGGGGAAAGGGTCGGGGAGCGGCGGGGGGAGCGGGGATGACCAAAAGTCCGCGGCGCTGAGTAAAAAGGACTCTGGAGAAGCCGGGGCGAACCGGCCCGAGCAGGGAACGGAGCAAAAATCAGGCGAGGGCGGTCAAGGTGGAGAGAAAAAAGGCGGAGAAGGAGGAAAAAGCCAGGAGGGAAAGAAGGAGCTCGAAGGAAAGGTCAGTAAAGAGGACGGAAAATCCGGCGGTAAGAGCAAAGTTGGGGAAGAGATTCCGAAGGGGTCGAGTCCGGAGCCGTACGGAGAGACAGCCGGAGCGGGACTGAAAGACGGCCGGTTCGTCACTGTTCAATTGCCGGAGGAGGAAACCGGAAAATCCACCGGCGCGAGCGATTCCGAAAAAAGACGCGAGGTCCGACCGAAAGTTCCGCTGGGTAATGTGCCCTTGGGCCGGCCCGATGCGCGGGATGCCCTTCCGGAGCGGCAGCACTTGCCTTTGGAATACCGAGGAATGATCCGTTAGCTGGCCGCTGGAGCGAATATTACATTATGGAGCCGGAACAGTTTCACGAAGTATTTTCGTCCATAGAGGCAGAAGTAAAAAAGGTGATCGTCGGTCATGATGACGTGATCCGCAAGGTCCTCATCGCCTTCTTCGCCGGCGGACACGTCCTCCTCGAGGGCGTGCCGGGTTTGGGCAAGACCCTGTTGGTGAAATCGTTAAGCCGCGCCCTGGGACTCTCTTTCAAACGGGTGCAGTTCACGCCGGACCTGATGCCTTCGGATATTGTGGGCACTCAGATGCTCACGGAGGGTGATGGTCGCCGGGAGTTCCAGTTTAGAAAAGGGCCGATTTTCGCTCAGGTAATTTTGGCCGATGAGATCAACCGGGCCACGCCCAAGACCCAATCGGCCGTCTTGGAGGCGATGGAAGAGCGGCAAGTGACGGTGTTCGGCGAGACCTATGGGTTGGAGTCCCCCTTCATCGTGCTCGCGACCCAAAACCCCATTGAGTTGGAGGGGACTTATCCCCTGCCCGAAGCTCAACTCGATCGTTTCCTCTTCAAGCTCGTGGTCTCTTCTCCGGCGCCGGCCGAATTAAAAGAGATCCTGCATCGCACTACCGGAACCGATCATCCTGAAGCGGGCCAAGCTCTTTCGGATAACGGCGCCACCGTTGTCGAGGAGATGAAATCCCTCCTGCGCCAGGTCCTGATCGCCCCGCCGATCGAGGACTATGTGGTGCGGCTGGTTCACGCCACGCAGCCGGCGTCGCAAAAGGGAGAGAACTCGATTCCCGAAGTAAAAAATTTCCTTCGCTTTGGCGCAAGCCCGCGCGGGGCCCAATCCATTATCCTCGGGGCGAAGGGAAGCGCGCTGGTGAACGGCAGGGTCCACGTAAGCTACGAAGATATCGAGGCGGTCCTCTATCCCGCCCTGCGCCACCGGCTCATTCTCAGTTTTCAGGCCGAGGCGGAGAATGTCGCCACCGATCAGATCCTCGCCGTGTTGGTCAAGAAGGTTCCGAGAAATTAGACGGAGGTCTCAAGATGGCCACCTTGAAATATGTGAGTGTCCTCGTGAACGGCTTTCTTGTCTTTTCTCTCTCTTCACTCCTCTGCGCACAGGAACGGGGTTGGGAGAAGCAGTGGAATGAGATTCTTGCCGGCGCGAACAGGGAAGGCAAAGTGGTCGTCCACGGTCCGGTGGTCCCGGCTGCACGCCAGACTATCCCGGCCAAGTTCCAGGCCAGGTTCGGCATTCCGGTGGAATATGTGAGCGGCCGCAGCAGCGAATTGGCCGCGAAGCTGAGGGTTGAACGGAGATCCGAACACTTTACGCTCGATGTCTACTTGTCCGGCTTCGGCACCGCGGCGACGATCCTCTATCCTGAGAAAATGCTCGATCCCTTGAGGCCGGGACTGATCTTGCCTGAAGTCGTGGACTCTTCGAAGTGGAAGAGCGGCAAGCTCTGGTTTATGGAGCCCGAAGATCGATATATCCTGAGGCTGTTCAACATGGTGAGTAACCCGTTTAATATCAATACCCGTTACGTGAGACCTCAGGAACTGAGATCGGTCAAGGACCTCTTCAACCCTAAATGGAAAGGGAAGATCTCCAGCTACGATCCTACGGGTCAAGGCCCGGGCCGTTCCCTGGCCGCTCGGTGGTATGTGCAGTTCGGGGAGGAATTTATAAAAAAACTTTACGTGGATCAGAGGCCGATGATCAGCCGGGACGACCGCCAGCTCCTTGATTGGCTGGCGCGCGGCACCTATCCGATCGGGATCGGCACGCGCGAGGAGGAGGTGCAGCGCCTCCGGGAAGAGGGCTTTCCCGTGACGCCTCATAGTTTCGTCGATGACGCGGGCCATACGGGAACGGCCGAGGGGACTTTGGCCCTGATGAACCGGGCGCCCCATCCGAATGCCGCGTTGATCTTTGTCAACTGGATGGCTTCGAAGGAAGGTTTGGAAACCTATGCCAAGGCCATGCTCGCCGTTTCCACCCGCAATGACGTGGACGAGTCTTTCCTGCCCGCGGAGCGGATCCCCAAGCGGAATGTCAAGTACTTCGACAGCGCGGACTGGAACTACACGATCCATACCAAGGAGAAAATCGAGCGCCGCATCCAGGAGATTCTGACCCAGCGGTAAGATTTCGTAGCCTCGGGCAAGCCCAAAGATGCCTGAAACATATCACGCGCCGGCTTGACCAATAACTTGACTTATACTTGACTAATTTGTAAGCTGGGCTCATGGCCTATCAGCCGGGTTTCACTGTTACTCCCCGATTGCTGGGGATCATTGAAGAAGTCGCTGCGCTCCGCGAGAAGATTATCTCAGCAATCGTTCAGGTTGCTTGGATCCCTACGCTCCAGAGAGATACTCGTGTTCGGAACACCCACAGCTCCACGGCGATCGAGGGAAATCCCCTGACGCTGGACCAGGTACGGGCGTTGGAAGAAGGCCGTGCTCTGACGGCCGTAACGGAGCGCTCTCGGCGAGAGATCTTGAACTCCCTGGCGGGCTTGCGTTTCATCGAAAAGCGGGCGCGCAAGAGGCACATCACGCACGAAGATGTGCTAGGACTGCACGCTATCATTGGTGCAGAAGTTATGGATCAAGGAAGGACCGGACGCTATCGGGACATCCTCGTCAAGGTTGGGCGTTATCTCCCACCAGCTCCAGAAATGGTCTCTGGACTGATGTCTGAACTCTTGGGATGGTGGAATAAGGAAGCGTCAAAATGGTCTCCTGCTATTTCTTCGGCTGTGATCCACCATCGCGTCGAAGATATCCATCCCTTTGCCGACGGGAACGGCCGGACAGGGCGAACGCTTGCCCTGTGGGAGCTTTATAGAAGAGGTTTCGATACTCATCACATTTTCTCAGTTGATGAGTTTTATTGGGAGAACCGACCTCGATACTATGAAGCGCTGGGTGCTGTAAGGAAACAGGGAGGCGATCTGACCAGTTGGCTGGAGTATACGGCAGAGGGGTTGCGCCTGACGCTCGAAAAAGTCTGGATGCGGGTTCAACGTCTCTCGGCTGAAAGCGGCCCGAAGAAGATCGCTTTACGGTCAAAACAGGAGAGACTACTTCAAATGTTGAGAGACCAAAAAAGCCTCGCGCCGCGGGAGATCTGGAAAGCCATCGGGATTTCCAAGCAAGGGGCTATGGACCTGCTGAACCCGCTCATCGAGGCAGGATTGGTTTGCCGCGTCGGCACCAAGAAGTCCGGTCGGTACATCCTCGCATGATCCAATACGTAAATTTTTTGACAGTGTAGAAGTTCAATGGCGCCCCGGACATCATTGCGGAAGTCTTAAAGATAGCAGCCCGGGGTGCTATGATAATAGGGCTACTACACCCATGCTTCCAGCCCCTTTCACTCCTGAATTTCTGAGCCGTTTGGAGGCCCTGAGACTCCGGACGCGGAAGGAGTTTCTCGGCACGCAGGCGGGAAGTTACGCCTCCCCCCGCCGCGGGACCAGCCTGGAGTTCGCCGACTACCGCCGGTACTCTCCGGGCGACGATCTCCGTTATGTGGATTGGGGAATCTTCGCGCGCAGCGACAAGCTCTACCTGAAACTCTTTCGTGAGGAGATGGATCTCTTTGTCTATCTCTTTATCGACGCCAGCAGTTCCATGGCCTTTCCCTCTTCCGAGGAGAAATTTTTGCGCGCCGGTCACGTAGCCCTGGCTCTCGCCTATGTCGTCCTGGCCAATCACGATCATGTTCGTATCCATTTCCTTCAAGATACGCCGGAACCTTTGGCTTCCCCGTTTTACCGGGGCCGCCACCGGATCAGGGACCTCGTGAACTTTGTCGCCTCGGCCTCTCCTCACGGACCCTTGGCCTTTGCCCCGTCGTTGGCGGATCACCTGAAACGGATCCGCCGGCCCGGCAAGGCGATCCTCCTTTCGGATTTTCTTATGCCGGTCTCCTCCTATGAGCACGGGCTTCACTGGCTGCAAAGGTTCAATCTGGATGTCTCTGTGATTCAGGTTTTGAGCCCACAGGAGCTGGAACCCCCTTTCCCCCGTCAAGACGGGTTGACGGTCGTGGACAGTGAGAGCGGGGAAGAGGTGAAGCTTCGGTGGAATGACGCCCTGCGGAAGGAATATCGGGAACGGCTCGAGCATCACAATCGGGAGCTCAAAAGCTTTTGCCACCAGTGCGCCATCGACTATTCTCTATTCGTCACCGGGCAGGAGCTGGGCGACTTTGTCCTCGCGGCCCTCCCGGCCATCGGTCTCTTCAGATAATCCATGGAGTTTTTAAGTCCAACCGCCTTCTTCAGTTTTTTTCTGCTGCCGTTGCTCCTTTTGCCCTATCTGATTCGGGGACGTCCGCGGCGCTTCGTTTTCTCGAGCCTCCTTTTTTTGAAGGAGTTCGCCGCTCGCTCGGCCAATCGGCCGTGGGGGAGACTCGTCCTCCCGCCAATCTTCTTTCTCCAACTCCTCTTTTTGCTGCTTCTCATGCTGGTGCTGGCGGAGCCGGTTTTTTCGGTCCGCCCTTTGAAGGTCGCCGTCGTCATCGACAACTCCGCCAGTATGCAGGCGGTCGCGGGGCGCCGGAGCCGGTTCGAGACGGCCCAGGGAGAAGCGCGCGAGTGGGTGAGTCGCCTCTCGGCCCGCTCGCGGGTCGACGTCTATCAGACCGTTCCCGGCCTCGAGCGGGTGGGAGAAAAGGGGCTCGCGCCGGAGCGGGCGGCGGCCCTGATCGGCGCCCTTGTTCCATTGGATCTGGCCGACTCTCAGCGGGACTATGGAGGGGAGCTGTCCCGTCTGGTCCAGGAGGGGGAATACGAGCAGCTCCTTTTCTGGACCGACCATCCGGCTGTGGGAACAAGCAAAATCGTGAAGGTGGTTTCCGTCGGCCAACCCGAGGCGAATCTGGCCCTCACCTCTTTCGATCTCACCCGCCGCTCCTTTGCCTCTTCTCAATGGACAGCCATAGTCGCCCTCTCCAATTTTTCCGCCAAGGAGCAGGCAGTGAAGCTCGCACTCAAAGGCGGAGACGAACTCCTGTCGAGCCGTACGGTCACCGTCGCGCCCGGGAAAACCGCTCAGGTCTCGTTTGAGGGGCTGCCGTTTCGTAATTACTATGAAGCTGAGCTGCAGCAAAAAGATGGCCTGGCCGTGGACAATCGCCGCTTCGCCGTCCCCCCGGCTTCAGGGCCGCTCCGGATCCTGGGCGTTTCTCCCCGACCGGAAGTTTTGAATAGTCTCCGCGCCGTTCCAGGTCTCAGCATCGATGTGATCTCACCGGCGGCCTATTCGAGGTACCGGGGCGGCGAGCATGTCTTGGAGATCTTTCACTATTCGGCGCCGGCGGCGCTGCCGGATAGTCACGCTTTGTTCATTCTTCCACCGGCCGAAAATCCGCTCGTGTCCGTGGGGAAAGTATTGTCCCGGCCCTCGATCTCGGCCTGGCGCGAGCCCCACCGCCTGACCCGCTACGTGAATTTTATGCTTCTGCATCCGGCTTATGCCCGCGCGTTAAAGCCGCGCACCTTCGGCGACCCTGTAATGGAAAGCGCTGAGGGGCCCTTGGCGATCGCCTCGGAGCGCGACGGGTTTCGTTATTTAGCCTTGGGCTTCGATCCTTTTCCTTATTTGGGGGAGAAAAATCTTCCGGTCTCGATTCTCACCTTGAACCTCCTCGAATGGTTTTACGAGGGAGCGGGAAAAGCGAGCGCGTTGACCGGGGAGCCGCTCCGGTTTTCCACGGTGTCGTCGGGCGCTGTCGTCATCAATCCCCGCGGAGAGAAAATCACCGTCAAAGAGGATTCGGGCATCTTCTCCCAAACCACTTTTCAAGGAATCTATCGGATGAGCCGGGCGGGAAAAAGCGAGTTCCGGGCATTGAACCTGGAGACCTCCGGAGAGTCAGATCTCGATCATCCAGCGCGAATCCAACTCAGGGAAGAGCCGAACCTCTCTGAGGGGCGTTTTTCTTTGTTCCCTCTGTGGCCCTATCTGCTTCTCTTTTCCCTTTTGCTTCTTCTCCTGGAATGGTTTTGGAACCCGCCAGTACTATCGCAACGATAACGATGACTTCTCTTTTCAATTTAGAGTTTGCCCGCCCGCTTTTCCTGCTCCTCTTTGCGCTCCTCCCGCTCCTGTGGCTTCGTTGGCGGGGGCGGCCCGTGGCCGTGATCCTCTGGCGCTCCCTGATCGTCTCCTTGCTCGTTCTTTCGCTCGCGGAATTGGGTCAGAAAAGGGAGCAATTGTCTGAAAAAAGCGTGGAGCGGTTTTTCGCCTTCGATGTTTCTCGCAGTATCCCGTCTTCGATGAAAGAGTGGATGGGGCGGCAGGAACTCATACCGGCTCCGGGAGATCGCACTTTTGTTTTTGGCGGCGGAGCGAAAGAAGTTCAAAACTGGAGACAGTGGGTGACTAACGGCGCCTCGAATGAATCGCTCAAGCCGGCCGAGACCAACCTGGAGGCTCTCTTCGAGACGATCTTGCGAGAGCCGAAGCGCTCGAGGGATCTTTTTTTCTTTACCGATGGCTGGGAAACCGCCGGCTCGGTGGAGCGCCTGCTCCCCGCACTCGCGGCTTCCGGCCTAAGGGTCTTTCCGGTTTTACCGCCCGATCGACCTGAAATGGCGAATGTAGCAGTCAAGAGAATCCTTACGCCGCCGCAAGGAATGAGCGGCGAGGGGATCCGGCTCACGGTTTTACTGGAGAACTACAATCGGCGAGAGGTTCAGGGGGATCTCGCCTTGACGCGCAATCGCCAGCCGGTCAAAAGCCAGCAGGTGAGCCTCGGGCCTGGAAGCCGGCTCTTCAGCTTTGAGGCCACCTTGGATCTCGAACCCTTGGCTTCTTTTCAGGCGAGGTTCACTCCGCGCGAGCCTCAGTCGGATCTTTTCCCGGAGGACAACCAGGCCACCGCTTGGATCGGTGTCCGCACTAAAGCCAAGGTCCTTCTGGTCAACGCCCGCGCCAGCGAAGGCAAATACCTGGAAGAGATTCTCAAGCGCCGGGGATTTGAAGTGACCTCCGTGGAAGCGGGCAGGTCGCCCCCTTCACTTCAAAACTATGGACTGACGATATTCAACAACGTGGCCAGGGAGCGGCTCCCGGCCCCCTTTCTGGCTCAAGTGGAACGGCATGTGGCCGCGGGCAACGGTTTTCTCATGCTTGGCGGGGAGCAGAGTTTTGGTCCCGGAGGTTATCGGCAGACGCCGATCGAGGCTGTCCTGCCGGTGGAACTCAAGGAGCCGAAGACTGAAGAGAAGCGGCGCGCCGTCGTGTTGGTGATCGACAAATCCGGCAGCATGCGGGAAGGAAATAGGCTTCTCTACGCCAGAGAAGCGGCCAAGGCGGTCGCGACCCAGCTCAAAGACCGCGATCTGCTTGGTGTCGTAGCATTCGATATATCGCCGTTCGTAGTGGTTCCGCTGTCTCCTGTGGCGACGGTTCGCGAGACGCTGCGTCTCCAGGTCGACCGCTTGAAGCCGGGGGGCAAAACTTATCTCTATCCGGCGGTCGTCGAAGCCAAGCGGCAACTGGAGAGGCAGGAGGCGGAAAAAAAGCACGTGATCATCCTGAGCGATGGAGAAACCGGGGGAAGCGGAGGGGACTACGTGGACCTGGTTTCGGTCATGAGGAAAGAATTGGCGATAACCGTATCGGCCGTGGCGATCGGGGGGGACGCGAATATACCGCTCTTGAAACGAATCGCTCAGTATGGAGGAGGTTTTTTCCATCACACCTTCGATGCCAACAACCTGCCTCAGATCGTTCTCCAGCAAGTGCAGGAGAAAGATGAGCCGACCGATCAAGGCCCGCTTCGGGAGAGAGCGGTTCAGCCACTCCTCGGCAGGGACTCTGAAGTATTAGCCGGCTTCTCCGAGAGAGCCTATCCGATTCTTAAAGGGTATATCGAGACGGAGCTCAAAAGAGGCGCCCGCCTCGATCTTTTGCTTCCTGGAGGCGAAAAGAATTTCCCTCTTTTGGCCTCTTGGAACTATAGTAAGGGGAAGGCGGTCGCCTTTACCACGGATCTCCACGGACGCTGGAGCACGGAGTGGATTCAGTGGGGAGCGTTGGAGAGATTTTTGGGCAAGGTCTTCGATTGGTTGAGTCCCATGGGCCAGCCTTTGCCACCTTACGACGCGCGGATCAATCTGATAGGCGAAAGGCCGGTCCTGGATCTCTTTATTTACGGAGCGGAAAACGACGGTAACTTGTTCCATTTCTCCGTGAACGGTCCGAAGGTCCGTGAAGAAGGAGCGCTACGAAGGGTGGCTCCCGGACACTACCAGACCGGGCTCCCTTTTTCCTCGCCCGGAGATTACCGGATGGAGTTGGTTGAAGAACGGCGCGGGCAAAGGATTCTTTACCCGCCCCTCGGCTACACCCTCGCCTCCCGTCCCAAAGAAATCTCCCGGGGAGATTTCAATCTGTCGCTTCTGGAAGAGCTTGCCCGGGCTACAGGGGGTGAGGTGAACCCCAGGATCCAGGCGAGGCAGAAAATCCAGGACCGCATCCAAACCATGACGCCTTTACGCCCTTATCTGGTCTTTGCGGCCTTGGCCCTCTTTCTTCTGGAGATTTTTTTCCGGAGATTTGTTCTTCGCGCCGGATAAAAAGCTGCATTAGAGCGGGCTTTGCCGGACTATCTTTCAGGAGGTCTCATGCAATCCTTTGAACATCTCGGTTTTATCGGCTTGGGCAATATGGGAGGTCCCATTGCCCTGCGCTTGTTGAGAGCGGGCTACCCTATGACCGTCCTGGACCTGGATGAGCGGAAGATAGAGGCCTTGGTAAAGGAAGGGGCCCAGACCGCAAAGACACCGGGCGAAGTAGCTCAGCGCTCGAGTACCGTGATCGCTTCTCTTCATCCGGAGGCGATCGAGCGGGTGATCGTGGGGAAAGAAGGCATCGGAGAGACGGCGCGAGAGGGGCTGGCCCTGGTGGATCTCAGCAGCACGCCGCCCGATCTGGCCATTCGTCTTTCCGATTTTCTGCGCGTACGCGGCGTAGGGATGCTCGACGCCCCGCTGAGCGGAGCCGATATCGGCGCGACGAACGGGAAGCTGACGATTTTTGTCGGCGGAGACTACGAGATTTACCGGCGCTGTTTGCCGGTTCTTCAATGCATCGGCCAGCTCGTCACTTATCTGGGCAAGAGCGGCAATGGTCAGGTCGCGAAGCAGATCAATCAGATGATGCAGGCCTTTTCGGAGCTGGCCATCTTTGAAGGCTTGTTGCTGGCGGAGAGGATGGGCCTGGATTTGAAGATGTTCGCTCGGGCGGCCTCGGGAGGGTGCGCCCAGTCATGGCGATTGGATGAACTGGTGGAACAGGTGTGGAACCAGGGTGAAAAAAAATATCGGATGCGTATCCGTCCCAGCCGAACCGCCAATGCGCTGGAGATGGCAAAGCGGGCCGGCATCGAGCTGCGCGGGGCGGAGACCGTCCATCGAATCTTCTCGGATCGCGGCTGGGAGGTCGTGATCGATTTTGAGTAGCTGTTGAAAGAGACCCCCGGCAGGCGGTGGCGCATAAAGAGGCGCTTGATCGCCTTTCTACATTAGTCCAGGCCGTAAGGATAGCGCCTACAAGCGTAAAGTGTCGGCTTTGTTTAAAAAGAGCCGTGAAATTACTTTGCCTAACAGAGTTAGAGGGTTAGGAAAACCTTTTACGAAAACATATTATTTATGCCCGATCAGCCGACAGCTATTAGCCAAAGAAAGTCTTTCAGAAGCTGAAGGCTGAGAGCTGACCGCTCTTTCATCGGTTAAGCCCGCTATGGGGCTAAAATGGGCCACGTTTTCGGTAATCAGGACTAAGGGTCCACGAGGTCCAGCGTCCGACTCAGGACGCTGAGACTCTTATGCCAACTTAAAACCGGCGGCAGTGTCCCATCGGCTGCCGGCGCTTTTTTGCTTTCGGAAAAAACTACCGAGTCCCTTGGGATGACTGCATGACCACTGTCATGCTTAAGCTAGCAAGGATTCGGCGGGGATGGATAGGTGTTTACGTAAAGAACGCATCATATCAACGGTGAGTTTCCTTTTCTTGTTGAGAACTTCCGACACGCGGCTCCGGCCGCCCAGAATTTTAGCGAGGTCCGATGGCTTGAGCCCAAGCTGTTCCATGCGGAACTTTATGGCTTCAACCGGATCGGGGGGTTCAACCTTGAAATGCTTCTGCTCATACGCTTCGACTAAAGTAACCAGCACCTCCAACCGATCACCCTTTGGGCTGTTCGGTTTAGCATCCCAAAGTCCCTCGATCTCCTTAAGCGTTTTATGGTAGTCGTGTTCTGTTTTGATCGGTTTAATCGTCATGTCAAATCTCCTCTGCGTTGATTTTGTCGTACTCCACATGGGCGCCAATAAACCGGATATAAACAATTTGGAACTCGTACTTAACGGCTACGACCAGTCTGTAGGTGTTTCCCTTGATGTTGAACACCACGCGGTTATTGCGAAGAATGCTGGCTGTCCGGTACTCGGTTTTGATGTCCTGTGGGCCTTTCCATCCGGCTTTCTTCGCCTCAGTATACCATGCCCTCAAAGCACTTTCGGCGTCCGCATGTTTCTCCCAAAACAATTTCAGTGTTTTCACTGAAATGACCCGCATGAGACAGCATACCGTGTTCCCAATTTGGGAACAAGCCCAGGTCGTAGGTGGGAATGAGCTGGGAAGGAGGAGCCGGGCAGTCTATAAAAGGGAGAATTTTCGCTAGTTGCTCCGCAAGGGCGGCGTGCTGCGCCAGCCTTTCAGCGGGCAAGAACCGCAAAGCGGACGCCGGTGGCAGTAATCTTTGCCGATGTTGACCAGCATTGCATGGTACTGGTTATAGAGCGGCACGCTCCTGGGGAGCCCTTTCATGAAGAGGCCTTGGAACGCTTCGTAACTTTCTTCATATCCGAGAATCCCGTGGCGCGAGAAGATCCTCTTGGTGTAGGCGTCGATCACAAAGCTGGGCTTGTCGCCCGCGTAGAGGAGGATCGAGTCGGCGGTCTCCGGTCCGATCCCGTTGACCGACAGGAGCTCCGAGCGAAGCGGATCGGTTCGTCGCCGAAACATCTTTTTCAGGCTCCCCTGGTAGCTGCCTTGCAAGAAGGAGATGAAGTTTTTGAGCCGCACCGCCTTCACGTTGAAGTAGCCCGCCGGTCTGATCAGGGGCGCGAGGCGGCTGTAAGTCAAACGGTCGAGCGCCGTGGCGCTGAGAGCGCGCGCTTCTTTGAGGCGCTGGATGGCCCTTTCGACATTGGTCCAGGCGGTATTCTGCGTGAGGATCGCGCCAACGGAAATCTCCAACGGCGTCTCCCCCGGCCACCAATGCAGATCGCCGTAATGGCGGTAAAGGCGGCGGTAGACCCGCATCAGCTCCCGGCGAGAAACTTTCATCGAAGCCCTACCGGCTCGTGAACGCTGAGGGGCTGAGTTTTTTCTCATGCCTCAGTCTTTATAGCCCAATTTTACAGCTCTTCTAAGACCGCGCCGAACAGCAGGGGGACCATGATCTCCATATGGCCGGTGAGGTGATATCCCTTGCCGCTTTCCAGGGTGGGGCGGGCGACGACGTTAGTGAGGGGTCGATAGTGGGGAAAAAAGTCGAGGTTGACCGTGGTGAGGTTACGGACCGGGTGGCCCAGGTTGCGCGCGAGGCTCAAGGCCTTGAGAAAGACTTCGGGCAAAATGACCGCGGAACCGAAATTGAGAAACACCCCGTCCTGGAGCGTCGCTACCACCGAAGCGAGGGTGCGAAAGTCCTTGAGGCTGCCTTCTCCGAGGGCCTTGCCGTCCGCGCTGGGGTGCATGTGAATGATGTCCGTGCCGATCCCGACATGGACCGTCACCGGGATTCCCAATCTCGCCCCGGTGGCAAGGATGCTCAGCCGGCGGTGCGGCAGCCGGGCCTTGAGAATGGCCTCCCCGATGGCCGGGCCGATCCCCTGCTCATGTTCATAACCCCGGGTGATCGCGCGATTCAAAAAGTTGGCGGTCTCCGCCGCCATGCCGAAGCTCCCATCCTTGAGGCTGGCGGCGACATCTTCCGAAGTCTCTCCCATATACGCGATCTCGAAATCGTGAATGATGCCGGCGCCGTTCATCGCCACGGCGCTGATGATCCCCTGTTCCATGAAATCGATGATCAAGGGACTGAGTCCCACTTTGATCGGATGCGCGCCCATTCCGACCAGGACGGTCTTCCGGTTGCGGTGTGCGCGGGAGATCCTGCGGGCGATCTCTTTCAGGCTCTGCGCCGCGAGAATGTCCGGAAGCCCGCGGATGAAAGAGCGTAGGCGGATGCCCTTGCGGAGTTTTTTCCCCAGGAGCGTTTGCTGGACCTTACTGAAGCGCTTTTTTAGCGGATAAGTTCTGACCCTGGAAAGGTCTAGGGGCTTGAAGGTTTTTCTTGCCATGGGCGCAGGACTGCGGGCTAGGCGGGAAAGAGCTTTTGGTCCACCATTTCACAGATGACGTGGCCGACGAGTATGTGGGTCTCCTGGATGCGGGCTGTGGCGGTGCTCCCGGAAACGCGTAGAAGATGGTCGACTTTACCGGCCATCTTTCCCCCGGTCCCGCCGGTAAGGCCGACAGTCGCGACGCGGAGCTTTTTACACGCCTCGATCGCTTCCAATACGTTGGCGGCATTGCCGCTGGTCGAGATGGCGATCGCCACGTCCCCTTCCTTGCCCAGCGCCCTGACCTGCTTGGAAAAAATCTCCTTGTAGTCGTAATCGTTGGCGATGCTGGTGAGCGCCGAGGTATCGGTGGTGAGCGCCAGGGCCGCCAGAGGCGGCCGTTCGATTCGGAAGCGATTCACGTATTCCGCGGCGATGTGCTGAGCGTCCGCCGCGCTTCCCCCGTTGCCGAAAAGGAGCAGCTTGTTTCCCTTCCGGAGAGCAGCGGCAATGAGGTCGATGACCGCGACAAGGGTCTCGAGGTTTTCCTTGAGGAAAGACTGCTTGACCCGGATGCTTTCTTCGAAGGCCTTGAGGATCTCTTCTTTCATGGGAGCAAAAAGCGAACGGATCTTAACGGTTAAACAAGTATGGTGTCAAGTTAGAGAGGGAGCGCTTCTCAATCGCCGGCCGGGAGTCTCTTTCCGGCCCGATGCAATAGAGTTGTGGACCATTGAAGCTCCTTGTCCGGTGCATCGTCCTTCAAGATCCTCCCGGCCGGCGGAAGCCTTAAACCGCGCTACTTTCTCTCTTTGCCGCTGAACCCGCTGTGTCGGGCCAATTCCGCCGGAGTCTGGACTCCCTGGTAGCGCTGCCCGTTGATGATCCAAGTCGGATAGGTGTCGATGCGCCGCGTTTCACAGGCAGAGGCCTGGCGGGTGTTGGGGCCGAGCGGGCTGCATTCGACGTAGGGCAGGCTCGCGGCGGAACGGCCGAACAACTCTTTTTGTTCGGTACAGTGGGGACACCAGGAGGCGCCGTAGAATTTTGCGTCCGTCTTTGTCAAATGCTCCGCCAGCGCGTGGAGATAAGGATCTTCCTGCCCTGGCGACTTGCCCAAAATTCCCGCGTAGTAGAGATGAAGGGCCAGCACGATCATAGCTCCGGCTGTAAGAGTTTTGGCCGACCAGGCCGGCCAGGAAAATCGCGGCAGATCCTGAGGCCGTTGAACGGCGACGACCGCCAGGATAATCAGGAACAGCGCGGCGGATGAAAGACAATATGGGCAGGCCGCGTTCAATTCCAAAAACGAAACGGAAGTCAAATAAAGACTATACAGGGCCCCGAAGAGGGAGACCCTCCACGCCCATTTCCAATGTGTCGCAGGGGATTTGATCCAAGCGATCCCCGCCAGACTGGAGTAGGCGAGGAAGCCCCAGAGAGAGATCGGAAGACCGAAAAGCTTGGACCAGCGGCTGTTCAAGACAATGTCGCACCCGCTCCCCACGGCGCAGCCCGCGAGCGCCTGGCCGCGCCAGGTAGCCAGGGTGAGATAGAGCGTGAGCCCCATTCCGACGAGCGCCAGCCCCAGCAGCGGCCAGTTGGGAACGCTCCGCGTGGCGGGCCGCGGAGCTTCTTTTTTGCCCGATTGCTTTTTCCGGGATGCCTTGCCCATGGGAGATTATGCCCTCCTCTGACGCAGCAGTGTTCTTACATGCCGTTGAGCGCGCCGCAAAGCCTCGGGATCGGTGCTGTCATAGTAGCCTCGAATCTCGGCCTCACCGTCCACCAAAACAAATCGGGAGCTATGAAGGATCTCCGTGCTTTTCTGTCCGACCTCCGAGGCGGGGAGCGCGCTCAGGTGAAAGCCTTCCTGGGCCAAGCGATAGATCTCTTCTTTCTGGCCGGTTAAAAAGAGCCAGCGCTCGGGATCGGCATGAAACCGCTCCGCATACCGGGAAAGCGCCTCCGGCGTGTCCCGTTCCGGGTCGACGGAGACAGAGATGAGCCTCACCTCTTTGAGATCTTTAAGGTCGGACTGGAATTTGGCCATTTCGGCGCTCTGAAGGGGGCAGCTATCTTTGCAACGGGTGTAGATAAAGTTGACGACCAAGATCTTTCCTTTCAGATCCAATAGCCGGATCGGCTTTCCACTCCGCTCAATCAGCGAGAAGTCCGGTGCCGTCCCGAAGCGCCCGAGTCCCTCCAGCGGCCTGTCATCCCATCCTCCTGTTCGGGATCTTGTGCTACCGAGCCAAAAAGTGGCGGCTAAAACTCCGGCCATTGCAGCGACCAGAACTCCCCACAGAAAATAGCGGTTCGTAGGGTTCCTCGAGCTGGCGGTTTCCATGGACGGTTCGTTCGATCTATTCATTTTTTTGGGAATTTCTCGATCGGGTAAAATTGATAGTTCACTGAGAATTCCTGCAAGTCGGCGGGTACGGTTGCATTGATCCGAAGAACGAGCGGAAATTCCTTTTCTTCGCCCGGCACCAGCGTTTGCTGGATGAAACAGAAGCACTGAATAATCTCCAGGTACTTTTCCGAAAGCTCCTTCGGCTCATCGAGATGTCGGGCTTTGGCCGTGAGCGGTCTATTGGAAAGATTCTTCGCCTTATAAAAGGCTTGAAGGGTCTCACCGGGTTTAGCCAGGACAATCTCTCGAACCGGCCAGAACTTCCACTCCAGCCCTTCTTTCACCTCTGCCTTAAACCGAATGCGGATCGCTCCGCCCCAATGGGTGAAGACCCTCCACTGGCCCTGTTCTTTGACCAGTTCCAGACTATTTTCACCCTCGATGACCGGAAGAGTCCCCTGCTTCTTCATCGACTCCAGTCTTTTTTCAATCTCCCATTTTTCGCTTCCGGTAAGATGGGAGAGGCGTTTGGGGTCGAAATCCAGAAAGAGCTTTTGAAGCGCGGGCGCATTGGCGTCAGGTAGCGTAACCCTGAAAAAAACGGTCGCCTTCTCCTCGTGAACCTCGCTGCGCAGTTCATGCCACTCGACCCGGTTCCCGAGTTGGTAAGCGAGCTCCAAGGCGGCGCCGGAAAAAGGCGGGTTCTCGGTGAGGTACTCCTTGGCGCTTTTCAGCTTTTGATCCTCCGCCGAGGTCCATTGATAGGCTTTGGGATAATCGCGCGCGTAGACCGCCGTGAGATACCGCTTGGCCGCTTGAGCGGGATCATCGCCCGGAGCGGCGGATCTTCCCGTCAAAAGATAAATGGCCGGCAAGATGAATAAGATGATACCGGCGGCGAAAAACAGCGAAGACTGGCGCAAAATCGGTTTGTCCACGGCATTACTTGACCGAGAAACGGACCTTGTCAGTGGCATTCAGTTCGGTTTTGTGGTCCTCGGCGACGACCCTGAGCTCCAGGGTATGCGTGCCCGGCCGGATTCCCGTCAGAGTTCCCTGCGAGCTTTCAAACATCCCCATCAGCTCACCGTCCACATAGGCGTGGACATGACTGCCGCGCTTTCCTTTAACCAAATTGAACTGGAGGGGAATTTGATCCCCCTTAAAGAGCTGTCCTTCTTTGGGGGAGAGTACCTTGACGCTTGCCCCCGCGGCCGGCTTGAGAGCCGGTGGTGAAGACTTTTTTCCCGGCTGCTTCGTGGGCGTATCCATGCCCTTCATGTGGCCGGCTTGAGATAGGGCCGACGCGGGCACGGAGAGAATCAATGCGATCCAGAAAAAAATCAGGCACAGCTTATCCATAATAATACTCCGCATTCCATCATAAAACGTGTCGGTTCGCCAGGGCGTCCAAGCGGGTCTGAGGTCGTTAAGGTCCAAGCGGAAGCGGTCTCGCTGGCGATCTATATCCTCAATCCGCCGAAGAGCGCTCTGTCTTCGCTTTTCCAGAAACATTTCACGTTCTCAAAACCGGCTTCCTTCAACCACTCCATCTGTTCTTCCAATGGGGGATGCATCCTGTCAAAGTTAAGGAAGCCACCTCCGCTTTTCACCAGCGGAAAAAGCTCTTTATAGATGTTTCGAATGATATCCGGCGCGCGCACATTATGGATGGCGATCGAGGACACAACAGCCTCAAAAGGCCCCTTCAGATCTTGACTCCAACCCGGCCGGCTAAAATCGCAAATGACATAATCGAATCTTCCTTTGAGATTTTTCATGCGCTCGTGGCCGAGTTTGGCCATTTCTCGCGATCCATCCTGGCATACGGCCGAGGCGTTGGAAAAATGCCCTAACAAGAACTGGGTTAACGCCCCGTACCCGGCGCCGACATCCAAGATCCTGACAGGGTGCTCTTTGCCGTAGGGAATGGTTTCCGCCATCAATCGGAACGGCTCTTGCCGACCCACCTCTTTTGGATCTTGACCCTCGGCCCAATGGGCCACGTAATCTGGGGAATGCCAATCATGGGCATCGTGGTGGCGGGAAGAATTCGGAGTTTTCGACATGGCCGGCCCCGTTCTCTATTTTTGGAGTCGAAAGCGATAGATGTAAGTAAACTCGGCCGGGAGATTCTTGCCGTCCCTTTGAGCGGGCTCGAAGCGGGATTGTTTCACGGCCTTGAGGGCCTCCTCGTCGAATCCCATGCCCGCGGCCTTGACCAGGTCGATTTTCATGACCTTGCCTTCGGGGTCTATCTGAATCTTCAGCACGACATCGCCTTCCAGTCCCATGCGCAAAGCCATCGGGGGATAGGAAGCTCGGACGGTTTGTATCGGTTTTGCTTCGCGGTTGGCGCGCAGCGCCGTCATCGGAAGCCCGGGCACACCGGAGCCTCTTCCCAAACCGGAGGCGGCCGTGCCGCCGCCTCCGCCAGCGGTTCCCGATCCTGGAACAACCGCAGCATCGCCCTTGCCAAAAAGATTTTCCGTTCCGGCTTCACTGCCGCCGCCCTCCACACGGGCGCTGGAAGAAAAATTCGGCACGGCTTCCGTCTTCGCCGGCTCTTCCACCGCTGTGGCGGGCGAGAGCGCAGGCCGTTCGAGCCTAGTCGGTTCATTTTCAACAACCGGCTTGGTCTCTTGAGGTTTTACCACTTTTGGCAGAGGTGACGGCTTTTTAACCTCGGGGGGCGTCTGGACCAAGCCGATGGGAAGAAAATCCTGATGACGCAAGTTCCGGTTGTGAAGGATCATCAATGCGAGCATGATTACCGTGATGTGAATGACGCAGGAAGAGATCAAGGGAATGCCGAGCGCGTCGGTTCTCACTGCCGGCCATCCCTTGGTTTCACGGCGATGGCCATCTTTGCCACACCGGCTTGTCTGGCCGCGTCCATGATGTCGATGACCATTCCGTGTTCGACTCGCTCATCCGCATTGATCACCACGAGCATGTCGGGATTTTTCGCGAGGCGCTCTTGCAGAACATTTCGGACTTGGGCGCGTGCGACCGCTTCCTTGTCGATCGAAACTTTTCCCTCCCGGGTAATCGTGACCGAGGCGCTTTCGCTGGGCGGCTGCTGGCCGGTGGCCGCTTTTGGAAGACTGACGGGTAAGCCGCGGTAATGGGCCATGGAAAGAGTCGAGATCATGAAGAAAACGAGGAGAAAAAAAATCGTGTCGATCATAGGAATAATCTCGATCCGCGCCTTCTTGAAGACCTTCCGTTGGAGCCGCATTACTTTTTTTCCTCCTGAGAGCTTAGAAGGAGTTCCAGTCGGGTAGCGTATTGGTCAATCTTTTCCAGTTCTCGTTCGGCCCGCGATGAGAAGTAGTTGTAGGGAATGAGGGTGAGGATGGCGATCAGGAGTCCCGTCGCGGTCGCGATCAGGGCCTCGGCCACCCCGCCGGTGACCGCATGGGGCTGGCCGATGCCTGATTGCGACATGATGCCAAAGGATCCGATCATGCCGGTGACCGTTCCCAGAAGGCCCAATAACGGGGCTAGAGTGATGATGGTATCGAGAATGACGAGTCGCTGCTTGAGCACCGGTATTTCGGCTTGACCGGCCGCCTCCATGGCTTTGGACGGAGAAGGGTTTCGATGGGCCAATCCCGCTGCCAGGACCCGTGCAATCGGAGAGGCG
>Ga0080064_1001854_pt1 | contig 39453 bp, 39 predicted proteins | sample Subgrocontami54m_FD_69260 | JGI IMG/M metagenome (GOLD analysis project Ga0080064, IMG submission 69260) | Subsurface groundwater microbial communities from S. Glens Falls, New York, USA - GMW46 contaminated, 5.4 m (SPADES assembly) (version 2) ...
GGCATCGGGAACGGGTTGTTGATTCGGTCAGAAAATATAGGCATTCAATTTGCTCCAGGCGGTAGCGGCAGTGGAATTGCGGTGACAATGTTACCAAGCGGCAACGTCGGCATCGGGACGACGAGTCCCACTTCAATGCTACATATTGGCAGTGCTTCGGCCGGGGGAAACGTCAGGGTTGCCAACGGCTGGCTGTGCGTGGATAACAACGATACCTGTACCGGAGCCAGTACCGCCGGCACCGTTTATGCCGTGGGAGCCTATACCACTGGTGCCGATGTTGCCGAGAATTACCCGACCCGTGATACGGGTTTAGAGCCCGGTGATGTCGTGGCCGCTGACACAGGTTTCCCGGTCTATGTTTCCCAGGCTTCTTCCACTGCTCCAGTTTTGGGCGTTGTCTCCACCAAGCCGGGCGTTTTGCTCAACGGGTATAAGTCCCAGGATTTTGTCAACGCGACTACTGTGCCTGTGGCTCTAGCCGGCCGCGTGCCGGTTAAGGTAACCAACGAGAATGGCAGCATCAAACCCGGCGACTATTTGGCGCCTTCCAAAACATTCAACGGCTTCGCTATGCGCGCCACCGGGGAGGGCCTGGTTATTGGCCGGGCGCTGGAAGCGTTTAATTCGTCTGTGCCGAATGACTCGGGTAAAGTATTGATGTTTATGCAAATCACCCATTTCCAGCCAAAATATGGCGATTTACTGCAGTTTGGGCAGGCTTCTGACCAGCCATTCCTGGAATCTTTAGCCTCCCTGAATATGACCAATGCTTCCGTCTTCGGCCAGCTGGCGGTAAAGGACTCGCTCTATGTGGGGAAAGACTTGCACGTTAAGGGAATTATTTACGCGGCGGAATTAAAAGTTGACACCATCACCGCCAAGAAATTATGCCTGGAAGATGTGTGCATTACCAAGGCTGAACTTCAAAAATTGTTGCAGATGTCTGGCCAAACTTCTACCACCTCGACAGGATCGGGATCTACGACCACCCTGCCTACCCTGCCTACCCTGCCTACCGGACAGGCAGGCGGACAGGCAGGCGGACAGGCAGGCCCGTCCAGCTCTCCTCCTAGTATAGGAGGAGTATCCGCCTCTGGCGGGGGAGGTGGTAGTAGCGGCGAGGTAGCCGGCACTTCTACCCCAACCTCGGCAGATGTCTCTGCCAGCTCAACGCCGGGCAACCTCGGCCTGCCTACCCTGCCTACCGGACAGGCAGGCGGTCAGGCAGGCACGGGGACGTCAACTCCTCCTGCTGATCCACCTCCTCCGCCTGTTGCCGCTCCGCCGCCGTCTACCCCCGCGCCCGCTCCTTCACCAACCGCGCCGCCTGACGTTTCCGCCACAACCACCCCCTGATTTTAAGATCAAAAAATCATCAAAATTTGTGCCAAAAATATTGAAAAAATTAGGCAAATTTATCTCACGAATGGCTGGGGCAAAGCCGAAAAACGGGGAAAGCCGTGAGTTTTTTACCTTGGAAGGCCGTGAGATGGGCAACGAAAAAACCGCCCTTTTAGAGACGGCTGATTCGTTGACATTGAAAATTCAAATTGAGCCGGGGGCTGGCTTTGCAGATGCAAAACCCGTCACATCCACCACCCTCCAAAATTCAGAATATCAAAATAGCAACGATGAAGCAAGCGAAAGAGGATTATTTATCTTTCTTGGCAAGAATACCAAGCAGCAGGATAATAATCAAAACAACCCCGCCAAGGATATAGATGGTAATCATATTGTTAGAAAAGTTGGCCATAATTATAATGATTTTTCTTTAGCTAATAATAAACTACCTAACCAGGATATAATTGACAATACTAGGCCGCTTATAACAGCCCACCAATTGAGCTTGTCGGAAAAAAACGGCCCAAGGAACACTGTAGCGAAAAATATCTGGCCGATATCTGAGGATATGTCGGAAAGTTTAGAAACTCGGGATTCAGAAAATGTTAGCAGTGAGAATTTCATAAATGTCTCTAAGCAACATAATCATAGCATTAGAAAAAATGATTTGTCAAACGTCGATCCTGCCTTGTCGGACTTCGACGGTGAGCTCAGTCGAACCGCAGACAGGCCTGCCTGTGCGACGGCAGACAGGCCGTCCGATGGCGAAGATGAAAATGGCTCTGCGGCTCAACGCACAGGCAACCTCGGCAGCGGGGCGTCAAACATCGGCGAGTCCAAACTTGCCGAAGCCTGTCCCTATTGCAACTCTAAAAATTTCGTCAAACGCGGCACGCGGAAAAACAAACGCCAGGTTGTCCAGTTGTATTTGTGCAAAAATGCCGAATGCGGCAAAACCTTTACCGCCCAGGACGTCAAGGGCAAGCACTTTCCGCTGAACGTAATAATAGAGGGAATGAGCTATTACAATTTGGGCTTTACTTTGGAGCAGTCCTGTTCGTTTATCAAACAAAAATTCAATATTCGCCCTGAGCCGGAGACTTTGTCGGAATGGATTAGCCAGTATAGCCAATTGTGCCGCTACGAACGCCTGCGTCCCTTTGCCGTTAAAATGTTTGCTCCAAAAGATATGGTGGAAGTGGTAACTATGGCGCACCGGCAACTCTACCGTTTCCGCTACCACCGCGCCAAGACCCGGCTGATGCTGGAGGAGGAATACAGAAACCGGCGGCTTTTGCCCCTCAAAGAATTTCTGGACAACATTTCTTCCGTCACCCCGCACCAGTATTTCCAGGAAGGGGAACGGATGTCGGAAATCCGAAGCAAGTTTGACAAGGCCGACATGCTTATAAAATCCAAATTCAATTACGCCAACCGTTTGGCGGCTTTTGTTTTGCAGGCAGTCAAGGAAAACAAACAGCGGCACGAACAGCTACAACGTTTTTTGATAGCTAACGACTCCTGCACCGTGGCTACGGAAGTGCCTGTATATATCCGGAAAGAAGATGTAGAGCATATGGAAAATGAACTTAAATTTAAAATCTCCGAGCGCCCCGGTCCCGAAGTTGCCCATCGCATTGAGCCGTCCAGTTCACTTGGCCTTATTACCCTAAAAGGTTCCAATAAGCCCGTGCCATTTCCCCGCCTACTGACGGGGCATATAGATATAGTGCAGATAAGAAACGGCCAAGTTCACCTCTTGGACTATAAGCCCAACGCGGCCAAAGAAAAGCCTGTTGAGCAATTAACCTGGTACGCCTTGGCAATGGCGCGGCTTACGGGTTTGCGGCTTTACGATTTTACCTGCGCCTGGTTTGACGAAAAAGATTTTTTTCAGTTTTATCCTTTGCATGTGGTCAAAAAGCTGAAAGGCGCGAGCAAAAAAAGGCGCAAAATCTTCTTTAAAGACGGCACCTGGGGGGAAGTGCCAAAGAAGGATGAATTAAAGGTCGTATGACAGAATTGACCTAATTATTATTGAATGTAAAGTTAAAAAATCAAAATGGAAAATGACAATGTAAAATTCAAAAATGAATTCAAAAAACGGTTATACAACTGGGTACTGCGGTTAATTAAGTTTATTGACAAGTTGCCCAAAGATTCGGTTTGTTCCGTCATGGGAAAACAGCTATTGCGAAGCGGTACCAGCATTTTAGCCAATTACATTGAGGCAAATTCGGCTTCTTCCAGAAAAGATTTTATCAACTTTTTCACTTATTCCTTAAAATCCGGAAATGAATCCAAGGTTTGGTTAACCTTGTTTCGGGATTTAAGCAAAGGAGACAGACAAGAATTACAATGGCTGTTAAAAGAATTGATTGAGATGTGCAATGTGTTAGCTTCAAGCATATTAACCTTAAAAGGCAAGAAGTAGTTTTACATTTTAAACTGTCATTTTAATCTTTGATATTTACAATTTAATTTTATACAAGGTCAATTAGAAATTTTTACATATATGCCTTACTATCAAAACAAATATTCAAAATCGTTTACCCCCAAAAAACCCGTCCACACTTTCCGGGATTTGACGTCCCGCTCCCGAAATTGCCTGCCTGTTGAAGAGCCAAGCCTTTACCCTTTTTCTCGTTTTTACAATTAAAAATTAAAATAAACAACTATGCCCTATTATAAAAGGCCTTTTGCGCCAAAAAAACCCGTCCACACTTTCCGCGACCTGGAAGTCTACCAAAAAACCATGGAGTGCTCGGTTTTGATTGTCAAAAATTTGCGTCCGGGCCTCTTGAAGCTCAAATATCCGTTTTTGGAAAATATGATTAACTGCTGTATGTCCGTCCCTCTATATATAGGCGAGGCGCATAGTGTGCGTTTTGCTGATTTTGCCGGCGGCGTAAGTTTGCTGGAAAAAGCTATGGCCGCCTGCAACAAAATGGTAATTTATCTGGAACAGGCTAAGGGACTGTATGGCTCTAAAATAGACGCGGATTTGGCTGACGACATTATTGGCCGCTATGTGGAAAACCGCGGCAAAATGTTCCGCCTGGAAAAGTCGTGGAAGAAATTTAAAGAAATTAATCCCGCCGGCCCGCCGGAGAGAAATAATTTTAGATACTAAGGGTCTGTTGCCGAATGTCATTTTTGCCCAAAACGAGCTTGTTTGGTAAAATTCTCAAAAAAATTTCTCCCTGCCTACCGGCAGGCAGGCGCTTACCTTCCAGGTAAACGTCAAAATTTGTTTTGAAAATTTTCCTCAAACTATCTCATTTTGCATCAAAAAGCCCATTCGGCAACAGACCCACTAAAGACCCCCGCATGAGAGGCATCTATGTCCCCGACGCTACATCACCTCCTTAAACCCCTTACTCCCTTCATTCCCATTAATCCTTTTTATATGTTAAAAAAAGACCCCGAAGGGTGTGGTAATAAAATTGACCTAATTATTCTAATTCATCTAATTAACCTAAATAAATCCCAATGGCCAATGATAAAAATCCGAAATATGATCTAGAAGAACGAACCGCTAATTTTGGCGAAGATATTATTAAATTTTGTCAGAAAATGCCCAAGAACGAAATTACCAAACCGATTATCAACCAACTGGTAAAATGCGGCACTTCGGTTGGCGCCAATTATTGCGAAGCTGATGATGCGGAGAGTGGGCAAGATTTTCGTCACAAGATCGGCATATGCAAAAAAGAATCCAGGGAAGCCAAACATTTTTTGCGCATGTCCGCTGTAGCCGTTCCGGAAATGAAAGACGATGCTCGCCGGCTATGGCTTGAAGCAAAAGAGCTTAACCTGATCTTTAATTCTATTTACAGGAAAATTAAGAAATGACGATAGCACAGATTGATCTAATCATTCTAATTTACCCAATTAACCTAAAAAACTTCCAATGTCAAAATATCCAATGTGCAAATTTAGAGATTGGGGATTGGGATTTTTTTAGAATAATTAGAACAATTAGGTTAATTAGAATAATTTACCTCTCTTACCCTATTCAAACATCTCCTCCAAATCCTTAGTCTCGTTTATTTCCGTAGTTTTTATTAGCCGCACAAAGAATTTTTTGGCTAAAGCCAAAAGTTCGGTTTCAATCTCCTCGTCCAAAGCAAAAGGGGAGGCCCAAATGCTGTTCTGCCACTTTTTAAAATGCAAAGTTTTAAGCTTTGCCCTCAGGACATTCCTAACGTATTTATGCTTTTCCGGGATGTCAAAAATTACCAGTTTCCAGACCCCGTCTTTCTTGGGACTTAAGCGGGACAAAAGTTTTCTGCCCTCGTTGGTTATTTTGGCTGTTAACCTGCCTGTCCGGTAGGCAGGTTTCCCCGCCTTTCTTTCTTTTAAAATTAACTCTTCGCTTTCCAGCCGGTACATTATATTATAGAAGAACTTGTAAGCCTGCCTGCCGGCAGGCAGGACTCTTTTAGCGTCTGCCGCTCCGGCAAGGCAGGCTCTATAAAGCTCTTCGTAAGACATTTCTGCTTGCCCATTAAGCAGCTTTAAAATATTGATTGTGACAAAATTGAACGCCCGGGACATAAAAAAAATTTAAAATTAAAAAGTAAAAGTGTAAAGTTTCGGTATCCGCCTTTGGCGGATTTCTATAGAGGCCGCGAAGCGGCACATAAATTTTTCATTTTGCACTTTGCATTTTACACTTATTTATATTATTAGCATACTCCTTACCCTTCATTTTCGTCAAGCATTAAAAGTATCCACAGATGCACTCCGACTTTACGTCGGAGTGGACAAAGCAATATCCTTTGCTATAATGAAATTAGTTGATTGAATGTAGTTAGCCGACCTGTCTGCCGACAGGCAGGTTTATCGGCCTGATAAACAAACAAACCTTTGAACAAAATTCTAAAAAAATCGTTTTGTTTCTTAGTCATCGCGGGACTGTTTTGCAGCCCGGTTTTGAATTTATTTTTTGTTCCCACGGCTTCGGCCGGTTCGAAGGAAACTGCCGGCCAATCATATAGCCCTAATTTGACCCCGGTAACTGTCATAGACAAGGTTGAAAGCCCGGAAGTTGTGGCGCTTTCATCTGCCGCCCCTACAACCGCCTGCAAAAGCCCGGGCCCGCTCAAGATAAATTTAATCCAGGACACGGCAGAAATAAACTTAAACCAGCCAGCGGATTGTTTTTCTCTCGCCCCGGGTAAAATTTTTGCCCAAAGCGAACTTAAAGTAGCCGCATTAAAAAATTTGGAAGTTAAAATAGCAGTACAAAATCCGTCCCCGGAATTGGCTTTTAGCGGCTTTAATTCCGCTGCCGCGCCTTTTGCCCCCGTTATGCCTTTAATTCCTATGGCGGCTGTTTTGCTTTTTAGTGTTGTGGCTTTTAAATTTGCGCCTCGCGAAAAAATCAAACAAAAGTCCAATCAGCCTGTATCTTTTACCCTAAACACTTTCCAGGTTTTGAGGTGTTGATTGCCCACAGATACACAGATAGGAACAGATTACACAGATTTTAAAACAAATCTCTGCAATTATCTGTGCCGTCTGTGGAATCTGTGCATCTGTGGACAAAGCAATATTTTTTTCACAGATGAATGTGAATATTTATTTAATCAATAATTCTTTGAAAGGAATAAAAATGTCAGACGAAATTAGAGTTAACAGGGCGCCGAGCCCAATGGCAGGAGCCCCAATGTCAAACATGCCGGCAATGCAGCCCGCTCCGGCGGAACCTTCTTCCAAAATGCCATGGGTAATTTTGGCCGCAGTGGTAATCCTGCTGGTAGTTTTGGGAATAGTCTTTAGAGGAAAGCTTTTTGGCGGCAGTGGAGACGGCGGCAAAACCGCTCCGGCAAAATTGTCCGGTTACCAGGCCGTGTTCTTAACCAATGGCCAGGTTTATTTTGGCAGGCTCGCCGGCCAGGACGAGTCCACTATGACCTTGAAAGATATTTACTATTTGCAGGTGGTCCAGCCTCCCTTACAGGGTCAACAGCAGGCCGGCCAGCAGGGAGCGGCCGCAGCGCAGCAGCAGCCGCAAATCTCTCTGGTGAAATTGGGCAGCGAACTGCACGGTCCGGTTGACGAAATGCATATCTACAAAAACCAAGTTTTATTTTATGAAGATATGAAGGACGACGGCAAAGTTGCCCAGGCTATAAAAGACTACAAAGCCAATCCAAATCCGGCGCCGGCAGCTCCCGCCGCTCAAGGCGGCGGACAGCAGCAGCAACAGCAGACTCCGCCTCCGGCGAAGTAATTTTAGTGTAGCGCGCCGACCTGTCCGCCATAGTCCCAGTGGGGACGACGGTGGATTCATCGGCTTCAAAAAAATCCCCTCCCGGTTTCGGGAGGGGATTTTGTTTAGGTGTAGTTAGCCGACCTGTCTGCCGACAAGGCAGGTTTATCGGCTGTTCTATTTTTTGGAATTTAGATTAGATTATTTTAACTACAGAGTAGATTCGTTACTTTACGCTACCTGCTTAACAAACGCGTCAAAAACTTGCGGGTGTTTTGCGCCGAGCTCTGAAAGCATTTTGCGGTTGATTGCAATGCCGTTTTTCTTGAGCTTGTCCGCAAAACGGCTCCAGGTGGTGCCGTTTTCTCTAAGCGCGGCGTTGACGCGAATCAGCCAAAGGGCCCGAAAGTCGCGCTTTTTATTTCTGCGGTCGCGGTAAGAATATTTGTCCGCGTGGAGCAAGGCTTCGCGCGCCAAAGGAAAATTAGTGGAGCGGCGGTTGTCAAACCCTTTTGCTCTTTTAATTAGCTTCTTTCTTCGTTTGTGGGCGGCAACACCCCTTTTAATACGCGTCATAATAGAAATTTAAAATTAAAAATGAAAAGTTTAAAATTTTGGTATCCGCCTTTGGCGGATTTCTATAGAGGCCGCGAAGCGGCGCTTTAATTTTTCATTTTGCACTTTTCATTTTGCACTTATTTATACGGTATAAGCTCTTTCAGCTTGTCATGCGTTTTGGAAAGCACCAAATCCCTGCGCTTATTTTTGGTGACTTTGCCGCTTTCGCGCGAATTAAAATGGCCCTGGCCGGCAGAGCGGGAAATTAATTTTCCGCGTTTGGTCTTCTTAATCCTTTTGGCTGTTCCTTGATGGGTTTTAACTTTAGGCACGGTAGTAAATTTAAAATTAAAAAATCAAAGTTTAAAATTTTGGTATCCGCCTTTGGCGGATTTCTATAGATGCCGCGAAGCGGCACTTCAATTTTTCATTTTTCATTTTGCATTTTACACTTTTGACGGTGCTACGGTTAACGAATAAGTTCCCCCCATTCTCCGTATGGGCACTTCAATCCTGTGCGGCTCCGAAATAAAGGTTAAAAATTTTACCAGATTCTGCCTGCCCAATTCCCCGTAAGCCTGTTCGCGTCCGCGCATACGCAGTTCAATCCTTACCAGGTCGCCATCCTGCAAAAAGTCCGAAATCTTTTTGGCTTTAATTTGCATGTCGTGCTCGCTAATGCGCATGCTGATCCAAATAGTTTTGACCTCGGTTTTTTTGGCCTTCTTCTTCTGCATCTGCTCCATTTTTTTTTGCTGGTAGCGGAATTTGGCCAAGTCAATCAGCTTGGCTACAGGGGGGTTGGCCACGGGCGAAACTTCAATTAAATCAAGGCCGTATTCCTCTGCGAGGGCCAAGGCCTCTGTTAGTTTAAGGATGCCAACCTGTTTGCCGTCTTCGCTGATGACCCTTAAGATTGGCGCTTTAATTTGGTGGTTTGCTCTAGTTTTTAACAAATCCTATAATTTTATTTATTTTTTTAGCTCTAGAACCTATCTCAAAATCCCTCTTGACTGCAATTCCAGAATTTTGGCGTATTGTCCCAAAAAATTTCTCCGCTTAGCCTCCGGCTAAACGTTAAAATTTATTTATGCCAATCCGCTCAAAATTCTGGAATTTCGTTAGAAAAGCTAATTTTGATATAGGTTCTTGCTTATTATAGCCTAGAATGCCGGAAATTGTCAATTGATTATATCACAGATTAATCACTGATTGCGCTGATGCCGCTAATCGCGATCTGCGGAATCTGCGTGTGTTAAAATATCCGTGATCAAATTATCAGAGAAAAAATCGTCGCCATCCCGGCCAGCCCCATTATCCCAACTGTCAGCCACCCCACAAAAGTAACAAGAGGATGATTGCTTCTTTGGCCCATAATGTTTTTATTGCTGCTAAGTAGGACGATTGGTACCAGCACTAAAGGCGCAATCAGCCCGTTTAACACGGCCGAATAAATCAGCGCTTTAATCGGGTCAAGCCCGACAAAATTTAAGAGCAGGCCCAAAAACATGGCAATAATAATTACGCCGTAAAAGGCCGAAGCTTGTTTTAATTTATAGAACAAACCCTCGCGCCAGCCAAAAGTTTCAGCTATTGCGTAGGACGCGGCGCCGGCCAAGACAGGGACGGCCAAGAGCCCTACGCCAATAATGCCAATGGAAAACAGCAGAGAAGCGTACGGGCCGGCTAAGGGCTTAAGCGCCGCGGCCGCGTCTGCCGCCGTGTTAATGTTGGTAATGTGCGCCTGAAACAGCGTGCCGGCGCAGGTGAGAATAATAAAGAACATTATCAGGTTGGAGTAAAACATCCCGAGCCAGACGTCGGTGCGCATTTTTTTTATTTCCTTCTGAGTAGTTTCTTTTTGCCTTAATTTCACCGTGGTCTGGCCGGCCAGAATTTTCTCCTCCACTTCCTGCGAAGTCTGCCAGAAGAATAAGTAAGGGGAAATAGTGGTGCCTAAAATTCCGGTAATCAAAAAGATTTGTTCTTTGTTAAAAGCAATGTGCGGCCAGGCAGCGTGTTTTAGTATATCAAGCCAATCCAGGTTCAGGCCCAAAGCGGCAAGAATGTAAGCGGCTAAAATTAGAGTCAGCCATTTTAAGTATTTGGCGTATGTTTGGTAGCTCAAGAAAATCTGCAAAAACAGGGAAAAAAAAGTAAAAAAGAATATTAGCGCGGCAAAATTTAAGCCCGGCAGGACCAGCCTGGTGGCGCTGGCCATGGCGCCAAGGTCCGCGCCAATGTTAAAAACATTGGCCACAAAAAGCAGGGTTGTGGTTAAAAACAAAATCCGCGGACTAAAGTAGCGGCGGATGTTGGAAGCAAGGCCTCGCCCCGTCACCAGGCCAATGCGGGCGCACATTTCCTGGACCACGGCCATGAGCGGAAAAGTAAAAGGCGCCAGCCAAATAAGGCCGAGGCCGAATTTGGCGCCGGTTTGGGAGTAGGTGGCAACGCCCGAAGGGTCGTCGTCAGCCGCTCCGGTGGTCAGGCCCGGGCCCATTTCCCGCCAAAAAGTTTTTACCTCCCTAAGCGGGGGGTTTTCCGAAGCCACTTTTGCCGCGCCCTCGGAAATAACAATGGTTTTATGCAAAGTTACGGCCGGCGCGGCAACAATTTTTTCTATGATTTTTTTGTTCAAGATATTGTATCCGATTTATGTTAAGAGATTAAATTTACCAATATTTTAGCACATTACGCGCGGCTTGCCTATTTTGTTATATCAACGCAACCCGAAACAGCAAGAATAAAGTAAAAAATTGGTATTCAGCTTATTCTAAGATTTGACGGCCGTTAAATCTTAGAATATAATACTAACCTAGCAAGGTACCGTTTAAGAGATAGTAATTTAATATTTTAGATTTTAGATTAAAGATATGGCTCAAAAAGAATCAGTCGTCAGCATAATTTTGGAAATTTTAACAGAAAGCGCGCGGCTTTTGCCCTTGCCTTTTGAAGCGCCTTACGCGCATTTAAAAAGAATCCGGCGGATTAGTCCCGGAGGCTACACTCACGCGGTTTGGCAGATGCGCAAACGCGGGGTGGTGGAAGTTGTTAATGAAAAAAATCAACGATTCCTAAAAATTACCAAAAAAGGCCAATTGCAAATTTTGCTGGAGAAGGCTAAGGTCAAACGTCAGGCTAAATGGGACGGTAAATGGCGATTGTTGGTTTTTGACATCCCGGAAGATTTTCGCGACAAACGCAATCATTTAAGAAGGCTTTTGAGGCTGAATAATTTTTACAAGTTGCAAGCCAGCGTGTTTATTAACCCCTATTCTTTGAACAGGGAAGCCATTGCTTATTTGAAAGAGACCGGCCTAATTGAATTTATTAGGATAATGCGGGTCGATGAAATGGATGATGATAAAAAGTTGCGAAAACTTTTTCATTTGAATTAAAATCAACTTAGCCAAATTTTGGCACATGAATAAAAAAAACTTGTATTATAACAATTGACGGCCGTCAATTGTTATAATACTAAAGTTAATGATGCCTGGTATTTTTTTTAATAAATATCAGTGGCTAGTTGTATTTTTCTTATTTTATGCCAAAGCAGGGCGGGTAGTTCGTTGACTTTTCCTTGTTTTTTCAGAACCGCTACCAATTTTTCCTTTTTTTGTTCTCCGCAAACGAAGCCAATTGCGGCATCAATTTGCTTTAAGAACGAGATAGTGGCGGTGATCCTTTCAGGGTAAGGATTTTTGCCTATTGCGGCATATGCTGTTATCCAAGCATCGCCAGAAAATAACCTGTCGAACTGCTTGCCGTCATCCGCAAAAGGAAAGATTCCCGCCGTGTGCCCGTCCGCGCCCATTCCAATCGTAGCAAAAATTTTTCCTCCGCCGGCTCCGACGGCACCGTCGGAGCCGGCTGGCGGATGGTTTTCCGCTATCCACTCCCGCAAATTTTTCCCCCACCTTTTTGCTAAATCTTCCGCTGTTTCTTTGGGCCTGGGAAGCGTGCCAAAAAAGCTGCAGCCTGCGTCAAATGCTTCTTTGTAAAAGTCAGTCTTCTGCAACATCGAAAAATTATTGATTTGTGGATCCTCTGTAAAACGTTCGTCTAAAACCGAAATGGTGATATTTTCCGACAAACTGCTTAAACTAATGTAATCAAGCATTGCCAAAGCCGACCCGCCGGAGAGCATTAACAGTATAGGATATTTGGCGTTGTCCATCAGAAGCAAATTTAACGCCTCGCCTGCCGCAGCTTCGGCTTCTTGTTTGGTTTGAAAGTGATTTAGGTTCAACATATACTTTTCCTGGCTTTACGAACTACGAATCAGTACTAATATACGAATACTGCATTAAGTCTTGATCGTCCGGATTAGTATATTCTAGGACTTACGCACCGCCGCTTTTCGGACAGGCGGAGCCCGATCCTTAAAGCGGCTTTGGCCAATTTCTTCGTTATTTTGCTGCGGTTTTTGTCGTCGTAGTCTGACTACGCCTCCAAAAATCCTCACAAAATGCCTCGAACTTGGCTCAATGCGTAAGTCCTAATATTCGTAAGTATTAGTAATTAGTAAAGACAGTAGGTTATTTATGATTAATATTCTCTTCTTTGTGGTTAATATAGTTAATTGCTAAAAATCCTCCCAGCAAAACAATCGCGCTAATATCCAGCAGGAGGAAAATTTTTCTTTGCGAAAGCGGCGCCGCGCCGAATAGGTAAGTGTCCGGCCGCTCAAAATTGTTTAGGCTAATGTTAATCCGGGCTTCGGTAACATCCGCTTCCCTTGGGTAAGTGCAGCAGCGCATCCAGCTTTTTTCCAGGAAAAAGAAAGTGCTTTCTTGCCCCATTGTCCGGCTTTTAACAAAAGAGCCAAAAAATGCGCTGCTTAAAGCCAACTGCGAAAGGCGCGGGCTGTAGCGAATAGTCGTTAGGTTGTCTAAATTATAAGGCCGCAAGAATTCCAACTGCCGCCAATAGGGATAGAGCGAAGTAATCAGTTGCGCGTAAACAGCCAAGCCCAGCAGAATTGTAAAACAGATCTTCTTGATTTTATGAAAATTATCCCAAACTAAAAACAGGGGCAAATGCAGAAGCGGGATTATGGGGACTAATTTTCTGACGCTCAAAGTTTCGTCGCTCCAAAAGCTAAAAGGCGCAGTAATTATGAGCAAAACGAAAAATGCGGAGAGAATAAATCCCGCAATGGAGCGGTATTTTTGCCAAAAAGCCGGCCAGAAAAAAACGGCCAATATCAAAAGAGGGTTGTATACAAAAATGCTTTTGCCAAAGGAAAAGAAAGTCCCAAAAAAGCCTTCCCACCAGCTCCAGATTTGAAATTCCTGTTTTAGAAAATAAACTCCCCCGAAGTGCCCGTAGAGGTGCTGGTTAATAACCATTACGGAAATAATGCCTAAAGCGGCAAGGCCAAAAAGCTTGGTTAGGAACAGGGGAGAAAATAATAAGCGGAGCCGGTTTTGCTGTTTTAATTCCAGAAAAATAAAAATAAAAGCCGGCAGACAGAGCAAAATGCCATAGGACACGGACAAAACTGCCAACGCCAAACCTGCGCCCGCAAACAAAATTGATCCCCTGTTTTCTTTCCAGTAGAGAAGGCTTAAAAGCAAGAGCGTTATAAAAAAAGTCAGCGGGTATGCCATGCCGATTCTGCTGTACGGCCAAAGCAAACTGCCAAAAGCAATCATTAATGACACTGCTATGGAAACGGAAATACGGCCGGTAATTTTTCGCAAAATTAAAAAAATAATTGAAACTGCGGCGGCAGAGTAAAATAGGGGAACCATCGTTAACAGGGCAATTTGGTGAACAGGAAATATTGCGCTTAAAACTATAAAAGGCTGGTAAAGCAGCGCCGCGCCAATTCCGGCGCGGAAAATTTGCAAAGATCCGTGCCACAATGCCAAAGCCGATTGGGCCGTCTCTTTTTCATAGCCCATAAACAGAGGCCCCCAGGTCAGCAAATAGCCAAAAAACGCGGTGAAAAAAATTAGCATTGCCGGCAGGGCTGAATTTTTTGTCAGCATCTTTATGTTCATAATTTGCAAACGCGCTTAAGCTCCAAAATATCTCTTTGGGTTGGCTTCGCATTTTTTGACTGGTTGAGTTTGTACATTATGGCGCCCCGGTCAGAGACATGCTCAAGGCCTAAACTGTGCCCGAGTTCGTGGGCCAGCACGCGCACCAGCATCTGGTAGTTGTCAAACTGGTAAATTTCAATTTGTTTTTTAAAATTGTCTTGGGTAAAAACGCCTTCCTGAAACTCGCCGAGGTTCTTGCCCGCGGTATTGTAGGCGCTGACATCAAGGTTTAATTCGCTGCCAATCCTGTTGAGTGTTGTTGCCAGGGCGTTAACATTTGCCCCAAGCTGGTTAAGGGCAGCGGTTTTTTCGTTTAAGAGCGCGCTCTCGCTATTTAGCTCATCCCGCTCTGCTTTAAGTTTTGCAAATTCTGCCGGAGGAGCGCCGCCCTTGCTGTTCCAATACTCAACTTCTGTTTCGTAAGCTTGTTTTTTGGCGTTGAACTCCCGGACTTGAATGGAGTATTCCCTGTTTTGGGCCTCGTATTCGGCTTTGTATTTGTCGTAACTGATTTTTAACTGGTTATAGGAGCTTTCGGTGTTATCAACATTTAGGTTTAATTTTTTTAGCTGGTCAGAAGCTTCTTGGCGGCTGTCATAAACAAGGCTAATGGACATTGCGCCGTTGTCCTGATATTGGAATAATTGTTTTCCTTCGGCTTTGTCCCAAATCTGCGCCGCTTCTGAAATTGCTTGTTTAAATTTAGTTTCAGAAATACCAAATTTGCCGTCAAAGGAGCCTATTTTATATGTGATGGGGCTCTGGCACGGCACTGCCTGAAACATTTGACCAAGGTTTTGGAGCTTTCCTCTATAATAGTATAAGCCGCCGGCCGCCAGTATAATAAACAGCCAGGTGAGAATTTTTTTAAAGCCGGAATTTTCGCTAGTCTCGATCATATAGCATTATGATAACAAAAAGCCGCCAATCCGCCTACTGGCGGAGGCGACTTTTTGCAACCATTTTTTAGCTTGGAGAAGATGTTTTCCGGAGGAATCTGCCGGCATAAATTACAACCACAGCGCCAATTATTGCGACTATGAGGCTGTAGAGGTTAAAACCGCTTACGCCGGACTGGCCAAGCAGGTTCATAATGAAGCCGCCCACCAGCGCTCCCACTATCCCTAAAATAATATCCCAAAGCCAGCTTTCGTTCGTGCCCATAATGCGCGAGGCAATATACCCCGCAATTGCGCCAAAGATAATCCAAAGTATAATTCCCATATTTTTTCCTTTTAATTTCCGCCAATTGAGTGGGGGAAATTATTTAATTTTTAGAGTTGGGCTAATTTTTTTTAACAACAATCCCGCGTAAATTACCAATAGAGCACCAATTGCACCTACGGTCATGCTGTACCAATTTAGCCCAATAACATCAGGCCTGCCAAAATTATTCAGCATATAGAGGGTAGATATTACGGCACTGGCAATAGTAGAGCCGGCAATCCCCAAAGCAATGTCCCACCAAAGGCCGAAGCCTGAGCCGTAAATGCTATAACAGGCAAATCCAATGATTGCGCCGAAAATAATAACCAGAGCCGCGTTCATATTTTGGCCCTAAGTTTTTTGCTCGGGGTTTTTTTTATTAACTTTGCAGCGTCTTTAGCAATTTGTTCCCAATGGGCTTTTAATTCTCTCCCGAAAGTTTCCAATTCCTTTGGGTCAATATTTTTGGCCTGCTTATATTTTGCCAAGACATCAGCAGCAGCTTTGTGGTAAGCCGATTTGCTGACGCTTTTCATTTGTGTAATTTTTTGCAGCATTTCCGTCTTGGCCTTTTTGCTCCAGGCTTTTGCCTGTGTTCTATGCGCTTTGCCGTTTTTGCCAAAGAAGTAATAAGCCGCCGCTGCCGCGGCAACCCCGGCCGCCAGGCCTAAAACGCCCCCGGTCATATTTTTTGCTTCAGATATTTTTTTCATAGATCTTTCCCTTTCTGTTCGCGTGCTATTTTTATACTTTTTATTAGCGACGTAGGCGAGTCTGCCTTGCTTGCAAGGCAAGCGAGCCCAAGGAGTCTTAATACAGGTTTAATACCTCGCCAGCTTTGCTGCGAGGAATCTTTATTTATCCTGGCTGTCCATCTTTGCCGCAGCTTCCGGAGTGGAGACGGTTTTGCCCATTAAGAACAGTTTAACAATAGCCATGGCAAGCAGCCAGTAAACCAGCATAGCGAGCAAAGTCGTCCATTCAAAAATGTTGCCTTCTACTTTGGTAATTCTGAAGACGTTTAAGAACGGTGCGGCAAAAGGCCAGGTCACAGCGTAAATAAGGCTTGCGAACCCGGCAGAGGAGTTGGCCGCGAGCAGTTTTAAGATGAACCTAAATGCCAGCAATGCCTCTAAGAGGCCGAGTAAATACCAGACTACTTGGGTGCCGCGGTAAAGCGGTTTGGTGCTTGGAGAGTTATATGAATCCATAAAAATCCTTTTTTGCTTCTATATAAATACATAAGAGAAAAATACGAAATTTGGACTTCCGCGTTTTCGTATTTAGATTATTTAGTATTTAGTAGAAAATAATTAATATTATTAATAATTTGCGTTTAGGAAAGCGCGAGTGATTGGCCCAAAATTTCCTAAAGAGGGCCTAATCCCGGTTTTTGCTTGAAATTCAGCCAGTGCGGCGCGGGTGAGCGGGCCAAAGTAGCCTGTCGCGCCAACTTTAGCTAGAGCCCTCGCGGCCGGACCTATATTTTTGGAAATCAAAAATTCTTGAAGAATTGTTACATTGTTGCCGCGGCTGCCTTTTCCAAGATTTCCGGCAATTGTTTTAACTTGCTGGCCGAAAGCGGAATCAGAAAGCAAGAGTCCATTAGTGCCGGGCATGGTCAGATTCGAAGCCTGGGGCATTTGCAGGCCGAAACCAACTCCACTGTAATTATTCACGAATGATGAATTTGTCGGCGGCGTTGATCCAGATCCTGTCGCGGACCCTGCTTGCCCGCCGGAGTTAGACGAAGGCTGGGAGCCTGCCTGCGGTGAGCCTGTCGAACCCGCCTGAGGGGTAGAGGGAGCGGGCGCCTGTGGAGCCGCAACTGCAGAGGAGGGAATAGTAACGGAATTGGAGTCTAATGTAACCGCGGTCTGTGCCAAGGCCCTGCCGTTTAATTGGGCGCCGGTGTTTAACACAACCGCTGTTTGATCCAATATATTTCCGTTAAAGACAGCTGTTGTGCCAACCGTAGTTTGGCCGGCGACTACCCAAAAAATATTACCGGCCTTTGCTCCGCCGGCAAGGATTATCTTTGCTCCGGAGCTGACAGTAAGGGTTTGCGCTATCTGAAAAATCCAGATATCAGTGGCGCTGCCGGAGAGTGTCACGTCTGTCGGTATTGTCACGCCGGTGCCCCATTTGTAAACGCCGGGAGCGAGTGTTAGCCCGCCAATATTTCCAGCATTAAGTTCAGTAACATTGGGCGCCCGCCCGGCGGCGTCGGTGTATGCGGTTTGCATGTCTAATACCGCCGTGGTCAGGTTAGCGGGGGTTGGATCCGCATAGCCGGGAGCGTATACTTTTCCGGTCACTAAAGCTGACGTGGAAAACGCGCCGGCTGCGGGAAGAGTTAACGCGAATCCGGTTATGGCGCTCGCGGCGATTGGGCTCACTCCAATATCTCCGGTGATTGAGGTTGCCCCGGTAGTTGAAATACCGGTTTTGGAGAGAATTACAAAATTGCCTGCTGTTCCTAAATTTACCGCTCCGGGGCCTGCCCCAAGGGCAACAATTGGCCCGGCTAAGCCGAGCAGAAAAGAAATTGCCAATGAAGCTGCTAATAAATGTTTATTGAATTTTATCATATATTTTTAGTTTAGAATTAAATTTATTTTTCCACATTCAGCAACGCCGCGCCTCCGCCGTCGCAAGTAATGTTTACATTGCTAATCGCGGAAGTTTTTAAAAGCGCGTAGTCGTAACCGGCGATTTTAAAAGTTTGGCTGTCAGCTTTAAAGGTGTGGGCAATTGAGTCGCGGTTATCCAGCATTACGACTGTGCCTTTTTTTACGGCCAATTGTCCCGGATTGCCATGGCACTGGCTAAACTGAAAGCGGTAAGGGTAAGTGTTGATTGCCGCTCCGTAAGGAAGTTTTTTTGGCACAACACTGCCGGTTTGCGGGGTGGATGTGGCGGCTGGCGAGACAGTGTTGTTCGAGTTGTCCTGCACCGGGGCCTGGCCCGAGTTATTTGCGGCATTTTTGTTTTGCTGGTTGTAAGCATAAATTGCCCAAGCGCCAATTGCCAATATGGCAATAGCCAGAACTGTGTAGGTATATTTTTTATTCATATCAAATTATTTTTTAATGTTTGCTAACATCTATAAGGTTTTTCAAGGTTAATCAGCGATTTCAACTTAACCGATCACATAACGAGTTTGATTCTGTTAATTTTTCTATTTAGGTATCTATATGTTTATAATTGTTGTCGCTCAGATATTCCTCTTCCAAAGCAATAATAATTTCCGCAGTTCTTAGAGCTTCTTTATACCATTTTTCCATTATTGAATCGTCATAAAATTGAATTGCTTTAACTTTCTTTTTGTGAACTCCATCATCTTCCGCAGGGCCTTCGCGGGCCGCGGAGATCCTAATTTTAAGCAATTCACGGGCTAAAATTATTACCTGTTCTTTCTTTTTTGTATGCATCAGATGACTTCCTTAATAATAGACTGGGCAATCCGGTTGTCGGCCCTAAGTTTGTAATAAACTTTCTGGCCTTTTTTTTCTTTTTGCAGTATTCCGCCTTGTTCTAAAATTTTCAGGTGCTGGGAGCTTAGCGGTATGGAAATTTTTAAAATTTTGGCAATGTCGCTCACTGTAAGCTTGGGGTACTTGCTTAACATTTCAAAAATCCGGTAGCGGTTGGTATCGCCGAGGATTTTAAAAACCTCCCGTTGGCCAATGCCGTTAAACGCTTTGCGGATCTTTACTATTTGTTTGTTGGTGAGCATATATTTCTTCCCATTAAACAATTATTTAAATATTTAATTGATTGTTTAAATATAAATTCATCCAAGAGTCTTAAGCGTACTCTTTATAATAGGTTGTGTATATAGCAAAGGGGATAACTATTCATTTTTGACTTGTCTTTTTCCTTTTTTTTGCCGTTATTATCATTTAAACAACTAATTAACTGTTTAACTCCGCGACTAAACATTTCTTCCGGCTTAACTCGGGCTGTAATGTTGTAATACATACTTTTTGCTATATACAGCAAGAATAATACAGCCTATGATTAAGGAACTTAATAATTTATTCTGTGGCCTGAAGATACAGGTTCAGAGCGAAAGGAAAGTTATGAACGACCAACCTACCCCAACGCAGCCGACAACGGCAGCACCAACACCTACAACTTCTGTTGAGTCTAAGCCTGCCGACCAAACACCGGCGGCTCCTGAAGTTAAGTAGATAGAAGACCTGTGCCGAAATAATTTTTTGATTCAAAATATGATATTTCAGACAAAACCGCAGTTAATAAATTTCAATGTTTAGCCGAAGGCTAAGCGCCTGCCTGCCGGTAGGCAGGGAGAAATTTTTAACAAGGTTTTGGCGAAAGAGCATGTTTTGGGCGAAAAAGTATTGAGTAACAGGTCTATAAGCCCTTGCTAGAGCAGGGGCTTTTTATAATTTTGTGATAAAATAAAAAGGAGACTATCTAAAAACAAAATTTATGCTGGAATTTAAACACCCCAAACTAGATCTATTTTTTTCCGCTTTAGGAATAGCGGTACTTATAGCAATATTTTTTTTCTTGAACAAAACGACTGAAAGAATTCCGTCTGTTGTAATTTTACAGGTGCCGTTCAGCGCCCAGGCGCCTACCAATAACTGGCAGCGTAACGAAGACTGCGAAGAAACCAGCATCACCATGGCTAATGCTTTTCTGACTCACACGACAGAAGACAGACTCCCTGCCAATGCGGCGCAGGAAGCTATTAACAATTTAAAAAAATGGGAAGAGGCTAATTTGGGCTACAACGCCAACACTGGAGCAGACGCCACTACCAAAATGGCAGAAGGCGCTTTTAACCTTAAAATAAAACAAATCAGCAACTACACGGAGGAAGACTTAAAAAGAGAGCTATTTAGCAAGCATCCAATTTTATTGCCCATTAACGCTAAACTTTTAGGCAGCCCGCAATACATAAACGACGGTCCCACCTACCATATGATAGTAGTAAGAGGGTATAAGGGAGACGTTTTCATAGTCAACGACCCCGGCACCCAAGGCGGCGACGGCAATGAATATTCATTCGATATTTTGAAAAAAGCCTCCGCAGACTGGAACCAAACTACAAAGACGATTGATTCCACGAGAAAGATCGCTCTTATCGTTTCAAAATAAAAAATTTCCTCGCCACTGCGAAAAAAAATTCTTAATTCAAAATGACCCCGAAGTTATGTCGGAGTCATTTTTTTGTTACTGACAAAGCTTTCTTCCCTGGCTTTTTTTATGTTGCTTCGGTTTAGGGGGTGTGAGTGGCGGTAGAGTTTTTGGAAGAAGTAAAAGTATTTGGAGAATTCGTGCGGGCCTTCTATTGAATCTTCGTAGACAGAGTGGAAGGCTTTAAGTATTTTTTGCTGGATTTGGAACGCGGTCGTCTGGGAGTCTTTGGGAATCGTAATTTCAAAGTAAAGTGTTTTGAGCGACTCCCTGTCCAAATCTTTATTTTTAATCTTTATTTTTTCAAAGGCGTGGAATAGGTCGAGTTGGTAGAGGGAAAAGAGTTGATAGAGCGAAAAAATAAAAATGGCACCGCAAAAGGTTAGTATGCCAGTCGTCCATTCCCAAGTGGGAATTTTCCTGACTGTTTCTAACCACAGTTGGTAGCCAATGTTATTAGGCATGTGAGACAGGAGTTAAAATTTAGATACACGACACCTCCGTGTTCTACTTCTGACCCGCCGTTTTACGGCGGGCAACCCATTTCTGCACCCCCCACCCCCTGTTTTTTGTCTTCTTGTTTTTGGTTTTAGTTAGATATTTGTATTTGTATAGTTATTAAGTAATAATAGTTTAATTAGTATTTAGTAGTAGTATTTATGTTTAGTAGTATAGTTAGTATATATGGTAGTCGTTCAGTTGATTCCTTGGTAGGATGTCACCACATTGGCTAAAGATAAACATCAATAGAATTAGGTACTTTAGAAGTTTTACTGGTAGAACTGGATTCTACCACCCATTCTACCACTTGGGCCGCTAAAACTTACCTCCATTTTAGACCATTTTTTTACCTTAGACAAGTTAACTTCTGTAGAAATCCGTAAGGGTTAGCCTTCAAGAGTTTGCTACGAAGTAGTTTTTAGCAGCGTTCAGAATTGGCCACCAAGGGAAACTTTGCAATTTTTTTTCAGGGGAACCACTATTTTTTTCTGCATTGGGCCCACGGCGGAAACCATTTTGGGTCAATATTTCTGCACACAAACTCCACGGCGGGCGGAAAGGCGGTACACAATAATAAATTGACTTTATTTGGTAATAATTTTAAATATGCTACAATAGAAATGCGACAAACTATTTAATGACTTTTTTGATAGCCGTCTTCGGAAATAAATCCAAGTCATTGGGTTTGTCGCACCGAGGACGGCTATTTGAGTCTTAAAATAAAAATATATGGCCACAAAATACTACCTATATACCCGAAAATCCACTGAGGATGACGATCATCAGATTATGAGTATAGAAGCTCAGTTGTTTGAGTTGCGCGAATACGCCCATAGGGAAAATTTGGAAATATTGGAAGAATTTACCGAAGCCAAAAGTGCCAAGAAACCCGGCAGAGAAAAGTTTGCAGAGCTAATGGAAAAAATAGAGAGTAATGATGGCGTTGGCATACTGGCATGGCACCCGGACAGGCTTGCACGTAATTCTATTGATGGTGGTAAAATAATTTACCTTGTTGATACTAAAAAAATTGTTTCTTTGCGTTTCCCAACATTTTGGTTTGAGCCAACACCGCAAGGGCTATTTATGCTTCAAGTGGCATTTGGCCAAAGTAAATACTATACAGACAATCTTTCCGAAAACATTAATCGGGGCTTTCGTCAAAAGATTAGGCGCGGTGAATGGCTGACCAAGGCCCCGTTTGGATATATCAACAATTTTAAAACTCGCAACATTGAACCTCACCCTTTTCAATCAAAAGTTGTAGTAAGGGCTTTTGAGGAATTTGCCACAGGCAAATATACCTATGAGAGTTTGGCTGATTTTATGGCTGAACTCGGAGTGGAAACCAAGAATAGAACGCCGCTTGGCAAGGCTTCCATTTGGAGAATGTTAAGCAATCGGGCGTACTTAGGACTTACCAAGCACAAAGACGAATACTTTGAAGGAAGTTTTGCGCCAATTCTTTCCCCGGAAATTTTTGATGCTGTACAAAAGGTATTAAAAAGAAAAGCTAGGCCACGCAAGAGTAAAAAGCAGCTTAAATTTCCGCTTACCGGTATTTTGACTTGCGGTAACTGTGGTTGTGCCATTACCGCCTGCAATGTCATCGGCAGTCATGGTAACAAGTTTCGGTATTATCGCTGTACGAGAAAAAAAGGCAAATGTTTGCAAGGCAGTTTGCAGGAAAAGCAACTTGCGGGCCAGTTTAAACAAGAGCTTCAAAAAATTACCGTTTGTGATAACTGGACAGATAAAATGTTGGCCCAAGTTTCAATTTGGGAAAAAGACGTAAATACCTCATCACAAACCTCTGCCCAAAATCTAAAAAATAGTTTGGATGAAATTCAGGACAAGCTTAACCGGCTGGTTAGTGCTTACATTGACCAAGAAATTCCTAAAGAAATTTATCTGGTCAAAAAGGAAGAACTGCTCAAACAAAAGCTTGCCCTGAACCAAACCTTAGGGGATTTAGGGCAGATAGGTAAAACTTGGATTAAACCCCTGAGAGAATGGATTTTTGCCCTAAAAAAAGCCACTTCCGTGGCTTCTTCCGACAATTTGTCTGAGTTGGGACAAATTGTCCGCAGTGTTGGATTAAACCCCACTTTTTTGGACAAAACTATTATTTTGCCTTTCCGCCCGCCGTGGAGTTTGTGTGCAGAAATATTGACCCAAAATGGTTTCCGCCGTGGGCCCAATGCAGAAAAAAATAGTGGTTCCCCTGAAAAAAAATTGCAAAGTTTCCCTTGGTGGAGATGCCGGGAGTTAAACCCGGGTCCAAAACGAATCTATCTTCCAATTGTTCACAAGATTAGTTGGCTTTGAATCCTTGAAGACATAAGCCAACAAAATATCATCAAGGCTAATTTACAAGTCTTAGGTTTATGGGTGCAAATCAAATCCATAAACAGCGGCCTCTAATGAACCTGCCGGTCCATCTTTAAGGCGAAAGATGGGGCGGGGCTCTGGCTTAGTTTTAAGCTAGAACAAATGATGGAGTGCGAAAGGCGTTAGCCAATGCTTCCTTCACTTTTGAAAATGCGTTAGCATTTATGATTGCCTGAGCGGTTTTACGAGGCACTCAAGGCTGGCTCGTCTTGCGTATTAAAAGATGTCAAAGTTCTGTCAAAATCCGTCATCCCCAGGAAACACATTTTATCATATTTGGAGTTAAAAATCAATGCTTTGTCCTTAAAATTTTTAGTTTTAGGAGGCGGGTTGATATTTGGCAAAAAGTTTTTCTAAAATATTTTGGACTTTTTGGCGAATATTTTCGTCATGGCCGACTTCCAGGACTTCATCGTTCAAATTCGTAGCCGCCGCGGTCCAGTTATACGAGCCGCTGGCATAACCTTTGTCTGTTACCAAAACTTTTAGGTGCATAATGCCTAAGTGATCCTGCTGGTAAACGGGAATGCCGGCGGCTTTTAGTTCATCTATAATTTGTCTTTGGAGGTCTATGCCTTTAAGTTGGTCGCGGTCGGTAAGGCCAATTACTTTTAATCCTCTATATTTAGCTGCCAGAAGCGCATCTTTCAAATCTGTCCTGGTAAAAGTATAAACCGCGAAGTAAACAAATTTGTCCGCCTCTCTTGTAAGCTGGATCAATTTTTTATTCAACTCCGTGTCGTGGTTATAGAAAACCTCAATTTGATGCGCGGGCTGATAGCGGTAAGTGAAATAGAACTGGGCTGACAGTCCAATTAAGAGGATGATTATCGCAAGGTAGATTTTTTCTTTTGTTTGGGTATTCATATTGCTAAATTTCTAATTAGGTCAATTCTTTTATTTCCTTCTGGGTCTCTCGTTTTTTTAGATACTCCCGTTTATCACCCTTTTTTCTCGCCCTGCCAAGGCCGATTTTTATTTTTAGCAGGCCGCGTGGGCCTTGGAAAATTTCTAAGGGAATAATCACTAAGCCTTTTTCTTTGCCGAGGAGCTGGTTAATTTCCTGTTTTTTTAAAAGCAGTTTTCTGCTTTGGGTGGGGTTATAGCCAACCTGCGCGGCGTATTTGTAAGGCCCAATGTGGCAATTTATCAGGTTTGCACCCATCGCCGAAACTGTTACATAGCTCCCGGCAAGGGAAACATTGCCTTGTTTGACTGACTTAACCTCGGGCCCTGTTAATACCAAACCGGCATTAAAGGTTTCTTTAATGTCGTAATCGAAAAAAGCTTTCTGGTTTTTGGCAAAGATTTTCATTATTTTTTTGTGATACTGATATACGGATTGGAATACTGATTATACGGACAATACGGATAACTCACGCCGGCGCGCATCAGTATTGTCCGTATAATCCGAATTTATCAGTATATCCGTATCAATATAATAAATTTTATCATTGTTTCACCCTTTTTGCGAATTTATGTTATAATTATTACTATATATGGACGGTGAAACAGCCAAAAGTTACATCCAAAATTTACTGGAAAAAGCAGCCAAAGACCTGAATTTCAATCTATCTTTAGTAACTTTAAGCGTGCCTGAAAGCCGTTTCGGCGATTACGCTTCAAATGCAGGTTTAGTCGGCGCTAAAAAATTAGGAAAAAATCCCAAAGAACTGGCGGAAAAAATCATCAAAGAATTAAAAAAAGGGGACGCAAAGGGAGTCTGCGCGGAAATTTCTTCGGCCGGGGGTTTTATAAATTTTCACTTGCATCAAAATTATTTGGCTGGGTTTGCAGAGGGACTTGTTAAAAAAATCGGCATCAGCCAGATTGGGAAGGCGCGAAAAGTGGTGTTTGAATATTCCAGCCCTAACACCAACAAGCCGCTGCACATTGGCCACACCCGAAACGACGTTTATGGTTTAGCTTGCATCAATTTGCTTAAGGCTTTGGGCTATAATGTAATCTCCTGTGAAATTATCAATGACCGCGGCATTCACATAATGAAGAGTGTGTTGATGTATATCAAGAACGGTGAGGGCAAGACGCCTGAGTCGGAAAACATCAAGCCCGACCATTTTGTGGGAAAATTTTATTTAATGTTTTCGGAACAGGCTTCAAAGTCGGAACAGGCAGAAAAACAGTTGCTTCTAGAAGCGCAAGAGCTGCTCCAAAAATGGGAAGCGGGGGATAAAGATCTCCGGAAACTTTGGAAACAGATGAATGACTGGTGGTATGAGGGAGTAAAAGCAACTTACGAAAGAGAAGGTTCGTATTTTGACGAGGTTGATTATGAAAGCGAGATTTATGACAAAGGCAGGGATTTAGTCTTGGACGGAGTAAAACAAGGAGTGTTCACAAAAGAAGCGGACGGCAGTGTCGCAGTAGATTTAAGCGCCGACAGCTTGGACAAAAAATATCTGCTTAGAAAAGACGGCACCACTCTATATATTACGCAAGATATGTATTTGTGGCACATGCGCGACGAAAAGCATCATCCGGAATTAGCATTGGTAACCACCAGCGCCGAGCAGGCTTATCACTTTAGGGTCTTAAAAAGAATTTTTGAAAGCCTAAAATATTCTTGGGCGCAGAATTTTAAGCACTTGCCTTACGAGCACGTATTTTTGGGGCATGACAAAATGTCTTCCCGTGCCGGCAATACCATTTCCGCCGACGATTTATTGATTATGATCAAAGAAAAAGTTAAGACTGCTATGGCGGGTTTGCAGAAAATCAAGCAATCATCCACCAATGACGAGTTAGTTGAGCAGGTGGCTTTCGCGGCCATAAAATATGGTTATTTAAAGTATGAGCCGAACACCAGAATTTATTTTGACGTTGACCAGACCATAGCTTTAGAAGGCAACACCGGGCCGTATTTGCAGTATGCTTATTCAAGAATTCAAAGCATAATTAAAAAGGCCGGCAACATTAACGCATCAAAACCTGAAAAATTAACAAAACCGGAGGAGTTGGCCCTAATGCGGCATCTATTGCATTACTCTGAAACCATTGAGCACGCAGGCAAAGAGTATAAGCCGAATTTGCTGTGCAATTATTTGTATGAATTAGCCGCCAAGTTTAACGCCTTTTACAGCCATGTGCCTGTGATTGCGGCTGAAAGTGATGAATTAAAACATCAGCGCCTGACCTTGCTTACAGCGGTCGGGAATGTGCTCCATCATGGCTTAAATATTTTAGGGATTGCGGCGCCGGAAGAAATGTAGGAGTTACTTTATGAAAGTATGGAATAGGTTTAGAAACAAAGAATCTGAAAATGTACTGAAAAGTCCGGTTGAGCAAAAAATCTCAGCAACTTATCCTAATGTAGAGTTAGAATATGCAGACAGATTCTTATCGCGACGGGGCGAAGTGGTTGATCTTTCTAATTCCGTAGACAAGACCCCAGTTTATGTTGGCGAAGGGAGTGTAATAGTTGCAAATTCGGATAGGGAACTTTATACGGATAAAATGTTTAGTTGCATAGGAGTTTTTATCAAAGGGAATAGAGGTAATAGTCTGGCACACATGACAAGGGATAAGGATTTGGCTTACTCTCAGTCGGATAAAAATAAGTCGCCAATTGATATTATTTTAGATTCAACAAGGAGCATAGGTGAAACAATTCAAATTGTGATTATTGAGCCGAAATTTTTTGAGGATCAAGCCGATATAGAAAAAGCTTTGGCTAGTATAGAGCAAGGATTGAGAGAGAGAAATATACGGGTTCGAAGAGAAAAATTCGCAATGACAGGATTGGGAGTATACTATTCACCACAGAAGCCTAATGAGATTTTAGTTTTTGGAAAAAAAGTTAGTGGGAAGGAACCAATGCCGATTTTGGTTTCCTCAAAAGATGAACCTGATTTTAAATTTTTAAAATTGTAATACTTTAAAATTATTATGCCAGAGGAAAAACCGCAACAATCAAATACTCCGAATTTTAACGAGCTTGAGCTTGGGATTTTAAAATTCTGGAAAGACAACCAGATTTTTGAGAAATCTTTAAAGCAAAGCGAGGGCCGCGAGCCTTACATTTTTTACGACGGTCCGCCGTTTGCCACGGGACTGCCGCACTACGGCAGTATTTTGCCGTCGGTCATTAAAGACGCTATTCCGAGGTATCAGACTATGAAGGGCAAATTCGTGCGCCGGCGCTGGGGTTGGGATTGTCACGGCCTGCCCATTGAAAACATCGTTGAGCAGAAATTAAAAATTTCCGGCAAAAAGCAGATTGAAGAAATTGGGGTGGACAAATTCAACCAGGCCTGCCGCGAAAATGTTTTGGCCTTTGCCCAGGAGTGGGGCAAAGTCATTGACCGCGTGGCTCGTTGGGTGGACTTTGAAAATTCCTACAAAACCATGGACACGAGTTATATGGAAAGCGTGTGGTGGGGGCTAAAGCAAATTTGGGACAAAGGGTTAATTTACGAAGACCGCAAAGTCCTGCTTTACTGCTCGCGCTGTGAAACGCCAATCTCCAACTTTGAAGTGGCTATGGACAACTCTTACCGCGACGTCACCGAGGAGTCGGTTTATTCCAAATTTAAAATGTTAAAGGGGCAAAGGATTGCCAATGACCTCACCAATGACAATACTTTCGCTCTAGCCTGGACCACCACCCCGTGGACTTTGCCGGCCAACGGCTCTTTGAACGTGGGGCCGGATATTATTTACGTTTTGGTGGAGCAAAATAAAGAACGCTATATTTTGGCCAAAGACCGCCTCTCTATATTAGAGGGGGAATACGAGTTAATCTCCGAATTTCCGGCCAGGGCGCTTTTGGGCCTTGAATATGAGCCGGCGTATCCGGGCGTAATTCCAAACAACGGCAAAGCCCACAGATTTTATGTGGAAGATTTTGTCACTACCGAGGACGGCAGCGGCATAGTGCACAGCGCGGTAATGTATGGTGAAGAAGATTTTATAGCCGCCAAAAAAAGCGGACTTCCCCAGGTGGAAACCTTGGACCACAAAGGCCGGTATTTTACGGAAGACAGAATTCCGGAATTTTTGCGCGGCGTGTTTTTTAAAGACGCGGAAAAAATGGTCTTGGAAGATTTAAAAGAAAAAAATTTGGTTTACAAGACCGAAAATTATACGCACTCTTATCCTCATTGCTACCGCTGCGGCACGGCGCTGTTTTATAACGCTCTGCCCGCCTGGTTTATTAATATTCAAAAAATTAAAACGGCACTTTTAAAAAATAACGAAGATATTAATTGGTATCCGCAGCATCTGAAATACGGGCGCTTTAAACTCGGCGTGGAAAACGCGCCGGACTGGAATATTTCCCGCAACCGCTACTGGGCCACGCCTCTGCCGTTTTGGAAATGCGAGAATCAAGAATGCAAGAATGTGATTTGTGTTGGTTCAATAAACGAACTGATTGAACGATCGAATAATTTTCAAGAGGTGTATCCGAACTGCACTCCAACCACCCCGTCTGCTTCGCAGCCACCCCTCCTTGAAAAGGAGGGGAGAACTGCACCTGCGGCTTTCTCTCCTCCTGCCAAGGAGGAGTACCCCGCGGTAGCGGGGGGAGGTGGTTTAGAATTTCTGGATCTCCATAAGCCCTACATTGACCAAATAAAACTAAAATGCGAGAAGTGCGCAGGGGAAATGCAAAGAGTGCCGGAGGTTGTGGACTGCTGGGTGGAGTCGGGTTCTATGCCTTTTGGCGAACTGCACGCGCCGTTTGAAAACCAGGAACTTTTTAACGCGCGCTTTCCTTCCGACTTTGTGGTGGAATATATTCCCCAGACGCGCGCCTGGTTTTACGTCATGCACGTGGTGTCCACCATCCTGTTTGGCAAAGCCCCGTTTAAGAACGTGCTCACCACCGGAACCATTTTGGCCGAAGACGGGGCTAAAATGTCCAAGTCAAAACAGAATTATCCCGACCCCAACATTGTCATAGAAAAGTACGGAGCCGACGCCCTGCGCTTCTATTTTTTGACCAGCCCGGTTGTGGGCGGTGAAGACATTAATTTTTCGCCATCAGCTATTGCCGAGGTAAGCCGTAAAGTCAATATGCTGCTTTACAATGTGTGGAGTTTTTACCGGCTTTATGATAAGGGGATTCCGCGCCGTTTTCGTCCCGAGGCGGTACATGTTTTAGATAGATGGATATTGGCCAGGCTCGACCAGACAACTAATGAAGTCACCAAACAACTTGACGCTTATAATACAGCAAAAGCAGGTAAAGCATTGATTGATTTAATCAACGACCTGTCGACTTGGTATTTGCGTCGTAGCCGAGATAGAATCAAGACCGCAGTTACGGAGGACGAAATGCGCGTGCTAGAGACTTTGCGTTTCGTTTTGGTCCAGACTTCGCTACTTTTGGCTCCCTTTATGCCGTTTTTGGCTGAATATATTTATAAAGATTTAACTGGTGAAGAGTCGGTGCATCTTTGCGCTTGGCCGGACGCGAGAAGCTTGCCCGGCGACTTGAAGCTAATGGAAGAAATGGAACTTGTAAGGGAGATTGTTTCCATTGGCCAGTCTGTGCGCAAAGAAAAATCTTTGCCTGTAAGGCAGCCGCTTGGCTCCTTAGCTTTTGAAGTCAAGCTTAAGGACTTTAAATTAAGTCCGGAACTTGAGCCTTTAATTTTGGAAGAGTTAAATGTTAAAAAAGTAGATTTTTCTTTGGTTGACAAGGACACCAGGCCCACCGGAGTGGTCTCTGCATCCGGCAATAAAAATGTGCTGAATTTTTATTTGGACTTGAACTTGACTCCGGAATTAAAGCACGAAGGTACAGCTCGCGAGCTTGAGCGCCAGGTTCAGGATTTGCGCAAGAAGAGCGGGCTCAAAGTTGGCGAGCTGGTAGACGTTTACTATAACACCCAGGATCCTAATTTGGAAGACGCGTTGCTGAAAATGTTTGACCGCAAAAAAACTTTTGTCAGCCAAATTTCCAAAAGCCTGGAAGTGGAAGTGGATTTTGAAACCCAAAGCGTAGTCGGCGGCAAAGCCATTTGGATAGGAATCATTAAGATATAAATTCGAAATCCGAAGCACGAAATACGAAAAATAATTAAATTTTAATATTTAAACATTTGAATTTATAATTTTTTCGGATTTCGGTATTCGTGCTTTGTTTTTATGTTAAGAGAAACGCAACATTTAGCTATCATTCTAAAAAAACAGCCTCTTAACGAGGCCGACGAGTTAATTACTGCTTTTTCCAAAGAAGGCGGCAAGATTAGATGCTTGGCAAAGTCGGTCAAGCTCCCTAAGGCCAGGCTTCAGCAGGCGCTTCAGACTTTATTTTTAGTGAATTTAAGAGTTACTAACAGCAAATTGCCAAAAATAATCGGGGCGGAAGTAATGGAAACTTTTTCCAATATCCGCGAAAGTTTGACGGCCGCTAAATATGCCATATTCGCTACGGAGTTAGCGATAAAGTTTACGGCCGACGGACATCCGAATGAGGGTTTGTTTAATATTTTGAGGGATTTTTTAAATTTTTTAAATCAAAAAAACCGCCGCCCGTTTTATTCCTTGGGCCTGGCTAAATTTAAAATCGCATTTCTGGAGGTTGTTGGCTTTAAAATTAACGCGCATTCAAAAACCGCCGCGGCCCAGAATTTAGTTTTTTCCAATTCTAAAGGAGGTTTTACAGCGGGATACGCTTCGGACGGCATCCGTGTTATTCCCGGCACGCAAGAAGGATTTGTCTCTATAAATAATGCTTCATTTTCGGAACTGCCCGGATTGGCCCATTTGGGAAACCCGCGTGAGCTTCAAAATCTGTTGTCCCGCTTTGTAGAACATCATCTGGAAAGGGAAGTCAAGTCGGAAAAGTTTTTGGAGTTGTAGGGTGTGGTATAATAGATTCAAGATTTAGGATTAAAGATTAAAGATGACCCGCCTAAATCATAAATCCTCAATCATTAATCTTTAATCTAATTTATGGACGACAAACCTGACTTTCAAAATAAAGTCGTAGAAACGCCAATCCTTAATACCGAGGTTCGCGAGCAACTTCATCAGGCGCCAAGTTCAGAGACCGCCGCGGGCGGAGGTTTTAAGGGTTTTTACAGGGCCAACAAATTTTATTTTTGGGCAATTCTATTCGGCGCCTTAGTTATTGCCGCGCTGTCATATTTTGCCTTTAGGAAAATTCCGGCTCCGGTAGTTACTGAAGCCAACGTCAGCGTGTCTTTTGAGGCCAATACTCCGGGCGAAGTCTCAAGCGGCGGCGAGATGCTCTATTATATCCGCGTTGAAAATAAAGACAAGAATAATTTAACTAAGCTCCAATTGGAATTGGTTTACCCGGAGGGCTTCAGCTATTTGGGCAGCAGTCCGGGCAGAGCTTTAAATTTGTCCGGCACTCTTTTCCCGGTGCCGGATTTAATTTCCGGGCAATCGGCGTCAATTATTGTAAAGGCCCGGGCCATTGGCAATGTTAACGACCAAAAAACGCTGATTGCCAAACTGCACTACAGTTACAATAATTTTAATTCGGAATTTGTAAAACAACAGCAGTTCGCTGTGCGTCTGGTCGCCTCAGACGTGGTGCTGGAACTTTTGGGCCCCAAGACCTCCAATAACGCCCAGTTGGTTTTGTACAATATAAAATATCAGAACAATTCAAACGAAGATATTCAAAATGCCCGAATAAGCTTAAGCTATCCCGACGGCTTTAATTTTTCAGACGCCAACCCAAAGCCGGATTTAGGCAGCAATGTCTGGAATATTGGCACGCTGTTAAAGGGAGCGGGAGGTAATATACAAATTCAGGGAAATTTTACCTCGGTCAACCCCGGCGAGTCTAAAACAGCCCTGGCGGAATTTCAGATTTTGGGCTCAAACGGGAGTTTTTTTGTACAAAACAGTTCCAGTTTTATTACTGCTATTGCAAATTTGCCTTTGCTTGTGAGCCAGAGTTTAGAGCCGGACAAAGGAAATTCAGTCGTCAAGCCCGGAGATACCTTGGATTTTGCAATCAAATACCAAAACAACGCCAGCACTCCCGTGGCCGGAGTAAACGTGACAGTCACTTTAGATTCTAAAGCCCTGGACTTAAGCACCTTGCGCGGGGATTCGGGGCAGGTAAATAATAACACCATTTTATGGAACGGCGCGGTAGTGCCAAAATTACAGCAGCTCCAGCCGAATGAATCCGGGCAACTGTCTTTTAGCGTTAAAGTCAAAAATCCGGCCACCAGGGATTCCAGCAAAAATCTTACCATTGTCAGCTCAATAAAAATTAAATCCAATGAATATACTGGCGCTTTTCCGGGCAATGACCTAAGCTTAAAAATTTCCAGCCCTTCGGACATCTCCAGCTCTTTAAATTTCCTCTCCGGCAGCCTGCCGCCGCAGGTTAACAAGCTAACTGTCTATAAAGTAAGCCTGTCCTTAACAAATTCTTCCAACGACTATACCGACGCAACTTTAAGCGCTTTCATTCCCTTGCCTGCCGGGGGATTTGACGCGGCAAGCGTTAACGCGGCAGAAAAAAGTAAAGTTGAATTTGACTCCTCCACGGGCAAGCTCACCTGGAACGTGGGCAGTTTGCCCGCCTACACGGGCAAGTTTTCCCAAAGCCGCGCCTTGGAATTTAATTTAAAGCTTTATCCTTCGTCTGCCCAAGTTTCCCAAAGTCCCTTATTGGTAAACAATATTAGCTTTGCGGCCAAAGACAGCTTTACCGGGCAGGACATTAATTTAACCGGCAACAAAATTACCACTGCCGATATTACCGGCACGGACAATTATTCCAAAGGCACTGTGGTTCCTTAATTAGTTTGCTATTTGTAGTCAGCCGATTTATCGGCCTAATAACAAACTCATGGCATTAAAAAAATTCCCACACTCAAATTTATCGGGTGTGGGAATTTTAATAGCGTGACATTTACTTTAATTAATTCGCTCCCGGTTTACCTTCATCATTTACTTTCATGTCTCCGCTAGTTACTTCGCCGCTGTTTAAGAAACTTTCAACAAGCCAAGTGCCAAAATCCCTGTCTGCTACGGCTTCCGAGGTGACAGAAAATGTGGTGCCAACATCATACACTTGAGCTTTAGAGCGGTTGAGGCTCACAATGTGCTTTCTTGCCTGGAAAACATAAGTTAAATACAGCGTTCCAAAAATGGTTAAAATAATCACCAAAGGAATAAGTATCCAATTATTGAGTTTGTAATGCATGGTTAGATAATTTTTTAATGATTTTAATTTTCGACCTTTGGTTTGTTAATAAAATGTTAATTTTTGAATTTTTTTGTCATGCCAGCCTTAAAATAATCAGGAAGGCAATTACGAAGCCGATAACCGCGAAGAGGACGCTGGCTACCAGCCACCAGCGGACGCGGGTTTTGCTGACAAAGACGAAATTTTTTCTAAAGTCGCCGATAAATTTGTTTACATTTTCCGGTTGGCTGGTGTTAACCATGTCCACGGAAGGTGACTTAAACAGCTTGATTAAGTCAAACCTCGCTAAGATCCCGACCAGTTTTTGGTTTTCATCCACCACGGGAATGGGGTTGATTTTTTCGTGCTCGCTAAAAATAAAGACAGCTTCTTTTACCGAAGAGCCGGGAGAAATGGTGAACGGGTCTTTGTTCATAATATCCTCTACTTTCATGGAAAGGATTTTTTTTACCTCGTCATTCACGTCGCCGGCGTCTTTTTTGTAAATTTTAAACTGCTGAAAGAGCTTGATAAATGTGGGCAAGTGCATGGAAGTGCCTTTTAATACAAGGTCATATTCTGTCATCAATCCAACCAGCTTGTCCTGCTTGTCCACAACAGGCAAGCCGTTAAAGTTGTGTTTTAGGAGAATGTTGGCCGCTTCAATTAAGGGCGTGTCCGCATGAACGCTGATTGGTTTTTGTGTCATTAACTCTTTTACTGTTTGCATATATTTATATATAGCATAATCACCCCCCCCCCGCAAGTTCCCAGCACTGAGTAAAATTAGCAAAATTTAGTCAAATTTGATTTTAGTGCTATAATAAATTTATAATGAAGTAAAAATTGAACAAGGTAAATTTGACATAAAAAGAAATTTATTGCATAATGCTTAGTTCAGTATTGAGTATATCTTACATTTACAATAAGTAACTGGCTAACATGAAAATTCCCCTGCCAAAACTAAAAGCCATACTGCTTTATTTCGGCAATAATACCGATATAAAGTTTTTAGGGAAAGTAAAGTTAATGAAACTTTTCTACTTTCTCGATTTTATGCATGTCAAAAAATATGGCTCACCGGTAACCTACGACACTTATGTCAATATGGAACACGGGCCAATCCCTTCTACAATTAAAAATTTGATTGATACTGCTACTGAAGATATAGACCAGTCTGTCTTAGCCGATACTATAGAGTGCGAATGGCAGGAACTGCCGGAAGACAAACAAATGTGCAGGATAAAACCCTTGAGAGAATTTAGTAAAGAGGACGCAAAATATTTTTCTGAAAGCCAGTTGGATATTTTAAAACAGGTATGCGAGAGGTTCGGAGACAAGAACACCAAATTTATTGAAGACGCTTCGCATAAAGAATCGGCTTGGACGCAAACAGGGTTATTGGAAGAAATATCTTACACTTTGGCTGCGGAGGACAGAGATTCAAAAGTTTCAAAAGAAGAAATTGAGTTGTTAATGAAAATTTAATTTTAATGCCAATAATGATAAAATTTGGCGATGTTTTTAGGTTTAGCGAACAAGAGTTTGTCTTTTTAGCGCAAACAGATGAGATTACATACGCAGCTAAGGTCTTAAATTTGGACGACACAAAATCAGTGATGAAATTATACGAAAAAAGAAACGCGAGAAATTCAGAAAAAATAAATAACGTGCTATATTCTTTTGTAATTCTAAACACTCCGGAACTCAAAAATAGAATGGCTCATTTGAATAATACCGATCAAAATGGGCGTCATAACGGCTATGAAGTTATTAACACGCTTAATTCCAAAGATTTAAAAGAGATCAAAGAAGAAATTATGAATAAGAGTAGCGCCGTACCCCTGAAATTAAAAGAGTTAACAAAAGATATTGTTATTGGTAGTTGATAAAAACAGGGTTATCTGCAAGTATGGTTGCGACGTGCCGATTCATTGGCATTAAAAAAATCCCCACATCCTGATTAATTGGAAGTGGGGATTTTTAATTCTAGTGGTAAATGAAGCCGCGGATTTTACTGTAGTTATTCGGTATCCACCTGGTATCAACTCTGCCAAAGTGTTCATAGTTCATTTCGCTGACTGTAAAGCCGTTTTCGTCCACGCTTTCTACCAAAGCCACATGGCCATAGCGCCTGCTGTCAGTAGTTACCACAATTGCTCCGGCGGCGGGCTCTTTGCTGACTACCGCGCCGTAAGCTTTGGCGTTTGCCAGCCAATTTTTGGCGTTGCCGCCCCAAGGCACGTGGATTTTACTGGCCACGTACCAAGTGCAATAGCCCCATGGGAACAAATGGCCGGTGCCGTTGTCTATTTCTTGCGGCACTGGTAGGTTGCCGCCGGTTTTACCGTCATATTTGGGTTTTGGTTTGGCCGGGGCAGGCGGCTGTAGCTCTTTGCCGCCGGCAATAATTATTAGCTGGTCCACGTCAATATCTTCGGCGTTGGCGAGTCCGTTGTAGGAAATAATTTTTTCCAAAAGGTTGTCGGCTGAAGCGTCTTTAATTTTTTTGTCGGGGTTATATTTTTCCGGATTGTATTTCGCGGCCAAGTCAGGAAGCGTGTCGTTGCTGGTGGCTTTGTGCAAAATCCCGTCCGTCGGCAAAATAATTAAAAACCACCCGGGCTTTAGCCCCTGGGAGGTCAATTTGTTTGCCCACATAATTGTGTGTATGTTCAGCCCGTTTGCTGCGGCAATGCTGGCCAGGGTGTCGCCCGGCTTGGTTTCGTAAACTTTGACTTGTTTGGCAATGAGGGACTGGATGCTGTCGGGATTAGGCTTTGCCAATCCTTCTTCATTCATTGCGGCGTCAGACTCGTCCGCGGAGGCGCCTTGCGCGGATTCACTGCTAATGCCCACAAAGCCTTCGGCCTGCGCTTCCGCTATGAAGGCATTTTGTTTTTCCACCGTGGTAATGATGCTGGTATTTTTTTTGTAAAGCGCCATGTTCAAGGCCGGATGGTAGGCCAAAAATTTGGCCGCCAGGCTGTTGTCCGAGTAATTGGTTTTAAAGTCGCTGTGGAAGAGGTAGAGGTTCAGTCCCATCACCAAAAAAGCTAGAATAACAACAATCAGCTCGCCGGAAAATTTTAAAAAGAAATCCAAGCCATCCATTGGCCTTAAATGGAGAGCGGGAAAACTGTGCAAGTGTTCTTTTTTGAGCTGAGGTACGCGCCTCTTGAAGCGGAAATAGAATTTTCTCAGGTAGTATTGGACGAAAAAAGAGGTTCTTTTGCCAATTTTTTTTAGCAGGGCGTACCAAAATTTTGCTTTCTCTATAATATGGTTTTTGAATGTCATGAAAATCAGTTCCGGGCACAAAAATAAAGGTTTTCTAAATTAAAGGGAAAATACCGGAAAAACTGAATAATTTAGATAACCTTGAGTTGGTTATGTTATGAAATTATAGAGATTTGATGTCACAAAAGAAGTTTACCAGAAAGCTCCAGAGAGGGGCAAGAATTTAATCCACAGTTTGGGATTTAAGGCTTTTTTTAAGGCAAAAAATATTAAAAATGGCTTAGATAAAATCTAAATTAGCAATAATTTAAATCTGCTATAATGCAAACATGCGAAATTCTTTAGGCCTAAATGAACAACAAAATAAAGCTGTTACAGCGCCCTTGGGTCCGGTTTTGGTGCTCGCGGGCCCCGGGAGCGGCAAGACCAAAACTTTGACCGCGCGCGTTGCTTATATAATAGAAAAAAAAATGGTTAGGCCGGAAAATATTTTGGCTTTGACCTTTACCAACAAGGCGGCTAAAGAAATGCGCAGTCGGGTGGCGAAATTGCTTTCCAGGTTTCCGGGGGCCGCGGAAAAGCTTACTATGGGGACTTTCCACGCGGTCTGTGCCAGGTTGCTTCGTTCGGAAATTCCTGTTTTAGGCTACGGCCGGGACTTTGTAATTTTTGACACGGAAGACCAGAAAAAGATTTTGCGGGACATTTGCGACGAGCTGAAGCTGGACAAGAAATTTCCGCCTTCGCTGTTTAGCGCACTTATCTCCAGGGCTAAAAATATTTTGCAGACGCCGGCGGAATTAAATTTGGGGCTGGAAGAGCCATTTGCGTCCAGACTGCAAACAGTTTACTCAAAATATCAGGACGCGCTGTTTTCCCAGAACGGTTTGGATTTTGACGACCTGTTGATGTTGATGGTAAAAATTTTGGAAAGTTCGCCTAAAATTTTGGCAAAGTACCAAAAAAAGTTTTCTTGCATTCTGGTGGACGAATACCAGGACACTAATCCGGCGCAGTACCAATTTTTAAAACTTTTGTCCGTCCACCAGAATGTCTTTGTGGTGGGCGACGACGCGCAGAGCATTTACGGCTTCAGGGGCAGTGACATCCGCAATATTTTGAATTTTGAAAGCGACTTCCCGGATTGCCAAATTATTAAGCTCGAGCAGAATTACCGCTCCAGCCAGAATATTTTGGCCGCGGCGCAAAGCGTTATTGAACTTAATTCCGAACAAAAGCCCAAAACTTTGTGGACGGAAAATGGGGTCGGCGAAAAAGTCTCTATTTACTTGGCGGAAAACGAACGCGCAGAAGCGGAGTTTGTGGCAAAAAAAATTATTCAGCTTTCAAGTCCCGACGCTTCGGCCGGGGAAGAACTGGAATACGAAGAGGAGCCGGAGCAGAATAGCAATTCTATTTTAGACAGAATTTTAAAGTCGCGCAGAATGTCCGGCCGCGGCAGCGATACTTTCAGGTTTGCTCTTTTGCCGCAGCTGCCAAAAAAGCATGACAGCTTAAAAGAATTTTGTGTGCTTTACCGCACCCACGCGCAGTCCCGGGCAATTGAAGAAGTTTTAATACAAGCCGCAATCCCGTACCAAATTGTGGGCGGCTTAAAATTTTATGAACGCAAAGAAATTAAAGATATGTTGGCCTATTTGCGTCTAATTTTAAATTACCGCGACTTGGTCTCGCTTAAGCGGGTCATTAACGAGCCGGCGCGGGGGATTGGGGACAGGTCGTACCAAATTATCCGTGATTTTATTGTAGACTTAAGCGCCGCTGGCAAGGAAGTCTCGCCACAGGATTTTATTAAAGGTTTCGAGAACCTGGAAATGCTGCCCAAAGCTTTTTCCGCGGCCGGAGATTTCTTCAAAATTTTATTTGAAATCAGCGACACAGAAAAGAGTGCCGTCCTGCCGGAAGTAATGAAGCTAATGGCCAGAAAAATGGGCTATGACAAATTTTTGCGCGACGGTTCGGAAATGGGCGAGACCCGCTGGGAAAATGTTTTGGAGCTTTTAACTGTAGCCGGGAAATTCCGGGCTTTGCCTTGGCGCGAGGCGGCGGTGGCGCTTTTGGAAGAAGTGGCTCTGCTTTCCGAGATTGACCAGAAAGATGAAAACAGGGACTCTGTTACCCTAATGACTTTGCACTCTGCCAAAGGTTTGGAGTTTGACAACGTTTTTTTTGTGGGGCTCGAGGAAGGCATTTTGCCCCACAGCCGGAGTTTAGTGGAGCCGGGGGAGTTGGCGGAAGAAATTCGCTTAGCGTATGTGGGCCTGACCCGCGCGCGCAAGCGCCTGTTTTTGCTGCTTGCCCAAAGCCGGCGCATTTTTGGCCAGGTGCAAGTTTCCCAGCCTTCGCGCGTCTTAAAAGTCCTGCCTCTGGAAAATTTACAGTTGTTAGGCGAAGCCAAAAGCCTGTTTGAGGAGTTGGAAGGAGAATTAACAGTGAAAAAGATGGACTATTAGAATTGACCTAATTATTCTAATTACTAAGGGTAATTGTTACTTGTTGCCACCAGTAAATAGTTCTTTCACAAACAAATAAGCGGAGTTCTGCCATAGTTAGTGGTATTAGTATTAACTGCCACTAATTTTATGCCTAAATGTCCT